>Ga0247757_10000121_pt1 | contig 62712 bp, 39 predicted proteins | sample UWRJL126311R4_FD_180929 | JGI IMG/M metagenome (GOLD analysis project Ga0247757, IMG submission 180929) | Plant litter microbial communities from Arlington Agricultural Research Station in Wisconsin, United States - UWRJ-L126-311R-4 | ecosystem: Environmental > Terrestrial > Plant litter >... | reverse complement strand
CATGCATGCATGTATGTATGTATGCGTGCGGCGTGGTTGGAAGGTTATTTGGACGTCTTTGGAGGAGAGGGGAAGGGGGGGGGAGGGGGGGGGTTGCTGTGACTTCACCTTGCCATATACATCCCACGCGCCGATTTCTAAAATGCTTACCATGATGTGAACATACCATCATTCTCGAGATGGGTTGGAGCGGATTATTTTTTTTTTTTGTCAAATTTCGTCTGGTCGAGAGGTCGCTCGGCCGTGGTCCTTCCGTTTGGTGGTAAGAAAGTACGGCATCTTCCGACCAGACAAGGGCTAAGCTTGCTGCACAGCACAGGACGAAGCGTACATATCGCCCTGCTCCTTCCGCCCCGAATCCCAGCTCCCTCGTTTTCGGTAAATGCGTCTCTTTAGCGCACGCAGGGAACCCTTGAACCCCCCCTTGCGAGGAGCGTCGTTCCATCCCCTGGGACGGATTCTTGGGGTGGGTCGGCGGGTTGGTGGGCGGGCAATCGTGCGAGAAACGAGCACCGCCCTACGCTCCCCCGTGTTCGCGAAATGCGCTTGGGAATGCGAATTGCGACCCGCGACCTGCGACCTGCGAGCTAGCCTTTCCCCCCTACCGTGTGCGCCTGAAGCCCGCGCTCCTGGCTACCGCCCACTCCACTGTGCGCACATTGTAGATGTGCCGTCGATCCTTCCGACAGTGTGTATAAGCTTAAGTGCTGTGCCATCGGCGTTGCGAGTTTGTAGCGACGCCGTGCTATCCGAGCGTTTCTAAGCGAAGGAACTTCAGCGTCTTCGACACCCTACGACCTGAGTGCGTTGTTCTGGCAGATGTTCTGCTGAGTGGCTGGTATGTGGTTCGATTCTGAGCGCGTGACGACAGGTCATCGGTAATTCGACTCCTCCAAACACAAGCGACCTATGAAGGTGAGGAAGCACGAGGCAGATTCCTCAAAGACATTTTGTTGGTTGCCAGAGGATCTATGATGCCTGTTAGTTTGGTGACACCAGGGTTGGAATCTGCTTAGCATCATTCTCACACTCCTGATTTCCAAGAAGAAACCCGTTGCCACTTCCTGTTCGGCTTTCCAGGCCTTCGCCAGAATCGACCTAGTACGGATGAGCACTCGTACACTGCGCCAACGAGTCAGTGTGGAATTTGGAATCCCTTCGAGCGCTCGTTCAAGACCACTGCCGAGCCGAAGGATCACCTGCCTAGGGTAGACCCACCTGCAGGCTGAGTGAGCTTCGCGAAATACGGCTGAGGCGGGGTTGCTGGTAGACATACAGCTGTAAGAAAAAATCCCTACCCAAGACTGTCGCTTGATCGTAGAGACTATGTCGAGCACGAGGCAGACGGCGGATCCCCACAGGTAAATAGATATATCGGGCGCACCACGATGCACCTGCCGTATTCAGCGCGTCGGTAAAATGAAGCGAGCGACTTGGATATCATGCCGCGATCCGATCTTCCCAGTCAATCGGGACTACGTCGAGGTTACCCTGTTAGGCTAGCAACAATTGCACTTGGGGTCGGTGATAGATGGCGCGCACTTTTGGTGGGGGGTTTCAGTGCACTGGAGTTAAGATTCGGTGATAGTCAGTTATTGCTCAGTGCTCAAGACTCAGCTCAGGTTCGAACGGGTAGTTGCATATGCGTCCGGCCGGCTTATCATACTGACGCTACAACCGTTTAAGAAATGGGTCCAGGGTTATTGTTGAGCGATGCCATCGCAAAGTGAACCCCTGGATCGAGCCAAACAGTAGCGCTTGCGCGTCTTGGGGGCCAGCATCTCAAAGCAGGTAGAAGGCTAGCCAAAGAAGGACAGGGACGCTCGTGTAATAGTGACAAGTTGAAGATGATCCGAGTGGTTGGGGAGTGTGGAGGAATGTCACCCTGCGTGATGCCAACAACACTTCCGTATCCAGGGCAAATGCAGGTAGGGTAGGAGCACGATGCACATGCCGAAGAATTTCGGATGAGCTTGATTGGAATAGCTCCCAAAGTTGAGGCACAAAACACAAAAGTAGGCCGTACTCGTCGTTGCGATCCCCACTCTCTCTCTCGCGGAGATTTCCCACACCGCTATAAGGCGATCGCTGAGTATGTTGCTTGAGCAGCGGAATTTCACCTCACATCTCGCAATGCTCAGCAGCCCTGCGGATGCGCAGAGGACAAAGAGGCTTCAGGCTAAGCTGAGTCAGCTCAGCATGGTGAATCGCGTGGGGTTTCTACGCCCCACGATGAAAGCTGACAACCAGAGCGCGTTAGTCAGCATTGCATATCCGAGCTGGAATATGGAGGTCGCCAACTGAATATTGACCATAATACCGGTAACGCAGTTTTGTCCGCCCATGCTGAGGGCTGCTACCAACTAGGGCAGGCGGTTTCGGCAACCAAGTCGCAGCCTCGCCCTATCTCCTTTTGGTCCGAGCTCGGGGAGGGTTGAAGAGCGAACCATCGATCGAGCCAGGTTCGTCGCAGACCCACTTCCCGCCCTCCGTCTGCGCAGCTAGAGTGACGCTCATGTAGACCCAAACTGGAAGGAAGACTGTCGAGATGGACCGAGCGAGATGAGTAGATCCTCTGGTGATGTTCTGGAAACCGAAGATGGCTCAACACGCAGGCTGCTCGAGCATGGGGTTTTTTGGGCTGACGTTGCTTTAAAGCTCCCAGCAGAAGGCGCTAGGACGGATAAGGGGGGGGAGCCTGGAGTCCCTAGCCGAGCGCGACATTGGCGGATGCGCCTGCAAGCCACACGCGCGGTCCTCGCGGATGATCATCCAGGATCGAGGCGCGAGCCGCGCTATACGCGGGGTACGCGCTTAGCATCCTGGCACAAGCGCAGAACACGATCGCTTCGCGACAAGGCGTCTCGCGCGAGATTCGCGCAAAGGGGTGGTTACACGGCTTGGGTAGATTGCTCAGGGATGCGCTTGAAGTACCTTCTAGAAGCCCACAGCCGGGGCCATGAGGCTCTAGCAGGCACTGTGTCGTCAGTCACCCGCCGTAGGGCTGGCCGTTGCTGACCTAATGGCAGTTGTCAATGGTGTAACTACAGAAAAACAGTGTGACGGTAACTTGATTGGACGCGCCCGTCTGCCGCTCGACCTTGAGCGCCCTGCGTAGTATAATTTTGTCATCAACAAGCCGTTGATTCCGTAAGCAGCATGTTTTTGTTTTTGCACGCTCAGGGGTAAATGGCCATCGGTCACCGGGGTAAACATGGCAAACCGTCGAGCTCCGACGTGGAATAGTTAGGGCAAAAGGATGACACCGATTGCGTAGTTCGATGAGAAGGGCGAAGCACCTGCAGAGCGTCCACGCAAGATTAGCTACAAGCTTCCGTCTACGCTAGGTGGACGAGGCCCGTCAGACACGTGTATGTCAGAAGTTTAACCGGTCTAAGGTTGATCTTGGAGATCCTTCGAAAAGCCACGATTTGGTTTGATAGCGTGCGGCACGTTGTAAGGCCGCCTACCGAAACTCAGCGTCACGTAGAACATTCGCGGGTTACAGAGTGAGACGGCCCCAAAGCAAATGTAACATCGTGCTTAATGGAGACTTCTCGGAGGCCAGCGGGCTGGCCAGGTCCCCATTTGGCGCTCGATGGGAAAAGTCGAGCGGCGGCTACTGCGTGAGTGCCTACCACCACCCCGACAGCGCAGCGCATAGACAGTGGAGCGGGAAGCGTGGCACGGGGGATCGTGTCGGACGATGGCGGCACAGGTGGCTTTTTTTGGGCAGGAGAAGGGGGCTATAGACATGGTCATCGCGGCCATGTGCGGATCGATGCTCTGTGCTCTCGTCGACGCATGGAGAGGGCACTGGGCCAGCCTGGAGCCCAGGCTGTCGGGAGGCTCGCACCAATGTGCAGCCTCGCACGCTCGCATGGATGCAGCCGTTGCTATTTGGACTGCCACGAGTAGGTAAGCGCGGTCGGGCGCACAATGGCTCCGAAATGGTGAAGCTGACACACTGTATACCGGGTGTATTAGAAGCCCGGCAGCGCGTACGGGCACGCGTGGCAACCCAATGAGGGCGGATGGCGGGGTCCGTAGATGAGCATGCGCCCCTGCCATGTATCTTCGGGTGATACAGCAGCCTGGCGGGCTCAAGTCGAGCTTAGAAATGGGGAAGACCCAGGGACGAGCGGGGCACGCCTTGGACCGACGAGCGCTGACGTTGTCCAGGTGCCAGGGCAGGCGATCGGACTGGTGGCTACGTACTGTAGGTACGGTGCAACAGGCCTCAGCCCTGGCGATAGGGAGGGCTCTCGGCAGATGGAGCCTGAGGGCGGGAGAGGTCGCTGGCTCGACCATGGAGCCCGCATCGGGGCCCAGTCATGTGCTCTCTGGGCTGGCAGCCAACACACGACCGGGCGGGAGCAGGCTGGAGCAGGCAACGCTCCCACAGAGACGCGGCAGGCAGCGCAGAGACGGCCTATGGGAGCTATGGGAGCGGCGCTGGGGGCTGGACACGGGGCGTAGGGGAACCGCGACGGCGGGTTGGGCGGCGTTGATTGCTCTTCTCGCTCGCCCCGGGGCATGCAGGCTCGGCCAAGGGAGGCAGGTCAGAGGCCAGCGTCGCGGCAAGCGTCAAACGGATGCGTGAGTGGGAGGGCGCAGAGAATCGGGAGCGTGGAAGCGCTGCAGCCGTGGGCTCCGCAAGCGAGCGGGCCGCCCGTGGCAAGTGATGGGCGACGGACACGAAAAGGGTGTTGCGGCGGTGGGTGCAGACGCAGACGCAGACGCAGAGGAAGCGCTCTGTGGGCGACATGGACGGCGATGGCGGGGGTCCTCGCCGTCGACGCCCTCGACGACGCAGGCCAAGAAGCGCAATCAGTCCAGCCAGCAGTCCAGCCGGTCTCTTCGTGGCACCGCCTCCCCTCCCTTACCTCCCTCCCTTCCCTCCCTCCCTCCCTTCCCTCCCTTGCCTCCCTTCCCCACCGCCCACCTCCCTGTGCTGCCCGCTCTGGGCCCGCTCGACGGACGGACGACGCCTCCCAGCTCCCCACGCGCTCGCCGGCTGCTGGCGATGCGACGCAGAAACGTCTCCCACGAATCCACTCCTGGGTTGTGCACCCTGTCAAATGGGCAGGCAGCATCGGCAGCCTCGCTCCCCTCGTGCGTCTAATATGTGAAGGGCGGGGCTGCATGACCCGCTGAGCCTGTGCTGCCGCTCGGGCGCAAGAAGAGCCAATGGGCGCCGCCGAGGCCGCCGCCGGCGCTTAAAGCACCCCGGCCGTCACAGGCCGTATGCATGCACCTCCCAGCATCTCCCAGCCAGGCCCGCATGCACCCATCGCCAGCCCTTTCACGCGCGACTCGTCATCTGCACCACCCACCGCCCACCCCGCTCGCTGCCTGCCCGCCTGCCTGCCTCTGCCTGCCCGCCTGCCCCGACCGGGCCCCCCTACGCTCCCAAGCAGGTTCCGGCTGACGGCTGTTCTCCCCGTACGCGCGCTTGCTCCGGGGAGGGCGTTGAGCGACGCCGCATGCCTGCCTGGCCCTACCGTCGTGCCCTGCCTGGCCGTTGCGCCAGAGCCGTGTCGTTTGCACATCATCCATGCCCCTCCCTAGCTGCTGTAGCTGTCAGCAGGCCTCGCCGGCTGCGCTCTAGCGTCACCGAGGGAGAGGGAGTGGGAGCGTGAGAGCGTGAGAGAAAGAGGAATATGCCCAGGAAAAAAAAGCCACAATTACTCCAAATTACATTCTTCCCTTCACAGCAGGGAGAACAAACGCCCCTATTGGGCCCCAGATGCAAGAATGCTGCTCGTGAGTAGACCAATTCTTCACCCCCTCCCACCCCCATCCCTCCCCCCCCTGCGAGGCCGCGAGGCCACGACGCCGTGAATGCACGCTGTCCGCCAGAACCCGCAACCGGTACTCCTCGCTAGAATCCCAACATGCATACTGGGAGAGAGTGAGCCGCCCTGGAACCGGCTTTGCCAGATCCACATCCAACTCCGCCCAAAGCAAAATACCGCCCCCGCTGAAAATCCTGTGTCACCGTCGTCTATTGGGACCGTTCCTTCCCCCTCTTAGAAGAGCCCCACACGCGAATCGAACCCGCCGTGCAGTGCCGCCGCCGGCGCCTCCTGGAAGCCGCCGTACGGCTCCGCTCGCGGCGAAGGGTAGAAGGCTTGCGTGTCTGGCACCGTTCGCTGCATCGATCGACTTCTGGCGAGGAACATGGTCATGTCCACCTGGTTGCTCTTGGGGCAGCCGCCGCCATTGTCCTTGCCTGGCGTCTGGTGTCTGTATTCTCGGTCAGTTGGGCCTGGGCCCCGACCAAGCTGGAGGGGAGGGGGGGCATCGGCAATCCCTTACCTCGTGAGCGTGTCCTTGCGTGCGAAGCTCTTGTCGCACTTGTCGCAGTGGTAGCTCTTCTTCTTCCTGTGAACGCTGTCGACGTGCCGCTCGAGGTCCGTCTTCCGCTCAAACGCCTTGTCGCAACGCTCCCATTCGCACAGGTGGTCCTTGCTGTGGTTGGGATCGTGCCTCTGCATGTGCGTCTTCATGTTGTAGGACCGGATGAAGCCTCGCCCGCAGTCCTTGCAGAAGAACCTGGCGCTCTCCCCCGGCGTGTTGGTCCTTCGTCGTCTGGTCCGCGTTCCCAGTCCCGCTTTGCTGTCGCTCTGCGAGCTCCTCGGCCGGCCGCCGTACGGATCCTGCCCATGGAATTGGCCGTCGAAGCTCGGCCCCGGGGTGCTGTCGTAGTGGGACATGGGCGATTCGTACGAGCTGTCGTAGGGTAGCATGCTCGATGTCGAGAGTCTCTCGGGTGCGATGGTCCCTGAAGGCTCCCCCATGTCTTCGTCGCTGTGCCATCCAGAGTCGGCTTCGACTTTGACGCGGGAGAAACCCCGCTCTGCCTCCTCGCTCGAGAAGGCGGGCATGTGTCGATGCGACGGGAGGGATGACCGGTGGGACGGCTGGTAATGCGGCCAGGGAATAGGGGACCTCGACACGGGGTGATCGTACGCGCCCGAAGCCCATGGATCCACCACGGGGGCAGACGTCATGGGCGACGCTCCGCTCCACGCCTCGGTGGGCTGCGGTGAGGGGGGGAACAGGATCGGTCCAGGAGCGCCGGTGAACGGCTGGTTGTACTGGTACAGTCCCAGGCCCTGGGCCGGGTATCGAGAAGGCTCGGTATCACTCCTGGCCGGCGAAGGGTACGCTGGTGTGTGCAGATACGAAATCGGCTTGGGCGCGTGTTGATAGGGCGAGTTGAATGGCGGAGTGGGCTGGTCTCGAGGATCCATATCGACAAAGCACAGATGGTGCGGGCAGAGAGCTTTCGACTCGGTCAAGCAATGGTTATAGAAGGTTGGTGAGAAGTCAGAACGAGGCAGTGGCAGCCACTTGTGGAGGTGTGGATGGGGCTGGTGGGAGGTGCAGGTGTCGGGCGTACAAGTACGGAATATATCTAGAAAACCGCAGGCCGGGTGCAGTCCCTCCAGAGGAAGAGAGGTTCTGGTAGAACTGCGGCGGTGCGACCAGCTAATGGGGACTGAAAGCGTGAGGCAGACTCGGAGATTGGCCTCATGAGAAAGCCGCTGCCAGAGAAGGCATGGCATGGCATCGAGGCGCCTGCCGCCCGCATGTTTCGCTGCGCGCAAATGGGGCCGTGTCTTAAGGGCTGAGGACAGGTACTGTGGATACATGCACGTTGACAGGGGCCCATGCCAGATGCCCCCCCCAAGGGAAATCCTGGCAGTGGCCTGGTGCCAGTGGCGTGTGCGAACTGCACATCCGAGCTCTCGGGAAGGCCTGCGGGCCGAGCACAAATCAGACGAGCCTCGTCCGCCAACTTAGGCGCAAGCCTGCCATCCCTGCACGCTAATGACGCTCTGCTTAGCTGTAGAGACAGTATACTCTAGGCCCTGGCTGGCCGTCTTACTTCATTTGCTATACTTGTATTGCTCGACCCGGTGAGACACCACTAACAGCTCGCTGCGTAATCTTCCCCCTCTCCGTCGTCGCTAGAACACAAAGACGATCTGCTCCTCTTCCCCGAACTTGAATCTCTAAACAGGCCTGCTAAGGCGTTGGCCTCTCCAGGGACACACGGAAGCACCGGCCATCAAGCGGCCGTGCTTGTTTCGCGTTGTTCCTGGAGTTGAGACACGATGGAGGTGAGCTCTTCAACCTGCGAAGTGAGCTTGAGAACCAATGCTTTCAACTGGGGTTCCGAATCAGCTGGCCCTGATCTCGTCTGCGGTCGGCTTGCTTGATGGCTTCTGCCTGGTGCGTGACCATTCCCACCCGGAGATGGCCGAGTGCCCGCGACTAGGGATCGAGCTGGTTGGATAGACGATCGAAAGAACCCCTTTCTCATCGTCGGCGTCTCGGGCCCGCTCATCGAGAGCATCCCAGAGTTAGACCGCTGGGTGCTAGACAACTGCTCGTAAGCCCATATGGCGCCAACAAACGGTAGGTGGGTTGCCTTCAGCAACACAATCCGAGCGCTTCGTAGTCGTTCTGAGGGCAGGATCAGCCGAAGCGGCCGGAGAAAGAGGGGGATGAGGTTCTGGGAGTCCTGGTCAGCCTCATGCTATCATTAACAGACGCACAGGGTGTTTTTGTGCCGCAACGCAGGCGCGAGATCATCAAGCACATCCGCGATCCATGGAAAACGCCTGAGCGGCAGTTCAAGGCACGCAAAGTAAAAGATGCACACTGCAACAACCTCAACCCCACCAGAAAGCTGCCTTCCAGTACCGAAAGAGAGGCCTCATTCATGGTTGGTTAAACGAGCTTTCGCCTGTTGTTACGGGCTATGCTGGCTTGTCGTAGTGAGGAAGCCGGCGCTTAATGCCGTTTCAACAAGCCCAAAAAAGTTTAGGGCGTGAAGACTTACCAGTGGAGGAAGGTAGTACGTTAAGCGATTTGACGATGATGCCTCAAGCACATAAACGGAATAACTATCACAGTGATTAACGTTCTTTGGTGATGAGGCCTACAAGTTGACATACATGAACAGATACTCGTCTCGTGCATGGTCTAGGACCTGTGATTGGCATTAGCGTCGTTCATCCTTAGTGTCCGTGCGTATATGCACAATTCTGGCACCGCATCAACTTTGAGAAGGTGGGAAGAGAAGACCCGTAGCCTAGAGACGCGGAAGTGGCAAACGGGACCATGCTTGCGGGTGGAAGGAAATAAGCCGATGACAAGAGAGTTGCGGAGTTGCGGCTGGGTTGAGGCGGTGCGTCTGAGTGGCTTCACGCACGTCCGCCATTAGCGCAATCATGGGCGCTTAAGTCCAGATGATCTTCCAGTTGTGGCCAGTCGCGTATATGGAGACTTCTAGAAAGACTGACGTACCTTACTCAAGCTATTAGATAGCAGCGATATCAAGGATGTAATGAGAAGAATATTGGTAAGCGCCACGAAGACGAGCTGTCCAAGTGATCAGCGCATGCTAGGCGCAAACACGGTAGCACAACAAACCATAACGGGTGGTCCGAAATAGGGTGATCTGTTTTCTCGTTAACGGTCAACGGGTCATGGCGGCAAGTGCGTCTCATACATCTGCTGTGCAACATCCTAACAATTGTCAATCGTCAGTATCGAAAGGAGGCGGAGCTGGGTTCCTAGGGCCAGTACTCACGAAGCCTAGGTAAGACGACTGAGAATGATTAGCTGGTTCGAATATACTGTGGCACAGCCTCACTTACGCCGAAGAAGACTTTGACCAAGATCCAGCTCTACCACACTGTCAGCCCAAGGTGACCCTTATAGTTCCAATAATAGGATCTTTGCATGTTGCACCACAACGTACCATCTCTCGTGGAGTGTAGGTTCCTCTTGCCAGCAAAACAAATGTCGTGAGGAATCCTGCGCATTGGGCTGGTATCAGCGGAGGCGTTACTGAGACCAAATACATTGATTTCTTACCAAGATATAGGATGACAACTAAAGATAGGAATTTGACGAAGTCTTTCGTCTGCAAATACCAATGGTCAGTTGAAACAAGGTTTTACGATGATATTCGGCGAACTGACCATCTCTTTCAAACAGGGGATCTAGGTTTAGTGTTAGTGGAGATTCAGTGCCGCAAGTATCTGCATAATGCGATGGAACATCATAGCCTTTGCTCGAAGCTTTGAGCCCATCAGAAAATGTAACTCGAGTGTCACCACATACCAAGGTCCCAAAGTAAGGGTTCAAGCTCAGAAGTGAGAAAATCCTAGGAACAAGGAACAAAGCCTCCAAGCCCAGCACATCGTAAGCAAGGTCTAGAATAGTACCTGAGGTATCGCCTTGGGTTGTGAGGCCGACGATCCCTTTATCCAGTATCAGTGAGATCCCTCAACAAGCAAGTGTGACTGACTGAGTGCACAGAACGCGATCCCAACAATGACAATACTCTTGTATTGCGTTAGCAATCGTTGAATACAATTCGAGGCATTTTACTCACGATATCCCACATCCACCAGAAGTCGCTTGCATAGAAGGACATCTGCCCCGCATCGTTGAACTCACCAAACTCGTCATATGCAAAGGCAGCGATCCAGATATAGAGCAGTATCTCCGCACTGGTTACACGAGATAAATTGCGGTGGGTGAGGACAACATAGTACAGTACCAGGAAAACTGCGAAATATAGAGTTTCAAAAATCTTTAGATACCGAGGTACCCGTAGCCGGCTGACTGTATAGACGGATTAGGAGACTATCGAGCAATTCCAGGGCATGTACCGGCATAGAAACGGTGGGATATGCATATACATGCCAGAGCACTTACAAGGATCAGCTCGTCGGCGGTTGTAATACTTCGGACTTTTCACCGAATGTAAGCCGAGTGAGTCCCAGAATACGATGTCGCCCTACAAAATCAGATGGAACAATTCACAGCTAAGAGGCATACATACCCTCCAAAGACCGTTGATAATCTTTTGTACAGGTCGTTGTTTGAGAAATTTTTTGCTGTTCGAGACGGCTGCAATTTCCAAAGCGCTTAAATTCTCGAATTGGGCCGTGAACTCATCAGATCGTGCTGCCGAAAGCATAGAACTTGTATTCATGTTGTCCGTCGCAAAATAGGAAGATCCACGTCCCTCGATAAGGAGAGCAGTCTCCTCGTTAATGGGTGCATCGCTATTCTCATGTCTATGCTCTGACACTGAGTTACGATCACTAACGGGTGGTGGTGGCTGAATTTCGTGTAAGAGAAAGTCGATTGTTTCGCGTTCCGTGAGATTGGTCAGAAACTGCCACGCTACATATTCGCATGCGTACCCGCGAGTCTCGTTGATGCCAGGCTCATCGCTCGATTCTTCCAGCGCGGCAAAATGACCTTTTAGTGCTAGAAGAGCGCATACAATTGCTGAATGGTGACAATTATCCGTAAGATAGAATATAAGCGGAGTCAAGGCACGAGCAGAAGGGGCAGTTCGGAGCTCCTCAAAGGTATGAGGAAGAGTGATATACTTGATGAAGTAACTGTAGTTCATGTGTTAGCGCTAGTATAGGATCCGGACTCCTTCTTCTTTCCCAACAAGGAAGCTCAAATAGGGTAGCCAAGAAACTTACAAGGAAAGCTTCCTCACAACCTCTCCAAAGTCGTCATCGTCGAGAATTTCAGGCAGCTCGAGCTCAGGATGCTCAGGCGGCCAACGAGGCGTGGATGGCTGCGACATTTCGTAAAACTTAGGAGAGACCTTTCCTAAATTTTACAATCGTAATTTACAGACGTAGTACGCGCAGCGTCGCGGTCTACAATTTGAGTGTGCGACTTGAAGTCTCAGGCTCGTCGTTACGTAAGTCGTTTCGCGCAAGCCACTAGCGCGTTTGCTTGCAGGTAACCCCACATATGCGAAGTGCATGTCAGTAATATCCCAGCCTGGATCTGCATCCAAGCAGTCTATATTAAAGATCCCAGTGAATAATATAACCGCATGTACTAGAGTATTGAGATCGTTCCAATAACACAGCTCTATTGAGTAATTCAATTTGTAGCTCATGTTGTACTTTCGTAGAAACAAAAATATCCATCAGACTATCATAATAATACCCCTTTCTATTACAATCTTCTATCATTTTGGGATCTAATTTTGAATGGTTTTTGGGGCAATGGGATGTCCAACATTTTTATCTGAGAAAGGTTATGGCTACTCATTTTGGCAAGTGCCATCCGCCACCTGCAAAATCCTAGTTCACTGTTATCACGTTCATCGCATACTTCCACGTCTTACAGCCCATCAATACTAAATGTCTGAGGGCAACTACCTTCCTGTTGTATAGGCCATTATGACAAGCACCGACAGCTTTCATGGCGACTGCTTACGGCTAACTGCATTTCTGAGGTTGGCTGGGAAGATGCCACAGCGACCTACACGTCTCAGGCGCCATCATTTCACGAAATCTCCAGGCGGGAGTGAGCCAGCGGATGACCTCCGGTCATTAGAAATATCTGCTTCTGTCCGAGAACAGAACGCTTTGTCGCCCAGATCAGCGACTCGATTTAATGATGGAGACTCTCATCAAATTCTTGAACAGACAAATAAAGCTAATGAGAAAGCACATTCACTATTTACGCAAGTTCAATTGCCGTCAACTAAGGGAGGTGCTGGAGAGAAAATATACATCCAAAAACGGAAACAACAGAGTGGCCGCCAAAAGAAATCTGGATTGCCAATAGAGAGCCTCACTTTAGCGCCAACAAGCACAGATAATGAGCTACCTCTTTTCGATGTATGATATTCTAAAGAAACAACTCAGCCTCGGTGTCTGGTCACTAATGGGTCAAAATAGGATGCAGATTTGATATTAGCCAAATCAATCCTGGAGATCGACCCTATACAAGACACCTCAATAAACGAATCAAACCAAAGAGTCGGAACTTCACTATCTTCAACTGGTAATGAAAACAGCATACCCAAAAAATCTAAAATTATGGAGCGTCGAGTCAAATTTATATCCCCCATGGCAGTTGAAAAGTCAATATCAGATGTTAGGGGCAAAAGGAGACGGCATAAGGTTTCTAGACTCTCTGGACTAGAGGCAGTGTCTGACGGATTTGAAGGGTTTCAAATGCACCATTCTATAACAAAACCAAAACGGCTGATGGCTAGCCCTGCCATGAATCATGGAGAAAGGATCAAGAAGCCTACAAAGTCCAAGAACAGCTTGCGGATGGGTAAGCTAGAGCTGGTCAAAGACTTACCTCAACCTTTAACTTCAGTGGAAGTTGTCACATCAAAGGCCCATTGCGATTTACACAGACGACCTCGTCATGACCAAGCGCAAGCATCAGTTGAGACGCTAACCATCAACCGACGAGAAGAGCAACTTGGAGATATATCAGTGAAATCACGTGGAAACGTGCTGAGAAGTTTATTCTCTGTTTCTAATCAATTGTCCGCGATTACAGCTCCCGCACGTAATGGTTCTGACTCCACGAACTCCGAAGATGAAGACGATGATGATGAAACTAGATCACAGGATACATGCGACCATCCTGAGAACACAGACATGCCCAATAGCTCCGAAGATTTTGATTTGACGCCGCTAGAGATTACATCAGGCGTAGAACCACAATCAATGTACTCCAGTGACGCGATGTACGGTATACATAGTGATGAGAGCAACAGCTTCTGATTGCAGTATCCCGGACTTGATTTGGCTCAGGTACCGTTCCGGATTGATACTCCGGTGATCATGAGAGCGAAAATATATGATACACAGAATAGTATGAACATCAGGGGAAATGACGAAGTTAATCACCAAGGCTAGTTTTCGGTCTTTGCTCAAACATTTTCAAGAATACAGAACAAGGGTTGACTCTGAATTCAGCTTTCGAGCATTATGTGAATACGGTCACATACGCAAGGTATTGGTGTGGAATACTATTGCGTAACCTACTCGGTGCTAGACATATAATGCAATCATGTTTCGACAACCGTGACTTTGTCCTTCTGTCCCTGCTCCATGACACCGTCTTTCTCTGGCTCGTTCTTCGGACTCTTGCCTTTCCTCCACACCCTAACATCTCTGGGATCGAAACCTCCATTCCCCCAAAGTGCCCACTCTGGTGTTTCATCTCCCACGTAATCCTCCGGCCTCCAGCCGATCACCTCGCCCTTCTCGGACATCCTCGTACCCAATACCTTCCCTTCATTCAACTCATAAAATCGCTCAAAGTCGATCCTGGTAGCCCACCTCCCGTCACGCTTGAATCTTGTCGCATCAGCAAGCAGAACGCAGCACGAGTGTGCGTGCTCAGCAGCGATGCCATAAGATAGATTTCGAGATGCTAGCTCCTCCGCAAGTGCTGTGACGAAAGCAGCGACTTCTTCGTAAAAAGGAACGTTTTGCATCGTCAGTCCTGCGCTACCTGCAGCACTTGTGCCACAGTATGTCACACCCTTGACTTCAACAAACCCTGGAAGGGCACGCTGGACTAAATCGGCGTAACCTTTTACTTCTTCGGCCATGTTAAATCCTTTAACTAGCGTCAATCTGAAAACAGTGCGCTGCTCATATCTCCTTCGCTTCAAGATATCCAAACATGCACAGAAACGTTCCCAGAAGTCTCTGTGCAATGGTCTATCAATCTTGCGTAAGGAGTCTTTATTCGATGCATCAATAGAGACGTAAAGCTGAGTCACCGGAATAAGGGAAGCGAGCTGGGCAGGGTGCTGCGCGTTGCAAACAAGGAAGGTCGAAATGCGATTCTTGTGCATAATGGCGAGGAGTTCGTTGATGTGCGGGTAGAAGATAGGCTCACCAACAAGTGAGAGAGCGCAATGCCGGATGCGCATAGCTTCGGTGAACCGCTCCGCCCTAACGCCCGGAACACCCTTCATCATTTTGATTTTCTTGTAGTGCGCCGTAGTGATTCCATCGTAGATCAAGTCAGGCGGATCGGTGACCCAACGCCAGGTTGTACCCACAGGATTTGTGCCGTGACGCCAGCAGAATACGCACTTGTTTGAGCAGGAGAGTGACGGTGTGGCTTCCATGCATAAATGGGACTGGATTCCATAGAAGGAATATTTGTAGCAAGACCCGCGGCCTCGTAGCGCAGATTTTGTCCACCGACAGATTTTAACTCCTGAGTGTGAACCAATGATGCTATAGCCTTGCTTTGTGAGGGCAGCATGTGTAGGAGAGGTGACTGGTACCATCTCCTTAGGTACTGGAGCGGACTTTGTTGTTTTGGACTTATATGTCGTAAAATCCACAGGGATCGGGGCGGAAGTGTCCACCATAGAGCCCAAATCCTCCACATCGCTAACACGAGATGTTTTGCCTGGTCTCGGTCTTCGCATCGAAGCAGTCTCACTGTCACTCTCTTCAACAGAATCAGTGTCTTCCTCATCACTTTCAGCCGCATCTCCGCTGCCTGGTATACCGTCACCCAAGCCTTTGCCTACCGCCAGATCTGCAAGAGCTTCCTGCACCCCAACACGCCACTCCTCCAACCGCACATTGGCATCTCCTTTCACGTCACCCATACCCAGAGGATAAGCCCTTTTTCTACCTGTCAATCTTGCCATCCACTTATCTACCTCGTGCGCCTGGCTGCAAAAACCCTCCTCTTCCGTAGGCCAATCCTCCTTATCCCCAAACCCAAATACGGAGTAACCCAGCAGTCTGCTCAGTGGCGCAGTGTCAATTCTAAAGTCGTTATGTGTTTCCTGAAGATTCTCAAGGAAGTTGTCCAGGACAGTATCGATGTTGTAGGTTGGAAGGAGGATGATGTAGAAATGTTTGACGTTTGGATCGGCCTTAGGTGTACTAATAAAATACTCGTCGTACTCGATGTAGGAAAGATCGTGAACAAGAGGCTCAAGGAAGGAGGCAGAAGAGGCGCAACCGGTTGTCCACTCGGTGAGGACCTTAGCAAATTGTGCGGCATGACGCTCGGTGGTGCCGGAAAGTGATTGGAAGAAAATGAGGGGCTGTATTCTATCCGTTGTGTGATTGAAGCTGACTGTAGGCGATATTGTCTTCTTGGACACTTTTTTGCCTTTCACCGTTTTCGGTACCTTCTTCGCCTTGACGATGGATGCGATTGGGACAACGGCGTCTTCGGCGTGATCATCTAAATTTAGGGCGGGCGCAACGACCGTTGTATTCTCAGGCAGCCACTCTGGTCTCAGCTTGACCTCCTTATCGGCCGGCGACGATGGTGTAGGAGAGCTCGATATGTGTATTCGTTTACGTCGGAAGTATAACGCGACTTGCACCACAAGCGCGAGAGACAGTGCTGAGAGCAATACTGACACGCGGTGATTGTGCCATATGAGCAACAATTCTACTCTACAATTAGAAGCACTCCTTTCTGTCTGAATCCTGTTTTACTGACCGTTGGGTATCACCCAGATGCCCTCTGGCGACATAGTTGCGACTATAGGACGGGTCTGAGTGGTTGACGTGAACTTTTGCAAAGTGTGGGGTTTTGGTGGCGGGGCACACGCGAACACTGATTGGAGCACCCAATGTAAGAACCATCAGGCAGGGCTCTCACGGAAACGAACAAGTTGACCGAAGGCTTGCAAAAGAAGGTTTTAGATGGAGTAGAAAAGTGAAATAAAAGGTTACAAGGACCCTCTATTGGTGACGATTAGTGTCTTATTTCCGGACTTTTGGTTCTGGGCGCAAGCTATGCAAGCCCACGTGACATCCACAAACGTTGAGTTCATACGGTGCTGAATCACAGGAAATGAAAAGTCTAGTGAACATGCTATGCATTCCCACTTGAAGGGCTGAAATTTTATTTTTTTTTTTCTTTTTGGAAACTTGATGTTATAAAGCTAAGTCGAGGGCCAAGATCCTTCCAACATTGAAGGATCAGATGGAAAAACTACCACCGAACTTTAGGACACGCAGTGTACCTCACCACGCGATCCTTGCAATGGGACCCTTCGGCCAGGTTCTCACGACCAACTTTCTAATCTCATCCATGACAAGGATACCCAGCGCCAAAGGCAATGGTATGAACCAAAACTCTATCGGGATTGAAGCGGTGTTGAATATATCCTGAATTCCTTTCACCTCTGTCACGAAGACTGCAATACCCAGACTGATTACCATTCCGACGAAAAGCCATGGGTTGCGACGCTCCTTACGGATGGGGTCTGCTTGGAGGATGCTGAGTCGTTTGTTGCGCACCGAAAGAATGTTGCCCCACTGGAGAAGCACCAGTGTGACGAAATATACTGACTGACCAACGGTGTTGAAATGTACGAGCTCAGCCTCCGTATAGCCGTAGAATCCAGCTCTGTACTTTTCAAATGCGAAAATAAGTGCATGGAAAGGAATTCTCGCGTGTCGCCACATATACAAGAAGAACATAGAGTGGGCCACCAGAGTTTCCATTACACCGATGAAGAGATAGGATTGGCCGTAAATCTTCAGATTGATAAGGTGGTCCTTCTTGGCGTTTCGTGGCGGAATGGAGAGCAAATCGAACTCTTCACGCTCCATGATGAGCGAGAGCGATAAGAAGAGGTCGGTGAAAACGCAAATGATGATCATTAGGAACGTACTCAGTGGGAGGGGCACTCCAAAGAAGACGTTCATAAGTACAGGCCAGATCTCAGACCAAGAGCCTGCGGGAAGAAGGTACGCAATGACCTTCTGCAAGTTCTGAAACACAAGTCGTCCTGCATTAAGGAAGTACAAATCAGCAAAATGATTCCGTTCTAGGACAAGATGTACTTACCGAGCCTAATACCATCGACGATTGATGAAAATTTATCCATAAGGACCAAATCCGAAGCTTCTAAAGCAACATCCGAGCCGGTGACGATGGCAATGCCAACGTCGCTAGCACGAAGAGCGGGTGCATCATTGACACCGTCCCCAGTAACAGCCACAACATTTCCTCGGCTCTTGAATTCGTTTACAATTCGGAGCTTCTGTTCGGGGGTCGTGCGGCCAAAGACAACCTCTTCGTACTTGCAGACAACGTCCCAAGCTGCGTCGTCCAATTCTCCTAGCTGGGATCCTTCTAGAAGCAGCGCTTTTACATTTTCATCATCCATCATCTCTTCATGACCAGCTCGCTTTAGAACTTGGTGGAGTGTATCGGGGGGGACATCACTCGAGTATATGCCAATCCGTCGAGCAATGGCTGCACCTGTGAGCCCGAAGTCTCCAGTAACCATGAAGAATCGGATACCTGCCCGTCGGCAAGTTGCTACAGTATCAGCTGTCTCGGGACGAGGCGGATCAAGTATGCCCAGGATTCCTAAAATCGTCAAGTCCGATAGTCCGCGCTCTGCTACCTCATCGGAGAAAGCGTTCGAATTAAGAGGAGCCTCGGGGCGATATTGACGTTGGCAAAGCATGATAACTCTTTCGGCATTGTGAGAAAGCCGCGCTTGAAGCTGCGAAAGGCTTTCCTTCGCATCTGCCGTAAGAGGCTCGGCAGCCTTTCCAGCAGCTGGAAACCACGAGGTACACTTGGGTAATAAGACATCCGGTGCGCCTTTGACAAGCATTAGATACTCCGATTGAGGGGTATTTGAGCTCGAAGTTCGCTCGCCGTGAAGTGTCAGCATCCATTTATTCTTAGAGTTGAACGGGACACGAAAAACGCAAGGGAAGGCATCTTGCAAACTGCGGCCTGGCTTTCCTGACTCTGCAAATCGAAGCACAGCTGCGTCGGTAGCATTTCCTTGGACCATTCGCTCTGCTATGGGCAAGTGCAATGTCGTAGGATCGAACTGGGCGTCATTGCATAAGATGGCTGCCTTGTGCAGCTCTTCCAAAGCCTTTGGAGGATTATCCGATGACAAAGCAGGTAGTACGTTTTCGGTAGTGTTGTACTCATCCACGAAACCTACGGAAGTCACGCTCATCTTGTTTTCTGTAAGTGTGCCGGTCTTGTCAGAGCAAATAACATTGACGCATCCCAGGGTTTCCACGGTAGACAATCCTTTCGGTAGGACACTGACACTTCTCATACGTCGGGCAATCACCATCAGAGTGAGAGCTACTCCAATCGGCATTCCTTCTGGAATGAAAGCGACGACGCAGCCCATAACGTTGTTGAGCATCTCTACAACACTCATAAAGCCTTTGTGCTTGACGTTAAGCCAACCAGCCCAAGTTATGAGGATTATCGAAGCCAGGCAGATTGTCAGTCCGACTATAATGTAGACGAAGCGCGTGATCTCCCGCTGGATCAATGTTGGCTCTTCTTCTACACCGGAAGTGGCTTTAGCAATACGTCCCATAACAGAATTTGGACCAGTGAGCACGACGATGCCTGTGCCATTACCGTTCACAACCATGGTACCCATGAATGAGATGTTGCGCGATTCCAGAAAGTTCTTGTCGGTTGAATCAACGGATCCTTCTATCTCATCAGGTTCACCTGTAAGCACCGAACGATCAAAACGAATGTCTCCCGATGTAGACAGAAGACGGAGATCAGCAGGGACTTTATCACCGATGGATATTCGTACAATATCGCCTGCAACTAAGTCCGTAGAAGGAGCTTTGACAAAGGCGCCATTTCGCAAGACTTGGGCATCCGAGGGAAGGAGATCCAGGATGGACTGCATAGTGCGCTTGGTGGACCAATCTTGGAAGGCTGAGAAGACGGCCTGGAGAATGATGACAATGAGAATCAAAATGGCTAAACCGAGGTTATAAGCTTGAGGATGAGGATCTCCAAGAGGTCTCCAGCATATGAAAAAGACGATAACACCAACCCAGAGGATGGAACAAAAGCCTCCAAAAATATACAACAAGATTTTTCGAACGAAGTGTTCAGGAGGGCTAGGGATCTGGTTCTTTCCATCACGTTGGAGCCGAGTAGCAGCGGCATTTTCGCTTAGTCCCTGCTCCTGGATAACGTTGAGCCGATCACAAACCTCCTTCGTGCCCAAGAGATGATAGTCGAGCTGCTCGAAATAGTCTTTGTTTGTGCTATCGGTGCTTTCCCTACGCTTTTCGGGTGGATTCCTTGAGTCCGCTTGTGATTCTGATATCTGAATCGAGAGTGTACGGAACTCTATAGGTATCCCGGCCGTAGAGTGTGTTCGGCTTCGAACACTAGAGATGGAGTCGCGGCTGCGACTGCGCTGTCGCCGAGCGTTTTGAACACCGGACTGCTCTCGAAGACGACCCTGGCCTTCTTCGAATACAATATGGGGACGCTCTACTTGCTTTTCAACATCTTCCTGCGCTTGTCCGGGGGAAGCGCTATGAGCGTTAGCTTCCTGGGCGTCGCTCATGATCTGACCCGTCTCTCGCAGAAACGAAGAAGCCGGATATGATACCCTTAGATGAGGGTCCTTATACGTGCTTTTTTTTAAATAAAATAGCAGAGAACAATAAACACCTCTGAGAGCCCTCTATAACAAAGGTGTCTGGTGCCTTAATTCCGACTTCAGCAACACAACAGAATCGAATTTACAAGAAAACGAGGCTGAGAACATCTCAGAGCAAGCAGAGACCTGGTTTAAAAACATTGAGAACATTGTCTGCAATGGAGTCAACTCCGTAATTCTAGCCGTATCTAGGCCGCGATCACCTCGACGGGCTGGAGAACTTTTCTGATGTCGTCTTTCCGTCTCATCAGACGTAAACACAAGTCCAGTAGTTACCAGGGGGAAAATGCCTCATCGCATTGTTACGCCCTGTCGCGGTGGCACGGACGTCAATCTCCGCTTCCAGCGTGTGGATGGCTTAGCGGTATACCCCTCTTGGCATTCCATGTACGTCAACCTGAGGGATATATGTGCATGATAACGGAGTTGAACCACATTCGCTATTTGCTCAGCCTACTGACATCATCGGGCAAATGCTCGATATCCAACACAAATATTTTTTGGGATGCGGCGGAGAGGAACGCTGTCGTGGAAAAACAGAGCGAAAACTCCTAGGCCCAAGAGACCTTAATCTTCAACAACTAATGTCATTAAGAACCCCTTCAGAGGTATTATTAAACCCGACCTGCTGGATCCCGAGAGAGGGTGTCAAGCAAGGGAGAACGGTCAAATCAAGTTCCGCTTGTGGTAATCAAACCATGTGAAAGCCAACACAAAGAGACGGTACTTCGAGAACTATCAACTGCAGGAAGTCACCGGATCGCCTAACACTTTTTCTATTTGACTTCGCTATTTATCTGTCTGTTTCTGTATACCTCTGTTGAGACCCCGGACACTGGGTCAGACGTGCCTCGACAATAGCGACGTCGTTTGACATCCTTTTGGATGCCGAATTAACGTCACCCTCCATCCTTAGGCCTTTCTAGAAGGTCTGCACAAGCTTCACCAAGATCTTTTAGGTGATATCTTGTCGAAGATCGCCACTGCCTGGCATGCAGCGCCCCACACAGTCATACATAGGTTCCATGCATAACAAACCCCCCGGTCGAATTACATACCTTGCCGATGGCACCCATTCGCATCACCTCGCTAGCGTCGTCCGCCTCCATGACAGCTCCACCACCATAACGCGCTTCATCCGCTGGGTCAAGCAGGGCAACCGAACAGTCCCCTCTGACGAAGTACCACTCGCCCTCGACCGCGACATCTTCGATATTCCTTCCTCCACCGATGTCGCATCTTCCCTCGAAGCAAAATACGGTCGCTATAAGGAGGTTGTGGGCTGGGGTTCGTCGTCCACAGTCAAGATATCATACAAGCCGAATCCGCATAGTGGGCAACAAGGACACTTGTATGCAGTCAAGGCATTCCGCAAACGTGCGAAGGAATCAGAGAGCGCGTACAGGAAGCGGGCGTCTGCTGAGTTCTGTATCGCGAGCGCACTGCGGCACGGTAACGTGATCCATACATTGGACCTGCTCAGCGACGACCGCGGACACATGTGCCAGGTGATGGAGTTCTGCGCGGCAGGGGACTTGTGCGCGCTCCTGCTTTCGGCGACCAAGTTCGACGAGGTGGAAGCCGATTGCTTGTACAAGCAGCTGCTGCGCGGGCTGGTGCATTGCCATGCAGCGGGCGTCGCCCACCGTGACCTCAAGCCCGAGAACATCCTGCTGACCACCAACGGGTGCCTCAAGATTTCGGATTTTGGCACCGCGGAATGTGTGCAGTATGCTTGGGAGGAGACCGGCCATCGGTCCACGGGTTTGCATGGCAGTAGACCGTACATGGCGCCCGAAGTGTTCTCCAAAAACAGATTCGATGCCAGGGCTGTGGATGTCTGGGCTACGGGTGTTATCTACATGGCCATGAGGACTGGGCGATTGATGTGGGCAAAGGCATCGTACGAGGACGAACAGTTCAAAAAGTTTGCGGCCAGTTGCGAGGCTGTGGAGGGTTTCAGACCGATCGAGGCATTGTCGGGCGTAAGTACTGTCTCTGCTTAGTTGTTGGTCAACACCGGTGGCTGATTCGTTCTCCAGCATAATCGACGCAAGGTCATATATTCGATATTGCAACTGGACCCGAACAAGCGGATCACTAGTTCAAGAATCCTTGATTCGCCATGGTTCAAGGAGATTGTAGTCTGCAACGCTGGGAACCGCGGATATTGAAAGGCTGTAGACTTATAGTATCGTGCCAATTACTTCATCGTTCTGCTCACGAGTCATGAGTATATAATTTGAGCAAGGGCAAGTATTGTACTATTACGATTATCAGATACCAATTCTATATGAAATGCACTGAAATGCATTTCTAGGGGGTATTTCATGCAAAAAACCCAATGCAAATGCAAAATATCACGCCGTCGCTATGCAAAACTAAAAGACTTCAGAGTTTAGACCACCGACTCAGCCTCTTTTGTCTCTTCATCCTCGGGACCCTCGGACCCGCTTTCTGTGTGAGAGTCTCTTCGCTGCTTCTCTGCCATGTTCCCGAGCTCTGCATAGCTTCCTGGCCCCTTGGATCCATCAGGCACCCAGAACCTCAGGTCGACCCTCATGATGGCATACATGTACACCACTATGGTCTCGACACCGAAATTGAAGATGTAGAAGCAAGCTTTGGAGAAATAGCCTGGCTCGGGCTGGCGCAGGGGAACCGGATGCTTCCAAGAAGTGCCGGTGCGGAAGGAGGCACCGAGACAGAGGAGCGTTGAGCCGATAAGGAGCACGATCACTTTCGTTCGGTGACGGCCGTGGCCAAATTTTTCCAAGGGCGCGCTGCGCGGAATAACAAGCGCCAAGGCAACGATAACAATCGGTAGGAAGGATATAATGGCGTAGAAGGTTGAGCCGTAGAGTTGCAAAGCTCGGTCGATGGTGCGGGTGCGTGGTCGCAGCGTGTAAAAGCTTTGGACCGTGGCGGTGATCAGGATAATGAGTGTGGCGACGATCAGGACGTAAAGCGCAGTGAAGACTATGCTGATGCTTTTGTGCCAACCGATTGTGGGATGATGGGCTCGTAGGATGCGTTGCGACCATATAAGATTGACGATGAAGATGACGAGGACACCAGCGGCAACAAAGATCTGCGCTGCGAGCGCGAGGCGGACGTTACCAGGAAGGGAGACGGAAGCGATGCGGAGGGAGGTAGTGACTATGCGCGCCATGCAGAAGCCTGCTTACGTTAGTGAAGTGTACCTTAGATGGACTGCCGTTTTTGAGTCAAAACTGACCAAATAGGGCTCCGTTGAATAGAAACTTGTGTCCTCGTCGCAAATTAAGTTGTAGGATGGTCATGTGCGTCGCGGCGCCAAGGATGAATAGGAATAGAAAGACAGCCGAAACAGGAATATCGACATGCTTTTCGGGAAGGCCTCCAAGTAGCCATACTTGAGGTTTCCATGGACCAGAACTTGACTACGTATCATCAGCGCCTGCGTTGAGCTATGGAGGCAGGCTAGTGCGGGAGCTTACTGCCACTGTTGAAGGACCGGAAGAAGCCATGGTATGTATGTTGAACCCAAGCTTTGTATGTTCTGTGAAGTGCGTTACCAAGCGCAATGCCCAGCCCTCTTATATTGTACTCATCCTCCATCGACACGGTGCCAGGGACCAGGTCAGCTCATTGAGACTGAAAGCATCTGTTACCAAAGCAAGCGATCGTAAACCAATCACGCTGCAGGGCCACCCCATTCTGACGTCGCGTGCCGCAGCACGATGCCATGTCGGTATCCTGATCGGACCGTGGTAAAGGCCGAGGGCGAGCACGAGGTCGCTTCGAGGTCGCTTAGGTCTATTCAGGATCCCAAGCGTGCTAAGCCTCTCAGTTGTCGGAAGATGGCCCAACTCAAGCGCCGACATGTGGATACGATGACTGGGCCAGTCCTCCGATCGGGCATAACCTCGGTCTCTCGCTCTCCAACACCATCGCTGCGATGCCGTGTGTTTTCGTCCAGCGTACTTGACGGCTATGCGCCGCTCCAGCACTCAACACAGTCGGCCCCTTTATCGGCGCCTAATTCCCACCATTGCATACTACACACATCACCGTGCCTCACAGCCTGTCGAGCTTCTAATGCATAGCTTCGTTTTACTATCCCATCAAACGATTGATTCATTTTCTTAATGATATTTCACCAAGACATGCCTTGATTACTTTTCCAGGAAGCCGTACGCCACGTAAATGAAGCAGAGGCAGCCGTGCATATTTACTAATCATGAAAAGCTGCCCATTAGACTCTCGTCGCATATATACAATTGAACTCAACGAAGCGATAACTCGTCAGATACCAACCCAATTTACTCCTCGTCAGACTCCTGTTCAGCCGTCTGTATCATCCGTTAGCTCATATCTTGTCTTGAGTTGCTTCGACTTACGTTATCGTGGAAGTTCGTCCCGTGCGTAGTCGCCTGGATATAACCCTTCCTTATCACGAAATCGCCGAATCGCTCGCCTTGCTCCCTCTCCGCTGCGTATTGCTTGATCATGGGCTTCATGATATCAAGGATTTCATCCTCCTTGATCGAGCTCCTGTACAGCTTATTCAGTCTCTGACCATGATATCCACCACCGAGGTACATGTTATACGCCCCATAAGCCTTGCCGACAAAGGCCACTTCAGCAAGCCACGGTCGCGCACAGCCATTGGGGCAACCTGTCATACGCATGACGATCGAGTCTTGCCGTAACCCAGCCTCTTCGAGTGTACCTTCAAGTTTAGAAATAAGCTCAGGAAGATAACGTTCTGATTCCGCCATGGCAAGACCGCACGTTGGGAAGGCAACGCAGGCGGAGCTGCTCAGCCTTAGGCCCGAGAAATTTGTGTTATCAAGCTTGTACTTCTTGAGAAGTTCCTTCATGTTTTCAAGATCTTCATCTTTGACGTTCGACAGGATCAGATGCTGGTTTCCCGTCAACCGGAATTCGCCTTTGTGAGCTTTGGCCACCTCAACAAGCCCGGATTTCATGGGAAAGTCGGGCGTATCCTCGATGCGTCCATTCTCGATAAAAAATGTAAAATGGTTAAGGCCGTTCTCGTCCTTCTGCCAGCCGAACGTGTCGATATTGGAGTCAAATTTGAAGGGCTTGGGGTCGGCAAACTGCTCACCCCATAGCTCCTCAACCTTACCACGGAAGACGTCAACACCCATGTCATCGATAGTGTATTTTAGACGAGCGTGCTTGCGATTCTTGCGGTCGCCATTGTCACGCTGTACAAGCATGATCTTCTCGCACACAATGTGTATAGAATTGATAGGAGCATAGCCGAGCATGCTGCCAGTGCGAGGGTAAGTCTTCTTGTTGTTGTGCGTCACTCCCATGCCACCACCAGCAAGAACGTTGAAGCCTTCGAGGTTGCCATCGGCGCCTTTGATGGCGATCAAGCCAATGTCGTGAGCGTACACGTCGGTATCATTGTGTGGAGGAATAGCGATTGTGATCTTAAACTTTCGAGGAAGGTATACGGGCCCGTACAGTGGCTCATGATCTTGCACAGCTTCACCAGCTATCTTGCGTTTCTCCTTGGTCTCATCATCTTCGAGCCAAATCTCGTGGTACGCGGTAGTAGAAGGAAGGAGATAGTCGCTTATCTTCTTAGATATGGCATGCACCTGAGAATGGAAGAATGAATGCTCAGGCAAAGAAGAGCACATGACGTTACGGTTGACATCACCGCAGGCGGCAATGGTGGTCATCAAAGCCTTGTTGATGGCTTGCATAGCAGGCTTAAGTTTGCCCTTGACCACGCCGTGGAACTGGAATGTCTGACGGGTAGTAAGCTTCATCGTCTCGTTTCCGAGCTTGGTGCTGATCTCGTCCATCTGGATCCATTGCTTGGGCGTTGAAATGCCACCGGGAAGCCTGCATCGAATCATAAATGAGTAGGCCGGTTCAAGACCCTGCGCTTTGCGCTGATCACGTAGGTCGCGGTCATCCTGCATATACGTGCCATGGAACTTGGTGAGCTGCTGGTCACTAGCAGAAATGGCCCCCGTTGACGTATCCTGCAGGCCTTCCTCGATAGTACCACGCAAGTAGTTGGAAGCAGCCTTGATATCCTCGTTCGTAAGTGGTGGCGGCTCATCAGGGAGGCCTTCAACCTTGTCAACACCAAGGGCTTGCCAGAGTTTAGGTTCCCATTCGGCATAACCAGTCTGGTAAGCATCTGGATCTTGGTCGTCCCCGAGGCCACAATCAGTCAGCGGCTTGCCTCCAAGGGTAAGAAGCCTAGCGTGCAAATCCTTTCCTGGCTTGTTATAATAAATCCTATCTTCCTTTCGGGGCCAGTAGTGGCTGTCACCCAAAGCGAAGACAGAAAAATTAACGGTTGCAAGGTCAAGATCCGTCGAATCCTTAACAGTCTCCCAAAACGTTCTCCCATTTTGGGGGAACTCACCCTGACCAGCAGTACTAGTAATGAGCACAACATTCTGCTCGCCAGAGAGATCTTCTAATGGATAATCGTCCATGGCCGTACATATAGTCTTAAGGCCACGGGCTTTACCTCTGTTCGCAAGGCGTTTTGCGAGGGTTTCGGCGTTACCATTGTCCGAAGCAAAGAGTACAGTCATTGGATCTCCCGCAAGGCCTTCAAGTAGCTTACTGTATGCATCCTTGGCCTTCCTCTTCTGAAGCTGTCGCACCTCTGTACCATACGAGCCAGACAAATTGGCGGAGAACTCGGGATGCCTCTTCATAAGCTGCGACATATAGTTGTCGCGTTGAAGGAATTCTTCTAATTCTTTCTTAATTCGTTCAGAATCAAGCTGAAAGTTTGCCTCGCCCTTGTCATCGCCTCGTGGATCCCATCGATACAGTGGCCAGTACCCGACATCAACTGCCTTCTTAGTTTCCTGGAGAACAGTAAGAGGAGTGTCATTCTCCCTCTCATAGGGGAGATAGGCGAGGACGACGGAAGGACCGTCGAATTTGTCGGCCTCAATCATAGCCTCCAGGACCTGAGTGTAGGAGCTATAGACCGCAACCGATGCAACATAGGCATTACCAAAATTCATGGCATATAGGCCAATATCCTTTTTTCGCCTAGCAGCATCGGAAGCGGTTCGCTCCGAATACGGCGTGGAGTCAACAATTAGCATATTGATGTTTTCGCCCGATGCAAGAACATGGTGAACACCAGAGTTACCCAGATCATATGCCCATGCATCGGATCCAATCAGCCAAGGCGATTCCCGGTAGAAAAGCTTTTTAGAAGATAGTAGCTGGTTAGCTGCGGGAGACCCATCGTTGCTGAGGCGAGCAATGACTTCGGGCGCAAGTACGTTCGCCTTGATGCTGTCATTTGCGTCGAGAGCCCACTTAGCTAACCACTCAAGTGGCGCCTTCGTGATGAAGTCGTTACTTTTTGACGCATTACGGACTTCATCAACAAAACGCTGACGGTGGTCTTTACGAGCGATGAGGGATCCAAAACCATACTCTGGGCTAGAAGAAATCTGATCCGAGATGCCAGCATGTTGAGAGCCTAGCTGGTTCGCTACGAGGAGTTTCTCACCAAAGACTTGGTTCAGAATCTTCATGTAAGCATTTTCCAAGCTAGGCTGTTCTGCTTTTAAATCTTCTGGTGTGGGACCATTAAGATTGCCAATTTGAAGGTTCTGTACAGGCTCCTCGCTCATGAGATTCTGGAAAATCCCGCGCATCGCTTGCTGAACAGTGTCCCTGTTGATGTAGCCCAGTTGGTAGCCAACCACGAGGGGCGAATTACCACCACTCGATTTTAGCGACATCAGTACATCCAAGAGCAGAGGACCCCAGCGAGTGGTCTGTCGCCGAACCTGCTCTAAGACTGCGATGCGCTTGATGGATTTGGGAAGCAATGGAGCAAGTGAAGCACCTAACCAGGGTCGGTACATTCTGAAGGAGATCACACCGGTGTTGGCATAGTCGACAGATGCGTCTACAGTGTCAAGTTCGGTGGCGAAAACAGCCACATCGGCACCGAAAAGAAATATAGCAGCCTCTGCATCCGCAGGGCCAGTATAACTAAAGGCATCGTAGGATCGACCAGTCGCTTCCTTCAAGTCCGCCCATATCTGGGTAGCGAAGCGGTAGATATCCTCGGATGAAATGGCTTTGGTGGCCAATGACTCAACTGTAGTAGCTGATGACGCGGAGACTGCGCTTGCAGTGCTTGATTCACGTAGTGATGAACCTGACGAAGAATCTGCTCTTGTGCTAGTTCGCTCAGATGCTGGGAGCGATCGGCCCTGTTCTGATGGGTTCAACGGAGATAGAGAGACGCCATTAGCTGCGGATGCCTGGCTGCGTGCAACTGAAAGTGTTACACTTCGTCCATCATCTGCGTAGAGCGTTGTTTCCTCGGATTTAGAGCTTTGATACGCGGATGCAGCGTTTACATCCAAAATGCTCTGGATCAACTCAATATCCTCTACTGGAATCTCCTTGTTCTTGAAAGCAGTTGCTCCTGAGCAAAAGAAATGTATTACACCCTTCCCTGACTTGATAGCCAAGGCATGGGCTGTTAAGGCAATGTCTTGTGTCTGTTGTAGAGTCTCGGAATGCAGGAAAGTGAAGCCGCACTGCCGTATGGCGGTAATATCCGAGTAATCTGGGTATGCGGCAGGTTGTACGGACACATGAATGACGACCGGATACTGTGCGAGCTTGTAGAGGTGGGGTATCGATTTGATGAGGATAGAGGAGGAAGTCGTCACCGAGATGAGTTTGCCCGCCCGGATGGGAGTAAAGCACGAGAGGAGCGGGTCCGCATTCTCTCGCACAGCAACAATCTATAGCAGAGGCTATCAGCACACGCTCAGCTTTCAATGCTTGCGAACGGTGTACCTCTGGATGCTGCTTTGCGACAATGCTCTGGGCTTTGTTCGCTTCAAGCTGGCGCAGATGCTCTGAGAACTCAGAATGAGTGGCGAGTGAGGGCTGGACGGATACGATCACATCGCTGGCAAGGTGAGCGATGCGTGCCACTACAGAGCACACAAAATTAGCGAATGTTGCTGTTCATTTTGAACCTGGTGGTTTCTGATGATGTGCGAATCCGGGGTAAGTGGGGTGTAGAGCGCGGGGCCTTACCAGCCTCTCCAGCAGTCGTGATGGCACCCATAGCAGCGAGCAATTGCTATGAGAGAAATGAGGGCGAAGCAGACGCAGAAGAGGAGAGAGAAATATGCGCCGTCGGCATGTAATGGAGCCAGAGCGGCAACGATGTCGCCCTACTTTTTTCTTTGCTCTGCCCAATGGGTTTAGGGCCAGGTCGAGCACGCAATCCTAAGGGACTTCCGAGATGCGCCCGAGCCAGAGGCGGCCAGTGGGGGGCAATCATTTTGTCATGGCACCTGACGTCTCCGCAATCGTTGTTCGCTTCGTAGCCTGAATTACGCATCATGGTCGCGTAGGCAGCGGCATGTACGGCAGACTACGGTGGGATGGAAAGGAGACGGATGCCGTGATGGGGTAGGCTAACAGAGCAGGATCAGTGCATACTATTGGGTTGCTCTTTTGAGATAATGGTGTGAGCTTGTAGACGTCCACTGGAGATTCGTTGGCAAATCTATCCGTCGACTATCAATTGGGTCTGTCTGCATCCCGTATCTCGTAGACTGGAGTTCTGCATCCTATAAAAGTATACATGTACCCAGAACGCGGCCTTCTCCGAGGTTCCGATATCGATAAGCGGCTACCCACCGCCCTCCGCACTGCTTCGGCTTACGTTGCGACTCTGCATTATGTGTAGAACTTAACCTGCGCACCAACCTCCGACAGCTCACCTGTGTCTCATGTCGAGTGTGCAGTCGCTGCGCAATGTCCGCTGGAGATTCCTCAGCCCGCGACGTTGAAGTGCCCGCCTCACCCCTTGTCGCCGATACCCCACTACCCTTCTCCGACGTGTGCGCGCGCATCCACGACCGCATCACCGCCTTTTTAGAAGAGAAGGACGTCTCGGAGCGAGTGAAAAGCGTGCAACGCCAGACAAAGATATCGTTGGACGTCTTAGCGGAGGCATTGGACAAGTACCAGTACGGCGAAGGCGCTTCGGGAATGAGTTGCGGAGAGCTAACATGCGCTCAACAGGCTTCCGGAGCTCTCTCTGGCTTATAATGGGGGGAAAGACTGCCTTGTCCTTTTAATTCTCTACCTATGCGCTCTCCACCGGAAGGGTCTCACACCCGCTGACCCCAGTGCCACTCCTGACACCGCCATCAAGTGTGTGTACATCCAAGCGTCGCATCCATTCCAGGAAGTGGAAGACTTTGTGGAAAAGAGTGTCAAAACCTATTCACTATCGCTTCTTGAATATGCAAAACCCATGAAAGCAGCATTCACAGACTATCTACACGACACCCCCTCTGTCAAGGCCATATTTGTTGGCACACGTCGGACAGATCCACACGGGGAGTATCTGAAGCATTTCGACCCTACCGATTCTGGATGGCCGGCATTTATGCGTATTCATCCTGTTATAGACTGGCATTATGTAGATATCTGGACGGTATGTACAGCGCCGCCCGGTGAAAACTGGCTACTAACTCGGCGTCCAGTTCATTCGTCACCTCAACGTTCCCTACTGTAAATTGTACGATTGCGGCTACACCTCATTAGGCGGCACTGATGACACCCATCCAAATCCAGTCCTTGCCCGCATGGCCTCAAATCATGCTTCCAATGGTGATGCGCCAGAACACAAAGCCAACGGGACCCTCACACCTAAGTTCAGACCAGCGTACGAACTCGTAGAGGATTACGAAGAACGACTGGGAAGAGCTAAGTAGCGCAACATCAAGAACCATTATTATAGAACATCAATTAAGCTGTGAAACACGAACCCCACACATGATCCGTGCACAATTAAGCACATTGCACCATGCTACAACACTTGCTCACCACTCCCTACCTCACTGCGGTACACCATCTCTGTAGCCATCGTTCCACGCATCCCACTCATGGTACATGTCCGTAGTACTGCCCCCCTGTCGCCGAATATTGTACTCAGCGATGCGCTGTGCTAGCTCTCTGCACTTATAACACGCTCTCGTGACTGATTTGGGTTCTCCAGGCGGTGGAGGGCTAGGCCGGCAAAACCTTTGAATAGGCCCATGTTTTGGAGCATTTTCACATAACGTGTAAGGATCCTGGTTGTTCCATATGGTGTGGCCGCACTCAAATTCGATTATGTTCTTCTTACACATTATCTGTCTGCGATCCCTTTGCACTGTGTTGATTTTTTTTATTTTATTTTTTTCTGTTTAAATTTTGAACCAGGCAATGGCTGGACATCGGCTAGAGTAGTGATCGTTCAAATGCTTCTCATATCAAAAATAGGATACAGGCAAGGTCCGCAATGAATGGAATTTATATCAAATCTTAGAAGCCATTCATATTCCGACATGACTGCTTAACATCATGTATCAAAACCATCAAAGACTCAGTGGAGACTTACTGTGACTCCCTAGAGTGCAGGAAGTGACTACGCAAAGTACACAGATACGAGCTTGAGAAGCAAGTCGAAATAGGTTGTAGCGTCATACGGGCTATGATGCTCGCTATCAGCAACACATCCATGCGGTTCTCTCATTGGAGCGACCTCAAGAAATGTAATGAAGACACATAATTGGCATTTCAATGTTTATTTTTAGAGATCGTGGAGAGCGCACCAACTGTCTAGTACACTCAGACCACAGCATAGCATCCTGACCTGCTGTTCAGAAGCTGATGGCTGGTATCCAAGCCCTTGTTGTGCCCAACGCCAGACGCCTGACAGCTCGTAGTCTTTCTTTACTTCTTCTTTCCTTGTGCCTCTGTCTCGCTTAGCTCACGGATAAAGACCTTAATCACACCTTCTGGCACATCGTCGGCAGCGTCCTCGAACCCTGGACTCACACCAATCGCCGCATACTTTCCGTCGCCGCTGAAAGCAATCGTCTGCACGCTTGCAGGAAATCGCTGATACTGCCTGATCCTTCTCTTGTGTACACCATCCCATAGAGCAACTACGCCATCTCCTCCACCAGAAGCAAATGTGCCATGCACAGGGTGAAAGGCCAATGCATTTACTGGATATACTACGTCCTGACCATCCACGTTCTGTCGATGGCACTTGAATGCGTACTTCCGTGCTTGCGACTCTTCACTGGGGTCGAACCATTCGACGGCAACTCGCCCTTCAATACTCGAGCTAGCATATCCTGCATCGTTAGGCATACAAGCCACGGCCCTCGTCATGTACTTCATGCTGCTCTCCCTTTGCTGCCAAGGGTCAACCTTGACATCACCACCCCGTTGCGCAGCCTCCTTCAACACATCTAATTCATAGATATTAACCGCACGACTCGCCATGGCGACAACGAGTTTCGTAGGCGTAGCGGAGATCGAGAATGCTTTTGATGGGAGGGTGACGGTTGAGAATTCGCCTGGACGGGAGAGGTCGTGAAGATGGAGGGTCGCATCCCATGACGAAGAAACAAGAAGGCTGTGAGAGGCAGCAAAAAGTACGTTCCGGGCGCCAGCTGAGTGTGTCGAAAGCACAGTTTGCGCGCCGCTGGTGAGATCGATCCTACGTACTTCCCAGTCGAGACCGCAGCTGAAGGCTTCGTTGTCGTCGCGCCCAAAGCAGACATCTAACACAGGCGCGCGATGCTCGAAAGTTTGCAAGAGCTTGCCGCCTGGCTCGGCAATGGTATCGTAAAGGTAGACATTTTTATCCCACGATGAAACTAGCAGCCGTGTTGATGAGTTGGGTGCGAATTTAGCGGCCGATATAGGCTCAGTGGGGTTCTCGACGAGCTCAAATTGGCCTGGCATACTTAGCACAAAGCTCAGTAAGAAGCATAAGATACTCACTCGACATGGCGGCGCTTTCAAATGGACGGTGGTTGCAGCTCGAAGCAGGAACCTCCGACGCAGCTCCGCAAACAAACAGCGTCGGTACTTCCTTTTTCCGGGCGAGGAAGAGCTGCCCCTCCCTTGTTCCCCGCCCAGTTCACTAAGCTTGCAGTCCTTTCCACAAGACACAAGCACGCGCAGATTCAATTAACCCCGGTCACGATGCCGTTCGCACAGCTAGTAATAGGTTCTCCAGGATCAGGCAAATCAACCTACTGCGATGGCATGCAGCAGTTCATGACGGCTATTAAGCGCAAGTGCTCTGTTGTCAATCTCGATCCTGCCAACGATCATACCTCTTACCAACCAGAAGTGGATGTCAGAGACTTAGTCACAATAGATGAAATTATGGAGCAGGAAGTATTAGGACCAAATGGCGGGATTTTGTATGCCTTGGAGGAGCTAGAACACAACTTTGACTGGTTAGAAGAGCGCTTAAAAGCGCTTGGTGGTCCGTAGCATCGCCTACTTCGCAATCATTAAAAGAACTTGGGCTGAATATTGGCAGATGACTATGTATTGTTCGACTGCCCTGGCCAAGTAGAGCTATTCACCCATCATTCGTCATTACGCAACATCTTCTTCCGTCTCCAAAAACTTGGGTACCGAGTATTCATCGCCCCCCATAACTATTGGCTTCATCTGATTACCAACAGCTGGTCGTTGTCCACCTGACCGACTCCATCGTCCTTTCCAGACCTTCACTATATGTGTCTTCGCTATTGCTTGCGTTGAGAAGCATGCTACAAATGGATTTGCCACACCTTAATGTCCTGACCAAGATAGACAATCTAAGGAACTATGGGGACCTGCCATTCAACCTCGATTTCTACACAGAGGTACAAGATCTGAGCTATTTATTACCACACCTAAATCGAGAGCAATCGTCTGGCATACCAGGACCTACATCCTCTTCAAAGGAGAGGTCTCGATTAGAACCTGCCGAGAACGACGACGATGAGGATGAGCCTAAATCAAAGTTTTCCGCATTGAACAAAGCGATAGTAGAGTTGGTGGAAGATTTTGCGCTTGTTGGATTCGAAACCCTGGCTGTTGAAGACAAGAGGAGTATGATGGCTTTGCTACGGGCGATCGATCGGGCAGGTGGTTACGCCTTTGGAGGGGTCGAAGGCGCGAATGACACTGTTTGGCAAGTAGCCATGCGATCAGAAGGCATTACCATGGATGCAAGAGACGTTCAAGAGAGATGGTTAGACCGACGCGATGAGTTGGATGAGGAGGAGCGGCGCGGTTGGGCTGCAGAAGGGAAGGAGATGACAGACGCACCGACAGGAGAGTCTTTTATGTCTGCAGAGAAAACTGATAAAAAAGATGATAGTGATGACGATATGGACGACATTGAAGAAATGCGGAGGTATATGGAAAGCAACAATCACAGCGGAGTTAATGTGGTTAAGAGATAATGCGCACCGCATAGCGCATTCCATTGCATGGTGTTTAGGGCAGGTCGATACCATAGATGACGCTAATACTGTAATAACATTTTATAGATACCTCCATACATCATGGCAGATGTATTGTGCGATGATTTAGTATCCTTTCCGTCTATAGCTACTATTGCGGAAAAAAGAAGGCTGGTGTAGCTATTGCTCCTGGATTACATGATTTTTGAGGGCCATAGAAGGGCATATATACCTAGGTCCTAGTTTCCAACAAGAGCCGTCGGTAATTATTCCACGCCTAGCTTGGCTGGTGCTTGCTGCCTGGAGGCAAAGAGTGAAGGTTAGTATGTTTACCGTCCTTGCGCACGTGCGATAGATTATAAAGTCGATAAAGTCGCGTTCGTATTGTCCTCGGATGTCCTACGAGTATATATGAATGACCGAAAGAAATGGCCTCAATGCGACCGAAGCGGAAGAAGGCGCCAGAGGATGATGTCGAGCTTAAGGGTTTGGCATTTATCGGGCTTAGCGTCAACCAGGACCCTGACGTTAAGCTTCCTAGTCTGCTGGCTGGCAAGCGGCCCAAGCGACTGTTTGCAAATCACAAAGCTACGAACCCCAAACGTCTGAATACGGAGCAGTCAGCTCGAGGTGCAAATCCCGAGATGGGTCAGCTTGCGGAGTATATCCTCGCAACTGAAGGCGCTTTCAAGAGGTTAGCTGCTGCTGAACTGTCATACGCATCGTTGTAGCTAACAAACTGAAATCCTAGCCGGTTCAAGTCTCTTTACGCTGACTTTAGCTCGAGCAAAGAGACCAACCCAGATAACTTTCATGCGAACGTTACCGCATGGAAGACGGCCCTGATCAATGCGACGCGCGCAGGTTTCGTTCCTGCTCCGAACTCAACATTCAACTTGTTGACCTTGAACACCGGCCCACAGCTCGCAGAATCGCTACAGCATAGGGACTATGGAGCACCGGCATGCCTATCGTATGTCATTGAAGATGGTGTCAAAATGGGGGAATTCATACCGGTTAAAGACTGGACTACACGGACGGATTCCATTTACACATCGTCATGGTGGCCTTCTGTGCCCAGAGTCTTGTCCTGGGTTGGGACAAAGGTCCTTGGCGCATGGCGTTCTGATAGGATGCCGAACACCACCTTCGTGGTCGTTCGGAATGTAGAAGTTGCTGCCGAGGAGGTCTTGAAGCAACTAAGAAGCTCTCTACACGGCTCTACTACAGACCGGATGATGTCAGCCGCGACTTTTATGAAGCGTTATTCGCATGCACTCAACTCTGGAAAGCCTATGACAGAGAACGATCTCAACGTCCTGCTCATTCACATGTCTCGAGACAAACAGGCACTGTCTTATAGCGGGAACACTATCAAGTTCAAATCTGAGACGGAGAGCAACCCATCACCAGTGACAGTGGTAGACCAGGCACTGGTTGGTCTTCAGGATGCTTTAGAGAACGTTGATCGGAAGCTAAATGCTTTACAAGAGAAGATTACATCATGCACATTAGCCATAAAAGAAGCCCTGAACGATGGACAAAGATCACGCGCAGCAGCAGCTCTGCGTACAAGAAAGTTAACAGAACGTCATCTAGATTACCATACCAATCTTTCAATTCAACTTCAGGAGCAATATGCAGAACTACAAAAATCAGCCGACCAAGTGGAGACCGTCGAAGCTATGAAGGCAGGAGCAGAAGCCATGGCATTTTTGAACAGCCAGATCGGTGGTGTTGAGGGTGTAAGAAACATCATGGATGTGCTCAATGACGAGATGGCAACTGTGGACGAAGTCTCGAGAACGATCAACGAGTCTGGCCCTATTGTCGATGAAGGCGAAATCGATGATGAGTTAGAGGCTATCGGCAAGGAAGAACAAGCCAAGAAGGAGGAAGAAGCGGCGGCGCAGACTGCAGCACGTCTGGGCGAACTTGCTGAGGCCAAAGCCGATGCAGAGAAGGTGAGCAAAGAGCAGGAATATGAACAAGAGCTGGGTAGCAAGATAGAGTCGACGATTAACAGAGTAACAGAGCATCTCTCGACTCTCTCTGTCAAGGAAGAACACCCCGCCATTGCCGCTTAAGAACGGGGCCGAGGAGGATGAAGACGCCTTCCTACCTGCTTAGAAACGAACCGAAGCTGCCTCATTTCGATTACGCACTCATCATCGTGAATTTAATCGATTGAATTTAAAGAAGCGTTGGAGATACCCACACATATACGAACTGTATGATACTCATGGCTTATATAGATATGATTGCATAGGCAGGATCATGGCGTTATTTTCGTCGTTGACACATTATTCATAGTGGAATACAGAGTCTCACATAAAACGAATTCTTATCGTATCTCGATGCATCATGGCCGGTTGCTAGTGATTGTGTGATAGACGATTGCATGATTTGAGAGCTCGTATCCGCTAGACCCGTTCGGCTCCGGTTTCGCCAAGGCTCTCAACCTCACTCCAACCCCGTCACCAACCAGCACTCATTCACTCTCCCACGCCACCTTCTCCAGACGGAGTACATACAACGCTACAACTCTCCACTCACCTCATACGCAAAACATATTGACGACACCCAATGCCGCCGCTAGCCCCGTTCCGCGCCGCTGCGCGCACATCCAGCGCAGTTGCGCGCCGCCAGCCCACCCTCAAGTTCCCGCTCTCCTTTTCCCGCCAGTTCTCGCAATCAAAGACCAGACAAGGAGGTGGGCACCAGTCTATGGAAGACCCTCCAACAGGGTGGCTATTCGGTGTCAAGCCGGGTGAGCAGTATCAGAAGGAGGGCTGGGAAGGCGTGTGGTACTGGGGTTTCTTTGGAAGCCTCGCTTTTGCCGTCGTAGCATATGCTTTCAAGCCGGACACGAGGTACGTATAATTAGATTATGAGCTGGCTGCCATTGGAGACGTTAAACGATGTCCTCGAGTAGCGCTACTAAAGGTATATACGGTAGCTGACCTATGCTACAGCATTCAGACCTGGGCTCTTGAGGAGGCCCGCCGGCGACTCGAGGCTGAGGGCATCCTGCCCGATCCAGATACGAAGCCTAAGGAATAAAAAACCTAGAATTGAGCACTACGGCAAACAGGAATTGAAGGCAGATGTATAGTTGAAGTGTACATATGATGGCAACACAACGAGCGGTCGGTTCCCCTTTGTGCAAGACTCATAGAGTCGGTCTTCTGGCGGCCTCAATGCCAGCATGCTTTAGAAATGGAATTCTCTCTCGCACAATATTACGATCTTATGACTGTGATGTGGCGAACACGTCTTTTATGCCACAAATCAGCTGCAAGCTTGATGGACAGTAAGTATCAACCCCTTAAGTGGGGCGTCGTAACGCTGACAATTGAAGTCTGCATGATGCAAAGCCGAAACTCGAGGGATCACTTTTGAGCATTTGATAGCCAGTTTTGATGAAGTAGCTCAGATTTGCGCCTCGCACAACTAGGCTATTTTATGATGGAAATATATACAATCGAAACAGAATATAAAGCCAGCTGCCAATACATACAAGCAGAAAGTCGAAGGTCTCAGCTCGTCCCTCTCAGAACCACCTCCATGACTATTTAAGAAACAGTGATCTGCGCATTGCCGCTTGAGAAGTATCCCTCGACAGCAACGATCTGGTAGTTGAACGTGCCGAGCTTCAGGCCGTACTTGGCCCAGGCATCAAAGTGGGTCTTGGTGTTCACGGAACCGCTTGAGCGCTTAGACTGGCGGACCGACCAGAACTGTTGGAAAGTTTTCGTCCCTTCTATACTGGGAGCATTGGTGCGAGTAGCAGTCGCAATAGTATAGGTTGAGCCATCAACAGTGACCGTGCCCTTTTTTTGAGCTTGCGAGGATGGGTCGTAAGTTCCAAAGTTCTCAACAATGTAGTATTCAATCAGTGGGTTGGTGGTCCAGCCATAAATGGCAAGGTAAGAGTTGCCGTTGGGGTTGTAGCTGCCAGAGTACTTGATGGTGCTAACAAATGATTAGGGAATGTAAAATGGGGTGAGAGAAGAAGCATACCGGACCGCTCCGGGCATCCATCCCTTTCCACCAACAAAGTTGCCACCAGACTTCCAGTTCACGCTGTAGGAGCCGCCAGCACCGTTTGTGTAGGTGACATCCGAACCACCATCGGTCCACCAGGAGTAGTAGTAGCCATTGTGGTAGCCAGTGCTGCTAGGAGTACCAGCACGCTCAACAAGGGCCCCAGGAGCGCGTTTGGCCAAGTCAGTAGGTGCAGCGAGAGCGCTAGCAAAAGCTGCTGCTGCAGCGAAGAGGGTTGTGAAGGACACCATAGTGACAGCCTCGAAGAAGATATGTGGCTTGAGAAACGAATATGAATGTAATGAGTGGTAGTGGATACTCACAACACGATGCAGATTCGGATGCTCTTATACACCTCCCTTTTGCCAAGTCGATTTATAGTTGATTATCACGGAGGCTAAATCCCGTCGGAATCATCGTTTCTGCTTATAACGGACCCTTACCCTTACTAACTCTAACAGTCTAACTCCTACACTTGTTCAAGAAGCAACTTAACTGCTTGTGAGAAGAAGTTCCAGCCATAAAGCTTGGCTGGGAGTCAAGTATGCGCTAGAAATTACAGATGTTCCGCGAATAAGACGCGGTTGGTATAATGCACATGTGGGGACAGATGTTTTTGATTGGCGCGGAGATTTCGAAACGGGCAGGATGCCGTTTAGATTTGAGGGATGGTTGGTGGTGAGTGGGGTCCGGAGAACAAAATATCTTCAGACTCGTGGTGGCGCGTGTATCTCTGATACCGCCCATTCAGCTTGGCATTGCTTGTATAGTCTCAGTGCCTTGATTTCTGTGTTCTGCGTAAGTTAGTTTCTCTGGACTGGTTACGTTTAATCTAATTTCGGCTTTTGGCAGCCTTTGTGAATGCCGTCAGTTTGAAGGTTTGAACTGACGTTTCTCCGTCGATAGGATGAATACCCTTCATCAGTAACTTGGCATTCGATTTGGTAAAATGATTGCTGAAGCCCTTGATATTGTAATGAGGCAAGCTAGGAAGATTGGCGCTGGCGCTGCTGTTGCGCGCTAGCCATCTACAGCACATGAGAAATCACCAAGGGATATAGTGGGGTCTCTGTTTCGAAACAAGGCTAATTTCATTCCTCTTGTCGTTTTCAGCGTCCACGTTGGCGCCTTGCTTTTGCACCAGGTTTGAAATATTTCTAGATGATGTCGGGTGTGCCGGGGGACTAGGCCTAGATGCAAAGCTAAGTCAGCTTCGGAAAGTTGGTATCCGGGTTCCGGGTCCATGGGCACATATGGCTAATATGTAACTCTGCATATTGTTTTCTGGGTCAACTCATGGGGTACCACAAAATCAGAAGTAAGAACCATGCAAAGCACCCTTCGCAGACCAACAAAAAAGGCGTAAAAAGGACAACTACTAGCATAGTAACTCTGCATCTCCCTCTCAGATTCGAGTTCCAGAACCAATACAACAGATCAGAGGATGCAGACTTTCGGACAGCCGTCAACATAATAGATACACGATACTTATCCATTCACAGGGCATATCTTAAAGTTCGTGGATGATCAAAATTTTTCCGCCGCCTCGGTGCTTTTCGGTAACTACGGCTAAGCATCGTAGAACAAAGATGCGAAGAATATTCAAACCCATGGCTAGTAAAAGCACTTGCTCTTAAGGGACAAAAGATTGGATTATTCTTGGATGTAAGTAGGCACAGAGCATAGTAATTGAATCGGTTGATTGATTATCTATGCGTGTAGTGCGCGGGGACTATATACGCCACATGGATTGCCATCACCATCACTCTGGAAATAACCTGGCTCTGATCCCAACGAGAGGAGCACCACCCTTTTGATTGTGTGCTTAGAGAATGAAGCAATTGACACAAATCTGTAAAAGGAGGTCGCTTCGGCGAAGTCCAGGGTGGACAGGAGGCTGGACATCGTGGTGGAAAGAATAGGGAATTAAAGGATTCAAAGTACTTAACAATTAATTGTAAAGAACAGCTAAATCGTAATAGTCTTAAACGAACCAACAGGCTGCAAAGGAATTATTCTCACCCACAGCAATCGATGAGTAAGCCCCAAACCAGGGGAACATCCTCCCAGAGACAATGTGAAATCCACATAGCTATATAATTTCTACATTTTAGATTTCGATTCAAGTTTAGATATTCGTTATCGCCAAGATTTGCCGCTCACTTTAATGCGAAAGACGGGGTCAGCTCGCATCCGAAGTAAGCTCAACCCATCGCGCAAGCTGTCTGAAATCAGACCTAGGCTCGGCTGTATCAAGAGTCAGAACAATCGGTGAGGTGATATGTAAGATACCTACTATTCATATAATCCTCCTGGTGATTGGCGTCGTTGAAGCGGATATTTACGCCCCGCTACGCCGCTTCATGTCTTACTGCGTCTCGTATAAATGCGCATCGCTAAGCCTTATCACATTTCATTTGGTTTTTGATCAGCTGCGACTCAAGCCACAAGATAATGATCCCGGTTACCCAAAAGAATATTCTATTTCCGAGACTTTTCTCAGATTAAGGTTTCAAAGACCGCTGCAGGCTGATGTAAGATCACTTTCATCACACCGTTCTTATGTTAAAAGCATTTTGATGGATAGTAGCGTATGACATGTCATAAGATTGTATTTTGATGGAACGCCGTATGGTCTCGACTTTGCAGCCCTAAAGCTCACATACACCTTTTCAGGTCATATGTTACTCCGCTTATACCTATACCACTTGCTAATTCACTAGTTCTAGGCAGTGAGATGACGCCATAGAAACAGGCGGGGACACATGTATGCTCTGCCATAAGTGTCACGCGCGAAATTGTCGGGTTCCGATGAGCTTTACGAAGAAGAAATATAGCCATTAACATGCAGGCAGCATATCTGATAATTGTGAACACTGAGATTGGCAAGTGATCGCGAAGAGTGATCGGCACGTTTTGATAAGGCAACGGAAAAGGCGCCCTACAATGGCTTTCAAGTAGAGGTTTGTTTAGTGCCCACGATATGGGACGCTTGCCATTTATGAGAACCAAAAGTATGTCCGAACACCGATTTGCCAGAGAAGTATTATAAATACGCCTGTTTCGACACCATTCCCCTCCTCCCCTCATTATTGTAATACAGACTACTTTCTTAGCACATCTTCTTACTTCTGTTAGGTTATATGAACAGTACCCTACTTCATATCACTCAACCATGAATTCTTTACAGTCACCCTCTCAGCCCAGTAAGATTCTTCCATCCCCTCCCCCTTCTCGGTGGAAATATTTTCAAACAACCTCTAATCTTGAGTCCGCAGTTTTAAACAGCGACCAGGAAAGCACTATCAACGACTTCAACCCCCACAAAGCCCCTGATACCACTAAGAAGCCACTCGACAATTTCTTTTATCCTGCGGAGGTCGCAGGCTTCCTGGATAGGATTGATCTCCCCAAAAAGCAGCGAGATGAGTGCCTCGGTCAATCTTGGGAGTACGCTCGAGCAGTGATCCCAACTTACACCAATTGGAAAAGATACGTAGCATTCATGAAAATCATCATCATAGGTATTGTGGCTGAGTACCGCGGCGACCTATTTGACATCGCCACGGAACCTAACAACGCTCTTGGACATAACTTTCACGCTCTGATTGAAGAATTGTTTGGAGGGACTGTAGGCCAAAGACAGATGCTCCTGGAGTATCGCTGCTACCTTCTAACTACACAAGAAAAATCCAGCCTTCGTAAACATAACAGCGAATTCTTCCGCCGCTATGTCAACTCGATCGCCCAGTCCCCCAAAGCCTGGTTCCGTATGCGCGATACCGATGCTCTCGCGCGATTCACTATATATGCAGCTTTAGTTTGCAACGATATTGACGATTTCTACTTCACCGAGCCGCAATGGGACATTCTCACCGAAATCGGAGACGTGATGTATGATTCTGTCGCGTTCTACAAGCACCGTTCCGAGGGTGAGACTCACAGCACTTACGCGTACACACCCGTGGAGATCCGTACCGAAGCATTCGGAATGTATCGGGAGATTTTATTTGCATTAGATCATGTGTGGACGGAGCGGCATGAGAAGTACCACCAGGCTACTACCAACTTTCTCCGTCAATTCGGTGGTGCCATTCACATAACAATGCGTCGGTACCGTTTTGTCGAGGAAGGCCTCACTCTTGGAAAGCGCGAGGACGAGGTTGTGGTCGATCAAACTCGCCAGAATTTCAAGCTCTGGACTCGGTTTGATGCAAAGGAGTTGGCTGCGGCTAAATTGAGCCACGAAGCTAATCTAGCACGCTACAAGAACATCATGTCTCTCAGCGACGAGCTCATGATCCCTGGGATGGCCGAATACATTGAAGCTGGTGGGGAGGGCCTCTGCAATAAGTGTCTGTACCGCGAGTCGTATGGCGCTAAAGCAGCTCATCAGTTCGGAGGAGTTAAGCTTTGTGAGGATTGCACATCTGTCTTTAAAGACTATATCGAATCCTTCCCAATTCGTGCTGCTGAGGTATTTCCTGAGTTGCTGTCGGTGCCGGGCTACACTAAGGAGGTGAGGACTCTTGCCTAGTGGTTCTAGGTATAAGAGCAACTACGAAGATCCTCAGGTGGGATGGCAGGTCTGGAGAGTTGATTGGAATACACTTGGGTTGTTCTCGCGACTCTACTAATTTGGCTTAATATCTAAGATTCTACCAACACTACCAAGAACAAACCCTTAAAATAACGAACAGTTATCTATAACAGTCTTTTGCGATTCTTTTAAGATAGTCTTTGTTGCCAAGTATCATGTAGATGACCACAGCTTATTATTTAACTCTCGTTTCTCATCCATCAAAATTACAATTTCAGTCCAAACTTCTTCCACCGTGTTGATTACACTGTTCTGGGGTCGAGCTTGTGTGAACTTGTCTACATAGACGTCGAGGTTCTTTTCGATCTCGATCCAAGCTGCTTCCCAGAGTATTCGCTGCTCTGTGTCTCTTATCTCATTCGCAGGATGTCCAGAGCGATGCAGCCGGCTGATATGTACGTCGCTTTCCGACTTGTTCTGATTTGTAAGTAAGTTGCAGGGCATGCTCCGTCTCCGCTCGACAGTACCAGAAAGAACAACCCCCTTGCGCGGTCCAAATGTTGGGCTAAGCGGGGAGAGCATATCAGATGAGGATTTCTCGATAACTTCATTTGTATCGTAACTATGAGGTATTTTCAGCTTGGTGAGCATGGTTCTGGAATTGCCGCCTTCTGTATGCTTGTAATTCAGCGACGTGGATGATATAAGAGTCGGTGAAGAAGAAATTGATTGTGACGGTGTACCGATATCGTACTCTGGAAATTTGATGCCGGAGCTCGAGCGCCGGAGAGATGACGATTCTGCCTCCGAGCGAAGAAGCTCTACTTCAGACCGTAGTTTTAGGAGTCGGATGAGGAGAACAGATACCTCAATGGATTGAAGGAACGGCGGAGCTGGTGGCAGTGGAGCTACGAGCGATAGACTTTCGAGCTTTGAGTCGACAATGTCCCATTGTGCTTTTTTGGACACTGGGGATTTTGGACTGCGTAGTACAGTATGTGTCGGCGGCCATCGAGCATACATTCTTGGATCCATGAAACTAGGTAGTGAACAGTAAGTAATATATGAACAATTTGGTGTTCGTTGGATGCTTGCGGAGAAGCTCGTGTCAAAGGTCCGTTGGATCGGAACGTAGCGGCATGCTGCCATTTCTTTGTTCCACGTAGGCTCAGGCACATCTCGTAACGCCCAAACAGCGCCCAATCCAAACGCGGGGTAGAGAAGAATTTTTAGGGCCAGTACACCAATCATGAATGCACTCTTCAAAACACGTTACTCTGTACCTCACTCACTCTCGGTTCCGGTTGCATTGTCTTCGCCGACTTCATCGACCTGCACACCGCTGGTTTTCTCGGAGACATTTCTCTTCTCCACAGCTCTTGTAACGCTCTCAATCATTTCGTCTTTGTTCCCTTCTTCCATCGCCTTTGCTCGTCGAATGATCATCTTTGCCCCTCGAATAACTTCTTCTTCGGCCTTACGAATAGTCCCACTCACTCTGACAACCTTGACAACAACGGGGGCATCTGCGGGCCGCGGAAGCCTGGTTGTAAATGTAAGCGCCGCCCAGACCATTTCATAGTGGTCGCGCGGACAGCGCACTATGGCTGTAGAGGTGGAGGGAGACCAATAGTTGACTGGATAGCATTAGTTGTGTTGTTCTTTGTAGATTGGATACATCAAGCGTCTTACTTTTCAGTCCCCTACCCACTATTCCCATGCCATATTCGCCAAATAACTCCGTAACGCCGTCTCGTATGACACGTAGGAGAAGGCCCACGTGAAAGGCATCTGGTGTGGGTGCGTGGAATTGAAGAAGTTCTGGGGCAGGATCGCTGGACTTGGAAGTCGTCGGTGGAAGCGGATACAAGAAATTGATGACAAGGTAACGATGTTTAACGCGGACCATACTGGCCGTATCTCGTTATGTAGTCGCGGCAGTTGATATACTTTTTGAATTCAAATCCAAACACCTGTGAGAGCCGCGGTTCTGGGGAGCTGGCCTTCCCTCTAACGGACTAGCGCGTTAAGCAAGATGACGCGGGCGGCCAGAAGGCAAACGCAGGGCCAGTACTCCTACCCAACACTTTGCACTCCACTCTACGACACCACGCGTGCAGCAGATTCCGTACCCTTTGTATTATACTTCATACGCAACAATGTCATCCTCAGCAAGCGGCTCCACGCAGCTGCTCTAGTACGCCAGTCTCCATTTTGCACTTCTCTTCCAACCAGCTAACCAATCACTCCAGCGCCGGCATTGCCCACAACAACAAGATCCTCGCTGAACACACCGCCGTCCCCTCGAGCAACTCTTCCTCTCTCATATCCGTGATCCTTCCCAAGCTCCCCCATGCCACCCCGGAACACAAAACTCTCGACACAGACCCCTACTTCGCCCACTACCATGCCCTCGCTCCGTCCTCATTCCCGGCTTCGCAAGCGTCAGCAGGCGGCCTCACCTTCCTTGTCGTCGCCGAAAAGCCCCTCGGCCAGCGCATTCCCTTTGGCTTCCTGACCAATCTCGAGAAGAAGTTCTTCGAGCAGTTTGACCCGGCGTCCACCGACTTCGCCGCCTTGCCAAGCTATGGCTGCGCGAGCTTCAACGGAGCCATGAAAGCCCTGATGGTCCAACAAGGCGGCACGGAGAGCGGCCAGCGCGATGCTTTGCGTACCGCGCAGCGAGAGATCGAGGGCGTGCGGGAGATCATGACGGAGAACATTGAGCGGGTGCTCGAGCGCGGCGAGAGGATCGACCTGCTGGTCGACAAGACTGATCGGTTGGGCACCACGGCGCGAGACTTCAGGGTCAGGAGCAAAGGGCTTCGGAGGCGCATGTGGTGGAAGAACGTCAAACTCATGGTGCTTCTGACACTGGTTGTCATCTTTTTAATATATCTTTTTGTTGGATTTGGATGCGGATTACCTGGTAAGGGTGCCCATTTACACTATTGTAAGAGCTCAAGCTAACGTCACATAGCATGGGGACGATGCCTGCGCCATTAAGCAGACGTGTGGTTAACAATTCGACGATTCATTGTACGAGAACTTCTACTAAAGCGAGCGTTTGGATAAGCACCTTTAAAAACTTCGGTGCTTCTATACAGATACCATTAGGCGTTTTGGAGTCAATGCATTACTGTACTATTTTATCCATAGCTTATGGAACCACAAACACTGGTTCTTGCATATAAAGCATGTCTTCTACGATAAATAGTCTCCGTCCTTTATTGTCGCTCTATATGCGCTCACACCAGAGTTTCTCTTTTTTCCTGTCTGGAAGAGATTTATGGGGCAACAGTCTCGTCAATAACTAACCAGGGATAGCAAAAATAATCTATTTGTTGCCTGTTGACATGCAACCGAGTGCCTCACGGCACGTGAACAAATAACCATGATACTAGAAACGATCAAGTTGCGATAAAGAGTTGCCCAGTGAGCAAGTGCCCATGAAACAAATGCTTCACTCTAAGACTCGTTCGAGTCGGTGTATCCGATGCAGCGCCACCCAATGCAAGTTTCCGTGTCGATGCTGCGGTCTTCTAAATCCCACCATTGCCAAAATGCGCCTAGCCCTACCCATGCAAATTATCACAAACCCCCAAAAACCCGTCGCAGAAAAATTGAAATAGTTTCCCCTATCCCTGATAATTTTTCCAAAAAGATTATAGTCGTACATTATGTTAATGTACACATGACAAAGAGAGAAACCACGGAAACGCCTGTCTAATGCTTTGGCTGCTGGAGGAGCACTTCTACCGAAAATGCTGCTTATTTACTGATAGAAGAAGACGAAACACACTCAAGTGTTTTCGTGGAGCACCGCTTTTGTATTTTTTTCCATAAAACTCAAACGCCATGAGAAATTACCCGGGAAAGTAGCCGTCACAATGTTTTGTCAAACATGCAAACAGGGTACTGATTTAGGAAGCCATGACCATTGCTAATAATGCCATGCGCGTGTATAATCCGTATTTCATCTGCCAACCAATTAGCATGTTTGGTACCAACCATAGGGCGTAGAGTACTCACCTGTCGGAAATAGGCCGCTCGGGGATCAAAGTCCACCTCCTCATGAATCTCATTGTTTCGCGGAAGTGGATGCATAACAATCATTCTTGGTTTCGCAGTTTTGAGGACCTTGTTGTTAATGATAAAGCTGTCCTTGACCCGTTCGAAGCTAGCGAGGTCGGCGAAACGCTCCTTTTGCACGCGTGTGCAATAAAGAACATCTGAGTTTGCAACCAATTCAGGCGTGAGGTCATTGGAAACGGTACCAAGTTGTCCTCGAGATTTGAGCGATTCAAGGACAGAGGCGGGGATCGACAAGGATGCGGGTGAGACCAGGTGGATCTTGACAGCGTAATGGGAGAGCAATTCGCAGAGCGAGTGCACTGTGCGCCCGTACTTCAAGTCACCAACAAACGTGATGTCCAAGCCGTTAACCGTTCCGAGCTCTTCACGAATTGTAAAAATATCCAGAAGGGCCTGCGTTGGGTGTTCCCGGCTTCCATTTCCGGCGTTAATGATGGGGACATCCGAGAACTTCGTTGCGATGTCAATTGATTCCTCACGTGGATGCCTCAGCACAATAGCATCGCCATAGCAACCAAGAGTGCGAATACTGTCTGCAATCGATTCACCTTTCTGTGTCGATGATACCAGTTCATTGATGACAACGACTTCACCACCAAGTCGCTTCATCGCGGCATCAAACGATGCCGAAGTGCGGGTTGATGGTTCGCAAAAAAGTGTGCACAACACACGCCCCTTGAGAATGTCAAGGCATCCATGCTTGATGGCGCCATGACGCATTTCTTGGGCAATGGTGAAGAGCAAATGTAGATCTGCGCGGCTGAACTGCTTGACGGAAGTGATGTTCTTGCCTTTGAAGGGTGATCGGGCAAGCAATTGAGACAATGATAAGGATTTATCAAGCTCAGATACCCCGTGGGATTGCTCGTTCTCATCATGGCCAGGGAAGAATTCCTGCAAATCATTTTTGTTAATCTCCAAATCATAATGGCGGGCCATAGCCTCAATCAAGATCTTCGCATTCTTGACATTGGTGATCAACGGCGTCTGGTAATCAATTGCCATACGGCGACTCATATAGCCATCGCTGACGTAGTTTGCAGGGCGCCTGAAGCGATTTTTGGACGGAAGGTTGATATACAAGTCAATCATGTTGTTCGTCAAGTGCCGACCCAAAGAGTATTCCGGATCCTGTTCGTCTTTGCTGCTAGAAATGTTCTCTAGCCAATTCATAGGAAGGCCATGCTTGTCGTGGTAAAAGTCAAACGTTCCGCCGCCTGCGAAGAGCTCGAAACCCATTTTGTGCAAGCTCTGCACTGAAGGTAGCAATTCTTCCTTCTCTTCGAAACTTCCAATAGATAGGAGAATTCTCTTCTTGGGGATTTTGAAGCCAGTTGCCAAAAGACCCTTGAGGTAGGCTTCATATTTGTCTCGTCCAAAGCACGCCACTTCACCTGTAGAAGCCATCTCAACACCAAGCACAGGATCGGCCCCCGAGAGACGAGAAAAAGAAAACTGAGGCACTTTTACACCAACATAATCGGCCGGAATGTTGACCGGGGGATACGCCATGAGCGGAAGACCGGCCATAGCCTTTGTGGCCATCTCGATGAGATCCACTCCCATCACTTTGGAAACGAAAGGGAAGGATCGCGATGCACGAACATTGCATTCAATAACCTTGATCTCGTTGTCTTTCGCAATGAATTGAATGTTGTAAGGTCCAGTGATGTTGAGCGCATTGCCAATTTTCTTAGTAGCTTCTTCAATGCGTCGTACCGTCTCAGGGTCTAAATCCTGAGGAGGAAGGATCAGAGTGGCATCACCAGAGTGAACACCAGCATTCTCAACGTGCTCTGAAATGAAATGGCCAACCATTGTACCGTTAAGTGCAACGGCATCCATTTCAATCTCTTTAGCGTTCTCGATATACTTCGTAATGACCACCGGGTGTTCACGAGATACCTCAGCGGCTTGTTTGAGATACTGGGCAAGATCGTTCTGCGACCACACCGTGTTCATAGCTGCTCCGGAAAGAACATATGATGGTCGCACGAGGACTGGATAAGAGACCTTGGCGCAGAACTCAGTAGCCTCTTCAATGCTAGTAAGCTCTTTCCAAGCAGGCTGATCTACGGAGATGCGATCCAGCATACGAGAAAACTTATAACGGTTTTCAGCGGTGTCGATCATTTCTGGCGAAGTACCCAGGATTTTCACGTTCATCCGATGAAGGTTAAGGGCAATGTTGTTTGGTGTTTGACCACCCATTGAGATAACCACGCCACTCGAGTTTTCCATGGTGTAGATATCCATAACCGTTTCAAGGCTAATATTCTCAAAATATAATCGATCTGCTTCGTCGTAATCTGTAGAGACGGTCTCTGGGTCTGATTCGGACAGTTAATATTAATAATCCATGGAGCTTCGTCAGACTCACTATAATTGACCATGACGGTTTTGTATCCCTGTTCACGCAAAGTGCGGATGGCTCTCACAGAACACCAGTCAAACTCGACGGAAGAGCCAATACGGTACACGCCTGAGCCTAACACCATTATGCCTTGGTCGTTAAAGTCAATATCGTTCTCGGTCCCATTGTAGGTCAGATAGAGGTAGTTGGTGACTGCGGGGAACTCGGCAGCCACGGTATCAATTTGTTTCACAACCGGAATTATGCCAGCATCGACACGAGTACGGCGGACCGCAAGCTCATTTGAGGCCCAGAAAGTGGCCAGCTGCTTGTCAGAGTAGCCAAGTTCTTTCGCACGTCGCATCAGTGGCTTAGTGATGCTTGCAGTGTTGTATCCAGACATTAGCTTCTCAAAATCACTCAAGCCCTTCAGACGACTCAAGAACCATTTGTCGATCTTAGTCATTTCCCAGATCCTGTCAACGGTGTAGCCCGATTTCATAGCGTTGGCGATGGCAAATAAACGTTGGTCAGAAGGTGTTTGAAGTTCTTGGTTGATCTCCATCAACGCAGTCGTCTCGTTGAATCCAAGGTTGTTCGGATCGATAGCACGAATGGCTTTCTGAATTGCTTCTTCGAATGTTCGGCCGATGCTCATGACCTCGCCTACACTCTTCATGGAGGATCCTAGAAGGGTAGAGACACGGAGGAATTTCTTAAGATCCCACCGAGGGATTTTCACGACCACGTAGTCGAGCGATGGCTCAAAGCATGCGCAAGTGACCTTGGTGACTGAGTTGGAAATCTCATTTAATGGGATGTTCAAACCCAGCTTAGCAGCGACGAAGGCAAGTGGGTAACCAGTTGCTTTAGAAGCAAGAGCGGAGGATCGAGACAGACGAGCATTCACCTCGATGATGCAATACTCGCGTGAGAGTGGGTTTAGGGCGTATTGTATGTTGCACTCTCCAACCACTCCAAGATGGCGAATAACATTTACAGCAGTCGTTCGTAGCATGTTGTAATCCTCGTCAGAAAGCGTCTGTGATGGTGCTACTACGATGGAATCTCCAGTGTGAATGCCAAGAGGATCAAAGTTCTCCATGTTGCAAACCGTGATACAGTTATCTTGAGCGTCGCGAACAACTTCGTATTCGATTTCCTTCCACCCCTTCATGCTTCGTTCTATCAGAACCTGGGGACTGACTGCGAAGGCCTTCTCGCAGAGTTCGAGCAATTGCTTTTCGTTCTCTGCAAAACCACTGCCGAGTCCTCCGAGAGCATAAGCAGCTCGAACGATGACTGGAAACCCAATGTCTTTGACCACGTGCATAGCTTCTTCAATGTTGTTTGCGGAAGCAGACTCTGCGCACTTTTCGCCGATAGATTCCATGCTGCGGGCGAAAAGTTCACGATCCTCAGTAGTGATGATGGTCTCGATTGGAGTTCCGAGCACCTTCACACCGAGACCCTCAAACTCGTCCTTGAGCTGGATACCAACTTGAAGAGCAGTCTGACCGCCGAATGTAACATAGATACCATCTGGTCGTTCTTTCTGGATGACCTTACGGACGAAGTCAGCGGTGACAGGAAGGAAGTACACCTTGTCAGCAAGGCCTTTTGAGGTTTGGATTGTGGCAATGTTGGGATTGATCAAGACAGTATAGATCCCTTCTTGCTTCAAAGCCTTAATTGCTTGGCTTCCAGAATAATCAAATTCTCCTGCCTGGCCGATGCTCAAGCCACCACTTCCGAGGACCAAAACCTTCTTTACATTTACGCGTGGCGCTCGCGCTCTGTTCTCCGCAACGGTACCACCGGGGAATTCAACAGGCTGCGAAAGCACGTCGGAGTTTTCAATAGCCTTCTGAATAGTTTGTATAAAGATGTCAAAGAGATACTCGGTATCTCGAGGGCCGGGTGTATGTTCGGGGTGGAACTGTACACTGAAATAAGGCCTCTTAACATGCCGAATACCCTCGTTACTGCCGTCATTGGCATTCACGAAAAGTTCATCCCATCCATTGGGCAAGGTGGTTGAATCGACTGCGTAACCGTGATTTTGTGAGGTGATGTGGCACCGACCGGAGAGCATGTTCGTGCAGGGGATGTTGTGACCACGGTTGCCAAACTTCATCTTTACTGTATCTGCTCCAGCGGCTCTGGCGAGCAGCTGGTGACCTAGGCAGATGCCAAAGATGGGTGTCCTAGCTTCATCCATAGCAGACTTGATATGCTTTATCGTGTCCGCCATCATAGCTGGGTCACCCGGGCCATTGGAGATGAACAGACCATCATATTCCTTGCCTGCCAGCTCGGGAAAATTGTAGTCCCATGGCACGACCTGAACTTCAACGCCTCGCCGTACAAGGCAGCGCAGCTGGTTGTATTTAAGACCAACATCGACACACACAACGCGAACAGGGCGGCCCGAGGGGTGTTTCAGGGCTGTGGAAGGATCTGGGGAATAGATTTTGGGCTCGCTGGTTGATACTGTCAAAAGGTTAGGCTGAAGATTCAATTATAAGAACGCAGAGCAAATCACCTTCGGCTACTAGGTTCTTCTTGTTAGGATCTAGCCATTCCAACTTCTCGAAATAGGCACTCCAATCGCGCTCGGGGCCATTGGTAAAGATGGTCGAGATTGGGGAGGGCTGGGTCCTTTGGAGAAGACGTCCAAGCATACTCCCTTCCTCGCGAATGCGTTTGGTAAGTGCTCGCGTGTCTACACCCGTGATGGCGGGGACCCCCTGCTCTTTTAGCCAGGATGCGAGGGAGGAGGTGGCTAGGTGGTGCGAATATTGATCTCCAGCGTAGGAAGCCACAACCAGACCGGCAATGTGAATCTGACGGGCCTCGAAGTGGGCAGGCAGGTCCTTAAGCAGGCTATCCATCTCGTCGCGAGAGGGCACGCCATAGTTACCGACGAGCGGAAAGGTTATAACGAGAATCTGGCCTCGATATGAGGGATCAGTGATGGACTCTGGGTATCCGACCATGCCAGTCTGGAAGACCAGCTCGCCTGCAATGCCTTTGTCTGCACCAAAGCTCGTGCCGAAGCAGACATAGCCGTCCTGCAGCTCCAGGGCCATGTTCTGGCCGTCATCGCGGTGGTGGGCCATGATTGTGGAAGAGATGACAGCTCGAGGGCCTTTGGAGCCTTGAGAAAGTCGAGTCTGTCGTTCAGCTGCTGGAAAGAAAGAAATTTTGGGCAGTCGAACTTTTTTTTCAAGCAGCCGCATCGCAGAGCGGGGTGGGGCACCGGGCGCCAGTGGGGAGGCACGTCATTCGTCGGACCCCTCGATTTCCTCATCAACTTGGTCGAAACAATTGCGTCTAACCCTCCTGGTGGCGCCGAAGCCTGGCCAGAGTCGGGTCAAACTTGGCTGACCGGCGCCGAATTGCCCTCGAATCTGCTAGCGCTCACCTGCAGATCGCATATGCATATGTATATTTTCACACAGAAGCGGTGAAGAGGGGCAGTACGTACGTTGGAGGTACATGATATGCGCTTTCCGTGCAGCCAGTGTTATAGAGGCAACTGCACCTCGGACGAAAATTTTCTACGCATGGATTTCACCGTCTTCCTCACTGTCCTCGCTGACTTCCTTGACTGCAGATCCGGAGGGGCAGTAGAGGAAGACGACAAATGGTGGGGGGTGTGGTGGCTGTCGCCAATTGAGCCAATCAGGCCAATGCGAGCCGACGTTTGCAGGCGCAGTGCGACTCCGCGCAATATGTTGCTGACGCATGGCCTTGAGAAATAGAGATTGCCATCACGAGCCTTTTGCGTCTCATATATTTTAGGACGCTGTGTATACCATCACGTTAAGCTTGGAACTCAAACGCTGAGATCTGCAATAGGAACGCTGGTATCCAACATAGGCGGTCGGAGATAGTTGCTGGATTTTGCCGTGGGGTGGCATCAAGCTCTGGATCGACACTCCTGAGCGCATCCCACAAAGTCGTACCAAGGTATAAAACTCAAAATATGGTCCTTCCTGTCAGCGCATAGAGCAGGGTTTCTTTTCCTGGCTGACACCCAGGTGAGGCAGAGTCAGCAAGCGGAAACCTAATCTGGACGCATGTAGCCAACAGTCATGTAGTGCCCTCAGGTCCTGCTAGGAATTTATCCCGAACGTTATTGTCTTCGTGATACATCAAATGAAATGGGCGTAGCGGGTATAAACGTGAGGGTTGCGGGAATTTAGCAAGTAGGAAAGCTATGGCATGCGCGTGTCCAGCTGAGCTCCGCATCCCAACATTATCCCATTCGAGTCGGCTCGGTCATCGCAAATGACGCCACATTATCCAAAACCTCGATGACCAGCAACGGAACAGGAGATAGACAAGTCGGTGTCGAAAGCGAGGATGCTCGTCGCCCCGCGTTAGAACGGGATGGGTAGGAGGATGGAGGCTAGTGTGCAGATTTGATTGCACAGAGAGTAACGCATGATAGGCGTGTAGACAAGGCAACTCGTCCGCGACCAAGGGGGTTGTTAGTGCTCTGCAAGCGGCGATGACGGAGGCGCCCTGCATTCCCGTGCAACTCGGGGGTCCACTCTGCTCGAGGGATGGATGACATGTGATGGAAGCTAGGCCTGGGAGTTCCACCTGCGATACAGAATGCCAGTCGACAGCCGCAAAGCCGTGTGGTCATACTGAGCATGACGGGTCCAGGGCCAGATAAAGTCGTGAGAGGCGCTGGTGGTTGGTAGGGCGTCTGGCTTCCCTGTCCGCCGTGCATCTTCGGTGCAGTAGCGGGCTCGCCAACGCGTGGCGTGCGCGGGTGCGTGGTGTCTTCATTGGTCCATCACGCGTGAGCAACGTTCCCCACGATCTTCTTATCGTATGCGAACGGGGTACATCCTCATGATCACTGTCTGCCGCGCAGCCTTACAAAATGGAGCGGTGAAGGGGTGGCCCGTGGTGGTAGCACACGGCGAACCGCGCCAGTATCTACTTGTAATCGCTCATTTCCTTCCCGCCCAGTGCCCAGTTTCGTGAGGGGCCCACAACACGTTTCCGCATAAAGTACTCAACATCCTCCTCGCCGCGCTCGCTCGCTCAGCGACGCACCCGCCTGTCCAGAGGCCTGAGCATTCCCATGTTCGCTTCACTGCTGCGCTCTCGAAAACATGGCCCCGAGACCACCCCGTTGCTCGCCGCCTTGAACCGCTACCGCAACCGCTATGGGGACGACGAGCGCAGCGTCTCCGAAGACGACCAGGATGGCACAGCCCGGTATGATGGCGGCGATGAGGATTACGAAGACGAAGACCCCGACCGTAGAGACGGCCCTCTGCTGCCTGTCTTCTCTGCTGAGTTCCTAGGTATGCGTTCGCCGTTGACTTTTCCATTGCCTGATGCGCTGACCCCAATCCCTAGATCGCATCCCCATCTACAATACCACGCACTCGATCCGCATAATCGTAATCCAGCGCTGTGAAACCACCCTGTCCTGGGACCAGCTGCGCTCTCCGCAGGTCTCGCAGTTTCTCGTGAAACCCATCCAGCAGCAGATCCTTGCTGATCACTTCTCGCGCGGCGCCCTATACTGCCTCATTGCCAACGCATTGCAATTCCGCAAGGAAAGCGAGGCTAACCCTGGAAATGTTGGCGTCAACAAGTCAAGGGCACTCATCTGTGAGCTGCTCGCTATGCGCCTGCTCAAGGAGTTTTCTACTCGCGAGCTCATCGATGCGCTGAGCTACGACTTTAACCCCCTACAAGGTCTCATGTCTTCTGCAGGTAATGCGGGCACGACCACCCCTGGCGGAACCTGGGCGCTTCAGGTCAACCGATCCGCGCGTATCTCTACCGTCGAAATCGCAATTAGAGCTCAAGCCAAGAAGTTCCTTGCTCATCCATTAGTGGTGCAACAGCTGGAAGCCATTTGGGCTGGTACTATTGTATTTCATTCCGTTGCGGACAGTCTCCATAGAAAACCTGAGCCCCAGATTCGCCAATACCGCACGTTCGACGGCAACCTGTCCCCAGGTCAAGGACCTTCCCGTCGTCTGCCGCGAACCAAACAAGCGGGTGCTCAGCCGCAACCCCCAATCGCTGCATTGATGAGACGCACGGTAACCTTGTACGATCCTCACGACGCATCGCTCTTCAAACTATCCCGCCTGCGCGTACCACGATACCGTAATTTATTCTCGACGCTCTCTTTCGGCGTGATGCTCGGTCTGTTCCTCGCCGTCTTGGCAGAGAAGAACGATGATATAACGGGATTGGAAGTCTGCTTATGGGTATGGTCCGCGGGATACATGCTTGACGAGATTGTTGGCTTTTCCGAGCAAGGATTTGGGCTCTACATCATGAGCGTCTGGAACGCCTTTGATTTAGGCATTCTTCTCATGTTCCTTATCTATTACGTCCTGCGGATATATGGTATATTGATGCCTGATGTGCAGAGCAGACATGAAATCGCGCGCATGGCTTACGACGTTCTGGGAAGCTCTGCAGTTCTGCTCTTTCCTCGCTTGTTCTCCGCTTTGGACCACTACCGCTACTTCTCCCAGCTTCTGATCGCCTTCCGCATGATGGCCATGGATCTGGTTGCCATCCTGGTCCTCATCATCATTAGCTGCTCTGGTTTTTTCGTAGCCTTCACACTGGCTTTCAAAAAGGATCTCGGCCCTGGCAACACAGCCTACGCTCTGTTCCAGCTTGTCATGGGCTTCACACCCGCTGCGTGGGACATTTGGAGCGACTATAACCTGCTGGGGAAGACTCTTCTAGCTCTCTTCCTTTTCATCTGCCACTTTCTCATTGTGACGATACTTGTTACAGTTCTCACGAACTCTTTCATGGCGGTAGTGCAAAATGCGAATGAAGAACATCAGTTTCTCTTCGCTGTGAATACCATTTCCATGGTCAAGTCGGATGCTCTGTTTTCTTACATAGCTCCAACGAACATCATCGGCTGGCTGCTGATACCTTTGAAACACTGCATGCCGTTCAAGAGATTCATCCGAATGAACCGTCTCTTGATCAAAATTACGCACATTCCAATCCTGTTCAGTATATTCTGTTACGAACGCTTGCTCCTCTCTAATCTTGCTTACGGGCCGACTGATTTGGTAGAGCAACGCGGACGGAGTCAATCTCATGCTGCGGTCCCTGCCTTCAGCATCCGTGGACCTATGGACGTATTCAGTCCTGGGCATCGTCTACGAGAGCCGTCCATTACCACATTTCACAAAGACCGTGCTTTGGAGGAAGTGTTTCGACGGCCCTTCCGGGACCCTAGTCTCCAAGCTCCTGCAAACACGATGGGAAGACGAAATTCAGGCAATGTGGTCACGGATTGGATGAAAAGAATGGGAAGTGAAGGCGGCGATGCCTTCCCTCCGCAAGACGATGCTCGGTCACTCCTCGACCGCCTCGAGACGCGAAAACGGCCATTATTACGACGAACGAGAACTACAGGCAATGGTCAGCAAAGGCGCAAGCACCCGCTTACGGCAACAAGGACTGCTGCTTCCGACGGGGATGAAAACGCGAGCCCCTTTACACGACCCATTGTTGAAGAGGAGGAGCCCAGTCTAGATAGAGAAGATGATCCACAACAGACCGAAGATGACGGAGACGATGAACTACTGACAAACGACGAGGAGGAGCAGGCATTGTCCGAAAGAACGACCCGGAAAGAAGAAACTCCGGATAGGGAACGTTCGCAGCGGAACACTGAGCAGGAAAACTCGGACGAGGAATATTTCCGTACGCCAATGACTATCAAGCCGCGTACGCCCATTTCACGCACGCCTGTTGGAGCGTCTTCCCCACCAGCAACCTTCAGACCCCTATCAGACATTTCGCCTGGCAAGAGACATGGTCGCCAGAAGCCAGTTCACAATCGTAACCTATCTACGAATACTGTGCTCTTCAGTCCCACAAAAGACACGGCCGATGAATCTCAACGATCGCGTTCGCCCGAGAAGCCTCCCCGTACCGCTAATCGTAGTGGGACGAATACGCCAGCCCGCATGCCGTTGGAAGGTTATCGTACTCCAAAACGATCCGTAAACAGCAGTAACCCGACGACACGCCCTCGTCCCATCATGCCTCCAGTCCATCTCAGCCGTCAAAATCCAAACATAGGCAATTTCGTTTCGCTTAATCAGAGGAAACGTGAACCGTCGTTCAACGCCATAGCTCTAGATCTCGCGTCGGATCTTGGTGACAACCGTCCACAGCCTCCGGATTTTGGCGGGTTCAGCGGATTCCCCGCATCGTTGAGTACTCAGCTGGAAATGGCGGCCCGAGTCAGGGCTCGCGACCAGAAGGGTAGCGATGAAGAGTCAAAACGGATGAGCAGAATCATGTTGGCTCGTATGACCACACTTGAAGAGGGGTTTAGAGATGTTTTGAGGGAAGTTAAGGACTTGAAGAAAAGCAGCAAGGGAAGCGACGGGACGCGCAGCCCGCCGTCTGAGTTCGTAAGGAGGAAAGGAAAGGGCAAGAAGAGAAACGAGGAAAAGAGCGATGTGGAGCAGCGGATGGGATCGAGCCTATAAGTGAAGTAATTTTTCCATTTGCATTATTACCTGGCGGTTGGTCGGTCGGTCTTTGTGTTTGGCGTTCCGACAGCATCGGCATTGGGTTTGGGCAGGCTGTTTGATCTATGATTTGGGCGTTCTTCTCAGCAAAGATATCCCCTAGGGCAACTTGCGTGTGAATGCGGGCGTTTGGGAGCCGCTTAGCTATTTATCGGTATTCGGTGTCGATGGCGCTAATGTAGTATTACTGTGCGGAGGTCTGCAAACATCGTCATTCCTCCCTTGTAGCCCACTTACCCCGGATTCCGGACCCATCCAGGCGCACATTTAGGTGGTTCCTGCGCAATGCCTAAATGCCCGCGGCGGGCGGAGCGGCTGATTGGGCCACATGGCTCGCGTGACGTTGGTCACAGCCAGCCAAGCGAGCAACGGACGCCTCGTCGGCCTTTTTGCGAGCAATGTGCACGTCACTTGATCCACACGCGGAGCTTCCTACTGGGTCACCGGGGAGGGTGAAAGACATGCAGAGGACCATGTGTGCGGAGCCCGTCATGACTTCAGACGATGGCGCAGAGCCATGTGGACCGAGGCCGGCGGTGTACTTATTCAACGCGTCGGTGGCTGCTGGGGAGGGAAGTGAGCCGGTTGCTTTTTCTTTCTGCAGAGCGTGAGAAGCGGTACGTTTGCGTACGAGAAACTTGCTATTGGCAGACCCTGCCATCTCGGGCGTTTACTACTTTCCCGTATCCTTCTCTCATATTTTTTTATAAGGCTTCTTGTTGACGCTGTTGACCTTTTTCTTTCTTCGCTACGCGACCACGATAGAAAGATGGCGAAACGAGCATCTTTCGTGGCTCTGTGCTGCTTGCCTCTTCATAGCTTTGCACTCTCGATCCCGTCAATACCTAGATTTGTCTCTGCGAGCCGACTGTCACATAGCCAAGAACCCCTCCGTGAATCGCTCGACTCTTGGATACAACGAGAAGAACAGATAGCGCTAGACAAGCTCCTAGCCAATATTAAGCCTGGCGGTCTTAACGTAGAGGGAAAGAGCGGTGTAGCTGATGGAACTGTAATCGCGAGTCCAAGCCAGCGTCATCCAGATTACTGGTATCAGTGTACGTAGACCATTTAGATGTGTTGAAACTCCGTTTCTGATCATGGTATAGGGGTCCGAGATGCAGCCATCACAACAGCAACCCTGGTGGACTTGTATGCGGATGATCCTTCCAGCGAGCTCGCTGACTCCCTTACAACTGTCTTGGATGCATATGCAAAGCTTCAGACCCGAATCCAGCAGACAGATAATCCATCCGGTAGTTTCGATGACTTGCAAGGCCTTGGTGAGCCCAAGTTCCACGTCGATGGGTCTGCATTCACAGGATCCTGGGGACGGCCTCAGCGTGATGGACCGGCCCTACGCGCCATTACGCTCATGAACTATGTGCGAGCATATAACGCTTCTCATCCATCACTTTGGCAGATAGACACAAAAAATAGCTTCTACAAACTAATGTATGAAGCGGACATGCCTGCCAGGAGCGTGATCAAGGCCGATTTGGAATATGTCTCGCACTTTTGGAATGAAACGGGATTTGACCTGTGGGAGGAGGTTGACGGTATGCATTTCTTCACCGCTATGGTGCAGCTGAGGGCTCTGAGGGAGGGAACGGATATTGCTCGCGCGTTTGGAGATCCAAAGGCTGCCGATTGGTACGAGGAACAGGCAGGCTATCTCGAGCGATTTGTCCGCCGGTTCTGGAACAAGAACAAGGGCCACTTGGTTGAAACATTGTGGAGTCGTCGTAGTGGTCTCGACTGCGCACTTCTACTAGGCAGCTTGCATGCCGTTCCCTCGGATGCCTCAGGTGCCGATCCCGTCTTCCCACCGTACTCAGACGAAGTACTTGTCTCGCTATTGGCTCTTGTTCGGGACCAGCGTGAGAGGTTCCCAATCAACATACAAGCTATCACGAAAGGCAGAGGAGTTTCCTCACCCCTAGAAGCTGCCTTTGAGGGAGTCGGAGTAGGGCGTTACCCAGAAGACGTATACGATGGCTATGGCAACTCCATCGGCAACCCTTGGTTCCTGTGCACGTCTTCTGCAGCTTCAGTCTTATACCACACAGCCTCACATTTCTCTACCTCTCAGAGCGTTGCAGTTAATCCGCTCAACTACGAGTTTTATACTTCGCTCCTTCCTTCGTCGGACATTCAAATCAACACCACATATACTTCGAAGGATGCCATCTTCACCGACATCATTAACCGGCTACACGGCATCGGCGATGAGTTTCTCGAAGTGGTGAAGACGCACGTTGATGCCGAAGGTAGCATGAGCGAGCAATTTGATCGGGAGACAGGATTCATGCGGGGCGCGAATGATCTGACATGGAGCTACGGAGCATTCCTAGAGGCCGTGAAAGCAAGGAAAGTAGCTTCGGAAGTGTCTTGACCCGGGGAGGAGAGCTGGGTGCGTGACGAATTATGATATTACGATTGGATACCCTAGTCATTGTCAGATCAGCGTTTTGTTTTTAGATCCTGGGCAAGCATTATATTGCTACTGAATTGATCCGGTTTCATTTCAAGCACAGTGCAGGCGAAGTGAAGTGAGGTACTATCAAGTGCTGGCGAGCATGCTCGATTACGGAGACGCCCATGCTTGCCATAAAATTCCATGTTGTTGGCCTCAACAGCTGACTGCTCTCTAAAGTCTGAGTTACATTGTCCAGGTTGGCAGCTATAATGCACTCGTCGCAGTAGTTCGACTACGCCATGCCACTACGCCATGTCATAGGTACAGGGAAACTCCGGTACGCCCACCGCCACCACCAAAGCTACTTCCAACGGCCCTCCTGAACCACCGCTCTATACTTCTCGAACGTGTTTTCGCTGACCTTTAGTTGGCGCTTCAATCTTTCGATATCCTCAGTTTGAGAGTTGATCTGGGCTCGAAGTTTGGAAATCTCATACTCCTTAATCTCGCACTCCGTCTTAAGCCTATCCCGGTCGACAATCGCATCGAGTTCGGCCAAGCTTTGCTGACGACGTACTGGCCGTGCATCTTGGGATTTGAGTCGCTTGTAATCGGCCAATAAAGCTTCCAAGTCTTCGACGTTCTTTCATTTTCATTAGTAACGAATGTAGATGACATTTCAGGAGTAGGGCTTCGATACGCACCGGCGTCTTGCTACGCGAACCCGGCTTTCGGTGGAGAGTGCCTCCCCGCTCCGTAGTACCCGACTCAGACTCTACCGCACGCTTCTTGCCGCGTGAGGCTTCAATGCTCTTTGCCCTCCGATTAGCTTCTGCTGAATATCCGGCACGCTCCTCCCAGCGTGGCGGCGAGCCAAGCACCGAATGGCTTGCAGGTACCGCTCGCAGCTTCTCGATTGGGCGGGTAAGTTGACCAAAAACCACCTTAAGTTCCTCGAGGAAGTTGGTATTACCTGGTGTGTTGACGCGATCAATTACCTGTTTGGTGAGGAAGTAGTAGGCGGCCAAATACCAAAAAGGCGTGCAGGCCTTGAGACTGAAGCCTATACTACTAGGAATCCTATCGAAGGGCGCAACGAACTCAATTTCCTCTCGGTTCGAGCTGATCCATTCCTCGGTCTTACTCACATGAAAAGACGTAGGCTCATCTTGATTGGAATCTGTACGTTCATATGCGTATAGGTATATGGCAGTCCTTTCGCGGCCCGGAATTGTGATTTTTGCCAAAGTAAGCCGCTGGGGATGTCGACCTGGTCGGCTTAATAGAGTTGTCTTTGGGGTCATCTCCCAGGGAAGAGACTCTTTGTCGGGAAGCGATGCGAAAATCGGTGGAAGTTCGCTGGCTTCCAGGTCAGATAAAGTTGTTACAGAAACGTCACCGGTGGCTGTATAGGACCTATTATCCCGCAATTAGTCATATCATTACCATGTATAGAGTTTCGCTCGACCTTACAGGGCATCTAGGTCCATGTTTGCGGATTAGAGTTGGAAGGCTGTTGATGGATCGTGGGTGGAATTGTCTCGGCTGAGATGTAAAAAATGAGGGCAAGTCGAGTGGTATGGTGGGTTACGTAAATAAATTTATAGTTGTCAGCCGTATTTCGAGGTGAGAGAAAGTTGCGGTAAAAATTTTAAGATGATAGACTCAAGGTCGAAGTAGGGTTGAAGCAGGACAAGCATCTGGCTTTGCTGAGCTAAGTGTTTGTGAATTTCTGGATCAGTGCTACTTAGCTCAATGCCATCATTCTTTTCATGATCCTCTATACTTCTTCGATACTTTAATCTAACAGTAGCGTTTGGCATATGCAAGTTTTCAATCGTTTTGTTTGATTCGATAAGTGATCTGGCCGAACAACGCACGATACAAACGGTTATACATAAATTTCGGTCTAACAGTTTGTCACAAGGCAGCCTAGATTAAGCATCTTAGGGCTGTGCTATGACAAACGATCCACCCAGACTGTATTGGAGTCGGTATGCACTAGCTATGATGTCCAGGGAATAGGATGCTTCTAAAAAGAAGATGTTGTATTCTTAGGACTTTTTATGAAAACTTGATTATA
>Ga0247757_10000120_pt1 | contig 63055 bp, 43 predicted proteins | sample UWRJL126311R4_FD_180929 | JGI IMG/M metagenome (GOLD analysis project Ga0247757, IMG submission 180929) | Plant litter microbial communities from Arlington Agricultural Research Station in Wisconsin, United States - UWRJ-L126-311R-4 | ecosystem: Environmental > Terrestrial > Plant litter >... | reverse complement strand
GCAGCTTTCCTACAGCTTTCTAGCAGCTTACTAGTAGCTTTCTAAGTTATATAATAGCTATATTCCTTAAACGCTCTAAGAAAGAAAATATAGTCTATATTAGAATTATATTATATAACTACTTAGCTTACTAGTAGCTTTCCTACAGCTTTCTAGTAGCTTACTAGTAGCTTACTAGCGGCTTTCTACTAGTATACTAGTAGCTCTCCAAATTATATAACTAGTATTATATAACTACTCACCATCGGTTCGCCCGCAGCTTTCTAGCGGCTTACTAGCGGCTTTCCGCCAGCATACTAGCAGCTCTCCGAGTCACGTGACTCGTTATGTGACGGCTACGTCACTAGCTGCGTTCACTAGCTACGTTCCCTTACTACACCCCTTACTGCGCCCCTTACTGCGCCCCTTGCTATACCCCCTTTCTTTTCCCTTCCTCGCTATAACCCATCGCGTTTACGCGCGCGAGCTAGGTCCTATAGCGCTCCGTATATTATAAATGGAATTGCGCCTTCGTGTATATAAACTCCTCCATAGTTCTCTCTTTCATAGAATCAATCATCTACTCTCGAACCTACTTTGCAGCTGCAGATTAATTCAACCCGTGCACCTATTACCGTGCCAACAAGTATTACTAATTCTAGAATTTAATCTCCTAGTTTTCTTTTTAAAACTCTAGTTTTCTTATTATTATAGCGCTAGAATTGACCGAGGTATTACTTTTTGAAAACGGTGTATTTTTGATTACTCTTTTTTTTATCACCCTACTGTATACTTTAGAAACGTATGTTCCATTACTCGTATCACGAAGAAATAACAACGAAGCACCGATGATTACTAGAATCAGCCTTTTACAAATTCCCGACCCCCTATGGTTCTGACGGTGGCCCTTCCATATCCTCCACGCGTGCAGCATGTTCCTTCATCCAATCATGCAGTGAAGACCAGTCGACGCATTTGTGTGGCTGCGGAACAACACTTGACGGTTTGAAACGGGTATGAGTCGTCCAAACAAGGCCGTAAACTGCTGTATCAGCATGACATAGCAATTTCTGCCGCAAAGACTCAACGCAATGATCTAATCCTGTGAGTCCAAGTCTCGAAAAAGAGGAAGTCAGATCTCTATTCCCTACCGATGTGTGGAGCCATGTTTTTCCAAGCTTTCATATTGTTTCTGTAGTAGTACTCTGGATAGAGCTGCTGTTTGATGCGTTTCTGCTTGAAGTCAGTGAAGAATTCCCCACATTTCGGGGCCTGTGCGTCTTACGAGGCAGTGAAGATCGTGAGAAATGCCAATGCCACCAACAAATCCGCCATTTTTATGACGCACCGAGGTTGCATTGTTAGCTTGTTTGAGCTCTGTGGCAGAGTACCGAATCAACGTTCCTCGAAAGAAAGTCAGCGAACTCAGCGGTTTAGTTATTCGTGATACTTATACCTTCTAGGAGTTCATGCCAGGCTTCATCCAGCTCTCGTCCAGGCTTTCCTGTGAAGATTTGGGATTCCGGATCGTCATTTATGTACTTGTTAACGTACTTAATGTAAGGTGTGACAGGTGCTAGAAAATGATTAATTTGCATTTTGCGGAAGAATTGGGAAACCTTACAGTACGGCTCCTGGACATGAGAACCGGACACATCAAGCGAAGGCTTCTGCGTCGGACACGGAGATATCAATGAGAATACAGAAGCAGTGATAACAGTGACACTAAATAATATGTGAAACCTTCGTCGCCAAACGTCTCGTGCAGTTCGCATACGCAAATAAACCTGGGGCTGAATAGAATTGCTCTCGAGGAAAGGTTCTTGAAAATTCTTCTCCGCCATTGTAAGTATGTATTATCTGGGATTGGAGTGGAGATAAAAAATGATTGGCTTTAGCAGAGTATAACTATTTTGATGTTGTGGAAGGGATATTATATTCTTACTCTCACTCTGGGCTATGCGTTCTGTAGCACTACGCATGACTCTGTGATAAACACCCCAATTATCGATACTCCCCTGAGTCTGCACATGCTCTTTCTCAACCTCAGCCTACTGATATGAAAATTGATATGATTCCATGACTTAAAAACACCCTCGGACTCCGTAAACAGACCCAAGGATATCTTGGAACCTTAGTTGCGGTTGGGGCCTTCCGTCGACACCCGAACATTTTGATACATGTTCTTAGCCCCTACACCTACTTCTGTTAACTTTCATAAATCAAGATAAGGCTTGTTTAATTTGATTTGCGGGTGATACGGTCGGACACCGAAAGCATACACGAAGTTGTCTTGGGATTTTGATCGCGAGTGGGGCCTGCATGGGGTAAAGGTGGGAGATCGTCTCTGAACTCCGGCTGTTCGGGCTTATATTGCTGACACAATTCAGACATACCAGTAAGAATCGACAGCTCAATATGATTACGAACTATTTCCATGGCGTACGACAGGGCTCCTCCTAGCAGTTGCCTTATTCTCAGTAGATGCGTTGGGGCTCAATCTTAGATTGAAAAATCCTCAGCACTATGGCGCATGCTATATACAGGTGTAATCCACTACCTCTGGGGATTAGAATCTACTCAACTAAAACGATCTTTTTCAGACAAATCATTCACAATGCGCATTTTTCGCTATCTTGCGGCGTTGTCCATCTGGATACTTTCCGGGATTTCAGCACCACTCAGCGGTAGGTTGCATCATCCACCTATTGTGGATTAAGGTTTTACAGTGGCTAGAATCAGAAGTTGCTCCTCTAAACATGCGAAAGGGTAAGCGAGATGGCTCAACAGAATATGATGCAGATTTCTGCGCGTGGAAGCGTCACGCGAAGCCAGGAAGGGATGAGGAGAATGTACATTGTGGAGAGCTCCAGGTCCCTATTGATGCCGGAAACTATTAATGTAGTTTCAATATGAAGCAGTGGGTGACTATGTCGTGGAATAATCTTAGAATTCTGAGTCCATATATGAGAGGGCTTGCATAGCTTGAAACACAATCTTTGGATTGGTAATAATGATAGTGCTCGCTAAGTTGGACCTGTAATGTAGCAAAATTATCTGATTCTCTGTTAGCTGAAGCCCATATTTATTTGATTGTCATATAAAGTGTTTGTTCCCAGCATATTGCTGATAGTAGGGCATTAAGAAAGAGTAAATGAATACCAAACATCGTTGTTGAGCGGATCAGAAATGATACGAAATTCAAGCCGACAGTGCGAAACCTATCTCAATGTATGGCCAAATCGCGTTGTGTTTGCGTAGACGGCTCGGAGATTTTCGGAAAAGCGAGTCGAAGATCAACAATGATGACCCCGCAAGCAATATGAATCATTAAGCTCATCTTGTAACGTTAGACCGCAATTTTCGAGAATTTCGCTTCATGTATAATAGCTAGCCGAACTCTAAGCACATGCTCCTAAAAGATTAGAGATAGCTACGCATAAAGAGAAAATGGGGGTTCGTGTCAAATCGAAGTCTCATAGGGCTCCATTCCACATCTTGTAGTTATATCATTGGTTATCCCTAACAGGTGCAGTAACATGGTTATCACTATTATAACCCGATGTAGCCCTTCTGTATCAGTCAATACACTTCAAATTGTGCACGTCGATCTTTAGTATCGTTGAAAATCAGAAAACGTATTAGGTGTAAGAGTCGGAGTCCGAGAGGCTGTTACACAAGACTAGGCTACATCTTTCTCATATTGCTTCTAAGGTACCGCAATATCGTATTGAAGATGATGGTCGGCATATAAAAACGTATGCGCATCCAAATTTGATGTTCTATATAAGTTGCGAGATCCATTATAGTTCATCCGGCGGTCTTACTTATCTCACCCCCCAAGGATCACAATCTTTATACAAACTGATTCGACAGGCATGTACGAGGGCTATAAAAATCGAAGCGGTACAATCGCCGCAGTAACAATCGTCGAGTCGATCGTGACGACTTGCGTTGTCTTGCGGTTCTGGAACCGCCATAGACAGCGATCAAAGATACTCTTGTCAGACTGGCTGATTCTCCCCGCTTACATTTGTGGATTGGGTCTCACTATACTGGAGATATAGGGTACATTATTATCGGATGACTGCGAATAAAAGCTAACATGGGGAACAGCGGTCGCCGTTAGAGCTCTTAGCTACCCATTGAAATCAACGTATATGATCCCAAAAATACCAAAGTACATGGAACCAACCCTAAGGATACAGTTTGCATATCTTAACATTGGCATTCTTGGACTGGGTCTTGTAAAGCTTTCGGTGGCATCGCTGTACTGGCACCTGTTCTCCCTCGTTGCACTTCGCCGCTTCCTGATCTTCTGGATCACACTTATGGTGGCGTGGACGGGTGTTCATCGTTGCTGCATTCGCTGTATGTGGGACGCACTTCATGGCGCGCTTTACAATCTACAGTGACTATGCACGATATTGCTCAAATTATAAGAGAGTAGGATATGGCTATGTCGCAACAGACATTTTTACGGATCTAGTTACGGTTGCTATTCCGATCCCAATTGTGCTGACCTTTAAACTGTCCAAATAGAAGAAGATTGGTGTTCTTGCAACCTTCCTCGTTGGTGGCCTGTAGGTTATGCCCATTCAGACTCTAGGAGAAAAGATTTGACTTCTTCAGTGCCGTCGGGGCGAGTATCGCCAAAGGTTATATGTATATTACAGTGAATTTGAACAATAATAAGGCTGATGGTCTTCGTAAGTTGGTGCTACTCTATACTGTCGCACCTATTGCTCACTTGTTTATAGTACTCATCACCGCCTTTTCTATCTGGAATCTAATTGAGGTACAAGTAGGTATTATTGCTGCTTGTGCTATGACGATTCGTCCGTTGCTAGGTAATCTTATACACTCGCTGAGTATGTAGTCATTTTTTAGCCGAAGCAGGGATTTCTATTCAAGGCAACAAATCGAAGAAGGAAACTTAAGATCCTAGTCTGTAACCCGCGATAGATGCTGGATCACAATTCAAACCATTATCTTTTATATATATAACGTACTCCACAAGCGAGCGACTCACGATGCCAAGATTCTACTACAACTTACTATCAATAATAGTATAACGCGATGCCTCAACCACCTAAGAAGCTACTAGATTCAAAAGAAGCTCGATTACAGCTTGCGCTTCAGGCTATTAAACAAGACGCGAAGCTCTCTTAGAGACACGCTGCAGCAATCTATAACGTTCCTTAGGATTCTATTAGTAGATGATGCGCTGGAATCGCTAATGTGGCCGTACAGTCACCGCCACTGGAGAACGGCGCGCCTTACTGGATCCTGTTGATGAGCACTTGGGACTAGTGGAGCAAGTTGGGTAGCAACCAGTATAAACAGGGATGTAGAATCATAAATCAGATTGAATTCAAAGGTCCAGAGGTCCTTTGCAGGCTATGTAAATACCTAAGGGAGGGGGCGTGATTAGTATGCTCGGTTAGAGAGCAGTCTTGATCACCCTGAGAAAACAATCCCCATTAACGAAGCACCGTATACGATTTGAGAACGCAGCATATTCCTGCACCACCTCTATGGTCCTATCACTCTTTTGGTGGGGGGAGTACGATAGGCTCCTGCTGTTCAAGTATTAGTCTTCATCATCCTGTAGAAGGAAATAATACATACACTAATACAACGCCCGTTCTGTCCACTTGGGCATCCGCAGTCACCAGCATTTGGGCATGCGGTAGAAACGTCTTGGTTACCCCCAACATCGTTACAGAAGCAAACAGTGGTTCCTTCGCCTCCAGAACAACCGCAGTTTCCCGCCCCGTTTGGGCACCCAGGTGGGCCGCACTGTTTCTGCGCAATTGCCAAAGAAGCAAAACAAGCCAAGGCGATAATGACGAAACGCATTATCGTTGATGCAAGCGTAGAGCACGAAAGTATTGAAGAGTTAGTGATGGTTGAGATAGCGATGGTTGGGACAATGCTGATTGAGGTAGTAATAGAAAAGGAGAATAATTGCTCGAAGACGAGGGTGACTTTATACCTGTATCGTCAGAGACAAGACTTTCTTTTTCTAGTTCCAGTCTCAAGGCCACCTAAACTTCTGCAGCTTTAACCTGAGCTGAGGACGAAGCGGCTGCATTGCGCCTATCATCGCCTGAGTGAGGAGCGAAGGACTTAACTCCCGGCTCCTCCTGAAACAGAGAAGACTCAGACGTGCAACAAAAGGGATTTTTGATATATGCCGATGATTTCTAGTTGAGGATAGCATTGAATCCCTTTCTAGGAAGATGTGCCATCGCAGGAATAACGGAAGGAGGACTTCTTCATAATGACGTCATGAGGCTTGGCAATTCTGAGTCCTTATGTAGAGTAGTTGCTTCTAGCTTCTAACAACCTTGACGCCGTACAACGTTTTGTACTACTTTTTGTACTTTTTGCCGTGCATCTGCCACGGAATGCGGGGTACCTAGTATTTGAGGAGGTTCGGTTTAATGTGATAACATGACATTGTGTAGGAAGCGAACAGGGTCAGTATGAGCGGAGAACCCTGTGGCAGTCCCGCATGTAGTAACGGCGCCGATCAGCCTGTCTTACTTAGGGGCCAGGAGTCATCGCCTCAACTGCGGGGCGAAAGGCCTCACTGAAATCCGTCACTCAGGCCGCTTTTCGCACGACATATTCCGGTGGAAGCGCACCTCAGCAACATACGCTCGGACCCTTAGAACCTCCATTTACATTTAACGCGGGTGGTACAGTCTCAGCTCAACTTGAGGCACGGACTCCGATCTACCAGGTCCTTTAAGTCTTTGTACGTTAAGAACTATCATCGAATGCTGTAACTCTGCAATTCCAGAAAGTCTAGCATGTTTATTTGTACACATTCGAGACGACGATGTTCGTAGATACGAATTGATTCCGATCTGCTGCCAGCTTTTACTCAACGCCCCAAACTCCAGTAATCACTATGTGGAACTTGATAAGATATCGTCACTGCTATTGCCATGTATTCTAAAACAACACCCCAGTAGGAGCGGTCTTATAGGACATTGGACGAAGCGAGGGGAGAACAACCGCGCCGCGGCTTTGCTTTCGCGATTTCCACTGACTCCCCAAAAATACTTCTCTTTAAAACTTCTATAACCACGTTTTCTCGGCTAAATTCTTTAGGAGAGGATGGTAGAAGTATAATAGTCTCTAGGACATATCTTACCCGATCCTCGATAGAAATTAGAAGAACAGGTATCTTAAGTTAAGAATAGAAAGTAGTGGAAATACTAAATTATAAAAGCGAGATAATTTAGGAAGACCGTTATATAACTACCTATATTAATACTATCTCACTTATCCTATTACTATACACCGATGGCACCGAAGGTACTATAATTTTGCCTATAGCTAACGTGATTTTTACCTATATCAATCTCTTTGTAGAGCTCTTAGACGTGTTTTTAATTTCTACGCTTTTATTAAAGCACGCGGAAGAGTACTTCTTATAGTAGATAATTAACCTAAACCCTAAGCAGTTACGGCGCGCTTATTTCCTAAAAAACGATAATAATAGTTTAACTGGAGTACCTAGAGTTAACCCTTAACTATTTAATATTATCGAAGCCTTTCCTTAGGCAGTATAGTAATAGTCCTTGATATTATACTTTTATACTGTAGTTGGAGCTTAACTAAGAAATAGATACTTGCTGAAGTAGAGTAGCCTATTAGTCGTACGCAGAGTTATACGCTTAGTAGAAATTAGCGACTATCAAGTAGGAGTCGACTATATCTTTAATAAAGGTGTAGGGTTACCTCTGCAACTAGTCCCTAGAGCTATTAAGGAGTAGATCCTCGCTATACTTAGCCTCTCACTACTTATTACAGCGTTCTATTACTCAGTTCGGCTATCGTGAAGGTTAGTATATAAGAAGCTCTATGAAAAGCTGTTAAGGTAATTAACCTAGCTCTTGTAACCGCTTTACCAGAATAGATACTAAATTATAGTCGACTTATATAAGCGCCTGCAATGGTTAATATATACGGATTAAATAGGATAGGATAGCTAATATAAACGTCTAAAGTCCCCGCGCTGTTCGTATTAAAACTAGTAATAGGTTTTTACGTTACCGCAAGCTACTAGAAAACACCCCTATAATACCGTATACTTAGGTATATGGTCAAGTAGGAGACCAGAAGATGGCATCAACTCAATATTTACTACAAGCAAATCGGTTCTTATTAGTAACGGGATATTAAGTCTATTAACGATAGCTTATAAAATTAAGAGCGCTAAGACTGTCGTCTTAATTCTCTTAGTCCGCGACTGGAATATACGAGCATGGAAGATACTGGAGGCCACGTATACGAATCAATCGATCCAAGTACTGTACAAAAACGGCGAAATAGTTCCCTTGCTAAACCTCCTACGGGAAGTCTAGAATTAAGGCGCCATTAATATTACTATGCTCCTTAGGAGTATAGAATATCTTCTCTCCTTGGTAGATTAGCAGTCTAGGCGCAGTTTAGAGGAACGCGAGCTATTCTTTAAGCCAGCGTTATACGCCGTAGGACGGAGACGACATCGTAATATAGGGGCTCTTAAACGGCCGATCCGGTCGTGATAATATAGTGAGACTCTAAAAAGCTTAGGAGATCTAAATCGCGTTCCTTATATCTAGTGCTCTAAGAGTTAGAGATGTCGAGGGTTTGAGCTGGCCCTAAGCTCTCTATATATACTACCGCAGGTGCGGTCCTGCCGGACCTAGAACTAGAGCTATATCGTCTAATACCCTTCTTATAATAGAGGCGACAGTACTCTCGGCTTTATTTCTCCTGTAGGTCTATACGTAAGGTGGATAATTAAGGATATAGACTAAAAAACCGTTTAAGGAATTCGCGCGGATCTCTTATAGCTATATGACGGCCGGAAACTCGGCGAAGACTTCGTAGACATTAAAACGCTCCTAGAAGATATAAAAGGACATACAACATCCGATCTTGCGACCGCTGGTAATATTATAGAAAGGCTATTAAGGGGTAGTTGACTCGTATAGATACTAAAACCAGCCACGCTAAGCGGTAGCGACTTTTATACAGGAGTAGACAATCGCGGCGACTACTTAGGTTCAACAGCACTAGTATGTTTCAAAGCTAAGAGGGACTCGATATAGAGCTGCGAAGGAGTATATTAATGGGGAGATGAGAGTTCTTTCTAGGATTAGCTGAGCGAAGAGATGTTGATTGGTTGACAACTTATAACCTAAATGGCGTTTCGCGGCGAGGTTGAATGAAATGTTTAGGTTAAGTTCCGGCTATAAGATTATTTCCCATGGCTGATTACAAAAAAAGGTTTACGTTCCTTCGTCCCCTCGTTGATTCCTGAAAGGTCCAAGCCTTGACATTGCAGTCACAAACAAGCAAAATACTTAATGGTGATTCTTGGATCTTTAGTGTGAGAATGCTAATATCGGTCATCATGATATCACTGTCGCAAACCATTATCACTTGACTTTCAGCAAAAACCTGATTGATGTATCCAATTGCCTCACGGTGAATCCGATGATCTTGAGGTATACATGTAGTGCTCATCCAGTATGAACCGCAGCCTAACAAAGTCCGGATTCTATAGTATCTATCGTGCAGGTATCGATTGAAACCGGTTCCTGTGCGACGAAAGCAAGAGCTTATACAAATTTCTCGGGGAACAGCATTTCCGGCCTACCACCTTAGCCATGGATCCAGACGTGAGAATCGCTATTGTTTCGCGCCCAGCTTGACGGTATCTAAGCGAGTTTTGGCCCACAGTTTCAATGCTTACTGCACGAGGTCCCTTCACGGCTCTAAATGATGCTTTGTCCCAGGAAAGTCTCTTTCATTCGCCCGGGTAGGTATTTAAACGAGCCGACTGGTTCTCGATCTTCATGCCTTTGAATTTGTTGTAGTTGAAAGGAGATTAGGCATTGCATTGGGCCGTAACACCAAGTTCACCATTCGCTTTAACTGATCGAATAATACAGCAAGTCCTCTCTATTATAGACATATACGTCGAAAGCAGTTTCCCCTCTCAGGATGGTTCGCAAGAAAAATAGCTCTTCGATAACCCAACCCTGTCAGAAATCCAGCAAATTCTGATATCGCAATAAAGTGGCTTTAGTAGTCTTACTTATCAGCTTAAACAGTTACATTTCTTCCGGTCCTCCCTCCTCCATCATAATCGTCGTTAACCTCGCAAACTGTCTGCAATCATAGGCGAAGGCTGCCCAGCATAGTAGAGGAAAGGACTTTTTTTCAGTTTTCGAAATGCGACATCTTAGTCCAATTTCGATTGTGGAGATGGATAAGTCTCGTCGATGTTCTACTGATTGTGTTGGGTTGTTTTTAAGCGACCAAGCCTAGGCGAATCACACACATATCAATGTTTCCGCCTAGGATGCTAGCTTAAGAGGGTAATTGGGTGACTTTGCTGCAGGGTCTATCGAATAAATGTCGACGAGTATGAAGAGTGGGGATTGGATGTGTGAAAGATGGGTGAGCGTAGCTCTCCTCCTACTATGGATGTCAAGCCTGGACTTCAGCAGCGTATCGTTTCCATCAGCGAGGAGTAGATCGGCCTTGCAGCAGGAAGATGACTGTTAAATTGGTGATTAAGCAAGTCTCCTCTTGTTAGCAGTATTCTATAGCGGCGAAGCAAACGAACACCTTGCTCAATAAGAGGCACTCATGGCGTGGGTATCTGCACATAAGGCTGCGGGAATGGATACACCTTAGAGCTATCTTGATCTAAGGATGGTTCAGCTTATAATGTAAGACATTGTCCGACTTCTCGTATAACGGCGCTATTGCACCTATTTCTGGATATCTTAATACCACGCGTCAGCTGGAATAGATTGGAGATGACATCTACTCTGCTTGGGGCTAGCATTGCTTGGCGACATCGGACGTAGTCGCATATAACAAGGCGGTGTTTGCCTTAGGTTCTGTCCTTATTACCTATAGTTTTAACATGAATTCCGCAAAAGATATGATGCTTATCGACTCTGTTCAAGAATAGACGCGCTGTTTTACATTCCTTACGGCTGTTCTCAACCCAGCTAGCATGCCGGAACGACGAGGTGATATTCGACCTTGTTCTTATCAAAGAATATCTACTTTTGAGCACACCATATTCCAAGAAGTGCCTAACTTCGAAAAACACTGCTCTGTTTCTTACCCTATAACAATCGGACGGCACTTTTTCAGGCCTAATGCGGCTGATAGACGATTTTGAAATTCCCACAGGAGTCACTATCAACGTGCAATCTCTACGGGAAATGCAAGTACAGAAGATATGATGAGGTCATTTGAAGGGCAGGTCTTTGAACAATGAAAGTCTGGATATAGCGATGGGGTGGGTGAAATACTTTATATACGGGAATATAGAAGCCCAAATGCGAACATTGCTTTGGCTATTGATATCGCAATGGCTTTTAGCAGTATGGTAGTGGCGGATATGAAGGCCCTAGAAGCTAGCCTACGCGAAAAACAACTGGAAGCCAAAAGAGAATGCGACTGTGAGCAGCGGCAAGCGAAAGAAGTAAAAAAAAAAGAATCAGAATTCTACGAGAGATTGTCCGTTTTGGGATCCTTCGGAATGGTATTCCCGGGATCCTGAAGGGCGCTGTCCAAGTTGCTTGCGGTTTTCTGAATTGTGTGTCCGGGATCCGGTACCGTCCCGACAGGTTTCGACCAAGCCCCGCTCGCGCAATCGTTTTTTCGCCTCACCGCGGCGGTGTACGGCACGGTCGCAATCCCACTTTCGGGATGAGAAGTGTTCAGTTTGCTCACCTTCCAAGGAATATCTTCACGGGTGCTTTAGAGGTTCATGGCTGGAAAAACTGTGTGAGCGCAGATATGGCCCTTCTGGTGTACCTAACATAGGGGTCTGCGAGTTCTATAATTTTCTTTAGGTTGAGTACAAGAATAAAATCGCATACAGACGCGCATGCGGGTGGGTTCCAAAGCACATATGGGAAGCAAATGCTTCGGGGCCTAAGGAGATCACACTGGGCTGAGATATCGACTCGGGAAAATGAGCAGTTTCATATTCGTTCTTCTTTACTGATTCACTATATCAATCATGCGCAAGACTATTTCATATAAGGCACTATGGTTCTTTGACCACTAACCACTATAAATCGATTAAAAATCACTACAATAGTGATTTTTCACCATTTTATGAGTGTAAAAAATAGGTTGAAATAGCTAAGTTTACCCTACAAAGTAAACAGAGCTCCGGAGCCCCCCTAAATGACTTATTTTATGATAAGTTCATGGATGTTTTACTTATTTCGTACAACTCTGGACTTCTTATAAACATATTTTCCCGAAAAAAGGTGATGTGAAACCCTAAATATATATATATATATATCGGCTGGATTAGAGGTATGGTAAGGCGGTCTTAAAGCTGAGGTTTTAGTGCCGTTGCACATGCGATATCGTACTGTGATATTGAATTTTTGATACTCCAGCACGAGTCTAGTTCCAGACAGTAGCCATTAATAGAGAGTAAAGTTTTCAAGTTCACCAACGATACCTTCTTCGTCAGACCACGCTTCACCTTCCATCACGCCGTCAACATATGCTGAACCAACTAATTCCCAACCACCTCTTCTCTTTCTTAAAGCTATGGGACACTCAGCGCCCTCAAGTAGAACAATCGCGTCGCCATTTTTGACAGTATGGAACGTGGTTCCAAACGTCTCCACGCCCAAACTGCGATCATGTATTTGAATAAGCGCCCGATCGCTCATGTTGCTGGAGAGTTCACCTGTGAGCTCGAATAGCTTAGCTGAAATCAACCGTGATGAAAATCCGCTCAACAGTGAGGCAGCAATTATGGCGCAATTTGTTAGCTCCTCAGTCCAAAACGTTTCATTCTTCTTATCGGCAGTTTTCCAAAGGGTAACTAGCTCTTGTCCATCAACAAGATCAATGTTTGTATCGGGAAATTGGAGTACGCTAAGCCAGATATCAAATGTGTCTTGAGAGATTGGTGAGTCAAACGCATTATCAAACGTAAGTAGCGTATAGAAGAGATCGGAGACGCTCTCTACTTCCATCTCGGCTGAAATTGTTTTCACCACACGCCACCATTCTCGAAATGCCATTACGGTATGTATCAATTTCTTAAGCGTTTGTATATCACTAATGAAGTAATATTTTTCTTCTGTCAAGACTGGGAGACCATCGCCGTAATCGGAGGAAGGAAGACCGCTTCTTCTAAAATTGCAATTAGGTCTATGAGTGACAGTTCCTATCATTTTGCCTCTAAGATAGATTTTTCCATGCCCTAGAGCTAGTTCGGGTATGCGTGTGTGACAAATATGGGAGTGCTCAGTTGCGCCTGATCGCGGAAGCTGGAAACTAACCATATCATCCTGAAAATCTGGTACCCAACTCGGCAGTTCCACAGAGCGGTTGTTGCTGGGCGCATAGCAGATAACCGCAAGGGAGCGTGAGTGTACAATGATAGAAATTGTCGCGTCTTCGTACACTTCGCTCAATGATTTTTCATAAGATGGAGTGGGGAGCGGCAGTCCAACCGTGTAGAATATGCCATAGAGACCGTATATCTTGTCCTTCGGGTTAGTGGCTTGAAGCCGACGCACTTGGCTTAGGCAGGAGGTAAGGAAAGCTGATCTGCGATCTTTCTGGCTTTCAATGTCTGGCCCTACTTCTCCGCCCTCGAAAACTAGTTCCCGAAGAGTATTTCTTAGGCCAATGCTGTCATAGGAACTGAATGCTTGGATGTCCAGTTCTTCTATTGTTTGATCAAAAATGAGAAATTTGGTAGCAGACACGTAAGTTTCCCAACTGAGAACAGCTAGACCGCACACAACAAGACAATTTTGAGAGAGGGCTACTTCCTGTACAGTCCATATACGGGAGTGCCATGGGTGTAAAAGGATATGGTCTAGACATGTTGAGCTGTTGCTCAGAGCCCCGGTTTCGTGTAGTTTCTCTGCTAGATTTCAGAAGGCCAAGCTAGCCAGAGCCTGATTGTGGCTTACGGTTGAATTTTATAAGCTTTCTCAACTCTCTTTTCGATCTGACTTCCCCAATTCTCGCTAATCGAGAGAACACCGAAGCTGTGAACTCTGTACCTTCGCCAAGCCAGCATATCGTTGACGCTGCTTTTTGATACACCTCGCCCATCAGGGCTACTTGAATATTTCGCTCCGAAACGCTCACTTCTCCAGCCGCTTGATCGATACATATAGCATCAACCCAAAGAATCTTATGTCGACTATCCTTTCTCAAGTGACGAAGGGCCGATTCGCAATTTGGTGTCACAAGAAGTGGTTTTCCGTCACATATAATTGGACGGCTGCCAGTTGGGGAACCCCAAACATAGGATAGAGTCTCATAGCTAAGTTGGGGGTCATCTAGACTTACTTCATGTAAAACAACTACAAGGGGATCTGTAAACCCTCTCGCAGGATGCAGAAAAAGGATTCGGATAGATCGAAGAGACAAAAGCCTTTGATGTTGAAAGGCAGCTCTTGGATCTACCATCGCGTCGCGGGAAGATGCAGGAAACGCTTATCTAGAACCAAAATCAACATCAATGAGTCTTAGCGTTATAAAAAAGGGTCCAAGTGCCGTAGTGGGTTGAGAAATTTGAACGTGATCTGCACACTGAGGGCTACTAGAGAGCTGAATCTAAATTGGTGAAAGAATTTTAGACGCTAGTACATAAGAGGCCTAGCCCGTTCTTTAGAGGTTTCGGACGGCCAGTACCGCCTTTTCTAGATATATCTTCAGAAGAATAGTATAAATACGTTTACGATATCAAACGACTAGCAATTTAGAGAGATTCTAGGCAACGGTGCTGCTAATAAAAGGACATATATAAAAGTCCATTACCTTAAAAGTAGCTAACTAAGATTAATCTAGTTTAGTCAGCAATTCCTCAGAGGACTGCCTATAATCCAGACAGGACTTAAAATTTCAGTCACGCTTATAGATAGATATATTCAAGTCGTACAGCCAAAATATCAGGACATATAAGACCTCTATATACCCGTACCCACGAACCTGAGTATCTTCGTATCCTTTATCATTGAAGTATACAGGTATATTTAGCAGTGACAGCTAAGCCAAATCCGCTGCTAATAATATATATCAACATGAACTATTCAGGTACTTAGTAGTCTGAGATGAGCCGTCCACGCGAATTTCTGTGAGAACCAAAACAACGTTTTGATCTGATCTTTTACCAGAGATATATTCTATATCCGCTGCAGCAGTTTCTTATTCGGGACGAGCTAGTTTCAGGTGCCGAGGAGCGTTCTCACGATATCAGCTGGCTACGCGAGGTTGAATTGAGTGAGTTTTGCAATTTCCTTAGCTGCTATTTCCAGCTCGATCAGATTACCAACTCATATCTTCTAATATACTCGAAGGAATCAACGGTCCACAAAAATCAGTACCCAGGTGCTCCTTAAACCTTACATGCAAGACAAGTACAATGACTCTCAAGAAGACGCGAGTATAACCGCCTTTAAAGCAACCAAAGAAATCAAGAGTAATATTATAGGAATTACTCAGCATCGCTCTACTCGATTACCAGCCTCCTACGGAATGAACTTAATTACAGGGACCGAGTTGGGACCTACGTATGGTGGAGAACGAGTGTGTAAATTCTTTTCTTTTAAGTCTTTGGGTAGGTGAACTTCCGGAAAGTTGGGAATATGGCGATATGGAGATGAGTCATAATGTAAAAGGAACAAAAGCAAAAGCTAGATAACTCGCTTGATTGGCGACATAGTAATATCACTGCCATTCACACTGTACAAGCACACCCAGTATTTCTCTTCGTGACATACCCTTTCCAAAACTCAACCAGTTCACAATATCTCAGGTGAATTGTTTGAAAAACTCCCAAGTCTCAGTGTGCGAAAAGGTCGCGCTCGCTCCCGAATCCTTCGGCTGTGGTGTATGTGGTCCATCGAAAGCTACCCAAACGACTGGATACTTGGGATCACATCCCTGATACACTGTCTTGATATGCTTGCCACTACCGGCAGCGGGCTCGGCCGCCGTCTGTGCAGTACACCCATTATTTTTAACGAAACGGTCACGCATCTGGCGACCACCAGCAATGGGTAAGACCTGGTCACTGACACCGTGCTGGCCATAGTATGCAATAGGATCGTTGCCACCGGAGCAGCCACTGATTTGGGGATTTCCCGAAAGAGCAGCCACAGCACGGAAGTCTTTGGCCAGCGAGCATGCAATGGCATATGACATGGCGCTGCCGTAGCTAAAACCCGTCGAAAAGCGTAGATTTTCATCAATGCAAAGGTCATCGTTGAGCGTCTTGACTAGCGTACTGATGAAAGTGACGTCTTGTCCTCCAGTATTCTGCCACCCATTGCTGATACCATCCGGTGCAACGTATATGGCTCCGACCGTATCATTGACCAAGGAAGGTAAACCGTACCAGGGCAGATAGCCTCCAGTTCCAACAGTGACTTGTTGCGCCGTGCCGCCGAGGGCGTGAAGTGTAAAGATTAGACGGTAGGGGTGGTTTTTGTCGTAGTTATCGGGAAGCTTCACATAGTAGGATCGTGTTTGACCGCCCACAGCCACACTAATGGGCTTTGTGCTGGCATCCGGGCCCACGACCTTGGGGGCATTTCCACAGCCAGGAGAGGCTTTCGCGGCTAGAGCACCAGTGAAGGCTGTGCTGAGGAATAAGGTCGCTGATTGCCAAAGCATTTTTAGGACGCGCTGGGCCTAGGATAGTTTTTCTAGGGGAGCGGTTTCAAGAAAGGGACGTTCACCTCATTTTCAATGGCAGTGAAAGGCCTGGTCTATATAGCCCAAGCGGACAAGTTTTTCTTGGCAAAACGGGCTCATTAAGATAAGACGAATTATGAAGGATCAAATATATGAAAATGCCATGATCAGTGATTGGGATACATATCCAAATCCTTCCAGTTCCGTACTCCCTGGTCGCGCGCTTTCCCGCTTGTGGACTTTGAAGTGCAGCGACGATCCCGTTTTTAGATGCCGTCTTGAGCTGGCGATATATAAAACAGGTAACCGAGACATTGTAGTATCGGCATAATCTGCCAGTGGACGTATGTTCCGGGTTGAGTGCACCATTTAATTTACCGGTCTCTTGAGTTTCCTTTAAAAATTGACTGTTACTTTAGGATGCACAACATCAGAGCGCTGATTCTCGTATATTTGAGGAGCCCGAATATATGTATTGAAAGATTCAGCCAACAGTTGCGGCCCTTTTAAGACCAGAAATCGTACGCGACATGGTCCAATAGTCATGCAGCACATATGAAATTTAAGACGCCACGAATCAAGTCACGAAATTGTTTGTGAATGTAGAGTGAAAAAAGGGCATCAAGGTGGCTAGCCGGTAGCTAAATTTAGGTGGGCGGTCGGCACCTGGGTTCGGGTGGGTAGTCGGCAACTAAGTGCGGGGCGAAAACTTGGTGAAAACAGCATCAGGCTTCCCGTCCGACTTGCATTGAAATAGCGGCTTGCCTGTAGTTCTGATGGAAAGCTTCTCTCCGCTTTTTTCGATACAGCATTCATGGTGAGTTGTGAAAGAAAATAATTAGGCAATAATCGTCCCACCGCTGCAGGCGTCTTCCAATACTACGTAATCGGTAGAATCGGCGCTACAGCATACTTTTACTGGGCTGCTTTCATAACTTATTATCAGTACTAGGTTCTTTAAACTGCACTCTTTAGCTTTATTTCCATGGCTATCGAAGCGTACGATAGGCTATATATGGAATAGTGTTCATAATACGGTCGGTGATATTACCAACATAGGTAGTCCTAATGTCGAAATTAACCCATATAAGCTCGTTAGCTGAGTAAATCTCGCTAGTTGATTTGATTCGGGTAGGCGAAAAAGGCACGATGGACGTGACATGTAACAAATTAATCAAGTATCTTAAAGCGGGAAATTAAAAAGAATGCACAGGTGTTATTATTGCTAGATAAATTGCTCCTTCTGCACGCCCGGCGATAGCTTTCAAGACATGTAAACATAATTCACTTTTTCGATTTGATTTGTCTTCAGTAATTTGGCTGTTTGCGCTCGTTCATATGAAATCGAAACCATCACCGTGTCATAACCACGCATTGCGTCGCCTGCATACGTAACGTAAGGCTAACCAAAGGCTCCCGACAAGAAGTTGTTTTTAAAGCCTTAAAATTGAATGGCAGCACCGTACCAGAAGGTCAATAACTCAGCATACGAGACATAAAGATCAGAGGGTTATAGTAGAGTCTACTTACCAAACATGCCTCCTATGGGCCAAGATTATACAAAAACTTGCAACAGTTCCAGATTTTATCTTCATATCTCTTTACTTTTGGAAACTCTAGCTATAAAACAGCTTCTACCATCACACTAAGACCAAAATTCGAATGGATCTGGGGCATACGGCAGCATTAGAGGGTGTCGCTTTGAATAAACATATAAGTACCAGGCTAATAGAGATACACGTATGCGCCTAGTTATGGCAAATTTACATCGATGCAAAGACTTGTGTTTCGCAATCCAGCTAGAAAGAGTTCTTTCAGTAAATAAACAATCAACGTCTCGCTCAGGCTGGTAGAAAATGTACGCCTAGGAATTGTCGCAATTACGATGCGGCCATTACCATTTGAACTTATGTTACTCTTTATGTACGTTATAGGCAAGAGCTTTTGCAATAGTTTGGTTTAGTGGTGGGTATTAACGGTAGAATTGCATTAAGCTTTCAGTTGGAAGTCAGATAAACGATCATTAGGAAAATGTTGCTTTAATTAAACTGAGTGCATAGGACTTCTTTTTTTGCTCGCTCGCTTCTAGTAACTTAACTGACTTTCATCGAGTTAGAGTGTTTATTTCTGCCTCTCTTTACATAATTGGAGCACATAATGATTGGAATAAGTAGCTTGGAAATTTTTGATTGTAAGAGATAGTCTATCTTTGCACTCTCGCTAACGCATATCTTTCACAGCGGAAAGTATGGCGTAAGGTGAAGGACGTGCAGCTCGTGCAGCCCAAAAATTGTGAGCGCAACCAAATTGCTTTGCGGGTTTCGGCCAACGTTTCATAGTTCAAAACGTAGTGCGACCCGCTTCACGCGCCAAGAACTCGATATGTCACCACCCATCTCTCGGCCATGCTTTGGTTGATTTTATATAAAACCAAGAATACCATGCGTGACTGAAACAACCAAAACCATCTTCCTAACTGTGCAACACCTATCAATCAAAATGGTAGGATTCAAAATCACCAAAAAACAACGATTATACATCACGATCGCTATATCTTTCAGCTTCTTCCTCGCGGAACTTGTAGGTTCGTATTCTCCTACACTTGAAAATAGAAAAATGCTGACATGCACAGTTGGGTTCATCACGCACTCGCTTGCTTTAGTTGCCGATGCCTTTCACTATGTATAATTACCGCATGCTGCCGAATCATCCATGAAATGATTCTAATGACCCGTAGTTGAGTGACCTAATAGGAATCACTGTCGCTTTGGTCGCTGCTATTGTCAGTAACCTTCTACTTGTATTTTCTCTCATATTAACGACAAAAGATGGAGGAGAGACAGGCTCCTAATGAATTTACATTCGGGTATCAAAGAGCATCTCTCCTTGGGGCTTTCTTCAACGGAGTTTTTCTTCTAGCTCTTAGCATAAGCATACTTGTTCAAGCTGTCGAGAGATTTGTTGATATCTCCGGTAGAGTCAACCGCTTAATGTAGATGACGTAAAATTAACTTGATGCACAGAAGTAAAAAATCCTAAACTCGTTCTCATCGTCGGATGCATTGGCTTTGGACTGAACGTTTTGGTTATGTCATTTCTTCACGGTGAGGATATTATCTCAGATGGCTTCTTTTATATTTTTTACGCCTAATATTCCCGTAGAGCATGACCATAGCGATGGCGGTCAGAGTCTTGGCCATGGTCACAGTCATGGTGGCGACCACTTCGATAAGGAACACCAGCATAACACCGAGATCGAAATTGTCAGTTCCCGCTCTAAGTAACCTTAATTTACTGGGCAAAGTTTGTAGATGATAAACTTATTGGCTAATGGTACTACAGACAACGCCGACCCACCAACAGCACAAGCATAACATATCTGTAGTTGAGACTTCTAACAAGGACCTGGGCATGTTAGGAGTCTTCGTTCACGTCCTTGGCGATGCCATTAATAACATTGGCGTAATAATATCGGCTGTAATCATATGGAAAGCCAAAGGTCATGGGCGATATTATATCGATCCAGCAGTTAGCATGTTCATCGCCATCATGATCTTCATCCCAACACTTCCATTAACGAAGAAATCTGGCTCAATTCTATTACAGGTTGCACCAGCGGGTGTTGACACGGAGCATGTCAGGCATGACATGGAACAGGTAAGCAGCAATTTATCAGTGTATATTTGGCTATTACTAATTGCCTGCAGATTCCTGGAGTTAAGTCTGTCCATGAGTTACATATCTGGCGACTCGACCAACGAAAAACTATTGCCTCCGCTCATATTGTTCTCGGTGGCAAGGCAGCTCAAGGTTTTGCGGAAAAGGCGAAGGTTATCATGGAGTGTCTGCATGCCTATGGTATTCATTCAGCAACACTACAACCTGAAATAACGAGAACATCCGACAATATTTCGCATGCTGAGAGCGAGATACATTCTACAGCAGTTGATAATAAAGTTGACTCTCATCAGATCAAGCGACGAAATGTTGACCAAGACGGCTGCCAATTGATTTGCGGCAATCTGTGTGAAACAAAAAGATGTTGTTAGAAGGCACCATTCGAAATTTCTCTGAATGAAGACCTCAATTGAGGACCCGTCGGCAATAGTCACTGTATCAAAATTTGCTCGCTGCATTTGATAGATAGAAGGTTAAGAGTTATTTCTACTATTTACACGAGACACTCAAAGGTTGGATTGAATTTTGTATTCTTTGAGAACCGCACGCTACTAGTGCTCGGTATTTCTTTTTCTTTTTTCTTAAGCAACTTTCTCTAAAGGAACATCAATAAGAGGAATCATGACTCATAAAGGCTTGGCGTGATCTCTAAAAACAAAGTGTACAACATTCGTATTTCAAATTTGAAGCTAGTGGCGATGGTGATTTCTTAGGCAGTTGATGGGTATCATAAATTAAAGATTAGAGCAAAGCGCCCATTAGAGATTTAAAAAAAAAGGCGCGAAAAGACAATAATAGCACTTGATTCGCAAACCAATAATCGATGACGCAGTGAGTCACATGGTATAAGCGAATGTGGCCACAGCGGAGTAATGCGCACAAATCATGAAAACACCTGATTTTCTCCTCAACCAGTGGCGATATGTTGGCGTTTTTCTGTTTCTTGTATTGTACCCTACGAGTGGCGCAAAGAAAGAAAGCCATTAAGACTGCGAACTTCCCATTCTTTTGCCACAAACTTTCATCAATGATCATTGGTCATGCTATTGATATATTGCGATATAAAATAACAATACAAGCGTCCGAGACAACTGCCTTTAACTTGGCTGCATTCATTGAGTTCACTAGTTCCAGAGATGAGTATCGTTTACTAACCGTTAGCCTACCGCTTCTATAATATCTAAATTACGTAATCTTCTTGATGTATGCTACCTATTTATTTTAGGAGGATCAAAATATGGTCGGGATCTGACCCTTTTCAAGCTGAATTCCGTGTCAAGTATTGTAGAGTCATCAAAGAACCCTATCGGGGTTTGAAACAAATGGGTTCGGAGAATGGGAATTTTAAAGAATATTAATACATTCATACATCCTGCACTGAATGAAAGTAAGATCCTAGCATTCACGCGTTTTCAAGTCGCTTGACTCAATCATTTCGCGTTCTATCGCACCTTCGGCACCTATGACTAGATAATCCACTAAGCGCCTAGGATCCCTGGAAGCTCGCTCCTATGTACTTGAGGAATATACCTCCAGTGCGCCCTATATAGCTACGGCAGAGCCCTATCCCACAGAATCAAATCCATCGCTTCCCTTCTAGGCTCCCTTCCACACGTTTATATGTAAATGGAGAAATTAGATTAGGTGGGAAGTTAAGATATCGTGTTATTCTAGTGTCTGCTGATGCCGTCTGTGGACTATATAATCCATTTGGGAATCCGAATGCCGGTAAATTATTTTTGTAAAAAGCACAACTCTAGTTTATAAAAGCTAGGCTAAATTTCTTCCCGGGTTTTTGAGTGAGAGATTCTTAAACGCATCTTTCATTAGAATTGGATTGCGTGATAGCTAACACACAGCCGACAGCTAATTTCCAATGCTTTCTGGAACTTTCGCCGCACAAATCGCTACGGCTAAGTGACCGATTTTATTTAAGACTTCCATGTACATAAATTTGCTTGTGGATTCTTATTCTTGGGCCACTACGGAAATTTTCTGGAGCTATTTTCTTAGCAATGGTCCGCTAAGAAAAGTTCAATTACGATTCAAACGCCAATAAAGGAAGTGGGCGTGAAATGGCACTGTACAAATATTGCGGAAATAACTCAAATTGCTCCAGATTGGTATATGGTTTAAAGAAAGCCGTAAGACAGCATAAAATTAGAATCTTTCTTCGTTAAACTTACAAAGACACGGTTCTCCGCGACACGTATTACCTGCATAATGACATTATAACAATCGATGATAGCAGAGTGGCCTTTAGAGTCACGACTACGGATTCGGAGGAAACGGAATAAGCGGGGTAGATTATTGCCGGAAGGCATACTGAAAAATGCCCATTCCATCTAGTATTTCTATCTATTCAGGATTAATAAACATTCTTGCTAGGAACTATACGGATATGATAGGTGATTAAAGTCTTTCTTTCCAAGTAGTCGCTGTATCATCCATTCCCACTCTCCGCAATAACCAGAGCTTCACTGGTAAATTCGATAGCGGCCTGTCTTTATCAGACAACACCGTGAATTTGACCTACTGTGTCCCTTTCTTCACGCCTAACCCTAGGGTAGTCATTGTTTCGCACATGATAGGCATTAGTCTTCCCCTTTCTACTGTTCCGCTGCCGCCTTGTAATTGGACCTTGCGTTGATGCATCTAATTCGTTGACAAGGAACCCTAGTATAATGTACAGCATGACAACGACAAATTCTTCCAAAATAGCCATCACAATGAGTATAACGACATTGCCAGCCACAGGATTGAACCAGTGACTATGCGTAAACACCTCGCAGGTCGAATAAGCCAACCGGACGAAGATGAACGGGAGAGCAAGCAGAACGAATAGAGGCACCCGGCGTTCTTTTCCCGGTATGACGCGCATATTTTGTATCGAGGCGGAGTATATGAGCGCGATGCTCACATAGGCGACAATGTATAGGACCATGCCAACTTTGCTTTTGGTATCGACCTTCACAGTGCCATCAGGCTGTATGTCTCCAGAAGTACCGCCCGTAATACTGAGAATGAGAGCAATCGTAATGAGGAGCTGGAGAAGACGGAAGTGTTTGACAGTGAAGATGCTTTGAGACGATGCTTTGATGAAGTCAACGCTTGATCATGTCAGCTAGGCTCAAAATTTGTTGAAAGTGCAAATATACAATCTACTAAGCATTCCTAAAGTCGCCAGAAGGAGTGGAGAGAGTCCAATCGAATCAATAATGATTGTAGTCTTGATTAAACTTTCTGAGTGGTGGCTATGGGAAAGCTGTTGGCATACCGCACCCGCGATGCGAATAACACAAAGAATTAGCGTATATATCCAACCACTACTGCGATTAAAGCCATGGCGAAGACAAATAGTTAGAGCAGCGATTGCCGCAGGAACATAAAAAACGAGCTCAATAATTGAGACAATGTCGCGAACGTGCATTTTGATAGAAAGTCTGAAGGTTGTGTGTGAAAATTGCTGATAGATGCTAAATGCGCATTCTTATCTGTTTTATACACACCAGCAAATTTACTCTCTATTGCGATGTGTGTTTTCACCTTCCTCAAAATGGGGCTGTTGAGCGACTGAGGGAACGGGCATTCGCATATCCAAAAAAGGAAACCACTTCGTTAGCGAAATATCGTATGTCTTGTGGCACGCCCTTTGTCAAAATCAACAAGTGTGGCTCAGCTGGGAGTGGTTCGGGTTGGACGGAGTAAGCACCGTTGCGTCACCAGAGTGGCAAGACGCGCAGCAAGCGCTACTGCACCGATGCCGGAAGTTTCCCATCCAATCATTTCCATCAGAATCCCAACTGAGCACAGCTGAGTTGTGCTAAGCTATAGAGCGGCCAGGCCGCGGGCTCCGTACTATAGTTTATAGAGGGGGGCAAAGACAAGCACGAAGATGGAAATGGGACCCTTCAGCGACCACCGCCGGGCTGCTCAGTATCTTTTCTAAAACCATGACGTACCGTGGACGACCCTCGACCGCATGTTCTCTGTGTCGTACAAGACGCATCAAGGTAATCCGTGCATATTTGCACCTGTTACTGGTCTTGCTAATTTTCCAGTGCGATAAAAAGAGTCCGAGCTGCTCACAATGTATGCGCAGGGCATTCGACTGCCCTGGTTATCGTGATCCTTTGGACCAGATGTTTCGTAATGAAAATGAAAGCACCATTAAGAAAGCTCAGAGATTTTATCAAAAACGGAATCCGCTAGAGGATGAAACAGACTTCGGAAGCTGTGAAGTCTTGTTCGCCGGCACCCCGCGCCACACCAACCATCTGAAGACATCGACACTCATCCAGTTCCAGCCACTAGTAGAAGACGTGGCTGTCGCCAATTTTATGTCTTCGTATGTCCCATGTAGCTGCTTCGACTACCTTCCTTCAATGTACGCTGAAGTCAGTATCGGACATGCTTTACATACCACAGTGAACGCAGTATCGATAGCTATATGGTCACGTGAACTATTACAACCACGATTAATGGACCTGGCTCGTATATCTTATATGAGGGCGTTGTTGGATACGAACGCGGCTCTAGCGGACCCTTCCACTGCTGTTCACGATACTACTCTAGTTTCAGTATTACTACTGAGCTTGTTTGAAGCGATAACTTGGGCACGTGCCGGAACACCGGAGAATTGGGAAACTCACACAAGGGGTGCCATCTCTCTTATACGTCTTCGAGAGCCACGACAATTTGAAAATCTCAATAGCCGTAAACTCTGCTTGCAGGTTGCGAGTATCATTTTAATCCAGAGTATTCGGCAGAAGGCTCGGCCGCTTAAAGATCTCGAAGATTTGTTTCAAATGATAGTCTCCCATGAATCTGATAACCCCCGATTTCAGCTCATGCGCCTGACGAGCCAAGTCTCGGATCTGATTGCTGATTTTGCGGCCGGAAATATGAAAGGAGAGGAAATACTTGATACCGCATATCGATTGGACGATCGGTACATCTCGCTTGCGGACAATATGCCATCGAGCTGGCAATACTGGATCTTCACTTTAGAAAACCCACAGCCGGATATCTATGGAACAACTGTTCATTGCTACCCAAGTCATCGAGTAGCAAAGGTTTGGAATTCCTATCGGATGATACGTATCCTTCTAAACGAAACCATTCACACGCATGCACGCTACACATCCAAATACTTATGTGAAAGGCTTCAAGCGCAAGCCGTGAACAATATTGAACAGCTGGCCAACGGAATTTGCGCCAGCATTCCACAGTTCACCAACCCTTCTGAGTTCTGCAAATCTTCCATATCGAAAAATTATTTCTTTCCCTCAAAGTTAGACTCTAATACACGTATGTCATCAGTCTCAACGTTATTATGGCCATTGTCTGCCGTTCGTGGCGCGAGCCTCGCAAGCAAACATGTCAGGTCATACGCAGTTGAGCAGTTACAGTCATTAGAGTGGATATCATTTGTATCGCAAACGGAAAAGGCTTCGCGTAATTATAATACACTTGAAGATGGACTTCATATGTTTTATGTATCGTAGTCCGTATATTACGCAAATGATCATTGAGCAGATATTAATTATATACGTAGGATAACGATTTAGTGTTAGCGATCCTATCGTAAGAGTCTAAGACTCTAGTCACTCATTACTTCGCAGGCCGCCATGGGTATCACACTAGAAGAGCGTCCACCCCCCTACATAAAAAGGAAGCGGTATCGACTCCAGGATACTGACCAAGAGGATCAGGATGTTTGTTTACATTCCTGTTGTTAAACTCATTATCATCTTAGAAAGAACATTTCACTTTGCTTTCAATGCTTGCGCCAGTTGTTGCATGAATCCTCCTTGCAAATTTAGCTCTTCTCAAGTTCTGCTTCACAGTAGTTGCTTCAAGCAGCGGACGCAGGACTGCAATTCGTTCGCTCAATTTGAAAAAGTTCCGAGACTTAGTCCTGTGCCTTCTCAAGTTTAAAATGTCAAGGCATGAATACAGTACGTCCACATACGCAAGAATCCGTTTTCTTTGAACTCGATACCCAAGCTTTGAGTCCCGCCAAACACCAAAGACCTCAAATTGCAATAGCCTTGAATCAGCCAACAAGTCGCAAGAGAATTTTCCACCTTCATTGTCACATCGTTGCTTCTCGAAGAAGGGCCAAGCGTAGCTTACAGGTATTCACACGAGAATGTAAGCTGACTCACCCAGTCGGTAGCTAACTAACTAGTTAGTTAACTATGTCTGCAGTCACAGCGCGTAACTAGCGCGATATGATAGGTTGAACTTCCGAAGAAGCGGCAAGCTTGTATCCCCGTAAAATTCCCGTGAGAGATATATTTCTACCTAGACCCACCACTTGTCGTACTCGCGGCAAATTTCCAAACTTCTACATTCGCCATGAGTTCTCCAGTTCTACCTACTGTTCCTAAGGATATTTCTTCAGAATGGCTCTCAAAGATACTTGCACGAAAAGTCAGATCCGTAGCTGTCCGAAAAATCAATCCTGGAACAGCCACCAAAGTCTTCATCACCGTCGCCTACGAAGAAGAGGGCGCCGTAACCCCTGTGGACCTATGTGTGAAGGGCGGCTTCGATCCAGAGATGATCAAAACGATGCCTTGGATCACCATGATCTACCAGCGCGAATGCGACTTTTTCAACCACGTCGCATCTAAACTTGACCACATAGATCTTCCGCAATCACTATGGGCGGGCCACAACTCCACGCAAGGCATTGTCATCATGGAAGATCTCGCTGCGCAAGGCTGCGATTTTGGTAACCCCGCCGAAACGTGGAGTTTCTCACGTGTATTGGCTGGCGTCGAGCAGCTCGCTGCTCTGCATGTAAAGACATGGCATGTCCAGGCAACAGATTACCCGTGGTTAACCTCCGACTATGACCAAGCTATCCTCTCGTTGATGGATATGTACGAGTCCGTTGTGAAGCGCGCGGACAGGCCAGAAATACCCGATTATTTGAAAGACCAAGGCCGGGTAACAGCAGCCCTAAAAAAGCATTATGCGTTGCGAAATCCTAGATTTAGATGTCTGCTGCACGGCGACTCGCATACAGGCAATACGTATTTTGTGAACGGCGCGCCGCGTTTCCTCGATTGGCAGATGATTCACATTGGAAGCGCATTCCACGACCTATCTTATTTTATCGGTGCGGCACTCACAGTCGAGGATCGAAGAGCACGGGAATGGGATATTGTAGAGCATTATCTTCGTACGCTAGAACGGTTTGGCATCGAGCCGCTGTCGCTGTCGGATGAAGAGGTCGCGATCGAGTATAAGAAGTCATTTCTCGCAGGTATCGGGTGGATCATGTGTCCATACGAGATGCAGCCGAAGGAGTACGTGCATCCCATGGTGTTGAGATATGCTGCTGCATTGGATGACCATAAAGTATTGGAGCTGGTTGAAGGTTTGGCTGTGCCATGATAGTGCGAGAATGAAGGAATCACAGCTCAGCTGACCCATGAAAAATTCTCAAGGCTTGGTGACAGGGTATAGGGTCATGTCAACTTTAAGCGAAGTGTCCCCCGAGCTACAATACAATACGTCCTGGGGTAACTAACTATTCTGTTACTATTAATAATACACTTGGGTCGAATGAAGTAAAAACACCCACTGGTCAATTACCAAGCCACCTAACGCACAATATAACGAAAATTCAAAGGGTGTTCATGTCGGGCATTCACCTCTAGAAAAACATGTTTTCAGCCTCCGCTCTCTGCTGGCTAAAAGTCGGCTAAATTTCCGTACGGTTGGGTTGTTCTTGTTACGAAATACGAGAAGTTACTTGAGGCTGAGCTCCGAAGGTAAGTAGAGCCTTGGACGCCTTCCGACTTGAGTCCGATCTCACCACCAATCGGATTTCGTATCGCCCGAGAACACTGCCATCGCGATCTCCTGAGATGGAAAGCACTTTGCACTCTTTCTCTTCATTTTACCGAAAGGCTCGGGGTCCACTTGTCTATTTGCAACTTTGAAGCACCGTGTCAATCCTCAGCTCGATTACTTCCTTTTCCATCTAGGCCCGGATATGTAGACTAAGACTCACATTAAGAACTAGGCAGCTCCACCTCTCTTGATCAATTCTTTATCTGGAATGGAGATACATCGCGTAAGAACCCGAATAATTATTCGAATTATTCGCAGCCGTATTAATAGGTCTTAAGACAAGCCAGTGATATTGTTTGGGCGCTACGATACTGCTGGAGAAATCGGTTACTCCCCCCATGTACTACCTACATAACCAAGAGCGATATAATGCAACCTTTGTTTCTAGAGAATCCACTGCTAGCAGCCTCAGGTCAGCATTCCCGTGGTCTCTTACCAAATTTTACCTACTCACAGTGAGCCACAGTAAGATGCCAAGACGTGGTGTTGCAAGATCAGGCGCACCATACGGAGTCCGACAACTAGCCTACCACAATGCGGTTCCTCTACACAGTACCGTAGGAATACCAAGAATATGGAGTCCGATTGATCATTTCGCGACTCCATAAAAGCAGTTGTTGCACCACATGTAGTTGCCTTTTCCAGTGCGCTTCGTTGACATCCACATTCGTTCGTTCGTTCTTTCATTCATTCATTCTTTTGCTTTCTTGCGCTGTTGCGCATTCCATTCATTCGAATACATTCAACACACTCGTTCTATCATTTATTGCGAATTTTTCAGCGCGTAGAGCATGAAACAATTTATTGTCGCGACAGCCGCGTTCGTCAACGCGCTGGGCGCACACGCGATCGTTGCTTGCAACCACGAGCACCCTAGCGAGAAACACGTTCCTGGTGAAGACGTCGCCAAGACTATTCGCCCTTTCCTTGAGGGACCCGGATTTGAACTATGCAACGACCTTCCGTTCACTAATGCAAGTGAGGTTTTGTACTATGAATCGCCGCATTATACCTTCCAGATCGATCGCCAGGATCACACCGATTCAGTTGAGAACTGCAAGGCGGCTTTTCAGTCTATCTTGAACGAATGTGTTATCGGTGAGAAGGTGCTTGGTGGTGATGCATATGTCAATGACATTGGCTATGAGATCTACCACACTGAGTTGCGTGAGCGTGACATCGTAGGGGGAGGAGAATTAGACGGGTGGATGGAGAATCTCGAAGGTCGTAATGTTGACGACGACGACGATGAAGATGAAGATGGAGATGACTATGAGGACGACGAGGATGAGGATGAAGACGAGGGAGGTCTTGAGCGCCGTGACCTGATCGAGGATCGCGATATTGATTCGGAAGTGGGCGACGAAGAAGACCTCGAAAGCCGCAGCCTGGTTGCCCGCAAGAGTCGAGGTGGAAGTAGACGCACCAGAACCAGGCCTAATAGGCCCAAGAAAAAGCCAGCCAAAAAGCCCAAGAAGAAGCCGGCAAAGAAGCCTGCTAAGAAACCCGCGAAGAAGCCTGCGAAGAAACCTGGTAAAAAACCAGCTAAAAAACCAACTAAATGTCCTTCTGAGAAGAAGGCCAAGCCTGGAAAGGGAGGTAAGGTCCAGCCGCGTGCACCAGCCGGTAAGACACCTGCCGGAAAGACTCCTGGTGGTAAGAAGCAGCCTGCAGCCTGCCAACGTGAGGACAAGCTCGATTGCAAGAAAATCCTTAGAAAGGCAAAGGCAAAGAATGCCAGGGAGAATGCTAAGAACAAGTTACTTTCCCGAGATGTCGAGGCTCCACAGGGCTTCATGGACAACTTAATACACTCTTTGACCAAGCGAGGTTCCAAGACTGGTACGGCATGCAATGAGGGAGCGAATACGTTCAACGCACGATCATATCCAAGTGATGCAAACGCGCGCGCATTGGTATGTACCTTCCTCTCCACAATGATACTCAGGGCTAACTCATAGACAGGCGAACGCTCGCGTTTTCGGTTGGCAGCATCCACAGCAGTGCCAAAATATGGCATGGGGACATACACCTGCTTTCCGCAAAGTACCTACAGCGCTCGGCGGTGATTACGAAGTAGAGCACATACTAGAATGGCAGATGGTCACCAAGTTCTTCGAATGGCTTGACGAAGAAGAATTCAACGGTCAGGCCCAGTTCACGGATCCAGATCCAGCCCAAAAAGGTGCAAAGATTGACTTTTGCACGTACTGGAAAAAGACCTGGACACCGACATTTACTATCCCTGTCAACGGAAACCGCCGTCTGACTGCAAAGAAACATCTTGCATGGAGATATCCTGGTGTTGATTTCAGGAATGAGTTTGTGTGGCTGCAGGCAGACATCAACGCACCAGCGAAGCAACAGGTAAGATGAAGTACATCCTCTCGTAAACCTGGCTGACCATTAATAACAGATGTGGACTCGCAAAACCACAAATCAAATCTACGATCTTACCGATGCTCGTAGATCAATTAATCGCAACCAGAACGATGCCGCTGTCGAAGCCGTTCGAGTCAAGGCCCTTCTCGGTGCTCAAAAGTACCACAAGAACCCACTGGTCAAGCAGTACTTCGTCGCACAAGTGCAACGAATTAGGGATGCGCTCGATGAAATCGACCAAGCTCTCCCCAACCACCCACCTGCAGCTGGGCATACTGCATGGCAGCGACAAGGGCTGCGTAATCTCTGGATCAAGTACATGAATGAGGCCTTTACTCTTGCGAAGAGCCGAACGGACAACACTATGAACACGATGCTGAGTGCGCTCGAGACCAAATGGGTTAAGCGTGCCAACACACCAAAGAATGATAACTTCAAGCGGACCATTAGAGCACTGAGGACGGAGTGGAGGAAGGAGAAGCGGTCAGGCTGGACGCGCCCCAATTGGTAGACATGAGTGGAGCCACAGTTTGTAGAGTGTTTTGGGTTGCTACGACGTTGAATTCGACTTCTAGAAACAGTATCCATAACGAGTTATACGCCTCGCTAGTTTTTCTTCTTCCCTTTCCTGAGAGGTGCGGCGGCTGGGAAGCCAGTGCGAAAGAGCTGACTCTCAAAGCGCTCAAATTCGTACCGATCAGATATTGCATAGTTATACTCCCAATATTCAGCAATATTTTCTCCGTGTTTATCTTTCCCAATCTGTCTGAACATCTCGTGAGTCGCCTTGTCGGGGCGCCAGTTCGCTACTTGCCACCAGAGCTGACGCTTGCCCTCATCCTGGTGGCCTCGACAGTCCATGAACCCCTCGGCATCTGGGCTAGTGTAGACTAACCCCCAGACATTATTGGTATAGACACCCTTCTTCTTCTTGTACTCTCCCATAGCGTTACTGCGAACTGGTGCCCACAGCATTGCCCGCTTCAAGCGGGGCATACAAGAGGTGGCTCGAGCAAAAGATTGCAGAAGTGGCACAAGGGTTTCATCGTTGGGTACCGTACGTTCCTTCCCGTGAATGAGGTCGGTCCAATCGACTTGGTCGCAATGGCGGAGGTTCGCGCGATCCACTTCGGTTTCAGCATAAGGAGGATAGTCGGTTTCTTTGATTTCGTATCCTTGTTTGCTTCCACTCTTGTCTGAGAAGTTGAAATACCAATCTCCAGATGGGCTCACAATCTGGAACATGACGTGTAGAGCTTGCAGGTTTGGCCAGAATGGAGCAGCACCCTCGGCAGGCCAGAATATGGTAGGATCTACTAGAGCTGTGAGGCTGAAGCGACGTAATTGATATGAAAGCATGCGTAGGCTGGAGCTGAATGGATCGTGTCTCGCTGGTGCAACGAGATTGGGAAACGGCTCACGTTGTTCAAATGCTATGGCCAGCGGGGCCAGAAAGTTGAGTCGAGCAACGCGTAAACCTGATATGTGTGCAACATCGAGGGTTCGAGAAAAGTCACGGCGTGAGTCTCGCCGGGGGCCAGCCCAGTCCTTCGTGATATATCGCTGCCGAGAATCCTCGTTGCAGTCTAGCCATTCGTCGCCACTAACACTACAATGCAAAGCTGCAAGGTTAGGAAATTTATGTGACAGATCAATTATGATGCGCAGATCAAGCTTCCGAAGGAATTCGGTGTCGAATTCAACGTCAAAAGAGAACTTCATGCCATTCTCAATACGGAGCGCATGAACCGATGTGAGATTAGGTAGAGACTTAGGTTCGAGGAGATGAACTCTCCAGCTAACGTAGGCGCGCTGAATGGAATAATTCTCTCGATCGATGCGACGAGTTGGTGTATAGAGTGTAAGCTTGACCTTGCCGTACGCTTTTTTGGAACGCGCAATATCTTCCATCTCTTTGACAGTCGAGAACAAGAACTTGATCTGGTCTGTAAAGCTTTCATCGGCCTCCTGCAAATCCTGCTCGGAGTCGCGTACTGGGTGGCCATCGGGGTGAGCTTCCCAATCAACCTTTTGATTCAATGCCGGGATAGTTGTCCTGAAGGTAAGGTGCTGGAGATAGCCAAGGCGCCGGCCCCCAAATGTGTCCACAAACCGGCGGGCGGTCTCCTTATTCAGCTCAAAATCGCTGAAAGCGCCTGAGTACTTTTCGGCTGCGACTTGAAATGCAGTTGACACTGTGAGCGTCTGTTTGAGGTCTTCAATACCAAGGTAGCTACTGATATGATCGACGAGCTCCTGTGGTAAGCTGTCCATAGCGTTGCGTTGAGAGGCGGTCCGTGAAGGCAGCTGCGATAAGCGAGTATTAAAATTCAGGACACCGTCGCAGATACGGATCTGCTTTTGCAATAAAATCTGAGGAAGCTTATGAAGAGAACTTGGAGTCGGCGGGGTCGTTGAAATGGCTGTATTGTGGCGTCGGCGTTAATTTGGCTTGTATACCTTCGTTACGCAACAAGTCCAGGCTAAATCACTTTGGGAGGTTGGTGTACATCTCCGAAGTCCGCAGCAAAGGTGTCGCATGCGCTTAGGCAATCTCGGTGTGTTTTATCTCGCAATCAGTGTTTCCCAGAATTTCTGCAAAATGACTAAATAATGCGGTTATCGCGAGCTTCGCCCAGCTGTTCAAATCGCGCATACGACAATATGCAAATTGGAATCCTCAATAGTGGGGGAAGGGCGCCAAGAATTAATATTTTGGTAATCAGAATTCCGTGTTGTTTTAGCGCTTCGGTCTTGGCCTTCCAAGTTCTCACGGTGAACCCTTCTTATTTCGAAGATCACACTTATTAATCAACAAAGGACGATATGGTTTTCTTTGACAGGAAAAAAAAGTGTCGAGCTTGCCAGCGGCTAATTTCACAATGTATCCATTAGGGCAAGCACTAAGTTATCCCAAATAAGACGTCCGGGTTTCTCCGCGGTCTTGTCTGCCTCTGCTCTAGGTAAAATACTATTCAGCAAATCGACTCACCGCATTATAATATGCACACATACTAATATTTACTGCATAGGAAGCAGGTCCTTCTGTTTATGTTCTTCGTATTCTGTGAACGCCCGACTTCGGGACTCAATGGGCTTAACGCGCTACGCTAGCCGTTTTGGTATTTATTGAAGAATTAAGTGAAGTTCTGACGAAATCAGTTAGCGTGGTGTGGAAAATGCAAGGCTCGCACAACAAACACAGCCTTCAGCTATTATGTAGTGAAATAAAATTTCAGATAAGTCTAAGTTAAAATGAGCCACCTAGAATGTCCAGCTGCAATTAAGCTCGATTAAAGAATTCGGTGTTTTGTTTTGTCTCTGCCTCTACATGATAGCCAACGATTACGCCACGGGCAGGTAAGGTGATTTCCCCCTCATGCCTTAGCATGCAGTTGAAGCAAATAATCTGCAAGGGCGTTGGGGTCTTAGAAAAATAGGGAGTATCCATCTTCTCTAAACTGTCTTATTCCCGTCTTAGTTATTGTATAATAGGAAAAGTTCACTTGGGGAAATGTTTGAAAGTCTCCATGACTATAAACTGTTGCCAACAAACAGACGATTAATCAGCAGGACCGTTTTTCCCTTTTAAAATCGCACGACCCTATAGAAACAGTGTTTTGCACCTCGAAAACTCTTTACACCCCAGTCCTCAGCTCTTCTATGACTCCCTCTGGCGCCGCCTCTACCAGCATAAAAACCCTCTCTCCTAGTTCCAAACGCCGCTTTATACAGTTCCTACTGAGACCTTCAAGTCTTCAGCTTCATCTACTTTGGTATTTTAACATTCTTGATTGAAAAAGCGACCAGTTCGCGCTACACAACCGGTAGCTAACCTGCGTTAGGGCATAGGGCTTAAAAGTTTGCAAATAGCTGTCTCCTCATGGAGGTGCTTAATGAGCCGCGCTTATCGACCGATGCTATCGCTTACCTCATTTATCATGTCGTTCTGCCTCCCAAACTGCCACAAGAAAACGACTGTGATGCGCAACATGAGGCTCTCCTTCTAAACGCCGTCATACACGCCCTCAGAGCGCTGCAAGATGAGGTAGAAGATCAAGGTACAAAAGCCGTAGTTGGATCTGGCATCATAAGCATGGAAACCCTTCGCAATAGCCGTGATCCCTACGGGAATGTGAGCGAACATCAGTTGCTCGAGATCTTTCATGAGTTACAGCATGCTTCAGACGAAATGACAGTGCCTTTGGAGATAAAGGCTCAGAACGCAGGCCTTTTAGTCCGCCGGTGTGACAAAGACATTATCTTTGAGGCCTTTGAGCTCTCACCCGTCAACCATGCAGTAATGCGTTCGACTGGTAGGTTGATTAGAGAATTCCCGGGCGTAGCGTCAAGAATCCCAGTCGAAATCATGCAAGACGATGCGTTCAGGAAGTCGCTTGCCTACACTATTGCCAAAATGACTACACAAGCTGCACCAGGAACCCAACCACAGGTCATGAAACATGGGCAGCTAATTAACGAGAATCGCGACACAACACATCCAATGGTGGTCACAGAATGGCTCATAAACTACATTGCAGCCGTAGGTAATTCGACTACAGCCGTACGTATTTCTAAGAACACACGCGAAGACGTTTTATGGAATCACTCTTATCTTCCATGGCGACGATCTGCAACTTGGCTTCTCATTCGTGTCACCCTGCAGCTCCTATTTTCCCGTCAAGAAGTCATTGCACGACCTCTACACGGTCTTTACAAAGCATTTGTAGTGCAGCTATTGTTGTTCATCCTGGATTCGTCAAAACAAAATTGGAAGAGCCTTGGCAGCGAATCGGTGTACATGATCCACGCAAAGATATCACGCCGACTTCGTAAGCTGGAAAACCTTGGACAATTGAAACTTCTTCGACCTCAGTGGACTATAAACATCAAGAATCACATGATCGATGCCTTCAATGTGATCAATGAAAATTGGACATCTTTATCAAACAGCCCAGAGTTCAATGTAGAAATCAAATCACTCTACCACTTGAAGCATGATACCAACCTTGACATTTCGATGCCAGAGGTCGACACTTTTCTTAATTCCATGCTTTCCGAACAACAGCACACCGTTGCTGCTGAGTTGACACCGTCCGAAAAGTTCCCTTCAGTTCCTGCCGATGAGGAAAACCCGCCAAGTGTTCGAGGCACTTCTAGGCCGTACGTTTATTTTGAGCTTTCGGCATTCGAGACTTGGGTTGAAAAACATCTTGACGCTTGGCTGATGCCAAACCTTGGCAATCCCCACACTTGTGGAAAACTGCGCGACACAATTCAATCTTATCATTCTACCGCTACATCTGCCTACGAAGGGCTTCCATGCGGGTATTCTGTCATGTATCTAACAGTCCTGGAGCTATGGATCGCCTGCGATAAATCTGCATGCGAGATCTTTCCGCTTCTTCGTGATTACTCACCTGAAGTGGACCTGAAACTGCTCCAGTGCCTGATTCTTCCGTTCAAAAGCCAGATGCAGCGTTTACTCAAGATTGAGATATATGTACAATCACGGATATCTGCGTGTATACCGAAGAACCCTTCCGTTTTTCTTGGATTCGACAACGCCTCATCTTTTGCAGTTCAATACTTTGACCAATCGCTAAGACTTCAAATCAAACGTAAAAATATTGAGAATGTTGCGCTCATAGACCGAGCCGAAAAGCTACGACAATTGAACAACCTAAAGGCTGAATACAAGAAACTTATGGAAGACTACAACTCAAGTACTTGCGACACGTACCCTGCAGTAGTTCATGACAACTATGGGTATACGGAAAATAAACACCGACTCGATTGTCAGAGATGTCAAAGGAAACGAACTGCGGAATCGCTTTCCATTGATATATACGAGTGGCCACTACCATCTAAGGAATCCGCAGCAAAAGCAACGATATTTGAGCTCTTTATCCCAGAGGTCTACAGCAATTGGCGGGACATTACCATGCACGTTGTTACCGATGTACTTGGTTATCAAAATACGCGAAATGAAGAACCAACATTCACTTATACGCTGGACAAACATGCTGGATTGAAAGAAATGCTTGCTCCTAGCTATCACAACAGGCGCATAATACTGCTTTCTATAGGCAAACCTCATTGTGTTAGTCATCGCAAGGTTAAAACAGACATTCCAAACGTTGAGGAAAATGATGTCTGCTTGTCTAATGGACTACGTTATGAGTACTTTGATGCAAAACTGAACATACATACGAGTCCTCTAATGTATTCAGAAGCGATCGCTCGCAATTGTATGCACATTATGCCAAACGATCAGTCTAGGCTGCTTGAACACTTTATTTATAGGCCACCATCATCCCCGGATGGTCCACCACCCAACCAAGTAATAGAGCGCTTGTCTGATTGTCCGCCAAACATGTCGATAGAAGAGTTCAAAGCTTTTTGCACGCTTTCCTTTGGTCGTAATATCATATACCTAAATATACTCACACAATTAGCGGCACCTACTATTGATTTTTCTAAAGCAGAAACGCAAAGTCTTCTACAGCAAATAATTGGTCAGACAGGTACCAGAGATGATGATAATCCTAGGCGTGTAAACCACCGGATTCTTGAAAAGCCGTCTTTTGGTCATGCAATGCTCGATGAACTCGAGAATTCACTGTCTCGGACCAAAGAAAATTGGGAGCTGTGGAGAGCTTCAGCTTCCTTTGTTAGCCTTGCGCTACGCATCCTCAGTTTAACCTCGTCGACTTATGTTCAGAACCGCTGCCTCCTTTTTTTGATGGAGGCACGCAGTATCGGTATGGAATGGCTCCACCGCCTAAAGCGTAGGGTTGCTGCTTCATCAGACCAAAACCAGCGGAACGACCTGTTATCCAGAGTAACAGAGGTTGCCCTGATGTGTGTCAGCACATTCAATGTAGAGACCAATTTCCATGGTCGCGTGCTAGAGCAGCCATCTGCAACCTCGACACTGATACAATGCTGCATTATAATACACGAATATGGGCAATATGTTAAATCAGAAGCACTAGATCTTTACGATACAATGATACACTCATGGATGTGTCTGATGTATCGTATTTATCCAAGTTTGTCGAGCTACTTGTTGGAAAATGATATCACTGGACTTAATGCTGCAGTGCAAGAGAACTGGTCAGCATTTCGGGCAAACCCACAAGATCGTTGGACGACACTAAGCCGTGAATGTTGCCATTGGCTGTGGACTAGATCAGACTCATTGGCTATATATTTCAATCTTTTGACTGGAGAACTACTCGTAAATGGAGCACCATTGGGCCGATTGCCATCTAAGTACGTAAAGCATCCAATGTACAAGCTACTCTTCAAAAATTCTGGAATTGAAGTTGTTCCTACGGATAGACCTGGGTTAGAGTTCTCCGCCAGATCAACGTACCAAAACCATGAGCTTTATTTCGGTATGAAGCACAACGACATTCAGATTCAAGCCACCAAAGAAAACTACACGTAAGTTTCAATCTTAATATACTTTGACTTTCAAACCGTCTTATGTACTAATTTGTCCAGTCTGCATCTTCTACCCTTTCGATTGTTCCATAACTATGTACCCTACGCATTCGTGGACAATTACATTCATTGGTACAATCATGATAAAGAAGAGATTTGGTTTCGAGATCGCAAAGATCCATGGTCATCAGCAGCATCCGGATGGACACTAGTCCGAAGTGGGCTGAAATGGCGATTAGTCAACGGCGAAAATATTCTTGCAGCCATGACTAGCCCTTTGGCGCGCACGCTTTCCATAACGTTTCGAAACTTGGAAGACCATCAGCACATTCACACTGTTTTAAACACAAAGAGTCGTATTATAATGATTGACCTTCCTCGACTAAAGCTCGACTTTTTCATTCAGCCAAGAGAGTATGAGATACGATCTCGTCAGTATCGTGACATGATTGTCGATACCGACCAAACGATTGGTGTTCTCGTAGGCTTGAAAAGTAAACTGCTACTCAAGTCCCTAAAGGAACTACAACCCCGATTACTTCTTATTCCCAAACCCCGTACTTACAAACCCGATGGCTTTAAGTACTTTCGAGCTTATGACCGGTCGCATGTATTAATTGAGGTCAATAAAAACCAAGCTCATGGAGTGTATGCTTATTCCGTTCGGGATTTTCCAGAAGCACTCCTGGATAGCGGCGACATGCAGGGGAAGCTGTACCTCGCATTCTTACACGCCTTGTCGTCTCATTGTCTACCTGATTTGCTAACGCGACGAACGGGAACCGAATCAGCCCTGTTGATACTCAAGTCTGCATCCATTCGCTCATTTGAATCCCTTACAGCGGATAATACTGATATGTTGAAACAAATTGCAGCGATTTCACCCTTGCGCTCATTTTATCCAGAATATTTAATGGATATGCAAAAAGTTCATTGGAATTCAGATTTACCATCCCTGGCTCAACACCCTCAGCTCCGCCAATGTGTTGAAGATATTACTTACCACGCAATGAGAATGAGTTTCTTTTTTCCCAACAGTGTCTCGGATACCTCTACCTGGAAGTCGACTCATCCACATCTTGAGGCTAGAGACACTATCCGATCATCAACGTTTCGCGTCTGTAACTTTGGAGGAGAATTATTCATCTCTGGAAATGATGCCATTTATGATGCTCGAGATACGCGTTCACTTTCAGACAGAGGATCCAGGGCCTACATTGCTGTTAAGATGATTCTTCGGGATGAGACGGCAACCCACAGCCCGATTAAAAATCTTCATGGATCGCTCTTGAAAACCCATTTCCAGCAGAACCGGATCGAGAGTGTACAAGATTCATTTGTAGCAACATCTCTTCGATTCGACTCTGAATGGTTAGCGCATTTTTCCTCGCATCTCAGGGCCCATTGGTGTAGTTTTTACCAAACGCTACCAACTGCATCAAGGACGTGCAATCAGTATGATATCGCAGCCTGGATTTCGACGATGGCATTTGCTGAATCGGCGGACATGGATGCTATTCAAACAATTGTAGCATTATACAGAGCCCAGCCCCCGAGCCTATCGTCATGTAGTAGTGCCTTCGATTTGAAAGAGGGCTATACTTACGATACTGCAAAGATTCGTGCAATTGCCCGAGCGCACACCGTACCTTTCAGTAGTTCACAAGGGGCAAAGTTAGCAAAGACCAAAGTCGAAAGCGATAATATGAAAAGGCTGTTTCTGATCCGCCAAGATGGTATGGTTCAGAAACTCGCATTGCACCTGGAAAAAAGGTGGTGTAGAGAAAATCCTCCTATGCCGGCTGGCCTCGAATCATACATCAGTGTGAATTCAGCATTGGCAGAAGCCACGCGGTGCTTCGAAGTTTGGTGTCATAATCTCTTGTTCGTGAATCATCTTGCAAGTCTTGCAGTCTTTATGGAGGCACAGACTGTCATTCCCGTTTCGTCGCCAACGTATGCTGTGACTGCACCTATAAAGCGAGAAAAGTTGAATGATTCATTGAAATTCTTTTCCGTTGACAAGATTTTCAAGAATGATCTCGTCTCACAGAGTCCTGCTTCTACTTTCTCACCCCCAGCTGAACCGGCATTTCCCATTCAGGATACTAGGCGGCTGACAAGTCATGATCCGGCCAAGACTCATCTGGAAGACTTATTTCAATGCCTAGAGAGTTTGGCAAAGTCAAAACGTGAGAAGCTTTACGTAGAAAGTCTGCGTATGAGTTGCGCTTCTTTGGGTGGCGTCGAAAGCCAAAATCTCAAGATCGATAGCCCATATTTCAAGGATACCTTTCCCGATTTACTCAAGAAGTACTTCGTTGATTCCAAGCTGTATCTGAGAGAGTTTGAACGCTCACTATCTCACGCCATCAAAAACAATGGCGCAATCAGCGACTGGATAGGAATCCATGTTCAGCACTCGCCGCGTATTTCAACAGCCTTCTGGCTCAGTCAATTACACGGAGACAACTTCCATCAACTGTCGGATGCTTGGAAGAACACAATAATTGAATATGGATTAGCGGTTACACGATTCCAGCGAGCTCAAAGACTCCTCATGCTCCGTAACTCGCCAGCAGATTTCCTCGAGGAGCTTGGTAATATCGGTCACAGCAATTGGCAGCCGAGAGACTTCCCAGAAACTCTACTAATGGAGGCTGAAAGCGGATTTCTAGTTCGCGCCGAACAAGAGACAATTGCATCCCACATGAGGGAATCTGACAAGAATATTGTCCTGCAGCTTCTGATGGGAGGTGGGAAAAGCAGCGTTGTTGTACCAATTTTGGCAACACATTGGAGCGACAAAAAAAGGTTAGTCAAAGCACTCATAATTACAACAGTCTCTCGAGACCCTACATAAGGGGGGATATTCACCTCTAGAGCGTCAGCTATAATGCGGCTGGGAGCCCTGTCATAAGGGTAAAAGTCTAGCAGAAAACCCCTACTTAAAGAGACTGACGCACTTCCTACACCTACTTATATGAATTTTAACCACTTGAATATGGCGGTGTACTCTCTTATCCGCGGTTGAATGTGGCCCTAGTTATGTGTACGTCTACTAACCGTGACTATTCCAGGCTCGTAAGAGTCATAGTGGGCAAGCCTCAAAGTAGGCAAATGCTACAAACATTAGTAGCAAAACTAGGAAATCTTCTTGGTAGGCGAGTATACCATCTACCCTTTTGTCGGACAATGAAGCCAAGCAAGCGAGATGCTATGCTGGTCCGAGACCTCGTGGAAGAGTGCATAGCAACCAGAGGCATATTGCTAATGCAACCCGAAAACATTCTCTCCTTCAGGCTTATGGCTGTTGAATCGGCTCTGGAAAGAAGGGATTGCGCATTATCATTACTGGATACTCAACAGTTCTTTGAAGACATGTCTCAAGATATTGTTGATGAGTCAGATGAGAACTTTTCAGTCAAATTCGAATTGACCTATACGATGGGAATACAGAGGCCTATCGAGCTGTCTCCACAGAGATGGCGGTTTATTCAAACCATCCTCGGTCTAACGCCGCGCTTCGCCACTCAGGTCAAAGCAACCCTCCCAGATTCCATCGAAGTTCGATGCCACAATGACGGCAGATATCCAAGGATTAGAATTCTTCGTTCAGATGCAGCCGATATGCTGCTTCTGTTAATTGCGAAAGAAATTATCGAGTTTGGTGTTGCTGGACTGCCAACCAGCTCCCAGTCACCAGCTGCACAGACCGCATTGTTGCAGTACATCACAGAAAGCGACCCAGAGCCAGAAACTATACAAATGGTAGAGTTGAGTAGCTTCTGGACTTCTTCCACAAAGCCTCTATTATTGCTGTTGAGAGGCCTTATTGCTGGCGGTATCCTACGCTTTGGGCTCAGCTCAAAACGATGGCGTGTTAACTTTGGCCTTGACCCAACACGACAACCCAGCACTTCGCTTGCAGTTCCATACAGGAGTAAAGATAATCCGTCTCCCAGATCCGAGTTTTCACATCCAGACGTGGCTATCCTTCTTACTTTACTTTCGTACTACTACGGCGGACTTACCGACGAGCAGCTTTTTGAGAGCCTGGCCCATCTTCAGAAATCAGACCAAGCACTGATTGAATACAAAGAGTGGGTAGACACAGCATCCTCTTATCTACCTCTGGCCTTTCGGAAACTGTCTGGAATCTCAACGAAAGACCGTCATCAATGCGTAAGGGAGGTTTTTCCAAATCTTCGTTACTCGAAAAACGCAGTTGACTATTACCTATCCTCTATTGTCTTCCCTAAAGCCATGAAGGAGTTCCCACAAAAGCTTAGTGCCTCAGGTTGGGACATTGGCGCTATCAAATCGAATCCACTTACTGGTTTCAGTGGCACAAACGATACTCAGCATTTGCTCCCTTTAACAGTAGAGCATGTCGACCTTCCTAGCCAAAATCACACTAACGCTCTTGTTCTTCAATATCTCCTCCGAAGTGAGAATTCGGTCGAACTTCTGCCTCCACAAGCAGATAGGACGGATGCTGAGCATCTGATTTCTACTGTCGTAACAATGAAACCCGAAGTAAGAGTCATTCTTGATTGCGGTGCTTCAATTCTTGAACAGAATAATCAACAAGTAGCGAATACTTGGCTGAAGCTGCGTGATAATGCTATTCAAGCAATCGTATTCTTCGAGAATGAAGAGCTCTCCGTCCTAGATCGTACAGGGAAAATAGAACCTCTACAAATCTCTCCATTTATGTCAAAGTTAAACGTTTGCCTCGTCTATCTCGATGAGGCGCATACACGGGGTACAGATTTGAAGCTACCTCGAAATTATAGAGCTGCAGTGACTCTGGGACAAGGTCTTACAAAAGACAAACTTACACAAGGTATTTTTTACTCACTAAATCTAAAATTCAACGGTATTAAACATATAATTTACAAGGCTGTATGCGTATGAGAAAACTTGGATACGGTCAATCGGTTGTGTTCATGGTTTCGGACGAGATAGCGACCAGGGTCCGAACAACGACGTGTATGAATGTCGAAACAGCCATTGAAGTCAAAGACGTTCTTTGCTGGTCCGTTGGGGAGACCTGGCAGGACCTTAAACAGAGTATGCCGCACTGGGCTGTTCAAGGTGAAAGATTTGAGCGGACCAAAAGCCTCCTACGTGGCGAAGAGACTGTCATGCAAGACATTGAGCAATTTCCTGAGGACGAAGCTCAGACATTGGAGATGCAACACAGACCAAGACATACCGAAGGGCTTACAGGGCATTCAGAGAGCTGGGATACCTCAAACCCCAATATCACAAAGATTATTCAGCGTTGCCGAGATTTTGAGGCTATGGTCTTCGGTACAGTCGCTCTGAGCGAGGAACAAGAGCGGGAGCTAGCTCCTGAAATTGAAGAAGAAAGAGAGATTGAGCAAAGCTCACGTTTACCTGCCAGGGAGCATCGCGTTCATGGCGACGTCCTGGACATGGTGAGAAGGGCTTACATACCATCGGACTCTGATTATATACTACCAGCATTTCAAGCACTGTCATTCACCAGTGCTGGAAAGATTTTTCCCCTTGAGCAATTTCCTACTGACCTACTGGCCACTTCGGACTTTATACACACCTCCGAGGTTCCGGATAACTTACTGAATTCGACATATATTTTGGATTCGTATCAGAGATCTGTTCAGTTCGTTTTATCTATACCCGACTCAGATGCGAACAGCACAAGGAAGCACCTTGTTCTCATTAGTCCTTACGAGGCGAATCGTGTAATGAACATTATACAAACGGCAAAATCGACGTTACACCTCTTCGCACCTCGAACAAGCTCTGGCTTCAAATCTTTGGATAAGCTCGAACTTTACAACTGTGGACTCGAATTTCATTCAGATCAAGTCCCTTGTAGCTTGACTATGCAGTTAAACTTATTTGCAGGTAGTCTGTATTTTCGGTCCTTCGGGGAGTATAGTGAAATGTGTGGTTTCCTAGGGCTTTCGTGCCAAAAACCTAGAGAAGATCAACAAATCAACTCAGATGGCTTCATATACCCATCGGAAAGCATATGGGGATTAGCCGAGTCGCCAATACCTTTTCTCCGCATGTTATTGATGAGGATAAGACATGGAGGCCAGGGTCTTGAGAAAACGCATTTGGGAAAGCTGTTGAGCGGTATAAGGATGAAGGAAGATGACTTTGAATGAGGGAAATGTATGACATTCAAAGAAGCTGTTGCACATGCGAAGAAAGTTTTCAGCTGCCTTTAATCAGGCCAAGATGTTTAGTATGGATGATTGAGCCTATAGAGCAGAGCACATAGGTAAAATGTATATCGGTTGGTCCGAGACGAAGAAAATTGGCTAGAACAGTTAAAACTGTTGGGTGAGAGACGATCGCTCCATGCATGTCTTGATCATCGGTGAGTACGGTCTATCAATGCATACTCCAAGCTGGAAGAACCCGCAAATAGAAAGACTATTACTGTAGTATACGAAACGCTTCCCCTTATTTTAGCTACGTTATCCCTTCTCATGAGCGTTTAACTTATACAACTCTCCACCTTTTAATCCACTTCCCTCGATTAGAAGAGCGAATTATCCGCACAAGAGAACACTTGTAGTGGGTCATTGGGATCCTGGACCCTCTTATTAAGGCCATCTATCGATGTATAGAGACCAAAAACCGTCAAAAATGCCGAAGCTTCGTCATACAAATCAGCAAAGCAGATGACAAAGGAACGCTATCTTACATACCCAAAATGATGAACCAGTTGAAAATTGCCAACAGCATCTTGCGCCATGTTGAAAACTGCTGGCCCCAGAAAATATATACCCACTGTGCACAAGGCATACCGAAGGTGAACCTGCAGATCTATCAATGACTTTGGCTGAGGAAGAGGGCAGGTAACATTTACCACGTAACAAAAATGGCTGAAGAGATACCGAGGATAGAATTAAATGCGGGAATGGCATTGGCCAAGAGAAATGCTGTGAGCCAGAAGACGGTACCGCATCCGATCCATGTGCCCCATGTTATCGCAGTATTCTCACCGAGCTTACGAGGACTCTTAATCCACTTATCCATCACAACATTATACATGTATTTGATACCCGTATGGCCTACACAGGATGGGAAATTTCGTAAGCTATATGAAAATTAAATCTTAATGATAGTTGATCGACTTACCAAATACAAGTCCGGAGCCCAGCAGAGTTCCGAACAGAATACCATATGCAACCTTGCTTGGAACTCCAGGTGCGCTACCCAAGGCTGGTGAGACTACGTATTGTCCGGAAAGGTGGTAGATGACGCAGCCCACGATCACATACATTGGGATGCCGAATACATTAAGCCAAATAATTGCTGGTATGTAATCCTTGTTCGGATTCCGCATCTCGCATAGCACGGTGATGAATGCTTGGTCTAACGAAGGGGTCAGTCTTTAACCTTCTTCACTACGTAATAACTCACTCCCAGCGTAAGCAAATGCAACATTCAGCACGGATTCAAACTGTGCGTTCATGTCCGCTAGGGGATTCGGACCCAGTGTCATTCGGATAGGCTCGTTAGCCGGCTCTCCAAAGTACCCCTCGCCACTTGTGTTGGGGCCGTTCACCCCGAGAGCAATCATAATTATGAGAACGGAGATTACTATTGATATCAGAATGCATACCAGTGACAGGGAAAAAGTGAGGCGCATACAGATACTGATCGTAGCAGGAATACCAAACCATCCCGCAAAGTTGAGACTACGAGGCATGCACAAAAGCCAGCACATAATCATTGGAATACCAACAAATCCAATTGTGCAAAGAGCATGCTCAGACATAGTGTTCAGTGCGATGCTCAGAGTGACATTGGCACTAGCGCATATCAAACATAGGTTTAAAACATGCGCCAAACCCACGATGGCCTCGAGGGGAACGCCGCCCATGATCTAGCGGTGAAGTGAGTGGGTGTTCTCATAGTAGCATGCCTAATCTTACTCGTGCGACATCAACTACATCTCGAATCTGTGGATAACGTCGGTAGAACTGGATGAGAATATAAGCTGTGTATGTAGCTAGGATCCCGAAAGCGACGATGCAGATAATTCCCGGGATGAGGCCTATCGTGTGCATAACACTGGGTAGACTGAGAATACCGATGCCGACTTGATTGGTGAAAAAGATTAAGCAGGTGCGAACCATGCCCAGCTTGTTCATCGGACCATACGGATCTTCGACGAGACCAACGTCCGAGTCGCCGCCTTCATTGGGATATCCATTACTACGCGATTGCTCGCTGCTTTTGGTTTTAGACTCAGTGGTGTTGGGATAACCGGTAGAGCCATCCTTGGGATGACGGTAGAGATCCGAGGCGTATGTCACGTCCCTTCCTTGCGCCATGGTTGCTAGGTGAAACGGCAGTGAGTGACGACGTAGAGACGGCGCTTAGAACGAGATGCACAGCTCAGTCAAGTGGAGCACCAAGTATGCGACTCATAGCATACTTAAGTATGACCCTGAGCTGGGGGCGGCACGACAGCTGCGGCAAACATGTTGCTCTCGCACACTGGCGGCTTACGCCAGAGCATCTGCCAATGCTTGCCCATCGGCTCAAGACTGCGCGCAACAAGTCGACGACGTGCGCTAGGAGTGCCAGAGCAGAGCTCGTCAGATGCGCGGTCGAGTTGTCCCTTGGACGTTCTTAGCCTACGTAATCTTCTGCCATAGACGGCCGTCGTCGAGCTAAGCCAGCTGCCGGACTTCCGATGCCATGTGGGCAAGCTTGGCAGAACTCCCACATTCAGGCACACAAGAGAGACACTTAAGATTCGGCCTTAAGGCGATAAGGAGAACGTGCGAAACTCAATATTCGATTGTTTGGTCGGGATGAAACTCATTATCATGAGCAGACTTGGTACGGTAAAATTCGTGGCCCCACTATTCCTGCCCAGACATCCTCACGCCTTCAGCACCGCCGTCCATATCGAGGACCTGTTCGACGAGCACCCATCCCGCCTCCCATCATTCCACCACCACCACCTCCTCCTCCTCCTCCTCCAAAAAAACGACCTCCACCTCCACCCATCATTGGCATTCGAGCTCGTCGCGGCGGAGGAGCCGTACAAGTCTGGTGGACAGGCATGGTCTGCACTGGGTACCCATGAGTTCGTCGGCGAGATCCGAAACACATTTTTCTGGTGTCTTGAGTGGTGGTAGCCGTACGTCTGTCTCGTGCGATGTGATTGGTATGATATAGGAAGCTTAGCTCACGGCCTGTTAGCACTATCATTATCCCAAGAAGACAAAGACTCACGTGTGATCTGTAATTTCAGATATGGAATTATTCTTCATTGATGTATGTTATGGAGAAAATCGTCCACCATAATATACTTCAACCAACAATTATGTCGTCATGAACGTAGCAAGACTTAGCGTGAGCTCCTTTGTACACACGTCTGCCAAACGTAGCTGAGTCGCACCAAAAAGAGGCTGTGTCTTGGCCCGGGTTCTAGCCCAAGTAGCAGCTTCTTGGTGGTACTCATTCGCCAAGCGGGTGACATAATGACCAAGCATAACTATGGCCAAACAACATCAACGCCACAATCGAGATGACGGAAAGTTATATTCTTGGAAACCCTTGGTCATGACCACAGCCACGCCTGAGGCGTCACCGCTGGCCGGTCTCAACCAACTCCCCACCTTTATCGCTTGCTTGGCAGTTCTCACACCCTGATTTGGTCTTGTTATGATAGAATTATTAAGTCATGGCCATATAGGTTGGCAAAAAGCGCCAATTCTCAATATCGGGCGTAACGATCATCCCTACGCTTGCGCTCCAATTGAGAGAACAAAAGTAAATCAAATTAATGGGTAGGCCATGGCAGCCTGAACAGAAGCGTGGATTCGAGATCCCGCTATCCAAATCATACAGATAGGCGAAAGGAATATATTAGAGGAAGCGCACATAATTAGCCTTCATCACCCTCAGTCGGTCGAATGACATAAGGATGTAAATCAATCTTCCGTGCCATCGTCCAGTTCTCGAATTTTTCCCAATTTACACACTTCCTCACACCAGTAGACTTCATAGCCGGCTTCTGCGCTAATGGGTCCGTCCAAACGAACGTATCTACACTCGCATCTGCTCTACACATGGTATTTCTTCGCAAAGTCTCTATACAGTGGTCTGCCAAGGTAATGTTAGATAAGCGCGATACTCCGGTTCAGAGCTACTCACCAAGATGTCTTTGAATGTCCACTATTCGAGATGGTTCAATATTTGGATAGTATGTATCGCGATATAGCCAAAGGCGAAGTCGTCGCTTGACAATAATCATCAGTACCTCGAATTTAGAATGAGCGAAAAGTGAACAGCATACCAAGCAATGAATGTCGTGATACACATGCAGAGACGCAAGATAGCCACCATCTCCAACTCTAACTGAGTCTTTGGTGGATGCGCCAATGGCTAGTATTTCTTCTGCTGTTGCATTGAAGAAGCCAGCTAATTATACGTGTTAGAAATGTATACTAGAAAAATTAAACGAGAAAATGAGCGGCTAATTACGTAAAAGTAGGTCTTCCCACGCTTTTGTATTCACAGAATTCGGAAACCCCGTAAAGGAGCTGTGTGCATGTGTGTCCTTTCTTTCTTCGATTACCAGAGTGAGCGCTTGTGCAGCTGGAGCTGGATGAGTCAGTATCTCCATCGCCTTCAAGGAAGCGCACCAGGACTTACTGTATATCTCGATGTCTTTGATGGGGTTACCCAAGAAACTGGTGAAGTAGAAGAAATAAGCATGCAGGGCAGCGAAGAGGATAACAACGTGTAAAAAGAAGTAATAAGCCTGCGACAACGTTCTTGTAAAATAAGATTTAGAGTCGTGGAGCTGAGCTTCTCTCAACTCCACATCGTATTCGTTGCCTTCGAGTCTGGAATATTTGGCCTTTGGCTTCATGTTTGAACATGTCGCAAAGTTCGCGGCGGTGGAATGATTTTGGGAAAGATGGGGAAAGGTACATGTCATACTAAGCACCACGAAATCTGCAAATAATTTCGATGTCATCCCATGGTTGGTCTCTAGTGATGATGGGAAGTGTTAGTGTGACGTTGAGTGCAGCTGAGCGATCTGCAGTGATACCCGTTATGCGCGGATGTTAATCCCCCTAAGTAATAATGTGTAAGATGACAATTCACTCATATGAAGCCTATTTAAACGAGCTGCTTCCCTTTCCTTTCAGAATCAAGCTTCAATCCAACGAGATATCCGATTCTAGTCAAAAGGTACACAATCTTCCTTCTCATATAGCACGACATCATCTCACACAGCTCTAAAGCAACTCCATGCGCAATGCGTCTACAAGCTTTAGTTGCCAGTACATTTGTTTTTGCGGGTATGGCGCTCGTGAACGGTAGCCCCATTCCAGGTCAGTATCGCAATCCTCACACCGCGCTTCCCATAACAAGATGCAGAAAAAGACGCGTACAATTCCAATCAATGTGGTAAGCAATTTGATGTAACTATCGGTGAATTACGCATGCATGCTCACTGCTTGGAGGACCGAAAGCTGAAGGAACCATTGATGCCCGAGAGGTTGTGGAACAATCGCAATGCCTTTGGTAATCGAGGCATCGGGTGACATTGCATGTTTCGACCTGGCGCCTAAAGATAATGCATGTAGCTAACGAGCAAGAAGAAAAGGATTTGCTTTTCTCATATGCATGGTTTATTTTTGTGTCCCCATATCTGCTTATCCAAGCTGAGTAATCTGTATACTTGTTGACGTTATCACACCCTTGTTTCTCAGCCTTGCGCACGTCGCACGATAGGGTAAGAATCGCTTCACTTATCAGTCAGAAGGATGAGCCAAATCCTTCCATCGCTTGAGCCCCCGATCTAACATTAGAGATTTTCACGGCCGTAGCGCATGAATGTGAAACGGTGGAAACCTGGCGCTGATCAAAAGTTTGCCATGATACGGGAAATGCATGCTACTAACATTGTGTCATACTGCAAACTCGCTGCTTAGTACCGATTTTTGGTACTCCGATCACAGCGGTGGGGGGCCAAGTTTTCGCCTGCTTCTAGAGCCTAGTTAATGTTGTTGCGAACCATTTGGAGCGGGCTGAGCTGACCCCTACCATTATTATTCTGGGACAACAGCTGTATTTTACACTTTCCCCTAGAGGAAGTGATCGTCAGCAGGAAATGCGGTTGTCTCTGAATTCAGCATAGTCCACGGCCGATTGTCAGCTTTGCAGGCAAACACGAATAACAACATAGCTGCGGTAGGTGCAGATACCAATGAAATTGTGAGCGCCCTAGGAGCTATGCGATGAGAAAGTGAGATCATATCAAACATGGTGCTGGATATATTTCAATGCGGGTTCTCCACTTACGTTGGGATGCCCCTTGACGACGAAAACAGGAAGGCATCTGTCATGCTGTTCTACTTTGGCTCATTCGTAGTGTTCGTGGCTATCATTGCCCTTCTCTTGTGTTTAGATATTGTTGCTGTATTCAGCCGGCTATTGGCCAGAAGACTAACACGACAGAAACTTCAGCTAGACGATTTATTAGTGGTTCCTGCACTGGTAAGTGATATTATAGTCATGTATTGATACTTGAACTTATGCAAAACAGATTCTGAACATTGGTATGACTGTGTCTGTCTTCATTGGTGTTGGCAACCACGCTCTCACGCATCGCTATCCGATGGGCGAAATCACTCCAGAGCAGGAAAGCATTGGCAAAATAAGAGAAGGCAGTCTAATGAAGGTAGTTAAATGTGTAAGAATGGTTTTTGATGACGTTAACTTTCATAGATTGAATATGCTGTGCTACTAATGGTAGCCACAACACTCACACTGATCAAGTTATCGTTCCTCTTGTTCTATAAGCGAGTCTTGGTGTACGACAAGACCAACTGGAAAGACCCTCGCAACCTGACCATCAACATCCTAATAAGCATCATTATCATATGGGGTCTCGGCTTCGTTCTCATAATGCTCGCTGGTTGTAGGAATCACTTCTCTGCCCATTATACCACGCTAGAAGGCAATATGGGCAAGTGCATCAACACATTTAAGTACCTCTATGCATTCGCCATCAGCGACTTTATCACGGACTGCCTCATAATTCTTCTACCAATCCCACTAGTCTGGAAGTTGAATCTCTCCTTTAAAAAGAAATTAGGAATCTTGTTCATCTTCCAATTAGGAGCATTGTAAGAGCAACAGCCCCCCGGCTTTTTTTACACTAACACACACAGGGCAGCAATTACTTCAATGATAAGAATGATATGGATGAAATATATTATGGAAATGACTGATAGTCAGATGCCGCGTGAATTTGCAAACCCAATCGACATGCCTTTTAGTAAGTATTTCGCATACGACGATGCCATGGAAAGTTGACTTACTCTGAACAGTTGTGATTGCGACTGAGATGTTCTGGTTTATCCTCGAGGCCACCATTGCTTTGATAGCCGTTTGTCTACCCACTATCTCAAGCATGTTTCGCGATCGGAGATTTGAGAAATTTCTGCGCAGCTTCTCGATTAAGGTCCCGCTTAGATCGCGAAGCTCAAATAGAGAGCAATCAGAGCGAATGGCAAAGTCAACGAAAATTGGTGTAAAAATCTCACATAGTGTTGTATAGATTTAAGCTAAGTTTCCAATGCAGAAATATTATATCATAAAGGCGGTATCCTATGGCCAGATTATGAGTGGTAACATTTCGTGTGCTTGGATTGTAGTACTTCTCAAGCAATATTGCTCTCGCTTACCTATCAGCCGTGCTCTTTACGTACGAAAACTTAGATGGCATCATATTGAACACGGGATACAGATATTAAGTACATGTTGAGTTAAACAGACACGTGATATGAAGCATGCAGTGTGACCTCACGCAAATAACGATCTTTCATAAAATACTAATCTTCTAGCTTGTATGTGAGTGACATTGCTTATCTTAGCTATCAATTTAGTTATGCTCAGTTACGAACATTAGGACTGTGTTATCACTTGCAATAGATGCTAAAATCCATCACGAGAGATGTACTCGGCTCTGTGTTTTGGTGGAAATCCCCACCACCGATGGAATATGAATAACGATCATAAACTATGCAATTACTAAGCTAGAATCTTGTTCATCATCGTGGTACGTCTCAGTAGAAGAGGGAAATTTTAATGACCCTTTTTATCGTGAAAATGGGTACGTTAAATCAAGGCTATCCTTCTCTATATAAAATGGCCCTCGGGTTCGACAAATTAGCGCGAAAGCCGGGTGATTACTTGCCCACGCGAAACAAGTGATTCCATTTGCTACTGTTGAGGGTTTCCGCGGCGATGCAGCCGCCAGACCATAGTCGGTTTGTGGCGTGTCTGAGAAACCAGCAGAAACGGAAACAATACCAGCTAGGAAAATAAAAAACATGACAAGGCTAGGTCTAAACAGCACCTAGTATATGTAAAGGACGCTAAAGCTAAGACAGATTGCCATAATAATCTAGCAGATCATTTGTCACGGCGTCGGTTAGTTAAGTATCACCTTAGGCTAGTAACAATACACTCCGTCTAAGCCTATCCTCGAGTATAGAAGTGTAATTATAACCAGATTTACTTCGCACTCTTTTACTCATAGTTTGATTATAACCTCATCTCCTTTATCTTGGTACAGTATTTGCTCTCTAGATAACTTCTTAGTTTCATTTCAGATGGTTTAGAATCCGTTCCGTGGGCTGATGTTGATGGAGCAAGTATTTCTTAATCCGCGGAGCGATTACCAGATATACATAATAAAACGCCAATGTTCAACAATACCAGAGACGAGATCCCTCTAGTCGCAGACTATAATTTTTGGGGAACCTCAGCAGTGGAGGAAAACCGAACACGAACATGACGGCAGACGTGCCATAGAAGTGGAAGGCACTTCTCCCACGCCCGGACTTAAGACCCAAACGAAAAAAGCCGGAAAACAATTGCCATGCGGGCAGACATTTGACCTCTTGTGGAAGGCGAGACTCGAAGCAAAGCCATTGGATAAGGAGTTCCAGGACCAGATTAATTTTCAAAAAGAGGAACGGGTGAAGACGAGTTCACATAACGACGGCCTTGGCCAACAGCGTGCTGATGCTCAGCGTTACCTTCGTCTTTAACGTCCACGTCGAATACTTCTGCTTGATAAGCTTAGCCCTAGCACCAGTTCATCAAGGGGAATCTCCTATTCAGAAAAATCTGAACTGTCTTCTATTGGGAAGCCGATTTCATCACCGCAATACCTAATGTTTAGAGCAATTGGACTCAGGCTCCCTTTAAGTAGAATGACCCGAGCGACAAGTATTCCGCAACCAAGTAGACGGGTTTGAAACAGCGACGGACTTACCAATACAAATAAAGCAAGCATAAACCGTATATGGTCTTCAAAAAAAGAAACTCCTTTTATACATCGTTCGTCACCAATTAAAATCTACATCCGGATTCGCCCCGTTAATATGATTCGGATTCACCTTGTCCGGCCGAAAATACCTATACCAGCCATCTGCTTGCGGCCTTTGCGTCACGCCCGCCGGTTTTTCTACCATTCCACAGTCAGCACCAGCCCCATTCTCAAAACACTCGCACCAAACTTACTAATCGCAATATATTTGTTTATATCCACCTGGTTCTCTTTCCTCCACTCAGTTAACGAGTCGAAGTTGGCCACGCACTGCCTGTTCACACTCATATCCGGGACCGGGATACGCTCTTCGTGCACCCAATGCATGGTGATGAGATTCAGATTGGCGCTGCACTGGATAGCCTGCATCAACATGTCAATGCAGTGACCCATATGGATGTCGAACATGGCCTTGGGATCTGTGGCATTGAGGAAGTGATCCCGAGCATGGGGGTAATAGTCGGGATACGTGAGTTTGCGCAGCATATTCAAGCAGTGCAGCTGATGGTAGACGTCAAATATAGCAGCGTATGCATCGTCTCCCAGGCCGAAGTCCTTGTCCTAGATGGATCAGTGCATGGTTGCGATAGATGGCTTGTCGGCTTTGCACTCACTTCTAGTTTGGTGGCGGTCGTGGGGTCTTTGCCCATGGCGATTATCTGCGCCTTCGTGATGGGGTAGACTCGCGTGATCTCCCATTCATCCCATACGGCGTCGACCTCTGGACTTGGTGGACCGCGACCGACGGACGGGTGTTTTGATGGGTACAACGTTCCGTTCATCGTCTTCACTTCCAAAGGAAGATCAACCACGTCAAGAAGTGGCGCTGGGAGAATGAGCGATGCGAGGCTGTTTGAATTGGCGGAGATGCACTCACAGTAGGACGAGAACTGGCGAAGCTGTGGATTGCGGACAGCGGGCTGGTGAAGCCATGATGAGGCATAGAGTGACAAGGTTGCCACAAAAAACACGACGTTACAGATGGTGAGAAGCTTAAAGGTTCTCGGAGATATACCAGGTGCTTCCACCCTTTCGTTCAATTTCTCCTCATCGAGGAATGTTGCGCGCTCATCAGCCGAGTCGGTGTACGACATGGCTGTGAGGTGTTGAGAGCAGAACAATCAGTCGCAGCAGCAAGTACGCAGGCACTCGGGCGCCCTGCAATGCGTCCTCGCCTCTGGTGATGGCTTGGAACTCCGTCACCGCGACCGGCCTTGCGGATAGAATCGGTAACGGATTTGCCGAGCGCGAAACGTCTACCCGTTCTAGAAGCTGTGAGGCTCAGCATCTGGCCGTGGTTATCGGTTGTTTAAGCCATTATACTCCGCGCCCTGCTGCGAAGCCCGTCCCTATCAAATCTAACTGGACGAAGGAATTAGGACGTCTTGTGTAGACTCGGCGCACACCCCACCTTCCTAATCGGGAAGGAGCGCGCGTTACGAGATGGCCGCACGCAGGCCACGCCATCGCTCGATAGCCGCTCGGCGAAGGACGAAGAACTCTGCGCATGCACTTGGCCGCCACTTCGCCTTCCTTGTGTGGTCTTGCGAGCATCGTCACACTCCTTGTTCCCATTCTACCAACAGTCAGTGTGCGCCCAAGCTCAGCCCTGTAGTTGCACGCGAAGCCAAGGGCTGACCTTTCCAGGCAAGACGTGCTTGTACACTTCATCCTAACGGAATCGGGATCAGAACGTAGTGTTGAGAAGGGGCTTGTGGTACTCCAACTGTAGTGTGACGTTCCATACAGCGGACGCCTCAATGCCTAGCAAACTGTCGCCTGCTCCGATTTGTTGGCGTCCAAACTACGCGTCCTCTTTGAATTATTTCACGCAGACTGCCAGTGTATCTTCGGAGGTCTAATCTTTCCACCACTGGAAGACGCCAGAGCGAATCCCCCAACACCACTATACAGCCGAGTAGGGCCGTTTATTGACAGCTCGTTCGGCCCCCAAGTATAACAATACGCTAACCACGAGAGCCTCTCAACTCGATGTATCCAGGTGCTTGGTGTGATCGCGTCTAGCCCAAGGCGTCCCGCAGATACGGCCACAGCGATAAAGCTCTTAGGAAGGTGGCCCGGGAATGGCGCGTAGACTTGCCGGTGATCGCTTAGTTTGCACAACATCAATGGTTTCCTCCACATTTGAAGGAACGTCACCTTCCATTTGCGTGCGTCGTACCGAACATGGCTTCATTCCTTACGCGAATCACAAGCAGTTGCTGCACCGTTGGAGAGTCCGGAGGCTACCGCCCTTCTGAGTCCACGTTCTCGACGATATTAAAGCTACAAAGCCAAGGCTGATCCTTCTTGAAAAAGCATGGCAGAGGCTCCGTGGTTGTTCCGGAGTCGTGGACCCGGGTGAAGGGTGCTGAGCAAGTACTATAAAGAGACGGCAGTGAACGCAACGCTGTCATCACAGCCCTGAAAAAAGCCTGAGTCATTTCGGATCACGACACCAACCGCCAATCGCTAACATGAAGTTCTCCGTTGCTCTCTCTGCTATTACCGGTTTTGCCACTTTGGCGTCGGCTCTCCCAGCTATCGTGAGTGCTGCATCACCAATACTTCTGATTTGTAGTCAGGAGAGCTGAAACCTGACTGCTTATAGGGCGCTCCTCGTGCATTCACTGCCGTTATTGAGAGGGAGGCTGGCACTGAAGCTTCCTCCTATGCCACCATTCGTCTCCTAGGTGGACTGAAGTCTAGGGATGCCGAGGCCGATGCCGAAGCGTCATCCTATGCTACCATCAGACTTCTTGGTGGATTGAAGAAGAGGGAGGAGATGGAGGCTGAGAGCCAATCCTACAACACCATTTACCTTCTTGGAGGGCTCAGATCAAGGGAGGCGGAGGCTTCTGAAATGGAAGCGGAGGCCCAGTCATATAACACTATCTACCTCCTCGGTGGTTTGAAGAAGAGGGCGGCTGAGGCTGAAGCCTCCGAGATGGAAGCTGAGTCTCAGTCATATAACACTATTTACCTTCTTGGTGGTCTTAAGAAGAGGGATGCTGAGGCTTCCGAAATGGAGGCTGAGTCTCAGTCATACAACACCATCTATCTCCTGGGAGGCCTCAAGAAGAGGGAGGCCGAGGCTGCCGCCGACGCTGAGGCTTCATCCTATGCTACCATCAGATTGCTTGGTGGCCTATAAAGAGCTTTGGAAATGGAATCGTCGAATCAGTCGACGTCTCTTCCTTCGTATTGAGGATCGGCTTGTGAGCTTCGACTTGGCGGTGGGTCGAAATTGTGGATTGCTCTTGCAAGGATTGAGTGAAATACGTATCAATGAGATAATGACGTCATGAACCTTCCTCTTATTTTCGTACTTCTGTGACCTTTTACGGACGTATCGAGTAGTAAATGCCAAGGAAATTCTTAAGGCGCTGACAGAACTACCAACACTCTGCTATACCCACACAACTCTAAGCTTGAATCGTGGAATCTCACGCAGCTCCTCTTCCGTCACCTGCCGTCCTCCAGGTATCCCCGAGACCACAATCTGAACCCCGCCAGTTTTCTTAACACGCTCGCTTGTATCCTCACCGCATCGCCGCAGTCGACCATGCCAATACGCATGATGCGTCTAACAAAATCTGGATTTCCAACAGGATCAGGCTCAAACGATGCCCCGCTGCGGCCACGAACACATTGATATGATATGACTCCTTGGTACACTTGACCCCTGGGAAAACCACATATTGCGGTTTCTGTGTTGGGGCACACTGATTTGGCGTAGTAAACCCTTTGGGCATCGCATGGAATGTGCGCGCATTACCACCTCGCGGCGTAGGTCATCCACTAGCCTTCTTCATATTCGCATAATCACAGAGGACTGGCGGCGCATATATGTATTGCAGTGCTTTTGTGTCTTTAGACATGTCATCAACGGTGGTGTACAACCAAAGACGAGATTCCGAATATCGTAGCTCAGTAACTTGCTTGGCGAAGGGCTGGAGGGGAAATTTTGATGTGAATTGGCGTCCGCGAAATGAGACAGTAAGGTAAATATACATGATTTAATCCATGTTACTATGGTAGCTGAGAAATATGGGGTCAAACGCAGTGTACGTGCTGTCGGCATATGTGCCTAGAGAAGGCAATGGAGAGGGGGAATCAATCACCATGTTATTCATAGGGTAGAGCTGGGTTACTCCGTTGTCAATCTCCGGCCTAGAATTGTTCCATAGATTAGCCCAATTCTTGTTCGTCCCTACCATACACCCATCTCTGACTGCAATCTTAGCGATGTGCTCAAACGCCATAAGTATGGAGTCTGTCGTAGGTTTTCGGAGCTCTTTCTTGACCTCCATTCTAGTGTCAGCAATGACATCTAATCCGTAATGTCTTAAAATAGAGCCTAGGTTAGAACACCACTGATAGTTAAGATTCATGGCATTCTTTGAAGAGAGCACAGCGGTATCCAACATATCTTGAGTTGATATAGCCGAAATGGAGAGATTCGGGGGAACAGCTCTGAGTGAGTCGCTGTCTATTTCGTCCCATTGAAAATAGCCACCAGGTTTCAGCATCTTCAGCGCATTAGTGATGAGTGGCCCTGGGTTATCGTTTTTCACCACAGCAGCGAAGGCACGAACATGAACGATATCAAATTTGCCGATCATCGCTTCTGGGATGGTGTCGATGAAGGAATCCAATGTCCCCAGCGTAATGTTATCAGGTAAATTGTCTGTGGCGGGAAAATGGGCAGACGAGATGTCAAATCCAGACATGAAAACTCGGTTGCGTTGTGCCTCGTCAAGCTCAGCGGCTAGAGACAAAAGCCACGCGTTACGCCACTATTCAGCGTCCTCGCATCCGTTCGTGAGATTCAATTTTCTCACCCATTTCCGCAACCAAAATCTGCTACATGTATCTCTCCTTTGCTCGGGAGCTGGATGGCAGGATGGAGATCCCAGCCCAGCTGCGTCTTCCACAGCCATTGCAGCAGATGTAGTCTTTGAAATCGATTAGAAGCATGATAGCTATTTTTCCGCTTAAGAACTGGAAATTCACCTTCCAGATTCAGCATATCCATGGGGAATAACATAATCTTTCTCGAGATCTGTCATTTTGTCATGAAACCAATAAGCCAACCAGACAAGAATGCTTAAGAAATGAAGATTTTAACGTAGATACATAGGGTTTCATCACCACACATTCTTAGCCAAGGCGCACATGGTGACGTTTTGTATGCTCACATGCAAGCGATAATGCATAGTTCTTACATGCATTGGCTTTAGGCTAAAATCTGACGTTACATGTCGATCGAGATCCAAAGGTTTGAGCACGTAAATAAGGCGGCCAATTTGTGCGGCGCAGCTCCTAGGGAGGTCAAATAAGAGTTCGAGAGGATTTCCCTGCCCCTCCAAAGACTATAAGCAGGTCATATGTTTACTTCCCGCACGTCACAACCCCTCAACTCTCTTGCAACGGCACTATAACGACTTCAAAAAATTCCCCCCTAAACTCCGTGTCTCCAAATTCCAGGCTCGAGGAATTAAAATTACACCGTATACACTGTAGCATAGCTCTTGCGTAGTTTCGCCCTTGAAGTTGTTGCTGTGGTCGGCCAGTAATGTTTCGATAGAGACTTCCATCATGCTGTCTTGTTGCCGTCGCCGGTAAGGTCATCAGGAGTAATGTGGGATATAAGTGGCGAGCGATGAGAGAGCTTAAACAGGGCAACTCCAAGTAAGACTTGTTTGTGTTCGGTACAGTGACTGCATTTGGCAGTTATATGATCGGCAGATGAGGAAAAGAAAGTTTGAGATATGTATGCAGAAGAAGATTGCCTGAGTGCTCTTGCAGAACGAATATATCTTTGGTGCCCTAGAACCGTGGCAGCCATGGCGTGTCGTAGAGTTTGAGGACTGATGGAGGGATGGTGAGAGCTAGTGTACATCTACCTCGATCAATCTAATGCCTGAGAATTGGCGTAGAGTGATACGTACTGAATTATCGCAATCGGCCTACCTCTGAGTATTACTTCTTTCAGTGACGCCGATTCCGAGATTTGGTTCTTGCTGCCGGGTATTGCCACAATATACACATAGTGATGCCAAAGATGGTCTTGGAGTACTCAAGACAGCATTCTGCATCGGAGCCATCTACGATGGCTTCGCAAAGGTTGTCGATTCTGCCCGTGACTGACGGTGATGGAGAATGTACCATAGATAGTAATGATGGCGAAATGATCACCGGCTGGACGAAGTGCGCGGCATTCTTGAGTGTGCCTACTGGAGGGGATGTAGGCACTGCGACCCTACATAGATAGCTCAGTGATCCGAGACGAGGTTGAGATATATGGTGTAACTTATTGTGGTGGCGGGGACTGCAATGACGTTGTCTCAGTATCCCTCCAAGTCCATGGGAGTGACTTGGGTACGCATTCTGGAATTTTGAATGTCAGAAGGAACGCAAATCGTATGACATAATCTTCAACACTCAGGAAAAGGGTGAAGAAGTACGTGCCAATGGTGTTAAAACCGCTTGTACAAACGGCACTGCCGTGAAGCAAGGCTGGGGGATGACCTCTGCCCGCCGACACTGATGGACTGTTGGAATGTCAACTTACGGGATGCATTCTTTAATTGACGACATGGAAGTCTAACACTCCTTTCTTGTCTGATTTGTGACTCTTTTACTCTCACATTTAGTAGTTAGATTGCATAAGAGAGGCAAACACTGTCGATAGACATTCTGGCGAGCGTCGCAGCGTTTCAATACGGCGCACATACGAGAAAAATCTATAATACAAACGAAGTTCTAAATCAACTCTAGTAACATCTTCTATTTTTCAATACGATAAATTCCATTCCATCGCCATATATTTCTGCACGCTAATAGGAGTATTACTGGAGCAAGTTGGATCAAGGACTGAGAGTCCGTAGCAGCGACAGAAATGTCGTTTGTACAGCTAGATAGCTCGTGCATTGAACTCACTGACCTGGACTTCACTTGCACTCAAAATCTGTCTAAACATGACGGCAGATAAAACGTTGGATATGATTAAATTATACTTGTTTGTCCCTCTAACATAAGCATGAGACGGCGCGTCGTTGTGTACGGCTCAGCACAGCGCGTGCACCTAAGGATAGTAGATCTTTGATTATTCGTATGGTCTGAATTATTCCTGTTGTTGTTTGTTCCAGATGGTTCCAAAACCTAAGCCGGTTTGAGCCTCAGCAAAGGATGGAGCTGCTCGCTTGCGCGTTATTCTTGACTATTATTCTTGACTAGCGGAAAGATCCTTGCAAGATACAGTAGTCTTGTTGTTCTAAACTTTCACTCAAAGAAGCGGGCTCCCGGTTTGGTAAATCTGATCATGTTTTCTGGCTGGCATCTCATAACATAGGTCGTACGATCTCATTTGATACCCAAGAAACGCTTCCAGTCCGCAATCATTTCCTCCAAGACACACACGACGTCAGAATACACAGCATTCTTCAAAGTTTCGTCGCCTAGATCGTCGCCACATGAGAAATCACAGTCAATACACTTTTGTACAATGCCAATGTAGCGTTTCCCCAGCATTGCTAGCGAAGGCAAATCTTTGAGAAGTAGTCGTCTTGCATTTACAACACGAGGTAGTGCTAAGGTCATCGTATCGACATTGAAGCTAGTAATTTCTTTTTTTAGTCCAATCTCCAAGAGTGCAACACCAAGTTTTGCAAGCGTAAGATTTCGAATACCATAAATATACTTCAACTGTTCTGCATCGTAGCTTGACTGAGGCTGAACCGTAAAGCGTTCTGCAGGAAACTGAGTGCTAAGATGGAGAGACTGAAGACTTCTTGACAAATCATCCTCTGTAATTGGTAAGCCTTTTTTGTTTGCAGTAGCCTCATGATTTTCCGTGTCAGAGAAGTAAGAGATATCCTCTAGACCCCAATCTTGTCGAAGCCATGAGGTGGAATGGTACTGCAGTGTAGCCATAGCCAATTTGTGCGCCAGAGTCAGTTGGTGAAGGACTTCAAAATTTTGAAATAACGCCTTGACAGAGCAAGATTCTTTTCTTGGTATTTTAGAAGTAACCTGAGCATCTGCATTACGCCCGGCGTCATAAAAGATGAATTTAAAAGGGTGCGGAACTTCCGGGTACTCCAAGTATCCTAGTGTCGCATCTCTACAAATGGTAGATTGGCAGGCCTTACTTAGATGGCAACAAAAGCTTGGTGTTGTTTTAAGGTTAAACATAGTAAAAGCAAGGGCGGCATCTTCGCTTGCCATTTTCGTCTCGACAGTCGGCTTCTTAGAGTGGCTATCGGGATTCTCGTCTACACTTTGAGGCTCATCAAATCGTACCCGCTTTACTGATTTCTTGGCCTTCTGCGCAGTCGATGATGTAGAAGGCTGAGAGTTGGAAATCCGCAAAGGATGGACCAAGGAAGCCATGTCGTTTAGAAGAAAATGTGGCTTTGACTGCATCGGTGCTGGCGAATAATTCGTAGTCACGGATCGGACATGCAACCATATCGGAGCTTCTGAGGGTGTCGTCTGATCTTCATTTGAGACTCTTCGGCGGCACGCAATCACCATGTCGAGCCTTGCTGTCCCGTATTCAGCCTTGGCGTCAAGAGAGAGCTTTGCTTGGTGTCCAACATGGGAGACATTAGTGCACGACCAAGAATTCTTCAGCGATTCGTGTAGCTTCTGAGACGCTGTGCGAATATCTCCATAACATTTGGGCATACTTTTGCGGATCAGGCAATCCGGTCGGCAGTTGCGCTGTTTCTGTAGCTTGCATCGCTGCGCCCGGAGGTGGCTCAGCTTCTTGTTCCATTGATCTAACTCGTCAAGCCAGCGCCGGTATTTGTTTTCTTTCAGTGAAACGTTGAAAGCTTGATACAGCTGTTTGATCGAAGCACGCTTCTCGTCCGCTTGGCCAGGATCTGGAAGGCTGTCATCGAGCTCGGTTAAGCGCCGTTTTGTGTCTCGCAGCACATCTCGGATCTTTACGACAATCTCTTCAAGAAGCTGGTAGTCCCTGTCTAAGAATTGTCGAAATGTATCTTCAAGTGAATGGTCCTGCCAGCCGGTGTGTTTTGGATTCTGAACCATGTCAGAAAGCTCATGGGCATCTTTAACGGCTGCTTTCAAAAGCAATTGACAGTCATTGCTAAAGTTCCCCGCTGCGATCCGATAGCGGAGCTGGACTTCAAGTGCAACCTGGGTATATCGAGCAAACGTCTTCAGTCGATCTTTTGCTATACTGTATGATTTCAGAATCTCAACGACAATAGGTACGATACCTATAGCAAGTCCGGCAACTTCGATGCCAGACATCACAGATACGGTCAGTACATGCCAGGTTTGGTGAGAGGCAGATGCGGCCAGAAGCAGAACCTGACGAACGCTGAAAAAAATTTGATGTCAGTGAAAGAAGTACGGGTGGTGGGCAATTCTTGTCAGTTAGGCATCAGGCTGAGGGCTTTGAGCGGGTGGCTCAGCTTGCCGAGGAGCTGTATACCGTATGTCAGCAGTCAGTGCGCATCCTCAGTCAATGCGCACCTCGCGAAAAAACACCTCAATTTCAACACTACTTATCTCAGCCACTATGGGATCCCTTGA
>Ga0247757_10000119_pt1 | contig 63316 bp, 64 predicted proteins | sample UWRJL126311R4_FD_180929 | JGI IMG/M metagenome (GOLD analysis project Ga0247757, IMG submission 180929) | Plant litter microbial communities from Arlington Agricultural Research Station in Wisconsin, United States - UWRJ-L126-311R-4 | ecosystem: Environmental > Terrestrial > Plant litter >... | reverse complement strand
GGGCCCCCCCCCCCCCCCCCCCCCCCTTCCCCCGGGTCCTCGAAACCCGACGAGCCCGCATGTAAGGAATCTCCGTTGCATGATCTGAACGCGGTTCCAGTCCATCCTGGCCAGTGTCCGATCTTTGCGCACGAATGAGCGCGTCGCTCGTCCATTGTATAATAGCGTATTTTCTGCATTCTTCGCGACTGGTGATCTTCACCGCCTAACGCTATCTGGGATATGTATCTCAAGACTCTAATTTTCCTTTGTTCATCTAAAAATCTAAAGAGGTGGTCTAAGAGCGACCGGGATTCCCTTTTCCCAAGGAGGGAACCGACCCGTGGACAGATTCTGTTACCTCTGGCGCGACAGGCGATACGGACTGAACAAAAAGTGGTTCAAATGACGATTACATTCAGGTATATCCAGCATCCTCGGATGGAAGACGGGTTTGGTGAACTGTTCGACTTCTACACATGAATCCGTTCGAAACGCACGAGACTGCGAAGCAGGGGAATTACGGTTTGCGGCCTCCGGATTATGTTTCGCTCGTGTATCTTAAGGGGGTTGAGACGTTGCTTTTGGTGTATCCACGCGCCGCAGCCGGCATCATCAAGGTGCCGACCTCGGTCATCGTGCAGGGCGATGTCGTCTCTTGCTTCTTCGCTAGTGGGCTAGCCGTCATGCATAGGTAGAAGGCAAAGCATTGCACATCAATGAACACGGACGATGACGAAATGCATTCCAAAGCTTTCTATCGGTAGAAGTAACCTCACGCGTGGCTGCATGGGTACGGGTGTCGTCGTGTTGCCCAGAGGCACCTGCTGTGAAGAGCCCCACTCACACCACATGGAACGAATCGGCCCTTTTCTTAGTTCCCGGGCCATCTGACATGCTGTTCTGAGCGGGAATAAATGGAGCAAACTGTGGAGTACATCTGCACGGTAGGTTTCCACTCTCCGATGTTCCCCGCGTGTCAGTCGCCGAAAGAGCGGTGGGTCGGTGGACGAGGAGGCCGCAAGACCGTTATGACCGTGCCGGACCAATTTTGGGTCCCATGAAGCCGAGGGCCTTGTGAGTTGGGAATGATCTGAGTGACGAGCTATTTTTAGCCCATCTATTCTTGTTGGGGCTGGGAAACCTCGTTTGCTGTGTTTCTTTTCTTTTTGTCTTCTTTTTTCTTTTCCTTTTTGTGTTTCTCCCCTGAACACGTGGGATGCGGTTCCATTTTCGGGTGGGCGTGGATAGGAATAGGTAATGGTTGTTTGTTTCGGGGATGCGGTGCATGCATCTGTGTTTCCTGTTTCAACTTCGTTGTTTCTCCTCAGTTACTGTTTTTGGACAACTTGCGCAGCGTTTGAGACGCCACGCAAAGCATCTAGCATTCTTCAATACTTCGTGTGAGTCCCTACTGGCTTGTGGTTTCAACCTCTTCTTTCCTTGATCGGATGGGGTGATACGGTACATGGATGAGCTCCGATGGGCTCTGCTTTTCATGTCCAGCCGGTTTCGCCCTTTGGAGAGGGTATGTAGTATTCGACCTACCAAATGAATCCGGGACAACCTACCTGTGTTACCCGGTCAGGCGAACTTTCGACAGCCCTTTTGGAGAAAAACCATCGCTTTTTGCGTGTATACAGTGGAAGACGAAGTAGCGGTAGCAGCAGGGGTAGCCCAACGAAGCAATGGCGGTCGGAAGTTCATGGATCCCGGGTAGGACGACAATCTAACATGGTAACACGAGTAATCCGATTTCCTTTTTCCTGCGCGATTAGCTTTTCCTAGGTGCTGGCTGAAAGTTGTAAAGAATAGTTCGATAGCATTGACTATAGCTCGACATACATAAAAGGGAGAAGATAAAGGGAAGGGGGGAAAGGGGGGAGGGGTAATGCGTGCATCGGTTGGAGGATCAGGAGCATCTCAAACATCATCCGAAACGAACCGAAGCGGGTCATTTGCATCAATCGGATCTCACAAACGAGATGACCATTCCCAAACAATCAAAATCATGCCCATCGGGAGCACTCGCAGAAGTACGCGGATCTAAGAAGCTCTGCCGAATGACGGATCCTCTCTATTTGATCACCAGACAAATTGACACTGCTGGTGCCTACTCATCCATGTTCTTCCCAACAATTTCAGTCTATGTACAACCAGATCATCTATGGAGAAGTGTCTCGTAGATTTAGGGATATCGTCATACGATCCAAAGTGACTGCACCAGTGGTGCCATGCTGTGAAGAAATACAACGAACGCAACCCGCGAGTACCCTGCTGCGAAAAACTTTCGTGCATTCGATATACCGTACTCCGTCCATTCTCCCAGAACGACATGCAGGAGTAAATCACCGTTAATTTATCACAATCTTACATAACATCATTGATTGACAACCGAAAGGAATACATGCGGGTACACGCAGGGGTATTGTAGCCACGCTCACCTAGAATTTTGCAGACGCCCACCATGTCTTTGGCTCCTTACGGAATTGAGGAATACACAAATAAACGACATTGACAAGGAGATCAATGAGAGACAGTGATACCATGGAAATTGCCCATCCTCGATCGTAACTATATAACAGGGCCGTGCGCGTATTTTGCTGTTCATCTGAAGCGTGTCTGTTTTGCACGCTTAGCTGCTGGTTGCTCCGCCTAGAAGTCCCAATTGAATTCGCTGCCCTTTCGTCCACCCATACCATTACCTCTTTGGGCAACGCCACGGTTTTCTTTCTTATCTTGTGTAGGCTCGTCCTCAAACATATTCCAACTGGATTCAGTGCCCTTGCGACCACCCATACCGTTGCCCGCGATCTTGATCTTCTGGTGCTCCGGAGATGGTTCGTAGTTACTCCAGTCAGCATCCATGGTCTTGAGCAGCTTCTGCTGGTTTTCAGTGAGCTTCTTCCCATTGTTTAGCGCCATCTTATTGGGACCCGGGCTCTCATCTTTCATTTCCCAATGGGCGCCGAAATCCTTTTGACGGTTCTCATTCTTGACTTGGGTCGTGACATCGTTTAAAGGACGTTTGTTGTCACCCTGTGGAGTGTCGAACTCGTCATCGCCTTGTCCGAGAACATGGTCCTTATATAGGCCCATGCCCTTGTTTTGCAAACGTCCCTTGTTTGTCGAAGGTTTTGACTGGCCTTCTAGTGTACCGTCATCCCTGAACTCGAAGTGGGTATCGGCGTCACGGCGTGGTTTATGGACGACTTCACGGCGGACGGGCGAACCTTGGTCCTGTATGCTTAGGTTAGCCTTTTTTTTCTGCGGGCTGAGGACGATCAAAATCCACCTCAGACTCGGGTTGATAAAAGAGACCGACCTCATCGTCACTCCAGCCGAAGTGGCGTACATTTTGACCTAGCACCTTCGTCTTCGTCTTTTCAGGCGTAACGAAGTCTTCGAAATCCCACTGAGATAAATGCTTCTTGCTAGTAGGCCTGGCTGTCGGGCGGACCTTTGGGGTATCCTCACCATCTCCAAATTCAAAATGGTCGTATTTCTTAGTATTTGTCTTGACGCTCATCGGAGCAGGGCCTGGCTCTTCCTGTGTCTCATCAAATAGGCGATTCGGCTTGAAATTCTTTCCAGCGCCCGACTTTGGAGCGACACCACGGCTCTGTGGCGGGGACGATCCGTTGGCTGGCAAAGGAGTACCTGGATCTCCACCCACAAACAGCTCTGACAACTCGCGTGGTTGAGGCTTCGCAGATTGCGCACGGGGTGCGGCTGGATGCGATACAGATTCGTCCTCGTCGTCAACGCGTCGGGGCTCAAAGAGGGAAAGAGTGGCATGAGGGTCATTCATCGCATTGTTGGTCGACCTCCGTGAACTGATGGGGCGCTCCGAAATTGACACTTCGTCTGGGCCTCGGGCTGCAGTCGACGGACGAGACGAATCAGCAGGACTGGACTGTGCAGTACCTGCGGCACTCGAGGCTACGAGACGGATTTGGTCTTTACCGTCGCGGATTGGCCAGTTGCGAGCGCGTGCGCCAATGACATCGATTTGCTTCAGGAGCGAGCCCTGATCCCAGTAGAGGCGAATCTGCGAGATATTTTGTTGATTGTCGAAATGAACTATATGGACCTGGGAGACGAGCGTCAGCATGGCAGCCATGTCAAGAGGAGAGCCCGCGCACCATTGGCATCGTCACTATCCTATCTGACACAAAATTGTCGTCAAGGCCAGGCAAGTATGCGCCGCCTCCGGCGATAAACTCGATGGTGGTCTCGACGTCAACGCACAAGGCATTGTCGTTCTCGATGGCGCTCAGCACCTTCTGCACCTTCTTCTTCAGCAGCTTCTCCTGGACCGACAGGTGCTTGATTATGGCAGGGGCATCGTTGATGGTGGTCAGAGTAGTGATGTAGTGCAAGGCCGCATTGTCGGCGAGCGCGCCCGAGGACGGGCTCGCCAGAAAGGCACCGTACTTTGCGCTGAGCGTCATGGCAGGCGCGCCAAATGCAGGAGGTAATCGAAGGGGTGAAATGCGGCGTTAAGGGGTGGCTCGACTATGGATATGGGGGGAAATGGGAACTGCTGGGCGAAGGCGGGGGCGGGGATGCTGGCTTGTTGCAGTGGGTATATCAAGACGTGGTGGAGTCGATGTGCATGTGCATGTGTATGTACTGCGTAAACAAAAGCAGACTCGAAAGGAGCGACGGGCAACGGCAACGGCAACAAGGACAGCGACCAGCGAAACAGCGACCAGCGACCAGCGAACGGCAAAGGTGAAAGGGCGCGGTAAACAAAGGAGCAGATGCGACGCTGGGGCATGGGGACTTGCAGGGGTCCTCCCTCCCGCAATTAGCAGACCGTCGCCGCCGTGTACGCCTTGCCACAACACGCCAGACCACACCCACCCACCACGGCCCCCGCACGACGATAATGGCACTGAGGATAAACGACGAGAATGTCATTGACTGCTCACTGCGCCTAACAGCACTGGTCCTTTCAGTCCTCTGCACGCCATTACATACACCGTCTCCGCCTCCCGGTCAGACCCTCGCTGTGTCAGATCCTGCGGTGGAACTGCTATTGTTTAGGCTGTTTCAGAAGCCGGACGCCGTCCTTTGATCCCGTCTCACCCTCCAGCCTACGCTAGGTACCACGCCTACGCGGGGCTAACATGCGCCCTTGACCGTGTCCATCAGGCTGGAAAAAGGATTGGAAGTGGTTAATGAGAGAACGGCCCAAGAGAGCCCGCATCGTCGGTACATGAGCAAGTCATGTCTTGTGCTTTCAAGGAATCAGAAAAAGCGCTGGGCCAACGCTGCCCTGCATTCAAGCGTCGTATTCGCTCTTCTCGGCGTCTGCATCGAAACATGTCTCCCAGCAGAGCACGTTGCTGGGAAGATCGCGCTCGACGCTGGGTCTTTCGCGAACAAAGTACGCCAGCGCAGCGCCAAAAATGCCAAAGAGGGCGAGGCAGGTCCAGAGCCCAAAATTCGTTGTGGACACGCTCATGTCGTTAGTGAGGTAGAAGCTGGCCCCGCTGACAGCCACAGCCAGAGCCCTGAAAAGGTTTGCGATTTGCATGATTCCGACCACGGTCCCGGCTGAGTACGCATCAGGAGTCGTGTTCAATACCAACAGCGCCACGAGGACTACGGATCCACCCGTCAATGTGTGTTTGACAAGGAGGCCTATCGCTGATGTTACAGCCACGAGACTGGTTGAGCATGCTGCTGCAATAGCAAGGAAAGGAGTAATTATGTAAATGGCCGGGAAAAGGATCGAGCTCACGCGATAGAGCTTGAGCAGACCAAACTTGTCTACTGCTGAGGGGACGGTATACTTGAGGATGATACCCGCCATACCCTTCACCATCAGGACCGTCACTCCCAACCATGGACAAGGTATGCCCATGCCCCCCGTCTGCGAGCTGCTGTGGCCGAGGTGAGGCAGGAGAACGTCGAAAGTAGATGCGTGCAGAGAGAGAAGGGAGAAAGACGCAAGAAGAACTAAGAAAGATGGTGCCTGCATGAACTGGTTGATGGTGATGGGCTCGGGATGGACAAAGTCGACCATAGCAACAGTGGCGTCATCAGAATCGTTAGCCGAGAGAAAGGCAGCTTTTTCACAGTCGAAATCCATGACGGCAACTGGAGAGCTGGATTCGAGGACGAGCGTCTAACAGGCGTCAGATGTGTCAAGTTTGACATGCAGCCCAAAACTTACCTCCTGCAACATGATGGTAGCTGTGGTTGCAATCAAAAGTACAAGGGTCCCACATGCGAGTTGTGAGCCCAAGGTAGGGAACCTTTCCCAAACAGCTCCCGAAGCGTGCAAGCTTTCCGACACCATGCCCTGGATAATGGGACCGATTGAGCCGGAGAATGCAATGAGAGGAAGCAAAGCCACGTTCTTGACCCTTTCCTCAAAACTGTTGCTCAAGTCTCCAAGCATAGTGAGCGCAGTGACCACTACGGTCGAACTTGCCACTCCCGCAAAGTAACGGAACAATGTGCAGCTAGCGAGGTCGGTCGCGAACCCCATGCTCAGGCAACAGATGAACATGGACCATAGGCCCATAAGCGTGACTCGTCGCCTGCCCATGCGGTCAGCCAGATAACCCCAGAAGAGCCCTGTTGTGCCTCCGAATGCATATGCGCAATCTAGTATGCTTCTGAGGTAACTGGTGGAAAGGTTCCCGCAATAGTCGTTGTCTGAGACAAGCATCTGTAGTTGTGGCTGAAGCGATGAAGCCATGATGCTGCAACACTGCGTTAGCTCCTAAACCTCAACCTATCCGTCCGGTTGGACTACAAGTGGTGCAGTGTGACGTACGCCTCTGCCAGAAACACCATGTAAACCAATGCAAGCTGTTTGTAGCGAACCTTGGCTGTAATATCGGATGGCACTTGGACTACCACATCCTCCTCCAGCTCAGCCTGCTCTTCCGCCAGTGGTAATATGTCGTATTTGGCTAGCTCCTTCACCGGGATCAGAGATCTCGTTCTGCGATGAAAACCCAACATTGTGACCAGAATCCAAAAACGAAACGCGTATGTGACGGACAGACGATACCAAACGAATCTGGCCGTTTTGATGTTGCTCTCGGTGAGCTTGTGAACGGGCACACGACCGGCGCGTCCCTGTAATGATTGTCGTGGCCACGAGGGACCAAAGTTATGAGAGAGTGACTAGAATGTCGAAAAGGAATGACAAAGTCGGCGGCCCAGTAACGAGGGGAATGGGTGAGGTAAATGGCCCAGCATCGTGAGGGGGCATGCCAGGGCTCATGAAACGTCCGTGCGAGACGAGTCCGTCCCGGTAATTGGTCTCAGCTCAGACGGAGCGGGCAAAGCCATGAGCGCTAAGACATCCATCAGCGCATGCGGACCTCGGATTGCCGCCAACCATGATATCAATGTGATCAACCAAAACGCTAGGCTATTGGAGAAGGCCGGCCGAAGCCGTGGCTTTCATCGTGCATGGTTCACGGCAGGGCTGAATGGCACAAACAATGTTCTTCCACGATTTCTATTGTACACTATCTGGCGATCTCAACCCAGCCTCCGGCTAAAAAAAAAATATGAAGGGGGGAGATCCAAAAAGCCAAAGATACTACGTTCCTCCATCTATCCATGAGCCTGCGAAGATAAAAATGGCTTGTTTTTGTGGATTTTCTGCTATTCTAGTGTACTCGCACACACAGAACCGGGTCCAGAAGACAGATGTTTCTCGTCCAGGCAGCTTATCCATGTGCATGTCAAACCCGAACACGCTCATCCAACGAAGGCTGTAATCGCATACGAAATAATATCAGAAGAATATGGCTCGTAGGTGTTCATCAATTGAATCCATCATAATATCGCAGTAAATTATTGAGGGTTCCCGTATCCACTCATCAAATCGTCCAAATTTGGTGTGGGCTCAGCATAGAGGTTATCAAACTGGCCACCGAAATTGTTGATATCTGGAAAGAAACCGTTGGTTCCACTCAAATCCATGTTGGATGGGTTACAGTCGCCAAACAACTGGAAATCTCCAGTAGGAGGATTGAAGGCCGTATCAATGCCTTCACCGAATCCCTCATCCAAGTGCATCGCGGGAGAGAAGAGAGTCATGTTAGCTTGACCGCTTGGAGAAAGATGATGCATATTGGACGGGCCTGCTGTAACGGGAAATTGAAGGGAATCGTATTCGAATCCAGTACTCAAAGCGGGCGTTGGCTGCTGGAAGACACCGGTATAGTTTGTGTTGAGATTGCAGTGGCTAAAAACATCATTGTGGTTGATGGTAGCGTCTTCAGGAGTCACTGCGTCTTCAAATGATGTCGGCTCGGTAGGAGAATGTCCAGACGAATATGTTAGCACCGATCCAGCGGTGGTAACAGAGTCTCGTCTAAAATCTGGTTGAAAGCCATTCACACCGATAGCAGGAGTACCGAATCCATACGGGTTACTGTAGTCAAAGTCGGCATCCATCAGCGGAACTGATGGTGAAGGTACAAACGGAGTCATCGGTGTCGACAAAGTGACAGATTGAGGAGTGCTGAGAAACGGTGTAAGAGGGGTCGGTGGAGACCGGTCGGTGAGGTTGACCTGCGACTTTTTTCGACCGTTGCTCTTGGAACGTACATACTCCCAGCCATGAGCTTTTTCCATGTGCTGCTTACAGTTTGACTCCCGCTTAGACGCATATGTGCATGGTGGATAAAGACACTTGTACTGTGGAGGAGCGTTGGAGTGCTTGTCGTTCATGTGGCGGTCACGCTCTTTCTCGGTCGGCCACCCCAGATCATAGTACTTGCATTTTTCCTCCGTACACTTCCAAGGTCGAGAATGCGTCTTCTCGTGCTTGGTAAGATCGCAGGGTCGCTTGAACTCTTTCTTGCAATCACGGCAGATATGCATCACATCACCAGGCTTGTCGGACTTCCTTCGTCGAGCCATCGATCGCTTTACCTCCTCAGCGTCCATGTCATCATCCGACAAAGCGCGCTTCCCAGGCGAGAAAGTGATAGGGATATTATCGGCATCCTCGGAAAGAGGAATGAGATTGCCGCCCTTCTCTCGTACCAGTTCAGCAGGGCGGCCGTTCTTACTCAGCCCACCACGTAAGATGATCTTTTCGTCACTTTGAGCGGTCAGTTTGGCCCGGAAAGCCAATGCAAATGGCGTTGATGCATACCGAGAGTAATCCATGTCATCGAGGTCTTCTCCATTCTCCTCTTTTCGGCGAGTGGCGGCCATGATTGCGGCGTAACGTCGGATCTGTTCGACCAAATCAAGAAAGTAGTTGTTAGTGTACGGGCGGTCGGATGGGAGGCGCTGGTCTTGTTCGGAGAGGCAGTTGACAGTCGTATGCAATAGTTGAATTGATCGCTCGCAGAACCGAAGATACGATGCTGGGGTTGCCGAGAGCTCCTTCAAACCACGACGAATGCAATAAGCTTCTGCACTCTCAGAAAGATAGCGAATACCACTTACCGGTGCCAGGAAAATCAACGTCTTTTCGAGATCACGCAAGTTGCAAATGTTCTTTTCACCTATCCGACGAGGCACGTCCTTGATCAATGGGTGGAAGTCCTTCAAAGCAGCCTCAGCAAGAATAGGCTTCACAATGTACTCCTGTATCTGCTGTGCAGCATGATCACTCAAGGTGTGCTTCTCCTCTGAGCTACCAAGAGCACTGAAGGAACGGGTAATGGCAGCGTGAGATGAAGACACAGAAAGGTTCACAGAGTCCCTGGCAGCTGATTGACCTTTATATATGTTAGACCACAGGAGGACCGGTACGGACAGTTGCAGGCGGGCCTTACCGTCTTTTGATTCACTTATGCTGGAGCCAAGACCGCTATCCGAGGCGTGATCATGCAAAGGCTGTTCTACCTTGGGCTTGGGATCAATGTCCATAGGGTGGCTCTCCAGCCGAGTGTTGTCGAGGAATAAACCGGGGACCGGTAAGACTTCAGGATCGGAGAGAATGCTACTGCCGCCAACGGATGACGACTTGTGGCCGGCCACTCTTTTGTCGAAATCGTCCAGCAGGTTCTGAACACGACGGACGCTTGAGTCCTGGAGGAGCTGCTCAAGGCTCTCGGGGCTCGTTGGTGAGCGACGCGGCATGTAGTGGAGGGTATCGAAGTCACAGGCGTCAGACGAGCCAGACTTGGGAGAAGAGAAAGTGCCACTCTTCCGTAGTTGCATGCCATGGGTCGATAGCGGGGGGGCTGATGGCTTAATAGGCCGGCGACGGGGGTGACTGTGAGGTGCCGACATGACGGCTGTGACTGGTCAAGCGTAGGTCGAAGTGGAACGATTAGCTCGCAACTCTGCGTCTTTGCGAGTGACTGGTCGGCTATGAGTCACAGGAGAGGCAGACGATAGACTTCCGCTTCGAGCGCAGGGAGTCACAGACGGAGGCCGCCCAGAATGGATCCTGTTGGCCACCTACGGGGGGGGCTCCTGGGTTGGAAGCTGCTGAGACGATTTGAGATCACGACTTCATCGACAGGAAGATGCAGATGTGGTAGGGTTGGAAAGACGAGTGACGATAAAGGTGGGCGTGCTGGCCAGAGGGAGGCAGTAGAGAGGAGGGAAGGGCGCTCGGGGGTTGATGAGGCGCGGCGGGGGTGCCCGTGTATAAGAGGGCGCAGCGCGTGAGACGGGCTGGGGCACACGGGAAAGGATTCAATGAGCAGGGGCGGCTAAAACGCACAAAGACTGGTGACGAGGCCTGAGGACAGAGGCTGACGCAAAGTCGAGGACGAAGCAGGAGGGTGTTTGGGGGTGGAGGTAGTAGTGGTAGGACAGGGCGGGTCTGATAGAGAGGGACGCGAAGTCGCCGCCAAGGTTGCTGCCTGGCCGCTAAGCCTCGACGATCAATAGTCCGCTGATGGGGCACTGCCATTATTCGCCCGCGGGCGGCCCTGCAGCTGCAGCTTGCGTCGCCGTCTATTGTGTGCAATTCCCATGACGACGCCCGCCCGCCTTTCCAGCGTGAATCTGTGAGCTGTTGCGCTGCCCGCACCACCGAAAGGGCGGTAATGCACGAAGGGTACCCCGCGGCACCCACCACTCGCCCTGGTGCTCTGGCCGTGCTGCCGAGACCGGTGAGCCAGAGAGGGAAAGGCTGCTTACGAGCGCGCGCAGCCTCGGGATGTTGAGCGCCCGCGGGCGGTACTGGCAGCTGTGCATGGACGTGTTGTAGATGCAGTGTGGCGCCCGAGGCTGTGCGGCATGCCTCTCTCTTCCATCGTCGTCCCAGACGTCCCGTCTTCTTTCTCCTCCGCCGTGCCCGTCTCGTGCCGCGCGAGGGGCGTGCTGGGAGACTGGCCTGACCCCCGGGTCGAGCTGCCATCAAGACGCAACTCAGGCTTGCTTCCTTCGTCGTGGCGAGTGCGACAAGTGCGACAAGTGCTCACCGGATAGTGTGGGGGCCATCCTGGTCGGAGCCCACCGGCAGTGCACCTCCAAGGGTAGTGTGGCCACTGCTGGGATCGGCTTGGTGCACCCGTGCCCGCACGTGCGGGTGATTGTGAAGGTGCACGCAATCCAATCTTTACCCGCCCAAGCTTTGCGCAGAACTCTTGAAACTGCACTGCACTGCTGCGCACTGCGCAAACACGTTCGCGGCCAGTGCACGGCCCAATGATGGCAGGGAACGCATGCCCACGCCGAGACGCACATCACCCGCAGTGTACAGCAAGCATACAGCGCTCCAAGCTCGTCACCGGGCACTTGATCGGGTTAGCCCACGCTTTTCACATTACATGGTCACAGGTTTCAGTCTCTGCATACCCAGTATCTCTCGAGCTCAATTACTGTTTTAGGAAAAGAAGAAAAAAGGAGAAACCAATTTATTGCGATTCGATTTCATCCCGCCGTGTTGACCCGGCGAGGTCGTCAAAGGCCTTCAACACCAAGCCTCAAGCCGCTATAGTAGCGAGGATCCGTATAGCAGTGTCCAAACAATAGAATCCACAAATCTAGAACTCCGTAACGTCGCCGGCCCCTTGCTCAGCCGAATACCCTACTACCCCGGTTCATCAATGCGCCAATGAGGGTATCGTCAATCATGTCTATTCTTCCAGTCGCGCCAACAACGCCTTTTGAAAACAAAATAGAGGCCATATGGACTATTAGTAAGTTGATCAACGCTGACGACGGTTGCGGGTTGGTGGGCGGTTATTGTTAGGCTTCGGCGAGAGTACTTGTGGAGCTACCGGCGTGGCTTTCTTAGAAGCTGCCCGAGTGCTTCGAGCAGGTGCAGGTCCAGAGGTGGGGGGCGCGGCCTTGACAGGGACTTTGACGCGCTTCTTCGGTACGTTGAGCTCTTCATTTTCTTTGTCGCCATCATCTGAAGGCCGCTTTTTCCCACGAAAGGCCTTTGCCGCAGGCTTTGGTGCGGGTTTTATGGGGGCCGCCCTGGTCTTTCGCGTTGCTGGCACTACAGCTGGACGGACAGGCGCTGAGGCGGGCAAGACAGTCGGTATAGCTTCATTCTTAACTGGTCCACGTCTGACATTCTTGGATGGTGCCGCTTTAGAAATTTCGAGAAGATCCATGAGCTTCATGCTGCGTTTGCTACTAGGAATGCGATTGATGCGGCGATCCAAGCGAGATCGAGCGCTTGCAATTTGCGCTTCGCACATGGCCCGAAGTTTCTCTGTGCGGGTATTGCCTACTACTGTTGGTCTTCAAATAAACACAGGCACATCGGATACATACATTCAAGCTCCAGGTTAGCCCGGATGGTGGCTACCTCCTCGGCTGTGTATTGCAACATGCTGTACGTGTTTGTTTACGTTGTTGTTGTTGTTGTTGTTGTTGTTGTTGTTGTTGTTGTTGTTGTTTGTGAGCTGATTGTGACAACGGATATGCCTGAGGGTTCTGGTACGGTGATACTAGTGCGAACAAACGATTACAATGTCACAATGGTACTGACGTAACTTTGTAACCGGTCAATGCTGGAGGTGATGGAAGGAGATGCTTTGAGCGCGGTGGGAACTGACAATTGGAGTGGCTAGCGCACAGGGCAACCGCGCAAGTCTTGGCATGGTGACGCCTTCAATGTTCTGATCTTCGGCTCCCGCGCCAGCACTCGTTCCATTAATCTGAGAGCTTCAAAGCATCTTTTCAAAGCATCAGTCAATAACGCCCCACGCATCTATCTATATCTCATGAAATAAGTGAAGAAGTCGCAAGCTATTCGTTGCCCATGTTTGTCTAAGGACCCGGCTCCGTCAAGCGCTGGGTTTCTGATCTGGACGCTTTCCGTCGCCTGTGGCTGAAGCAAGCTCACGTGATCGACTGACGTCTAAATCCCCGGTCTGCTCGCTTGTGAGCTCTTAGGTAGCTCCGACGTCCGCAACGGCTAGCACCTTGACTGCAACCACGCCCCCTCCGTTCGATACCCCGCAGAGCGATCCGAAATACCGACAATATGGTGTTAGAAGCTTCTATGATAATGTTAGTCGATCTCCTTCACAGCAAGACAGTCTTTAACTCTTCCTAGTGTCGACAACAGTGAGGCGAGTCGTAACGGTGACTATGTGTACGTATAGCTCTACCTGCTGAGAGCCTCGGAATATTAATCTGGGTTAGGCCTTCGCGATGGGAAGCCCAAGCCGACGCTGTGAACCTCATCTTTTCCGCGAAGACAGGCGCTAATCCAGAATCGTCTGTTGGTCTCATGAGCATGGGGGGCAATACCCCAGAAATCCTTACCACTCTCACCACAGACATCGGAAAGATCCTTGATGGCTTACATAGAACGAAGATAAAGGGTACCTCGCACTTCTCAACAGGTATTAACGTTGCCGCAGTGAGTCATTTGGTCGTTGGCTCTGTCTGCTCCGACTAATGACAATACTAGCTGGCTCTAAAGCACCGGCAAAACAAATCGCAGAAACAACGTATCGTCGTCTTTACCTGCAGTCCCATTGAAGAAGATGAGAAAGACCTAGTCAAACTTTCGAAGCGCATGAAGAAGAATGGCATCAGCGTTGATATCATCGCATTCGGCGAGCTAGGAGACGAGACAACCAGGAAGCTTGAGAAATTTAGTGAGGCTTGCCAGAGTGCGGAGGGTTCATATCTTGCTGTTATTCAACCAAGTTCCAACCTTCTCAGTGATTCACTTGTCACGACCCCCATACTTGGTGGAGATGGTAGTTCCGGTGGATCTGGAGCAGGCAATACAGGTGGCGATGGAGGGGATACAAGTGGTAACTCGTTCGAATTTGGTGTAGACCCATCTGTCGATCCAGAGCTTGCTCTTGCATTAAGGATGAGCTATGAAGAAGAGAAAGCACGGCAAGAGAAAGAGAAGAAGGCGAAGGAGGCTGCAGATGGAAAGACAGAGTTGGAGCCAGTCGTGGAGAGTGATGAGAAACAGCCTCTTCTTGATGACCAAGGTCAGCCGAGCGAGAGTGGCAGCGGAAGCAAGGATAAAAAGGATGACTCGGACAAGATGGATACGGCGTAAGGCTCGCACATTGCTGTCCATCGAACTTCTTGGGTTTGGTGGTATAGATCTCACTGGCTACATGCATCTCCGCGGGGTATCAAGTATAACTGCCCGGCCTTGAGCGATACGATGAGGGCTTCCTTGAAGGCCAACATAATAAATGCTTCAAAATGATCGCATGCTTTCTATGCAAGCAAAATGATGGCACGACTAGAGTTTGTGTATGAACTTAAGACCTTACCACTTGGCACGGCTAGTCGAATCGAATTCCCGCCGGGGTATCTCCACACTACATTACCCTACCATGCCCGAAATTCTTCTCTAAGCCCAATCTATCAAGATACTTCTCATCGCATTCCGCATATGTCAGGATTACTATTTCCAGACTAAATAGATACCATGGCTGGATGTCTACCAGCATCTGGACTACAATGGAACACTTGAAGTTTCTTCTCCTTTTCATCCTCTTATTTTTACAAACCCGTCAAGCCCTCTATCAAATTTCTCACACCTTATTGGCATTTCCACTGTATAGAATGGATTCTTCATGACGTAGTCTGCATACAGCTCATAGATCTTCTTTATCATGGTATCAATATTCGGTTGCTGCGGCTCGGTGAAGAGCAAGAACTTGATACCGGTGAGGGTTTGGAAGCATTGCATACGAAAATGGGAGGTTTCAAGAACTTCCAGACCCGATGCCCGGTGTGTGAAGGGAGATTGTGCGAGATTGGTAGACAGATTAGAAGAGAGTGATGGTGCAACTGGCGGATTTGGGCAAAGTTGTTTGGTAATTGCATGCATGCTAATGGTATAGTCAGCAAGCGCATTACAAAAATGTGTATGAAGACGGTACCCATGAAATGAGCCTGCAAGCATGAGGAGGTCATTGCTAGAGAGCTTGCTCATGCCGGTGTGGAACTCGCGATTGTAGATGAGACCGCCTGACTTGCTGATGACGAAGAGAGCAAAAACCACCCTTCAATAGTTAGTGCTATGCATCTGGGCATGAACCCCTTACAGAAGCTCACATTCTGCTTATCTTCTAGTACGACTGTGAATATGGTTTGAGGCAAACACAACAGCTCTACCTCTATGTCGCGCTTTCCCATGATGGCGCACGGGCCTAGGGTGACTCGGAGGCTCCAGCAAACAGGGGTCCTGACCGCCCGCATTCTGCCCCTCCGCGCGCAAGCTGCTCCACCTCAACATACATCCATCCCAGCGGCGGACTCGGCGACCACCCTAGCTCAAACTTCTATCCCGACTTCTACAAGCACCTGTTATTCCTTCTTTTCCACCTCGCTAATCAGTTGCGCTAAGCTGCCTCGCAACTAGTTTCAGCAGTGCACCACAACGGCAGCTCGTATTCCATTCTGTGGTGCTGGTTCAGGACATCGTCGCCCAACATTCAGCCTTTTTAACCATGTCAAACCAGTCAATATTGCGCATCACTCGTGTACGTAGAAACTGGAAAGGTCATGATAAACTATGTGTTTCTGACATTAAGCAGGAACTTAGCGAGATCCAACGGGGGTCGGACCTGTCTCTGGCTGTTGCCTGTCGAGATATCGATGTTCGCCATGTGCGAGCTCTCATCATTGGACCCCCAGACACCCCGTACGAGTTCGGCTTCTTCGAGTTTAGTGTGAAGTTCACCCGCGACTATCCTACAAAGGCTCCTTCAGTCACATCAATCACGACTAACGGAGGACGTACACGTTTTAACCCCAATATCTACGCCGGAGGCAGAGTATGCCTATCAATCTTAGGGTATGTTCGAAATGCTATTTCTATATTATGATCAAACTAAAGTCATATAGCACATGGCGGGGTGAACGCGGCGAAGAGTGGTCCTCTGCCCAAGGACTGGAGTCTATCCTCATTTCTATTCAAAGTCTTATGTCATCAAACCCATACGAGAATGAGCCTGGCTTTGAGGATGCTAAGTCAGATTATGACAAGAAAAACCAAGCTGCATATGTAGCCAAGATCCGACATGAAACTTTACGCATCTCTGTGATCGAACGACTTGAGGGTTATCTGGGAATCGAGAGGGGGAAGGCGCCTGGTGTGACAGTCTACAACGCTGAAGAAGACTACCAGGCTGGGGCGGCTGAGGCTCCCTTTGAACCGTTTAAGGATCTCTGCAAGCGACGGTTTTTGTGGTACTATGAGTCCTATCTTGCTAGCATTGACGAAGAGATGACAAGACATAAAGATGGCGACCGGTTTGAGAAAATGCCATTTGAAGGCCCCGGCAACACTATGGAAGGTTCTTTTGAATATTCTTCGCTTAGGGAGCGGCTTCAGGTCATCCGATTGAGACTTAATGAAGAAGCTCTCAGCTGGGCTGCAGAGGGTATGGTGGCTGTTCAGAAAGAGACCAGCATCGCAAGCAATATGCAACGACAATTCGAGCAAATTATCGAGAACTACAAGAAGAACGACGCTGTAACACTCGATCTCGACCTCGTCGACAAGAACCCCTTTGTGTGGCGGCTTGTGTTGTTTGGACGCCCAATGACAAACCTTGATGGAGGTAAGTGATGCTGTATAATTAGAAACGACTGATGTGGCTTTTCATCAAGCAGAATTATGTGCTAAGATAGCCTTTTTAGGGATGTTTCGTATCATGCTTTACGTCAGCCCAAAATTCCCAGATATTCTACCACGAGTGAAATTCGAGACACCCATTTTCCATCACCGGATATCACCGGAGGGCATCCTCTGCTATGATGCTACACGCAAAGATGACATGAGATCACATATCGAAGCAATCATTGAGGCCATTGAGGAGGAGTCTCCTGCGTACGATCCTCGAACCCTTGTGAATCCAGAAGCAGCCAAGCTGTTTTGGGGTGGGCCTGATGAGAAAAAGTTGTACAACCGAAAGCTACGCCGGTCGGTTCAGGATAGTGCTGAGTAAGTTTCGAATCCAACATAATCGATACTGTTTTCCATGACACTAACGCGTCAATAGAAACTGCTTTTGAATCAAGTGCATTGTATGCTCATCATAGCTGCACGGGCAGCATCACGACGACACGGCTTTCATATAGACTGAGGGTTGATACCCGGGCCCCATGATCTGGTCCATGCATTAAGGAGTCCTGGATGGAGTCAAGGAGTACATCATGGCTAAGCCAACGTGGCGCATGGACTTGTTGATCTTGCGCTAGAAATCCTTGGTACTAGGGCAGAGATACTCAGGCTCCACAAAGAGTTATGATATTACAAGATAATTAATTCCAACACGAAAATTTTACGCTTTATGTTGATTGATATCCCCTAGTCATGTGGCTTTTTATTGGTCCTTCTTATCAGCTTGTTTCGCGTCATTGTCTAGGATGTACTGGACGCCTCTGCGAATACCTTCTCCTAGGTCGACCAAGGGGTAGTAGCCTAGCCTGCGCTTGGCCTTGTCGATACTGTGATATTTGTTCAGAGTACTGTATCTCGCTTGTTGCCGCGTAAGAGTGGGCTTCCTGCCAAGTGCCCAGAATACCCATTCGAGAATTGCACCAATCGCGAAGGCAAAGTCCTTATCCAACGTCCACACCTTAGTGAGAGGCAATCGATCGCCTGCCTCATGCCACACCGCCCGTGCGAAGTCCCAGAAGTACACCGGCTGGCCATTGGTTATGAAGAAGGCTTCTCCGTCTACACGCTCATTATCCAAAGGGACTGTTGGGAGCATTGTGTGTGTATGGAGCAAAGCTTGTACAGCGAGAAGATGACCAAAAGCAATATTCTCAACGTAAGTAAAGTCGAACAAGTTTTCATTGTTCCCGATCTGGAACCCAGTATTGCCATTCTTGCATGCGGTGACCATAGGGGGTAGGACCTGCACATCGCCTTCGCCTATAATACCAGCAGGCCGAATGGCGCAAGTGAGGAAATTAGCGGGAGTACGGTTTGCTTCAAGCACAGCAATCTCTGCGTATGCCTACGAGCCCCATTAGCTTGCATCCTAGGGCTTCCTTGATGGGATTTCTGCATACCTTCGTGGTCGTGTAGTATTCGGGCTGTGCGTCTCCCGTTATGAGCGGCCATTCCTCGTTGGCGTTGATGAGTTCTATGCCTGGACCGAGCACGACGCTCGCAGAGCTCGTGTAGACGAAGGCTTTTACACCGGCCTCTTGAGCTGCCGTTATCAGGTTTTTTGTACCCCCCACGTTGACTTTGTCGTGGATTTGAGAGGGGAGGTGGAAATGCGGAGAGGCGGTATGAATCACAGCATCTGGCCTCAGCTCATTGAACAACTTTTTCATGGCCTCCAGGTCGGTGATATCGCCATCGTAATATGACACCTGCGGCGAGGCATTGCGGTTCGAGGTCGTGCGCAAGTCAAGAACGTAGACTGTAGTCGAGGGATGGCGCTTCAAGATGAGAGACACAATATGATGGCCGAGGAATCCGCAGCCGCCTACGACAACGACCTTGCCTAAAGACGCGCTGGCAGGCTGTGCTGGCATGGCGTATGAAGGCGAAGTGGCTCAATTGTGGAGAAGATTTGGGGTGCAAGGTCGTTGCGGAGAAGAGATAGGGGGCTGGGCGCGGAGCAACGTTGGCTTAAGAAATCCTGGGAATTTGTTGCGCCCCGCGGCTTGTGTTCTTAAACCCCCACGCGCCCGCCACCATGGCTTGCAACACAACACCGTACATATCATGTCGCCTGCAACATTGCCCGCATCCGCTTACGACGCACTTGAGCTTAAGCCCGAGACGGTGCAAAGGTTAATAACACAAAGGCGCGGCGCATCCCCCTCGTCCATTGCCTCCCCAAACTTACTGCAACATAATCTCGACCAGCAACAGCCTGAGTGCCGGCCCCAGCTCAATGAATCTTGCATTTTCCTATATGCTGAGGTGCTACTGCACATTAGGACCGTCACGCTATTTGCGTCGCTACATACCTGCCACAACCGCGAGACCAAGGTCGAATTGACCGCCAATGGTCGCTCCATCACCGTCACGCACGAAGGAGAATCGGCTACACTACGACTTCCCATCAAAGTAGAAGGTGGAGGCGACGCAGCGCTTTCACTTCCAGCGCAGCCGCCGAACAAAGAGCTGACACTGCGGCTGCAAATCCAAGAAAAAGACGACTCGGACCTGCTCGCCCCCTTGCAGTCTGAGGAGCGCAAGACAAACATCGTGCCTTGGGACGGTGCTTTCATGAGCGCTCTGGAGAATGCTATAATCTGCTGCGCGAACTGCCATCAAGAGGTGGTTCCCGCTGGCAAGATTAGAGTATGGAGAGACCTTCCAAACGAGAATTGGGCAGAGATGATGGACTTCTGGCACTGCCATAAACCTGATGAGCATCATCTTCATGACCACATTCAGAGGGACGCTATTGGCAGAAAAGGCTATGCTGCAGGTAACATACTGAGGACAGTTGCAGGGACTGGTTATGTGGACCTAGGAAGTTTTTTACTGAAAGAACATGACTGTAGGGGTATCAAGGTAGGCCGACATAAGTCTCATTGGACTCACACACATGCTATCCGTAGCATGCTTCCCCCGTAGCTTTATGGGCAATGAGAAGGTGACGATAGCCTTTGCCATGGCACCGTCATCGATACGATTCGCCCTAGAAAGATAGGCTCCCACTCGCCGTTCGGATCCTCTTCCTCTGGTTGACGGGTCTGTTGGTGCAGTAGTGGAGTGGCCTGGCTTCACTGTCACGCTGCTCATAGACTCATGGGACTGGCAAGACAAGCTTGGGTTACATTCAATAATTACAACGCTCTTTCCCAACACAATTCGTTCCAATCATCCCAAGGTCTTAATAAACGTCCTTATGCTAACTAGAGCCTCAGGCCTTGGGCAGCTCACTACATTGCAACCAATGCGGACATATACTCGGTATGCCCGACTCCGCTTCTGATAGCTGGCGCATCTGGAAATGGTGTGTTGGCGTTTCGCACATGCTTTTGTCATCGCCAATCACGTACCCCATCCAAAAGTGGCTATCTGCCCGTCTTCTATTCCTTATAGATAACCAAGGTCTCCGCAAATTCCATATCCACCCCAACGTCGAACTCTCACCCATGGAATCCATACCTTCGCTTCTGATATGGGTTTTCACTCCAGATCTCTTCTTCTCGTCCTCCTGGTTACCAGAGGATCGAGATGCTCCGGCACGCTCGATGAAAATATTCTATCGATATCAGGCATACGCTCTACCGACACCTGGCGAACCCGAAAATGTATTGGTGGATGAGGAAACCTTTCCGAGTGAGCTGTTTGAGGAACTAAAGAAATCTCTCGAGGAAAGTCAAAAGATATTACCATTGAACGCAAGAATGTTTCAGGGGTGGAAGGTTGGGCTGCTGGAACGGTTTGATTTCGGAGATATCCAGAATAATGACAGTGGGGGGAGAGCAAACAATAAAGAGATTGTGGAACATATGCTGGCACAGACCTCTTCACCCGACTCCAACCGTAACCAAAAAAATCTGTAATTTAAATCCGCCGCCATTTGAGCATGCATAGCAAAGCCTGACCGGCCTTCAAAAGCCTAGTGGGTCGTTGAGCCACGAGTTTAGGAGCGCTGTACCGTTCAAGCCTCCCGACTAGTGGCCGAATCGTCTTTGCCCCTCTGTAAAAATCTGGGAGGGGCATTGGGTTCCCCTGCCAACCTATTAACCTGTAAAGATAGAATTCGGTCATCGTTGTTCGACTGTTGCTAGGACCGTAAATGTTGAACAAAAACAATCCGGGTTCAAGAATGATGCCGGCAACTGCCAGTTTAGTAGTAGCTATGGTAGACGGGAAAAGGAAGACGTATGAGAAGAGCGAGTATGGCCGGCAGTTGTCATCGAATTATATAGTGCTACTCAAGAATGGCAAGCGGGAGTATCATTCATACGGAAGTGACGGTTTAGCGTACAGACTGTGAAGGCCGTCGCAACTTTACCACGCCTGTTCTTATCCTGACTACTAACTTTTCGATGCTCTACCTTTTGGTCTTCATGTCCATTTTCATCTCAACCAAATAACGGACACTACCTTGAACGCTCATCACATCAACGTCAACCCCTCAACCCTTTCATCTCCTCAAAACATGCGTCCTCCAATGACGGCCTTCATCGCTCTATTCCTCCTTGCTTGTCCAGCTTGTGCCTGCAAATGCTTCAAGGATATTCACGCCAAGAGTGAAGTCTGGGACCGCGACAGAACCAAGATTTGCTGCAATTCAATCCCTTATTCCCAGCTGAAAGACGGCGACTGCAATGCACACGCAATGTCCAACCGACTAGCTGCTTTCGCAGCTTGCTGCCGTGAGGGAGATACCAGTTCGGACTGTTGGTGCCCCGTAGGATGCGGACCAGGTGAATTGTGCTTCCAACTCCGTAGAGAGAAATGCCTAATTTACATCATAGTGGGATACTTCGTACCCCCGCTCCTACGAGCTCGCCAGTTCAAAGAAGATGCATAGAAATTGAGGCTGACATGCTGGCTCCTTATTTAGAATTCTAGGAAGGGAGGGAGAACGTAAGGGCGGAGAGCCGAGATTGTTAGGTATCGTCCCAGGTGCTAGCTAAGAGAAAGGTCGACCATGCCTCGGTCCACCACGATAGTATCCCTAAAACTTGCAGACTATACATCTGGCACCTAGGGCTTCTCTCCGACTGTAATTGAAAGAATTCTCAAATAGCCAACTCAACCAATGCGGTGAAAAACACAAACCTCCCTCCCCTCCCCTCTCCCCCAATTCCCGAAAGCAACATATACCCACGCTCCAGGCCTCAAATGCTGCAGCCTTTGTACATTCAGATGCCTGGATATCTTCCTCTAAAGCCCACTATAACTTTGCGTGTTCTTCTTCATTTACAAGAACAAATCTGTACCTCGCCTTGCCATCCTCCATCTCTACCACGCTCTCATTGGCCTCTCTCATTGGCCTTGCCTGCACCCAAGGGCTCACGCCCTTCTCCGTTGCGAACGCGAGCATCTCTTCAATTTCTGCGGGGCTCCCAATCTGACTACCTCCCACCTTACATCCCTTGGCAATCAAAGCAAATGCCGCAATAGCAGGCATATTCCCCTCAGGTGCACCTACTTGTATGAACTGACCATTGGTGCGCAGCAGGCGCAGGTAGCCTGAAAAGGGCATATCAGGGGAAGACACCGTGGAGATGATCAGGTCCAAAGACCGACTGTGCTTCCTCTCCCATTTTTCGTCCTCGCTCGTTGCGATGAACTCATCTGCACCCATGGCCATGGCGTCCGCTGCCTTATCCCTCCGCCGGCTTATGGCGGCGACGTAGTCACACCCCAGCGCCTTTGCAAAAAGCACGCCAAAATGCCCTAAGCCGCCGAGGCCAACGATGCCCACACGCTTACCTGGACCTGCTCCGTTCCTCTTCAGTGGTGCATATACTGTGATGCCGCCGCACATCATGGGCGCCGCGTCCAAACTCCTCAGGCGGTCTGGTATCCTAACGGCAAAGTGAGCTGGCACGCGTACGTAGTCGGCGTACCCGCCCATGCTCCAGTACTTGTGCTCTTTATATAGCCCGTTATACGTGCCGACAAAAGCTCGCCCACAGTGCTGCTCCATGCCGCTGGAACATTCGTCACAATCAGCCTGCAGACAGCTCGCTGCTTGAGCGCCGACACCCGCGCGGTCGCCAATCTGGAAGCGCCGCGCAGAAGGGGATGAACCTCTGCGAACAACATGGCCTACGATTTCGTGGCCGACGCAGACTGGGTAGTGCGTAGGACCCCAGCCAGAGCGCAGTGTGTGGATATCGGTACCGCAGATGCCGCAATGCGTGATTTTGATGTCGATATCTGACTCGGTAAACGGCTTGGGCGTGAAAGCTTCCCAGCGGAGGCTGCCCTGAGCGGCTTTTGCATCATGGCCGAGCCAGCCGTGGAATTTCTCAGAGAGAGACATGATTGGGACGGATCGCGTGAAGTCGGATGCCGGCAGGTGCAATTGAGGCTGCCGGATCAAGGCGGCAAACAATGGGAGTGCTGAGCACTATGTCGGTGATGTTTGCAAAGTAGATGCATTGGCGCAGCATTGGAATCAGATCGATGACATGGTCGCGGTCGAAGTGGCAGAACTTATCCGAGGTTGGCTGCGAAACCATGCCCCGCCGCAGCCGACATTCACGGCTTGTCCCCACCACTTGGCTGCGCTGGCACACCCAACGACATGCAGACTTGGAAATAGTACGAGATCTCATAATACCACTATTATAATCATACAACAAATCGGCATATCCAAAGCCCAAACGCCGCAGCTAATACGCAGAACCATCGGTGTGCCACAAAGGAAATCAAAGAGCTGAAGAGCCGCCTGCACATGGCAGTAAATAAAAACAAACAAGGATAGGAGAAATGCGTTAGACCCGGAAAAGTCATCCAATCCGATCAATCGAGCAGAACTTCCCTTGACTACTCACCCTCTGACCCCCCGATCTTTGGGTTTTCGTCTGAGAAGAGCTCTGCCCGAGCCTGGTATCATGTGCATCACCCCCTGTAGTTTTTCGCAACAATCTCAATCGAAAATGCAAACAAGCTCCCCCAATCTTCACCCCTCGTTCAACGATGAGTGACTTATTTTTTGCCGCCAAGCAGGCCGCCGACGATGGGCAGGTTGCTGACACCTCCACCCTTCTTTTTATCCTTCTTTCCACCGCCCAGCACTTCGGTCAAGGAACCGAGACCCAAGCCACCGAGCAGCTTGTTGATGCCCAAGCCGCCCAGAAGTCCATTAACAAGACCGCCCAAGCCAAGGCCGTTGAGCAGCCTGCCAACAAGGTTAAGGACACCCGTCAACAGAAGACCAACAGCAGCGATGATCTGGAACAAGGGCTCTGTGAGGAGAGACCAGAGAGGGTTGAGCTTCTTTTTGGCGTGCGGCATGTCGGAAATCTTCTTTTTAGCATTGTCGATGGTGGTGACAACAGACGTAGTGATTTCCTTGAGAAGATCAGCCAGGCGGTACTCGTTAGGGGTGGCCTCGCGAGTTTCGGAGCGGCCCTTAGCCTGGGCAGCGATACGGCCATCAGGGTCAAGTGCACGGAGCGAACCATTGCACTCCTCGAGAATGCGTGAGCCCTCCATGATGAGGGGCTTAACGTCGTTGACAAGCTGCTCTTCGTCGAGCTCATCGCGAGGTGTGCGGTCAGCTTTCTCGATGAACTACAACATCGTTAGCTCCCTGAAAGGTAAAGCGACATAAGTATAGATCTTACCTCTGTGATTTGCTTCATGACAGGCTGGATGCGCTCGAGCGTTTGCTGGCAAATGTTGGCCATCTTGTCAGCAAGCTCATCGTCTTCACGGCGCTTCTTCTCATCTTCTGTCTCATCCTCAGGCTCTTCCTCGGCAATGTTCTCCAACAGAGTGACTTCTCCAACTTTATTGCCATCGTTGTCAATGACATAACCGTTGTCGTCAATCTCAAGACCAGCACAGTGCCCAAGGTCCCCGGCAGTCAGACGACCAATGACGTCCCCGTCCTGATCACGTACTTCGCCTTCCTTATTGACACGCATTCCAGCCATGGGGTTGATACGACGCTCCTTCTCTTCTGGCTCCCAGCGCTCAGCTTTACCGATGACGTTACCGTTCTTATCGTTGATGTCGCCATCCTCGTCGACTTTGTGGCCAACGAGTCTCTTGATATCACCTTCGATTACTCGGCCAATAATGCTACCGTCAGTAGTCTGCACAGTTCCATCCTTGGCCACAGTGTTGTTCTCAAAGCCTGCGAATGGTCCCTCAGGCCCGGATGAAACACCCTGGACAAGCTCGGCGCGACCGATGACATTGCCAGCATTGTCCCAGATCTGTCCTTTACCGTCAACCTTTTTCCCAACCATAGTAGATGGATCGCCTTCGGCAACGCGTCCTAGGATGGTACCGGAAGAATCGACGACATTGCCAGCCTTGTTAACAGTACAACCAGCTAGGGCACTAAGATCCACCTCATTTTCTTCGGGTTCCTCGTAGGGTTCAGCATGACCTTTGACGTTTCCATACTTGTCAATAATATCGCCGTCTTCGTCGACGTGATTACCGACAAGCTTCTTCGCATCGCCTTCGGTTATCCGGCCAACGCGGTTGCCATCCGCATCTTCCACCCAACCATCTTTGACTACACGAAGACCTTCCAAGCCGCCAAACGGGCCTTCCTTGCGAGTGACTCTTTCGTTTTCAGGAATTAATTCGCAACGACCGACAACCTTTCCTGTATCGTTGTGGATTTGACCTTCACCATCAGACTTACGACCCACAAGGTCTGGAAGGTTACCCTCAACAAGACGGCCCATGGGTGTTCCATTAGAGTCGACCAGATAACCTTGTTTGTTGAGCGTAAGGCCATCAAGGACAGAGAGATCTTCGGGAGTCTCCTCTTCTTCCTCAATCGGCTCAGCATGGCCCTTAACATTGCCGTATTTGTCGAGAATGTCACCATCTTCGTCAACAGCCATGCCAACAAGACGCTTAGGATTACCTTCCACGATGACACCAACAATGTTCTCGTCTTCATCGGCGACTTTTCCGTCAGGGACGACACGGAGGCCTTGGAGGCCAGCAAATGGCCCTTCGGGCTTAGCCTCGCGTTCATTGAAAGGGATGAGTTCGACGCGTCCGATAACTTTTCCAGAGTCATTCCAAATCTGGCCTTGATCGTCGATCTTCCTGCCGGCAAGTTCCTTAGGATTGCCTTCGACCACGCGGGCGATAGGAACACCTTCAGAGCCGATAACATTGCCCTGCTTGTTGACAGTCATGCCTTCAAGATCAGATAAATCAATGGCTTCAGCCTCCGGTTCAGGCTCTTCCTCAGGCTCCTCGTAGCGTTCAGCGTGTCCAACCACAGAACCCTTCTTATCTAGGATATCGCCATCCTCGTCGACAGCCCGGCCAACAAGTTTCTTTGAGTCGCCTTCAACTACTTGACCCACACGGTTGCCATTCTCGTCCTCGACAAAGCCACCCTTCACCACAATAAGGCCCTCTAGACCGGCGAACGGTGCTTCTTCTTCACCTTCTTCTTGTGGCACAGTTTGAGCGCGACCAATGACATGACCTTTGCCATCCCAGAACTGGCCTTCAGAATCGCATGTGGCCCCAGATTTGGAGAGTTTCTTTGCATCACCTTCAACGAGCTCTCCAACAATATTGCCGTTGGCGTCAATGAGTTTGCCTGATTTGTTAACGGTAAGGCCATCGAGAATCGAAAGAGGTGGCAAGTTATCGCCAGTATCTTCGGCAGCTTCTTCAGCAGCTTCTTCAGTAGCTTCTTCGGCAGCTTCCTGAGCATCTTCAGCGGCCTCACCAGCCTCCTCGGCACCTTCTGTGGCTTCTTCGGCAGCCTCTTCAGCTTCGCCAACCTTTTGCTCAATCATCTGAGGAAGAGTGCGGACCTTGCCGATGACTTTTCCATCCTTGTCGAGCACCTCGCCCTTCTCATTGATCTTTTTGCCAGCGCACTCCTTGATGTCACCCTCGATGAGCTCGCCAATCGGCTCGCCCTCTTCGTCCAAAACTTGACCCTTCTTGTTCACCTTTAAGCCTTCAAGGACATCAAGATCCGGAGTGACTTCGACTTCCTTCACCTCAGGCTCGACATCTCCGAGGCGTTCTTTGAGCGCCTTCATGGCTTCGAAAGCGGCCTCGCCGGATACGACGTCAACTTTGCCAACGACATTGCCTTCTTTATCAAGAACTTCGCCCTTCTCATTTATGGTCTTACCAGCACAGTTCTTGATATCACCATCCTTCAATTCACCAATCTCCTCGCCCTCTTCGTCAAGGACTTTCCCCTTCTTGTTAACCTTGAGGCCTTCCAAAATGCGAATGTCTAGTGCGCCTGCAGCAGCGTCTTTAAGCTTGTCGGCTGCGCCTTCGGCAAGCTCAACCTTACCGAGAACATTTCCATCAGCATCAACAACTTCCCCTTTGTCATTAACAGTAAGGCCTTTAACGTCGGTTATGGAACCCTCTGCGAGGTGGCCAACAACTTCGCCCTTGTCATCGACAACATCGCCAGAAGAGTTGACTTCCATACCCTCCAAAGCATCAACGCCAGGAAGCTCGTCCTCAATGTCGGCAGGTACCTCGTCCTCAGCGGCCTCTACACCATCCCGAACCTGATCGGCAGCGCCGGTGGCTTGGTCAGCAACACCATCAGCCAGGCCACCCTGGACTTCGCCCTCTGCGTCTTCCTCTTGATCCTCATCCTCTTCGTCTTCATCCTGATCCACCAGATCAGCGGCGTCAGGGTGAAGTTCGGCCTTAGCAAGAAGATTTCCATCTTCATCACGGATTTCGCCATTTTCGTCGAATTCCATTCCCTCGATTTTGGATGGGTCACCTTCAATAAGATGACCAACAAAGTCACCGTCTTCATTAAGAATTTGACCAGTTCGATCAGCCTTGAGGCCCTTGAGAATGCTAAGGGGTGGCATTTTGGGGGCATCTTGGGCAGTCTTCAATTGCTCTTGGGCAGTCTCTGGAAGGAGCTCGCAACGTCCGACCAGATCACCATCGTCGTCAAGGATCTCACCGTCATCACCAATCTCATATCCGGCAAGATCCTCCGCATCACCTTCGACGAGTCGGCCGATTGGCTTGCCGTCACGGTCGTTGACTATGCCTTCCTCATTGACTTCTAATCCCTTGAGAATGGTGAGATCGGGGGTGTCAGGGAGCTCTTGACCCGATGTCTCTTCAACAGTGTCCTTGACGTCATTGGCAGTGTCTTGAGCTCCGCTTGCGGCTTGACTGGCAGTATCCTGAGCGGCTTCGGCGGCCTCACCAGCTACATCTTGGGGATCCTCACCAGCGTCTTGAGCAGCGTCAGATGGATTGTCAGTGGCCTTGCCGGCGAGCTCCGATGCTCGTCCAGCAAGCCCGCGAGCACCGTTCAAAGCACCTTTGGCCGTGTTTTGACCGTTTTCAGCAGGTTTGCTAGCGGTATCTGTTGTATCATCTTCGGTGTTGTCATTTATGTCTTCGTCGCCTTCGTCGCCGGCCTTTTGGGTCACATCGTCGCCGATCTCCTCAGCCTCGTCGCCTTCCTCGGCTTCCTCCTCGGCCCCTTCGACAGTGTCATTGGCCGTCTCTTGGGTCTTGTTCTTGATATCACTAGCAGCGTCCTCGGCCTCATCGAGGGGCTTTGGCTCAGCCTGCTCAAGGTCGTCTCCGGCTTGTGAGACCTTGCCCTGTGCATCATCGGCGGCCTCCTCGATCTGGCCCTTTGTGTCCTCAACGTTTTCTGGGGCGTCCTCTGCAGTGTTGCGTAAGGTAGCCTCTGATTGCGACGAGCGAAGGTCTTGCTCTGGAGTGTCGGTCTTTTTGCTTAGCTTAGGAGCAGCCTGCTGCGCCTTCCTTCCGAGTTTGGTGGGAGTGCGGGGGGTTTCACTCTTTCCTGCAGCAGGGGAAGGCATTGTGTCGTTTTCCTCTAGTGGTTCTCGTGTCGTTCGTAAGGTTCGTTGGGAAGCAACAGATACGTTGCTGGAAATTGATCGTGAACGGTGTGAGCGGGGAGAGTTTCGGTTGGGGGTTGGGGGGAATGAGTAATAAGTGTAGGAGCTGGATGAAGTACCGGGCATATATCAGTTGACGAGTAAACGTCTTTTAGTAGAGAAGAAGAGCAGGACGCGTGGGCTATGGCTTTATGGGAAAGCGGTGCTTGGACAGAGAGTTCACCAGTATGACGTATTTGTCAAAAGCTCCTGGAGTACGTTACAGCAGCAGGGGTAGCTCAGGCCGTAGGGGGCAATGAGTGGACAGAACCTGTTTTTTGCAGCTAGAGAGGACGCCGTGGGCAATGGAGCTGCTATCCAAGCAGCAAGGACATTGCGTCACTGCACCAGCCTCGAGCGGGGCGGCAGCTCCATAGCGGAGACGTTGGCCAGTTAATGCGACACGAGCGGGTAGCTGCCTCTCTTGTGCTGTGGCTGAGCTGGGATGCGGAACAAATCGACGATCGTAGGCCGCCAAGATGACCGTTCGAGCTGTTGGGGTAGTGGAAGCAGACGCATGTACATGGGTTTCACTCAGACGTCAACGTGATCTCCCAGTAGTACTGTAGTCGATATACAAGGCCAGGCTCGATAAAACCCAAGCTGTACGTCGTCGGCAGCCTCCCCCGCGGTCGTAGGCCCTTCAACGGCTCGTCACCAATACTCATCTTCGTGCTCCATGCCAGGAGTTAGCAAGACCTAGGCCCGATCGGCAAGCGCAGTGGGAGCTGTTCCAGGGACTTGACCATCGCGAGCGGAAGTTGCAGGACTCCGGATCCTATCAGGGTGGGTGGCTTTGGTAACGTGATATCACAGGTCAACGTACCGCGATCCCGCCAGAAAGCAGGATGTGTGGAGAGTTTCGAGACGAGATGACGTCGGATGCAGGAGGTGCAAGGACGCCGACAGGGGGGCATTGTGGCTGGGATACCCCTGCCACTTGTCGCCTACGATCCAAGCTCTGCCGATCCTCCCCAGAACCACCAGGGCCACTATCATCCATCGTTATTATTGCTGTAGCCATGCGAACTCATCCTATCCGTCCCTGCGTTCCCGCCTCTTGCATTTGTTCCGCTGCAAGGCCCAGTAATTAGTCGATGCTAACCACAAGACACGCGGCATGCCGCTTGTTTCACCATCAATCCTGTTCCTGAGCTGTGGCGGATATGGCCTGCGTTTGGTGGCCTGGATTGGCTGAGGGCACACAAATCCAACAATGATGTTTAGGAGACATCACAGACATCAGAGACCTGGGACACCGGACACGGGAAATGAGAGACGAGAGACGAGAGGCGAGAGACATTGGTGATGTCACACCAGGACATGGCGGCAATCGGAGAAGACGGCACGGGAAGCGCCCGGGTTCCTGGGAGTCAGAGACAGGAGTCGTACCGTACGTGGGACCGCTTTTTGCAAGACAAGATGCGCATTATCCAATAGTAGCCTCTACCCACGCTATAGGAAAGAGAAGCCGGTCAGGGCGATTACGGGATATCAAGAACACGAGCCCATGCATGCATGCCGCAAACGCCAAAGTCAGGAACCACCCCTACTTAGCCAGGCACAAGCCAATGCTTCTCCAGTATGCTGTGTAGACGGCACTTAAGATCCGCTTACTGTGTCGCGCTTCCCGGCTGGCGGGATCGCGCTCTCCACGTCCAGCCCTGGCTTGCTGACGACGTTGTCGTTCTTCCCCTTCGCCTCCTGCACTTTGCCTTTCGAGGACACAGAGCCGTGGCGTATCTTGCGCCATATTCGCCGCTTCCAACTCCTCTCTTTCCGCTCTGCTTCTTCTTTTTCAACGTTGGCTGCCTCGAGAGCCCGCTCTCTTTGGGCGCTCTTGCTGTTGTCTTGCGATTCCTCGACCTTTCTCTTGTACTCTTCAGGGTGCCTGGCCATAAGGAGACAATGGTTAGCAGGAGTGCATACGGAGGCATGTAATGTATGGAATGCATGGGCAGGTTACCAACTACTCACATGACTTTTGTCTCGGCGTTGGACACATGCTCAACACCGTGTTTGACCTTTCTTCTCGTCTTCACATAGGTCTCCAGTCCCACCAAGACCGCATAAGATCGCGAAATCGAGACCCGTGACATGTCAACACCATTGTCCTTGAGAGAGTGCACAAAAGCGCGGAAGTTCTTAGTGGGGGGTCGGTAATGACCTGATAGGGGGGAAAGACGACGGAGTTGCCCGTCCTTGATTTTGATGAGCCCCGCGGCGGAGATTCGAGCTCCATGGAGGAAGGAGCTGTGCTGAAAAGCGCCTGACTGCTTTATGCCTATGTAAAGACGGAAAGATGTGTCGGCTACAAAGATCCAAGAGTTGGGTTTGACTGAGCTTCTCAGGAGGTGGTTCAGAACTGTAGCCGCCGACACATATTTGATCTTGGAAAGGCCCTTCTGCTGGTGAAGCTCATGGTTCACGTAATGCTCGCCTTCAACGTCGCTGTGCTCAGCATCACTTGACGAGCCAGTGTCCGACGACGACACTGAGCTCCGCCGACTTTGGCCGCCGACGATCTGTCCATAGGAGGAGAAGGTAGGCGATTTAGTGTCATCTCTGGGTACAATGCCATCGACGCTGTCCTTGTAGTCTACCGTCGTATTGATCCTCTTGCCATTCTTCGCCCAGCACAACCGACCATCCTTGTCGATCTTCACCAAGTATTGAAGCCGTTCCTCCCGCGACAGGTAGCGCACCTGCTCTTTCTCCAGCCGTTCGCGCGACACGGTGGGATGCTCAAAGTTCCTGCCCTGGCCGTTGTCAAGCCAATAAAAGAAGTTTTCGTGCGTATCTGACTTCTTCCATTGCTCGTGGTATGCTCTTAGATTGCTTCCGTAGCGGTGCTTCTGGTCGACCATCTCGAGGAAGTACTGGAGGTCCATCATTTTGGCCGTCTTCTCTCGGTCGGCCTTCAGCTCGGCCCTGGTCTGGTGATGCTCTCCATTGTAACCATGACCGTGGTCGCGGTCGTGGTCGCGGTCGTCATCTCCGTCTTCTGAGATGGCATCTACGGGGTCGTCACTGCCGGCTCGCCGGGCAATCTCCCCTACTCGTTTCCAGTTCTGGCGGGCGGCGTCAGAGGCAGCTCGAGACCGCTGGTCGGGGGTGGACAGGCTGTCTCGCGTTGTGCGTTCGGAGCGTGGGATGGGTCGCGTTGCATTCCGCCATCTCGCTTGGGCGTATATTAGCTCCAATTTTCACGTAGACATGTATGTAGTTGGTATAACTCATGCAGACTGACCTTCCTTTAAAGCCTGTGCCCGTTAGTGTCCAAGGACCCAAGTGGAACATGGGGCTCGGCACATACTTCTGACCACCGTGCGTTTGCATCTAACCCCATCCCCCGAAGCTGCCTTCGCTCTCGGTAACCGCGATAGTTGCGCTGGATCACCTGCGCAGCTTGCGCTTGCTGCTGCTGCTGCTCCTCTTCCTCCTCCTTCTCCTTCAGAAGCTGCTCAGTCCCATGGCGACCGTCGTCGGCCTGCTCGCCGACTACAGACCCAGACATGACGAAGATGCTGCGCTGTGAGGAAGAGCGGCAGCGGGGAATCAAACCCCGTTGCTTTGCGCGCGGGCGAAGACCAAGGTCGTGGCTTTGAAGCCTGTTGAAGCCCGGAAGAATCGGCACCAGCCACACCGCCCCGCCCACCACCGTTGCCGCCGACTCGTCACCGTACCTTCGTGTGTATGCATGCATGCATGTCTCGGGCGTTTTATTTTCCGGCTGAGTGCCGTTGAAGAGGGCGTTGTCTACTGCGCTTTTCCTCCTTCTAGTATCCGTCCATCGGCAAGACAGCGGAACTCCACCCCCAAAACTGCTGGTTGCTAACCTAATCTGGTGCGTAGCTGGCAGCGAAATGCCTCCTCGTGCCATGCCAACCAGGCGCCCGTCTGTCCACGCCCTTCCCCAAGCTCCCATCGCCAATTTCGATTGTGGAATTCCGTCCTACAGACAGGACGCGAAATTGCGTGACATTGCAAAGGGCGGCCATCTTACGTCTTTCTCAAGTGAACCAAAAGTAGCATGCCAGTCCAGTCAATGTATTTATATGGCTATACTACCTCGATGTCGATTTCCGCATCACTTCCATCCGTCTGCCCAAAACATCCTGTCTGGCTAACGATAGGCCGCCCTCTTGTCATCCCAATCCAAAACTGAAGCACCAAGTCCGCTATGTCTGCACAGTTGGACACGCCGTTGACGACGCAGAGTGGGGTCGTCTTTTCGAACCGCCTGGTGAAGGTATGATTTCAGCTCTGGCCCAAGAGCGAAACAATAACAACCTCAAGGCCGCCATGGCAGAAGGCCTTGCGAACAAAGCAAACGATCCGAGTGACAGACACGTGACTCTATACAACACCTGGAGCTATGGCGGGTGGGGTGCTGTTATCACAGGTACGTGTCAAATTTGGAAATAGGAAAGCCCTCATGCTGACATCGTTGTTTCCTCAGGGGAGGTGGAAGTGTCATCTATCTATACCGGCAGCCCCTCCAATGTTGTTAGCCAGTCTACGTCACCTCAGGAAATGAAAGGCGTGTGGAAACGATGGGCCACAGCCGCCCAGCAAAATAGTAAGCTCAAGCTTTGTGAGTTCCTAGTAGCGGTTACTAATGCTATTTCAGGTACGCCGACACTCGTCCAACTGGTTCATCCAGGCCGACAGTCCCCTGTTGGGTGTGGTGATCGTCGGTTCTTTGAGAAAGCTATCGCACCGTCTGCAGTACCTCTTGTTTTGGGCGACGGTATGTTGGATCGTTTGCTTCAGAAGGTCTTATTCGGTATACCACGGGAGATGACCGTGAAAGAGATTCGAGAAGTCGTCCAGCAGTTCGCCTCTGCCGCTAAGCTCGTCTACGACTCAGGCTTCAAAGGTGTCCAGATCCACGCCGCACATGGCTTCCTTCTAACACAGTTCCTCTCGCCAAAGTCCAATGTCCGCACAGATGACTACGGAGGGACGCCATCTAAGCGTGCGCGCATAGTCATTGACGTCATCCGCGCCATCCGCTCTGTCGTTCCGTCATCTTTTTGTGTCGGCATCAAATTGAACAGTGCGGATGTGGGCGGTGCAGAAAGCTTAGGTGAAAGTTTGGAACAGGTTGGACTGATCGCTGCAGAAAAGATTGACTTTTTAGAGATTAGTGGCGGTACCATTGAGAAGTTGCGCATGGCCACTGGCGATAACCCTGTATCTCAACGTACGATGCGGCGCGAAGCATTCTTCCTCGATTATGCACGTGCAGTTCGTGCGCAGTATCCGGATATTGTGCTCATGGTCACAGGCGGATTCCGCTCACGAAATGGCATGCAAGCGGCACTCGAATCCAATGCATGTGACTTGATTGGGTTAGGAAGACCTGCAGCCGTATGGCCAAAACTTGCGAAGGAAGTGTTGCTGAACAAGAAAGTGAAGGATGAGGATGCTAAAGTGGATCTGAGGCTAGTAAGAGGCAACTGGTTTGTGAGGAATATGGCACCAAGACTGGTGGGTGTTGGTGTAGACGTTCTATACTATGCTAGAATGATTGCGAGGTTAGCTGAAGGCAAGCCAACGTATCCACCGCCGGAAGGAGCATAGGTCTCAATCCCCGCTCGTCTTTTCAAGTCAGCCAACGAATTGTGAATTTTTCTTCTCTAGAATTAAGTTGAATAGAACTGAGATAGTGACCAAATTGAGGCCGGGTCAACTAAATAATATGTAGGTAAACAGGAGATTTTATAATGCGACCCACTCTAATAGCATTTCACTAAATGCATGTTCGTTATCCATCTTCACTTGCTATGGTAATTGGTCATTTGGTCGGATCCTCCTTAAGCCTGTTTGTATACTGAGAGGACAGTATTCCACACCATCAACTACAAGGAACGTTCGAGTGTTTTCTGAAAAAGCTCTGAGCCGAGTGTGTAACGCCTTGGGAATCAATGTGATGCGAGAACATTTTCCGTTGCATGAAGACTTGTCGGTCCGCTTCTTTACATATTCCTTGTAAATCTTCTGCGACGTATCTCCTTTAATAGCCTACCATATTGTGAGTCCTTGGTGACAACCTTGCAGAAGATTTTCGGTGAGTTTAAAGTTTGCACGCTTATTATGCTGGATAAAGACGGAGAGAACAGGTACATTTTAGGTTTGAGAGATTCGATTCCACTGGTCGAGAATCAGTGCAGCAAGAGTTGTCCAAGCATGTATGTCAGATTTATATTCCTAGCATTGGCCATAGCTACTTTTCCAACGCCTGGTCTCCCGACATAGTGAAGCTGCCATCCAACTTCTTCCTTGACCCATCTTTTGTAGACTTCATTTTCGAAGACGCAATGAAAAGTGTAGGGAAAACATCCCATGGAAGCTGGTATTCGACTACCAAAGTGGATAGCATGGCTTCCTCCAATGTTTGCGGCGAGTGGAATGAGACTCAGTCCCCAACTGGAGTTCTTTTTGAAATAGCGCTCTCACGCGGAGTGACGTTAGAGATTCAGAGCAAGGGTATCTGAAGCTTATACTAGATGTCGTATAGCATAACGAAACTCAAACCCCAACGCACGATTGTTGCCCCGATCCTACTGTGATCCAGACATGGGAGCAAAGAGAGGGCAGTACTTCCGTAGCCTTCAATTCCATGTATATATCGGTGGCAGGCTTTAGTAGGGGTACTTGTGCAGAGCGTGGTGTCTATATTTGGTCTTTTTCACTCACTTGTCTGATTATATTCACGAAATGTAGATCCGAACAGCCTTCATTCTTTGCTTCGTTGCATCTGGCCTTACTCCTTACTTGAATAGTCTCTGGAGCAGCGAAAGTACGTGGAGGTGTTAGGAAGCAACAAAACCAACACGTGCACCTGCCTCGTAGTCACAGCTTGTGGAGAAATCAAAGGATTTGCTAGTGAAAGTGGGTAAGGCATGGAATTACACTTTGACAAACTAACAAAAGTTCGGGATACTCTATCTGCACAGCATCTGGCGCGTATAAATGTCTTTCTGGCGTTCCTTTCAGCTCTGTGGTTGCTACAAGGCGTCTTCGCTATTAGAACCAGATGGTACAGCTCCAGAGTACACTCCCTTATCCCAAAACACTACCGGCGGGCTATCAACAGTCAGGAGTTGATGCATTAGATGAGCTTGCAGAAATACAAAAGCGCATAGATTTCGGCTACTACACGAACCAGTATTACTTTGAAGCAGATTTTCAATTGTCGACGTATACACTCAATGATGGTCACGTCTTGCTCACGGCTAGGGCTCAATCCGCCTTCTCTTTCAGCGCACCCTTTGAAATGGTATTAGTCTCTGCAGATAGAAAACAGCCACCGAATATTTATTTCACTGGTATATTGCTGCAACCGCACCTCACACTATTTACCGATCATTCTTAGCGGATATCATTGATGGTTACGTCCCGTTGAATACTCAAGCATGTGTTCCGACTCTTCTCGTACTTTGACCGGTAATTCTCTCATTAATATATTTAATATTAACGCCTATCTCCTTGCACAACCCCCACAAGGGGGGAATTCGAATGGTATCCGTTCCAGGTGTATATGGCCTGCATGTGCCTGTTGCCCAAACATGCATGATCGCACTCGGTTCATGCCTTAGTTCCCTATTTACTATGCGACGAAGTCTTTATCTCGATACCACGTTCTTTCAATACCGCGAATTACATCCTAGCCGACGAGTACCTTATCGCACGCAAATATCTTGCTACAGCAAAGGAAAGGATGCAATACAAAATCACCGTGTAGCGTGAATGAAGAAAGTAGAACATAAGTAGACTAGCGCCATGTTACCCGAATTGTTGTTTCACACGCCATGAGTGTGTAGAATCAATACCACGCGCCCGTGCCATGCCATGCCATGCTTATGTTTAATCGTTAATCATGATTTCATAGAACGATCAGACGCGAACGCCCGATCCACCGGCCCACCTCAGTCGTTTTAGCCCAATACCGGCTCCTCTCAAACCAGATGCAGCTTCTTTGCCGCACCTTCCGGCTTCACTTCCAGCAGAGCCAAGCTGTCCCATGGCTTCGGCATGACCGGACTCCTTTCCGACAACGTAGCCAGCAGAGAAGCTGAGGGCACTAACGAGTACCACAACACCAGCGCTTACGACCCAAGTGAGTAGTGTAGGACTGATTTCTTCAATCAGAGGACCTGTTCTCCGCACCTTCTTAATGGCACGGCGATCTTTGCTGCTACTTCGTGTGGTAGGATTTGCAGGAGGGCTAACTTTGCGCTTGGATTGGTCCGAAGGATTGCTGCTAGCAGTATGTGGCGATGAGATAGAGATGCCAGTTGTATTGTCAGCGTTACGATTGCCCTTGGGCATCTCGCCGAGAGCTACAGATTCTGGCACTAAACGAAGTGAGGCAGGTTCAACCCGGCAGGAGTTGTTAGACGTTATAGGACGCGATTGGCCTATTTTGGGAAGTCCACGCACAGCAGCTGCAGCAGAGAGAAGAGTAGACAGACTGGCGCGTAAAGCCTCATCATGGTCCGTTTGCGCTTGCGAAGAGCTGAAATTGTAGGGCATATGCTGAGGATACGAGTGACGCTGCTCTGATGGACGAACGCCGGGTCGGCGCGGAACATGAACAGTTCCAGACTGGGAACGTATCGCATGCTGAGTTGGTGGATGTGAAAAAACGTTAGGGCGAGGTTCGAACTGCCGCCTCGAGGAGCGAGGATAGTTGACTGCTGTTGCATTCTCGTCGTCATCGTCGTCATATTCCTCCCGCTCCGACATAGTATCGGAAGAAGCGATAGAATGCGGACCTCGAGGAGATTTTCTGAGTTCACGCTGAGGAGGCGAGATGCATGTGCCTTCGGCAGAAGACGTCATGAGTCTATCCGACTCACTCTCGCTTTCATCATATTCCTCCTGACTGCTGTTGCCACCCGCTGTAATTGCCACACGGTGCCCGGTGCCTATCTGAAACTGGCCTGTGGTTCGAGCGCGCCGTCGACGATGGTGGGAGTTTGAATCATGCTGAACTCGGAGTCCAGTGGTGATGATTTCATCGGCTGCGGAGGATAGTGATGATGAGGAAGGCCGAGAACCGACTTCGATCCAAGATTCTGCGAAGGAAGGGTTATATAAGCTGACGTCCATAGTAGCGTCCCGAGGACTAGCGGTTGCGGGTTTACAGGAGGCGGAAGAGACAAGTAGAGCGTAGACTACAAAGAAGACTTACCTTCGGAATGGTGCCTCAGAGGCACAGGGGGCAACGGCGAAGGTGCCCTGTTAGGTTGTAGGCTGTCGATGCTCTCTAAATCCCCCGCATCTTGTTGCGGTCGCGGTTGCCGTGTCTGACTGTTATTCTGTCGCTGCATGGTGGTTGCTCTGCTGGACGTGGGAGTAGTGGAGAGGAAAGTACGGTCGTCGTGGGTAGTTGATAGTGGGCGGCGGGGGGATGGAAGTGCCTGTGGAGATATTGCTTCTAGGCCCGGTGATTCGCAGGGTGCAGAGACCAGTGTCTGGCACTCGGACAGCTCGAGCAGTGACGCCAGCTCTGGACGCGTCGAATGTCCGTCTGGTGGCGGGGCAGCGAGCGAAGGACGGTCGACGGTGGGCGTGGAAGGTCGCAGGCAAGGATCGGTGGGTGGAAGTTGACGAGGGAGCGAGGAAAGGTAGGTACGAGGCCGAGGGTGAGGTCAAGGGTCCGGGCGACGAAGGCGACAGGTGGGCTCGTGGACGGACATGGACACATGGCGATGATGGCGGCGGCTGGCGCAGGCGGTGAGTAGCCACTTTCCGCTTTGGGGCTTAGACGTCGCTGCCAGCCACCGTCACTTGACCAGCCGTAGCTCACTACCCACGCTCATCTGCCCCCCGCTTGAAACACCGTCGTCACTTGCTGCTCACTTGCCCTGCTGCATCCACGTCGACAAACGCTTCTGCCTCTGCCTGCGCCCGCCTTGCTTGCAATATAGCCACTGCTGATGCTGCTGGACGGACAATATCACAACCCCGCATAGTACCCTGCCGCCGTATGCATGGATCCGCGCCACACTAGCCTCGTGCTCCACCTCCGCTTCATCATAGAGGCGCACACACCTTTTGTGCTGTCCTACACCTTCATGCCCATGGCCGGAAATAGGCCTAGGACCCGCCTGGACACGGGCTCTTCACTGTGCCAAGCGTCCATTATGCACAGCACGTTTGTCTTGCATTCTCTCTTGCCTTTCCTTTGCCTTCACAGTGCTACTGAGCCTAGCGTGACAATTGATCGATTGCGTTATCATCATCCACATGATTGTATACTCGGCACTGCAACCTCCCATACCCGAACGGAGCACCATCTGAAAACTCCCCGGCTACCCGACTTACAACACCGCAAATCACAGCTGCAGCAGAGGGACAGAGGAAACCTGCTACTCGGACAAAGTCAAGGAGTGTCAGTAGAAAGCAATTCCAAAACAAAATCAGACGGCAATAGGTGAAGTAGAGAAGAAAAGAGTCCCACTACAGCGAGAGCCTGCGAAAGCTCGGGTCCCGGTTGTCCAAAAGCCTACAGGTGGTAAAACATTGCCCATCGCATATCCATCCTTGTATCTTCAGTGACCATTATCCCAAGGTAGCATCTTATATAGTACAGCGAAAGAAAAATGTAAGATGGTAATATTTCATAACACCCTCGTAGATGCGGGAACCAGTAATAGCGTGGAAGCCAAAGTTGATGGCTGGAGAAAAGTCCTGCCAAACCACCGTTTGGTGGTAGTGATCGAGCAGATTGCCGCGATGGTGCTGATGGCGGCGACTACGTCGATGTTGTTGGCTGTGTTCTGATGCGATCATTAGTGATTAGCCTTCTTTCTCTCCTCCTCCTTCTTTCGCTTGGATTCTTGGTGAGCCTTTACCGAGTCGCTTATCCAGTCCTTGAACTTCTCCCACGGGTTGCGATTCAGGCGGTTGCTGAGCTGGCGATACCTGTACATCTCCCCCCAGCAGTCACGCCCCCACTCGCATCCAGCCATGTTGACCAGGAAATCGCGATCCTGTTCCCTATAGTGAATATGCGGATCATCGCCCTTTTCGCCGCATGCTCCGGGTGGAAAGGCGTTGATTTTGCGCTGATGGATGAAGGCAATGTGAGGACGGATCCACGGTTGGCTCTTGTACATGTATTCAAGCGCATCTTGTTCCTTGTGCTCCCATTCCATGTGTTTCTGCTCATAGCCAACTGGGTCCCACCAAATATCCAGCAGTCTGTCAGTCCAAACGCTCCTTCGCACGAAGAAAGAACCAAGATTAAAGCCACCGCAGTCCTGAGGTACAATCATGTTGATGGAGCCGACCTTTCCGTCGCCTACGGGAGATTGCGTCTCTGGGTCCAAATAATCGTCGGTGAGTGGATGGGTAATGTTAAGTGGATTGTAGACGTTGATGTCTCGGTATGTGACATCCTGCAATTGTTTGAATATGTGCTTTTGGAGAGAGTACTTCGGTTCCATGATGAAGGTATTGGTGTCCAGCCACCAGAACCTGTTGGATGTTAGTGAAGTCAGGGGCTTCCGCCTGTGCAACCTACCATTCGGCGCGCGGATACTTGCGCATGGCGTTTCGGATCGTGTCCACCTTTTCCCAGCTTTCCCTCCATTCGTGAGCATAGCGCTTCTTGGTGCTCATGTCTACTATCTCCAAGTCGTATCCCCATTTGTGGGTATACTTCTTTTTGTTCTTGACACTATCTCTCTCGATGGCCCATTCGCGGGGACCTTTCCACTCCATGACACCACCGCCTTGGTTCGCGGCGAGAATGATGACGTACTTACTACCTCCACCGAACCATGAGGAGCGTCGATAGGCGCGGTGCAAAGCTACACAGAGGATCAGCAAAGTGGGTTTAAGTCAATGGCAGCCGGCGTACGTGTGGCATAGAAGATGATGTAGCTGAGCAGGAGAAACAGTATCAGGCCGACCGACTTCCGCAATCGCCAGAGATTCCAGCCGATCCTATTCAGCATCTGCATGACTCTGTTGCCCTGGTACCGCCCCCTGCCCAACTTTTCCTTTTCGCCGTAGCTGAAGGGTAGGCTCGTAGAGAGGCGGCGGAAGTGCTTTCCGAAGAAGCCCTGGTTGCGTGGGGTGAAGGCGGTGTAGCCCTTGACGTTTGCGCTGCGAGCCTGGGCTGAAGCCCAGGTGACATTGTTGGAGCCGCCGTTCGGCGTGGTGAGACCTGGACTCGACCAACCCCCTGGCCGGGGCGAGGGCGATCTCGACATGTCAATGGCGGGCGTGCCAGGAATCGGGGGGAGGGTGTCCCCGAACGAGGCGCTCGATATGCCGCTCGTGGCGCCGGCAGAGTTATTCAGATTGAGGGTCGGCGGATGCTTTGCGGCGGAAGAACGCCTCCGACGTTGGCCAGACGAGGCGGAGAAAGAGTTCGGAGAAGCCAGGGCGAAGGATGTTCAAAGGTTCGAGGGGCGCGGAATTGAGAAGCGCCGCTGCGCGTGGCTGGAGGTGAGGCCCCAAGCCTTTCCGTAGGCCTGGGACAGGCGGTCGACTGGGCAAGGGAATTGCTGCGGGCACCGTTGTGAGAGATGCGGAGCAGAAGCAAGGTGGCCGCAAGGTGGTCGGACGGGATGCAGGCTTGGGACGGCAGGCCGCAGTATGTATGATTGATGGAGCTAGTTCGCGTGGACGACGGGGGGTGGGACCAAAGGGAGGCTGAGGCTGAGGCTGTTGGTGCAGACGACGGTGGCACTTGTGGAAGATGGAAGCCAGCCAGCGTCAATCGAATCAGTCGATTAGGGACTGTAGGCCACGGGGCGGAGAAAGGAGGCTCTTTGGGATAAAATTACGCTTCAGTGAACCGCAGACGCAAAGGCCACATGCGGCTGCTTGGCACAACGATGGATGCGTGGTGGCAGCGAGGCCCGGCCCCGCCCTTTGCTTCCCTTTTTACCCAGCGCACGCTGAGCAGCAGCAGCAGTATTTGACACTGAGAACGGCCGGCAACGGGGACCCAGAACGAATGCGAGGGAGGGAGGAGGGAGGAGGGTCATGCAAGGGCGGGGGCGTTGTTGGGCGTTGTTGTGCTTGCAATCGGCCTGCTGCCTTTGGGGCATGCTACATACATCTGAATATACACACATGCGTACGGTGCATGCGACAAAAGCATGCATATGGTCCGCTATGTTGGATGGGAGCCAGAAGACATGGAGACGTTCGGCAGAGACATGCCCGTCCCATTCACTGTTCGATGCACTCATGCGTAGCTATATACATATACATCCATATATACATATGCACAAGCACAGTAAACATACACGACAAGTAAAAATACTCATGGCCGGTGATGGGAGAGACGCGGCGATTCGGCCGTGTACGCGCCCGCCCAAGGCCATCCCCCAAATCAGCAACGCCGCGCAGCGCTTAACACGCCCGTTCGTCCACCCGACTGGCTGCCCGCCCCTTGGCCCATCATTTCAACGCCCTCGACCGTCCACCTCGCTGTCTGCTGCGTTTCGTATTTCCCTTTGCCTTGCACATTACACGGCTAGCGAATCCCGGGCGCCTATGAGCCTCAAATCTGTTAGATGGCGCCCGCCATGGCCCACGCCCGCTCTACCGGGCTGGCTCTGCCTCCAATCACCGATTCCCCAGCCCTGCCCCCTCTATATCGTGCTCCAACAGCTTCTGCTCCAGTCAACGGGACCCCGGCGCCTGTCGAATCACAGCCAGCGGACACGGATATACCCATGGCACTATAGGGAATGCAGCATGGCGGGTACAGAGCATGGATTCTGGATTCCCCGTTGTCACTTTGATGCACGCGTCTTTTCCTTCTTCACCCTTTCTTCTTCTCTTGTCTATTCTCGCTTCACCATTTCTTTAATTGTCTGTCATTGTTTACCGAGTAGGACAATCGCCATTTTGCAGAGCCGCCTTTGTCTCATGAAGATAATGCCTTGTCTATAGAACGACTGCTGAGCATATTTCTTTCTTTGTGTCTCGCCTACAATCAACCAACGCCATCCTATCGTAGCGTCACAGCGACATGAGCACATCACCGCGAGACACATCTGGGCAGTCATCCCAGCCTACTGCTTTGCAGACTTCGGCCACCAACATGGTATCTGCAGCCAATCCGAACCACCAAGGCCAGGGTCCGGATGGTCACATATTGGTACATTTTAACGGGCACTTTGAGGGGCAGTTCAACGGCGCCTTTGTTCTCCCGAATAACATGTACCAACCAGCTCCTGCTGAGAGTGATGCGCAGATAGCCGCACGGAGGGCTATGGCGAAACGCAGCTCCCGGCCTTTTTCCGCGAAGATTTTGCGCTCTCGCTCTCGCAAGATGGAAGTTGTCGGGAGGACGGCGAAGCCTGGTATCAAAGTAGATACCAGCTTCGCAAGCCACCGAGGAAATGTGCCGCGTCAGGTCTACCCCCAGGCCCACAACAGGAAGGGCAGTGGATCCGTTAGGAAACAAGGCTGGTTCGGCCTGGGAAAGCCAGATGCCAAAAACAAAGGTCTGGGTATTACCAAAGGGACACCACAAGCCGGGTTCCAACTTGAAGGCGATGTCTTCACTAAGGAACCAAGGACTGCTGATTCGTTGACACCGGCTAGCAAATCGTGGCAAGAAATCTCACCATGGGACCGGCCTATTCCCATCGGTATTACTGTACCCTCGGATAGTGTTACCGACTTCAGTCCATACCAGACCACCCGGGCTCGATCTGATAGTGACGCTACGCTTGCAACGCCGAGCATCATAATAACTCCTGCTGTTGGCATGAAGTCGGTATGGTCTCCGGATACCGACTCAGACTACACTCCCGCTCGGGCGTCCAGTATATATTCTCGAGCGACATACATGCACGGAACGGATTCTGTCGTTCCGCCTGTGCCCGCGCTACCTGCCGATGTGCGATACATGCCCGCGCAGAAACCAAGCCTTGACGTCCAACGAGATTATATTGAATCATTTCCATTCCATAAAAGAAATGACACACTAGAATCCACTGACACCGCCTTTGAGGAGGAGCGTGACGATGCTAGACACAAGGATCGTATTATGTCTACCGGAACAGTTTTTGAGGAAGACAACATTCCACTGCGGGAAAGAAATATTCAGACGCTGTCTGTGGACACGTCCGCCATTCCCACACCACGCAGATCACAGGGCTGGTGGAATGTTATCACAACGCCGTTCGTTATGTCGCGTAGTAATTCTGTTTGGACGCAGCATGACCGACACGGCAATAAAACTCCCGACATTCCTATGATGCCAGCTGAGTATGGAAAACGACAAAATTCACCTTTGACACCATCTACGTATATTTGGTCCGCAACCGAGAGAAGCCCTTCGATTCGGGGGCGATCTGGATCAGTCCCAGCTCCTGTGCCCGAAACCAGTTCGTCGGATGACCTAGGTGGGGATAGCGAGCTCAAAAAGGCCGATAATGGAATAGTTGGAAATACTGCGAAAACCAGCTCAATCACCCAAGATATTCATCTTTCCAATCGCCCTAAAGTTGCGGTCGCGAATGGAATGGGAAGTGCAAAACCAACAGAAGCTGTGTGTCCAGTCAGAAATACACCTGAAATGTCCACCGTTACCACTGCAACACCGACAGCTGGCACTGCAGCACCAGCTGTGCATACTGTTCCAGGCGACGCAATGCCGTTGTTTCATCGTCTGCAAGAGGGCTCTCGAGCGCCAATCAATATCAACATAGAACTGCATAATCAACGCTTAGCTACAAACAGTCAAGCCAGCTCAGCACGGTCGACCCCTCTGACTGCTCACACCGTCGTGGTCCCTGACTCTTCGTTGCACCCAGTTGCCCCTGCATCGAGAAGCAACACGTCACCGCAAGCTATACCCATGTTTCCACCGCCACCCAGCTCCCCCAAAGACAAGAAGAGTAACCGCAGCAATGCCAGCATGGCCAGCAGCATAGCATCGTCATTACCGGTGTCGGAACTCAAGAGCTCCAAAGCTACTAAACAACGTCGAAAGATGAACAAATTCGGATCTGCTTTGGCATTGTGTCGTCGCCGCGAGGGGAAAGCCAAAGAAAAAGTAATAAAGGAAAAGAAGAAACGATCACGCTGTTTTCTGTGCTGTGGATGTTGCCTTATCATCCTTATACTTCTGGCCATCATAATTCCTGTTACGGTGGTTTTCACAAAGAAGAAACACGACTCTCCAACCATCATCACCCCCGAGACAGTTCCTGGCGGAAGCCCTCTGAATCCTGGTGTCGATCCGGATGCACCTTCGCAGTGGCTCAATCTAACTGGGTACCCTCCGATTCCAACTGGAGTTTCAACCATCGCACAGCCCGAAGCTGCAGAAGAAGAGAGCGGATGTGTTCTGCCTACAACTATGTGGAGCTGTGCATTACCGAAGGAGCAACAGAAAGAAATTAGTCCAAACAAGCCCGACCAGCCAAACTTCAAGATTCAGATCACGTTCCAAAATGGGACCACAGCCGATCCGTCGAGTACTCGGCTTAGTCGGCGAGCGGCAAACGCTGTTTCAGCGGGGGCTTTTATAAGATCCATATTGGGTGCACGAGCCGCGCCCTCGCCTTCTCCAGCTGCGCCAAGTATGGCGGAACAAAGATTCCTTGGGCAGACAACGGATGGCAACTCGTCACCGTTTGAGGGTGAGGAGACGCCTTTCTTCATGAGTTTCCAAGACACGGATGCCACGGGATCTTCTCGCCTAGCGAAACGTGATGAGGATCCCACCAACATCACCCTGGTCATTCCACCCCCATCATTGAATCCGGATGGCACTGCGGCTGCTGCCAATCTGCTCACATTTCCTTCCGGACAGCCACTTCGACTGTTCAACCGGGGCAAAGCAGATGAGCACTACGGCTTCTATACGTTTTTCGACAGGTCGATCTTCCTAAAGAAGATTGATTCGAGTACGGGCCGGGGTGGTAACCCTGCAGACACGAACGGAGGGAGTCTTCGAGATGCGGCTCAGCTGAGATGTACATGGACACAGACGCGGTTTCTGGTTCAAATATGGACTCGCAGCGGGAGGACGAAGCCCCTGTTGCAGGGCTCGGGACAGAATGGTTCCGACGATGGGTTTCAAAGACCAGGAACATTCCCCTATCCGGTGACGGTGACTCTAGATCGTCATGGGGGCGATGCGGCGAAAAAGAACCTGTTCTGCTACCGGATGGAAAGCGACACGACGATTGTCAACAAAGAACAGAACAAGTTCTTCCAGTTTGAGGACCGAACATTTGGTGGGAACCTAGTCAACGGCACCCAAGGCAGATTGAATGCCACAGGCCCAATTGACGGGGGCTCAGGGGGTTGTTTGTGTCGGTGGCAGAATTGGTTGGACTGACACCTTTTATCTTCCTCATTCTCTCCATCGCCCTGCTTTGTCATTGATTGCGGGTGCACGTTGTGGCGCAGTAGTGTGTGGCATCCTGGTGTCGACATGAGTTCATACCCACGGCTGTTGGCCACGTATTACGGCATCATGGGATACTAGCATAACTAGTAGCGAGGCGGGTGTAAAACAAAACGTGGCGGTAAAGGAAAGGCCACTGGTTGGTTTCCATGTATAGTACGATTTGCCATTGAAGCTTATGTGCACAATGGCCTAATGATGAGCAGTAGATATGGGAATGAAGAGATGCATGATCAATATCTGCTGCAGCAGGCAGTATCGAAAATAGGTAGAGGCACAAGGGCCAGCCCGCGGGCAAAGAGCGGGCGACCGGGCCCGCCTTGGACTCCGTGCATAGCGCCGGCTGTAGCGAGGACCCTGGGGTAGCCTATCGATTTACACACGTGTGGTGTTGTAGACGCTGATTGGCAGATAGAGACGCACCCTTGCACTTGCTACATTGAGCAACCTCGCGCCAGAGGCAGCGAAGGCCTCGGGCCCAGGCGGCGAAGCTTCTGCGACGCTGGAGCTTGAGTGCGCCATCCGAGACGAAGAAGAGACATGGAGAGAGGGCCTTGGCCTGCGTCATCTCCCACTTGCCCCTCGCCGAAGGGCAGCAAAGAGACATCGATTGAGGGCCATGGAAGTGCAGAGCGAGGGCGCAGAACGTCTGCATACAACCGGCCTATGCCTGCCAGCCAGCCGGCCATCCATCTATCCACCCACCCCCCCACAGGCCCTGAAAACGCAGGTCATCAATGGTCGCGTGCTTCATTGCCGTTTGGAGTGGGTCTAGAAGGTAACCTTCTCCACAGCACCACCTCGCATCGCCTGCGCCGGCTTCCGCCATGCCATTAGAATTTTTTCCTCCCGCGCCCGAACAGCGCCTACATCCATGGTAGTGATAAGTAGCCCTGCAGCCGAGGTGTCCATATAAACTTATCCGCTCATGCCCGCCGTTGCTGCCAGAGTCCTGTCGCGTGGTCCACTACCACGCAGCCTACTGTGCGCTTGTCATCCATCACCTCACCCAAATCGGTTCCCCCCCTTCCCCCTCCGACCTTGCGCCTTATAAACATACAAACCCAGCCCGTCAGTTTCTCACGAGACGTAGAGAGTCGTTCCGTTGAGGACGCCACAGCGCACGGCGTCTTTTCTCGGATCTAACGGGCTTTCCAAGCTGCCACCAGCGCCATTCGTCGCCGCAGACTGCTCCCCCCGTTGCGGCCACTCACAGTCCACCAGCGAAAACGTGCCCCCGCGCTTCATCATTCTCTGGACCTCCCGCCCTCGAACTCTTGCGTCTTTGTCCCCGGTAAAAATCCGCTTCGACGTCATAGCCAGCCTGCTAGCGCCCGTGTGGTTCCTGCTCTGCGGAAAGAAGCACCCAGCTCAAAAGGCTTGCATTGCTGCACCGCACCTCCTGGGCCCCTTGGTCCCGACATCATCTTGAATTTGTTTTTTAGGGTCCAACGATTGCTCCTCGCCCTACCCCAAGAGCAATGGAGCCAGGTTCCCTTCCCCTGCCTCACGGCGACCGTGTGGCCGAGTACCCTTCCGTGGACGTCAGGCGTGGTGAGTACTCTTCGCTCTGCTATGCAGCACATCCATGCCCTAACTGCTGCTCAGACATGACTTCTCAAGAACAAGATGTCTTCCATGCCGTCCTTCATCCAGACGACATCTACGATCAAAACGGCACCTACTGGGCCGACATGCCCATGGGCCAGCGTCTCAAGTTTGTCAACAGAGTCAATAGTGAAGAGTCTAAGAAAGAAGCCATCTCCATTGGCCGCATGTTCAAAAACGACCCGTTAAGCCCCTTTGGCTATTACCTCAAGAACATGGTGCTTCCGGGTGCTGGTCTTGGGCTCGAGGGCTACGTCCTCTTTTCTATAGGGAACGTCCGACCGCTGCTCCAGCAGGCATTCCCACGCTGCTGGAGTTCCTATGAGATTTGCGACAAGCGTTGGACCGAAGCCGTCGATTACCTCGAGATCATCGGCATCATCGTTGGCCAGATCCTCGTCGGTTATTTGGGCGATTATCTTGGCCGCCGCTGGGGTCTCATCCAGGACGCAACCATTATGTTTGTCGGTCTTCTCATGCTGACTTCGGCGTGGGGAGTAACGGAGAACGGCTGGGTCATCTGCTATGCCTGGTCCCTCTTCTTCTACGGCATCGGCGTGGGAGGGGAATACCCCATGACAGCTACATCCGGCATGGAGAACGCCGTCGGGTCTGGCAAAGTCTCGACCAAGGACGACCGCCTGCACCGTGGCCGTAAAGTCACCAGTGCCTTCCTGATGCAAGGATGGGGCCAGTTCTTCAACCAGGTCATCCTCATCGTCTCCCTCCTCATTTTCCACCACGGCAGCGGCAACCCCCCCTACTCCAAAGTAGCTGCTCAGTGGACGTACCGCGTGTCGTTCGCCATTCCGGCCGTTGGCACGCTCTGGCTAGTTTACTACCGTTACTATAAGATGCGTTCTGCTAGTAAGCAACTCATAATCTCTAAGAAGAAGAGCAATGTTACCGGGTACGATACCCAGTCGCTCAAGCTAACCCTCAGCTACTTTGGACCTCGCCTCCTGGCTACTGCCGGCGCGTGGTTTGCCAACGATGTCTTCTTCTACGGAAACAAGCTCTTCCAGAACGAGTTCATTAAGGTCATCACGCCAAACAGCAAGTCGGTCATGCAGGGCTGGCTGTACAACTTGTGAGTGATATACGAGGCTAGAGCCACGATGAAGCGGTGTACTAACTCGCCATCAGGATCAACGTTGGCGTGTCACTGGTCGGCTACTACCTTGCGTCGTTCCTCATCGACAACAAGCTGTACGGCCGCAAATGGATGATGATTGTTGGTTTCATGGCCGACTTCATCCTTTTCGTCGTCCCGGCGTTCAACTTTCACTTCTTCACGCACCCAGCGCACATACACGCCTTCCAGGCCATGTACTTTTTGTCGTCGTTCTTCAATCAGTTTGGCCCCAATAGCGTCACCTTCCTCGTGGCTGCCGAGGTGTTCCCCACGCCGATCCGCGCCACTGCGCACGGTTTCTCGGCGGCGGTGGGCAAGGCTGGTGCGCTGCTTGCGTCGGTGCTGTACAATTACATCGACACGCAGACCAAGTTCTACGTGGTGCCCTGGTTCGGACTCGCGGGTGCACTGCTCACCTGGCTCTTCCTCCCCGACACGACCGGGCTGGACCTCAAGGAGCAGGAGCGGCGGTGGTCGTACATTCGCGCCGGCAAGGAGAAGGAGTATCACGGCATCGCCATCCACCCTAAGCACCTGTCGGTGTGGGAGCGACTGCGCGGAGTGGGCAAGAACTACGACGCCGCTCTCGACTATCAGTCCAAGGTTAAGGAAATGCGGCAGGAATGGATCCAGCACCAGCAGAACAAGTTTGCCGACGACCTCAAGGGCCACGAGGACTTTGACGACAACGAGGGCGAGTTTGAGCGGGGGGTGCACGAGTACTTTTCTCGCACGGCGCCGGCATCGATGAAGGGCCGCGCACCCCAAGGCATCGTGGGCGAGAAGTTGGGCGAAGACGAGAGTGGCTCGGGCTCAGGGTCGACGACGGATGGTGATGTGGATCGAATTTCGGAGAAACGGTAGATGTGGGCACCGGCTATTATTGGATGGCGGGAGAGTTGAGTTTGATGTACCTGCATGGTTGCAGCGTTGACGGGAAAAAAAAGTATTCGTATCTAGCGCCTTGTTTGGTTCGGTTAGCGGTCACTTGTGCAATACCCCAGGGCTTGGTTGGCACCTAACACAATGCCATTTCTCTACTTCTTTTGCCTTCTTAACCCCCCGCTCCCGCTCCCGCTCCCGCTCCCCCTCCCTGACTGGACCCATTCTTGTGGTGAGTCGAGTGAGTGTGCGGTATTGTCACGACTTGCCGAGGTGCGGGCGTTGTGGGAGTGGGAGTGGGAGTGGGAGTGGGAGTGGAAGTGGGAGTGGGAGCTACGACTACGTCTTCACGTGGAGCGGGGAGGATGCTCGACGCAAGGAAAGCACTCGACGCAGACGGGATGCATGTGTAGTAGACTAGATACTGATTCTGCAAGCACCAACAAGGTAGAGTTTATTGGGTGAAGCAGCCGTGGGTACCTGCGTGCATGAAAGGCTCTTGGCGAGACAAGTGGAGCGGCTACGATAGATGAGGACCGACGGTAGCATGGGCCCATGACGCAGGCGTCCCTAAACAAACGCGCACGCCGGTGGAGGTGTCTCAGTTTTTCCTTTGCAAGGGACATGCGGCGGCGACGGCGAGGCTGTGTGGGAACTCGGTAGGGCGGTGGGTGTCGCAAGCGTTTCAAGGCGGTCGAAACGGCGGGGATTGGGGGGCCGTGGCACGACATGGGTAATGAGTAGATTGCCAAATTGCAGCCAGATGGACAATAATGGAGCAGAGCAAGGGTAGCGTAAAGGGAGGGAGGCGGCCATTGGTGGGGAAAAGAGCAGCGAAGGGGAGGCAAAGACAGAGTCTGCGTGCGGTTGCATGCCAATGCCAATAATGCAATGCCATCGTTGACAGGCGACGCCGGCGCCGTTTGCTGGGTGGGCACGGCGATCGCCATCCATGTCTTACCCCTGGGCCTGACGTATCCACGACCGGAGCGAAAGCTTGGTTGCGCAAGCGTTGGCGCGGCCGTGCTTCGCCTGTCCCGTCCTGTCCTGTGTCCGGTCCAACAGGTACCTGCTTTCCTGGAGTGCGAAGGGGTGCGCGCAGGATGGATGCATCAGGCACCCACAGCATGTATTGTAGCTGCGTATCTGCGGTTCGAGGCAGAGGCAGGACGAGGCGGGAAGAGAGGCAGGTACGGCGGGGAGGGGTTGGGAGCTGGGAGCCGGCGCCTGGCAGCCGGCAGGAGGGAAGCTGGGAAGAAACTGGGAAGAGAGCACCCCCCGCCCCCCGTGGTTGTCTTGTTTCAAACGCCTGCTTGGCCCTGCTGGGTCGCCCGTCGCCCTGGGCCCGTGCACCCGCCCGCCACCCACCGCCGCCTGTGCCTGCCACGCCAGCCTCGCCCGCAGTATTTATTCCTCCCTCGCTGCTGCCCTGCCCTCGCTGCTTCTTTCTCTCCACCCGCTCCGTCGACCGACTCCTTCTCTCCAGGCCAAAGTAACTCGCTCACTTTGCACGCCAAGTCCACTCGCTACTGCTCTCTCCGCCCACCATCGCCCCTGCCACGCCACCCACAACCCAAACAGCACACCACCTTCACAATGCGTTGCTCTGCTGCCATCCTCCTCGCTGCCGCCATTGGCGCCCACGCCGCTCCCCAGGTCAACACCATCTCCCAGATCTCCGACGGTCAGATTCAGGTATGCTCCCCCCGCCCCACAATCCAACCCACTGCTCTGTTTCTGACAAACCTTGCCTAGGCTCCTCCTGCCACGCCTGCTCCCGTCTCCTCTGGCTATGCTGTGCCTTCGGTCCCTGTCGCCACCGAGACTGAGGGTGAGTTGCCCGATACATGCACTCTGATCGCATCCATGGCTAACCAGTTGCCAGTCCCCTCCGTGAGCAGCGCTGTGCCTTCCGTGCCCGTCGAAGCTTCGTCTGCTCCCTCGGTCCCCATTACGGTGGCCCCCTCCGTCTCTGGCTATCTCCCGAGCGTTGTGGTTCCCGTTCCGATTCCATCTGCCAACGTGTCGATCCCCGCCGTGAGCAGTGTCCCCTACGCCAACTCCAGCGTGCCCGTCCCCACTAGCGGCGCTCCTTCTGCCTCTGGCAGTCCTCCTGCTGGCTCGTCCGCTCCTGCGGCTCCCTCCACACCTGTCAATAACGGTGCCGCCTTCAACATGGTGTCGTTCGCTGGTGTGGCGTTTGCCGTCTTTGCCTATTTGGCATAAGCGGCCGGCTGCGTTGCTCTCCTTTACTTCCCTCCTCCATGATGTCGAGCCATGCCGACGTTCTGGCACTCTCTATTGCATCCTGGTAATGCGCGTTCTTGTGTGCTAGCCGGACATTGTCTATGCGGGTAACATCACATGGTCAATGCTGCCGGAAGCACTTTGCCCCCCGCACCGCCAGGGACGTGGAAGAGGCTGGCCTGTTGTTTTGCATGGCGAGCGGATGGTGGTAATTTTGTGTCGGGGCCCTCGAAGCTGATAAGGGCTCCGTCTGCTTTGGGATGTTTCATATGGCTACAAGTGCATGTATACCCTTAATGTGTGTTCACGACTCGGGAATCATGCTGGTCTTTCATAGATGGTTGCTCTGGTCCATGTGGGCATGGGCGGCGAAAATGCAAACAATCAAATCGGTACCTCAGGGTGCCACGGCTTTCCAATAATGCATTGTTCCCGCTTTAGCGCTACTAGTGCATGTGATGGCGTGCTACGTGTCGCAATGTTCCACGGTTAATGTTGCATGACTTGGAAGGACACAGTTGGACGCCCCGACGCCTCTTCGCCACACCGTCGAGAAAGCAAACACAGGCACCCTGATGCGGTGAGCCCTGGATGACCCAAAGCCATCGCCGTGTAGTCGCATCGTTGTCGTCTTCGGTCCTGGTTCTGACCATACAATGCAGCACGCTAACACGAACAAGAGGGCTGCGCTTTCGGCTGACGACGCCTGCCGCGCCGGCCCCTCATGGCTCTCGTCGACCGAGTCTGGATGCAGGACCACACACATGTTATCTACTGCATACGGCTACGCGGCTTGGGCCCGTAGCTTGGACTTTGACGTTGGCTTCGGCCTGGGCTTCGATGCCCACCTGCGAAACCATCGAGGACCAGCCGACGGACCTTGGAGACGGCCACCAGGCACCGCCAATTGCCGTTGCCTTCCACCCTCTCATCTTACCCAAAGTGCGCTTTTTTGTTTGGTGGCTTTTCTCTCTTTCCCTCTCTGCGCTACCCCCGGACCACCCTCCGCTGCCTACGCCTGCATCTTCATTTAGCCTGTGGCATTCGATTGCTCCCTCCACACCGATAATGGCGGTTCATGGAGCCGTCTCGGGACCAAGGCGTTTCAGATGGCGGATGTGGGAACCTCTACGTGGGAGTGCTGGTGCTCGGGCGCCTGCCATCCTGAAGGATTCCTCCCGGTGCAGATCGCAATGCTTGCTCGCCCCCCTCCCCCCCCTGCCCCCTTTACCCACTACACAACATGAACGCCATCAAACCAGCAGTGTCATCACCCGATCAATTTGAATCTAATACTAATACGGTTCGTCGTCCCTCAGCTAATGCTAGCATTACTCATGCGCTAGGGTAGTCCAGGAGTCATGTTTTCTCGCCACCTTGCAGAGAGATATGTTTATTTTAGGTGATAAAAATACAGAGCAATGGCACGTGACTCTTAGACCAGGCGTTTAAGCTGGAACACGACCACACCAGGGGTGGCAACTAACTATTCGTGAGCGCCTTAAGTAAGCTAAAACTATCAAAAAATGCATGCTATAGCTTACCTAGGGTGCTCACGAATAACTAACTAACTGGTTGCCACCCTGGTGACCACGCCCGGTATGATTACGTAAGTACTAGGTGGTGGCTACCTGGTGAACGCTACAATACATGCACCCACCGGGGAACCCCCTTGTTGATTCGTACACACTTGGCTATCAATCCAGGCCATCATTGCACGTTGTTCGTACTGACGTTTCCTCCACCGCCATGCCGGTCCATGATTCCACGCTTCTCTCTGACTTTTTATCGTTCTGCAGACGCTCGCCGGGCAAAGTAAGAAGCTTGGGAGGCAACGGATTCACGATTACGCACGAGTGGCTATTTTCTATGGTTCTCTCATTCGCAGGCCGCTCGTGTTGCGTTGTTCTGAGCGGGAATGGGTCTGATGATAGGATTCAAAGCCAATAGCGGCCAGTAGGAATACCCGATAATGATACAATGATAAAGCCAGACACCGTGTGATGCGAGCCAGACGCCATCCAAATGCTAACGTCCCATGATGAAAAAAACAATGCCACACAACAAGAACAAATCCCTAATCCTCAGTCATGCCAATCTTGGACATCTTGACATGCTTGTCTTTGGTCAGTTGATCAATGAGACCCTGCAGCTTCCTCTTGTAAGGGATGTTCGGCGTTGATTCTTGCTTGGCCTTCTGCTCCGCAATCGTCTGCTCCAGCTCGCGAATCTCAGCCCGTGTCTGTTCCTCGAAGCGCTGTTTCTCGGCCTGTTCCGGGTCGATTTCATCATCGTCATCCCCATCGTCGTCATCGTCATCGTCCGGCGATGTAGCACCTGCAGGTGTAGATGCTGCGCTTTCAGGCTCAACGACAATATTTCCGTGCTGCGCAAGGGCGTGCATGGCCACTTCATGGGCGCCAGTACCTGCTGGGGTCTCGACTTCAATCTCATTTTCACCCCCAAATAGATCATCAACCCCCTCCATTTGAACTTGGCCATCGTCATCTGCAAACTCTTCGTGGAACATTTGTGCGAGATCATCGACGTCCACCTCCTCCTCTTGGGTGGGCGTCTCTGCATAGAACCCTCCGTCAGCCATCTCTTCGCCCTCGCCTGGGGCATCCCCATCGTCCTCTTCCTCCGATGATGATTCGCGGTCGCTGTCGACCAGCTCGTACTTGGTGTCCTCGGCAGCATCGTCCGCTGTTAGCAGGTCTTCAGTGTGCGTTTCTATACGTTCGACATCAAGGTATGATTTGCGTGGACGAAAGCGGCGCTTGCGCACCCACTGCATGGGCGGTGTCAATCCATGTGGGTATCGGTGAGAATCGGGCTCAATCTCTCGCGGACGAGTGAACTTCTTGGCTTCTTCCTCACTGTTCACGCGGCCGAGGACCAGGAGCATCTGGCATACGTCTGCCGACTTGACCCAATCCTTCTTGTTCCAGCTCTTCAATGACTCTATGACACAAGGAAGCTCCACCATAGTAGCCGCGTATAGGCGATTCTGAATGTTGACCATAGCCTTGCGTCCTTCTCTGTCGAAGAAGCGGAATGACACGCCCGGGCCCCCATACGCCTGCGTCTTGCCAATTGTTTTGTCTTCTATGGCTCTGCGAAGCAGCTCGCAGTCGGGGCCTGGCTGCATACGCAGCACAAACTGGGACTCGATGGCAGGGTCATCCTCGGCCTCCTCGGCCTCGCTATCATAGCCAACGCCAGGTGGGCGGAACGGTGGCTTACCTTTGGGTGGCTTGACCTTGATGTTGACCACGCCCGTACTTGAGCTTTTAGACTTGAGAGAGATCTTGATAGAAGATGTCCGCATCATGGGAGGCCGTGACATGGTCATGGGCGTGGCCGCGGGCGCGCGCTCATCATCGTCGCTCTCTTGCGCAGAGGCAGCCGATAGACTCTTCATAGTGGGCTTATGCTTGCGCTTCGCTGGGGTGCCATCTTCCCCATCCTCGAGCGGGCGTTTTTTGGGCTTTGGGGCGGTCTTTGTCGATGGCAGCGCCTGGCCGCTCTCATCGGTCTTGGGTTTCTTTGTGTATTTACGCTTCTGTTTCGGTACATCCCCTGACGAACCCAGCTGCTCGGCTGAGTCGCCGGACGCAGACGGCGCAGACGTCTTCAACTTCAAGGCCAGCTTCGGTGCAGAGGTGGCGGCGGATGTCGTAGAAGAGGAGCCATGCGAAGCTCCGTTAGTGGGGGCTTCAACGGCACCGCCAGGCTGCGGGTTCTTGAGCTTGATCTTCATGGCAGTGGCTGGCTGTTTATCGTGCGGTCTCCGCAGGAGTGAGGATTCGCGGGCGTGGAGCAGCGGCGGACGCGACTTGGACGGGCGGCGGGTGGGAGCCCAGCTTGGCGCGCCGTGCCGCGTCGAAGGGCGAGCAGGCCGCGGCCAAAGCTTCTTCCTCTCTTCCCTCGTCGCCGTCGCCATCGCCGCTTTCACTCTGCCACCGCCAAAGCACAGCCAAATACCCTGCACCGTGCTCCTGCCGCACCATGCGCCGCTTGCTTCCCCCATAACCCCTGCTGCCTCTCTGCGACCCCGGCATTCCGTATTCCATACAGCTCGCCATGTCCACCAACGACGTCTTCAACGCGCTCCTGCGGCCTGCCGTGGTCCACATCCTCCGCGCCTCGGGCTTCAACGGCGCAAAGCCATCCGTGGTCGACACCGTGGTTGATCTCACTGCACGCTACCTCACCCTGCTCGCCTCTCGCACCGCCTACAATGCCTACTCTAACCACAATGACCTCGAACCAGACTTGGCCGATGTGCGCATGGCCATGCAGGAGTGTGGCTTACTGGTGCCGACGCTCACTGCTGCAGAAGAGATGTGGAAGGAAATCCTGCGCAAGCCTCTAGAGGACTACGATGACGAGTCTGGAGCGCGCGCCAAGGAGGAGAAAAGGCGGGATGCCGAAGACACAGCCGATGTGACGGCTTTCATCGACTGGGTCAGAGGAGACCAGCACAAGGAAATCAGAAGGGTAGCAGGCGTGCTCAAGCCGACACAGCCCTCGACTACCGAGCAACTGGATGCTCTGGAGATGGAGGACTACCTAAGCTGTGCGTTAAAAGTAGACCGCTGCACGGGATGGACATGCTAACTATACGCTCCAGCTCTCATGAAGAAACACAGCAAGACGGGTGTCGATTCCCGCTACCAGGGGACCATTCTTGGAAAGCCAGCTGAACTGAGGCCAGTCAAGATTGAAGGTGGCCCTGTGGAATCGATCGATGAATGGTGCCGTAAAACGCGAGAAAGGGCTGCCAAAGTTGCTGAATCGTTGCACGGACAAGCCAACCACCTCGAGGATGCTAGCAAGTTCACGGAAGAGTCCTATGACGGTGCCATGGAGTCGTAACAGGCCCAGTTACTGCATGTATATCAGCATCGAGCAGGCGTCTTGGGGGCCTTTTATCTCCGAGTTTTGCCAGCTTGGGCTTGGGCCACAAAAGCTTATCTATTTCTTTTTCTGGAGGGGCGGGCGTACGATGCACTCGATCGGCTCCTTCCATAGAATTTGGCCAGCAGGACCTCGCTGCCCAGATGAGCAGTGAATACATTCAGGTCAGTATGTCTTTATACAAGCCTTCATGTAATTCGGGCATAATCACAGTGAGCATCATGCCCAAGCCCTTAGCCTCATCGTCAAACAAGACAGCATACAAACTATATACATTCAAGTACTGTCGGCCGTTCGAGGGCACACTATAACAGCTTTAACAATCGGTATCTAGCACCTGCATGCTTAGTGTTGTTATACCAATAGCCAGATCAAAGGCCTGAATGTTTCCCCCATGGCCCAACAAAACACATTTTCTTCTTCCCATCTAGTCCTTCACGCCCGTATTGGGGTAGTTCCCGCCCTGGTCCTCGTTGTCCACTGGATTCGCAGGGCCGCCTGTCTGCCCTAACATACCTCCAACGTTGGCGTTCTCGTGCCTCTGGGCCTTCATCTGCTCCCTAGCATGCTGCTGCTCGGCTTTTTTTCTAAACACACGCACATAGATATCAGCAGGCATGCCCGCCGAACGGGGAATGGAACCAACTCACCGATCGAGATTGGCCGCAAAGTCGGGCTGCTCGCCACCGCCGCCCATGCCAAACTGGTCGTTCCTGCTCACCGCCTCGGCGACCCGACCCTCTCCCGGCATCGCCATCTGCTCCCCATCGAGCTCCTTGTGCCGTCCCACGTCCTCGTGCGTGAGACCCTTACTCTCTTCACCTGCGGGCGCACCATGGACGCCACCGCCTGGTGCCTTGGCTGTGCCCTCGCCCTGCGTGACCTGCTCGCGGGGGATGCGCTGATCGACCTTTTGCGAATTGTCGTGCGCGTTGAGGTCTGCCTGTGATTGCTCGGCCGGGTTCTTGGTTGACGGGTTACCAGGCGTTGTGTAGGCCTGCGAAAGGGTTGGCTGGGATGGGCCCGAGGGGTCGAGGGCGGACATGTTGTATGTTATGTCGTTCTTGTTGTGGGTATGGGGTGATTGAAATGGTTGGCTACTGAGTAGGCCAGACGCGTAGTATGGTTGAAGTGTCCAGGGACCGCGCGTTGCTGGAATTGTTTTGTCCTCGAGGGGTTTGCAATAGGGATGACGTAGGCGGGGCGCATGAGCGTCATTCATATGCCCCGCAACACCAGGACTTTCACTTCTACCCTGCGTGAGTGTAACCACATCAAAGCGTTGAGTCACGACGCGGCGTTCCAATGCGTGATGTTGAAGTTGGTCACTCCGTCTTCCATCTGGGAGCTGTTTACGTAAGTTTTAGGGGTTGTCGAGCGGCTGACACACCATCGTACCACGAGCAGCATTGATGAAACATGTGGTATTTGTTCGCTTCGCTTTCGTTGTGATCAAGGCCAAGTTATGCTTCATAACATGGCCAGGAGTGTGGCGCATGGAGACACCAATAAACACCAACAAAAGTCATTTCTCATTCACACTATCTCGACGGCACATGATATGCTCCAATAGGCGAGCTGGCAGCACTCACGCTGGCCTCACTCGACCCACTACTCCTCACCTTCACTCCCTTTACGCTCAGCTCATCCATTTGCACTAAGTGCTCTTCATCATTGTCCCCGTGCTGCACTTCGAATGTTTTGGTGTATGTAATACCGTTCGCGTTGATCGACTCTAGCCCCGGTGCTTCGTTCCCCCGCCGGCTACGCAGTGCGCTAGCGTGGTTTCCGCTGTGGCCGAGGCTTGGTTGGTGGCTATCGTATTTTGCGTAGTTCTGGTTCGTCGAACCGTACTGTGTCGATCCGAGCACCTTGGGGAAGAGCCGCACGAGAATGATGCGGATCGCGGGCATGCAGGCACACATGATCCCGACGTTGATTTCGACCGTCGACCAGTTGCTCACGTCGGCTTGATCCCATGTAGGGTTGGTGGAGGTCGCGAAATGGATCAGGCTTTGTAGGCGTAGAACCGAAACAACGGTGACACTGTCTTATGAGTCAGTCCTTGTCCAGATCCCTGGGATACACAGCGGAGTTTAGCAGAGCTTACAATGTCCCGACGAAAAACATCATGGCCACGCCAACTTTCTTCTTCCAGGCTAGCCTCAGATGAGAGACTTGCCAGAGTGGGAGGATGAGCATCCACACATCTAGAACGATGCTGACAGAAGCGTTAGCCCAACCCATGGCATTGATATCAAGGCATTTCCCGCCGGTGTGCTCGCCGTCCCATCTCTCCCAGTTGTACCTGATCGGAGTGCACTGGAACATGGCGGTGAGAACAAAGCTGACACCGAAGAATATGTTGAAGGCAATGGTGGCCCATACTATACGCCGAACCGGTTTTGAGGGGAAAATACGAAGGAAAAAGAACAATAAGGACAGCTTCAGCATTGCGATGTTGAAGAAGTAAAGTATCTCCATGATATAGAACCAACGGGAAAAGGCAGTAATGGCGTTAAATGGCAGGGTCCAGACGTCTCTCCCCAGGCCATTTGCAATCGTTCCACGGTCGGTGATGATGGTGCTGGGTGTTCCGCATATCACAACCGCGAGAATCAGGTAGTCATCCCATCCAAGCTCTGCTATCGAGAAAGCAGCCTTGTAGATAATCCTAGTGAGGACAAATGATGCCGATATCGCTCCAAGAATGATGTTTGTCAACCTCAAAGACCGCGTCTTGTTTCGAATGGGGGCATGGCATGCTGTAGACGTTACGTTCTTGGTTGCTATACAGCGGTCAGACAAGGTTTCTGCCGAACGACACTAGTGACATACTCAGAGCCTGTCTTAATGTGCACGCATGTAGGACACAAACTTCAACGTTGGCGTTTAGTTTGGCATCGGTACAGATGCATGTTTCATTGGTGAGCTCGCAGGGTGATGCAACAACCGCCCTTGTGAGACACGACAACTAGAAAGCATCATAAGTCTATTCTTGAGCTCGGCAAGGCAGATTCTGCACATACTGCACAGGCTGGTAGCTGCTCAATCGCAGATGTCAAAGCTGACTCTTGAGCGTCGCCCAAAGTGAAGAGGGTCAGAAGCAAGAACAAGATGCTGATCAAGGTCTTCATCATGGGCCCGTTGTGGCCACCCTGCTGAGCGCAAAGGCCCAGAGAAGATGAAAGCAAAAAAATAAAAATAAAAAATTAGAGGATATATGTACTATGAAGTGACTCTAGAGCCCGAAAGCCGGTGATGATAGGGGACCATGGACTGGAATGAAGAAATGACGGGTGCTGATGTCTCCCCACGAACGAGTGATTAATAGGAGGTTCCATCTGCCGCCGCAGCGCGCGTTGGATTCATTGCCATCACATGAAACTGGGAGCAAGGTGAGCAGAGCCAGGGGACCGGCAGTGGTCTGGGATAAGGCAAAAGCCAGCCCACATGTTGCGCATGGAAAAGTGGAGCAGCAGCGAGCATCCGTGCCTTCATTCGAGGACGATTCGCAGGTGTTCCGCGAACAGGGCGTCTTCTGGTCAGGAACCGTTGTCGATTAGATATTACAGTCGAATGTGCACTCGAGCCTGGATAAGCGGGCCCAATAGCGTCGGTTGGATGGGAGCGAGCCGGGGGGGGCAAAATGGGTTTCATGATCGGCTGCCAGCGACGGCCCTACTACCCCATTGGAGGCTGCGTGCCGGAGGCCAGGCGCAGTAACTTGTCGCGTGTGGACATTGTGAAAGGGGACGCGGGAGTGAGGTGATGCAAAGGGGCAGGTAGCGTCGAGGTGCCTTGTATGGCGCCGGAGCGGCCGCGCCGCACTCGCTCAAACATGCATCTAATTCCGCGTTGCACATATGTACATGCCGCCATGAAAAATGTGTAGACGTCGCGGCAATCAAGAAGCCGGTGAGGGGACGGTCAATGGGGGGCACGGGTCACGTCACGAGCATTGTACCCATACAGGGCCAGGGAAGGCCCAGGGACATGGCGATCGCCTTTCGGATGATCACCAGGATTCCCACAGCACTCGCCATGCTTATTGTACAATACAACATTGTGGATCCTCCTCGCTAGCGTCGCAATGAAGGATTGACCGCCCACCCGCCTTATAGGGCACTGGCGAGACTCCTGGTGCGGTAGACGGAAAAACCATTCACGCCCTCAGCTCAAAACCTCTCGTGCGGCTTCGCCCCATGGGCATGCCTATTAAGGAACACGAGCCCGAAGCCTTCGGATTCACTCGACATGCCTGAGCAGCCCCCAGCCCTTCTCCAACAACAGCACGCGCGCACTCGGCAAACTTGGGCTGAGGGCTGCTTAAGTTGATTGAGACGACACACTGGAACGCAAAGCACTCATGGCTACCGAAATATCGTCCGCATCCTGTTCCTATCTAATTTCGCTCACTATCCCTGCAATGTCTGCCCACTTGCAATTCTTCCCAAGTAAACGGCCCAGTGGCCGCGCAGGTAGCAGGCTGTCGCGCTCAAACGTATGCATCGTCTCTCGGATTCCATGGTGCTGCGAGCACCGTATCAAGACCCTGAATTATTCTGTTCCCATGTCAATGCACTTTTTTCCGTCACCCATGGCCATGTCAAATTAGTGTACAAAGGCCGGGACCCCATCCTTCGTCGCCGCTTCCAATACTTCTTGCCATCCCCGCCATTCAAACCACGATACAGTAGATCCAAACCCCCAAAGGGGACGGATGGATGTGCACAAGGGGGATGGAACGCCATAAGCATTTACCACGCCTCAACGTCGAAGCTTTCCTCGGAAAACTCCGTCACAACAACCGTTCTCCTAGAGAATTGCCGACCAGCCAAAGCCTTGATCGCCTTTTGCGCCGAATCGGCGTCTTGGTACTTGATGTAGATTTTGCCCACGCCAGCACTGCTGCGCACACCCGCAGGGCGAGGAATCTTGATGCCAAGGATATTACCAAACTTGCCACACTCCTCTTCTATGTCTTCCTTGATCTCTAAGCTAGGTGTCAGTGTGCATCTTTGTACCGTTGCTTGGACAGGAACCTTACCCTCGTATTCCTCATCGTTGATGAGCTCGTCGGCAGTGACCATGTTCATCAAACAGATGACACGGCTCCTCTCACGGTTGTCCGCTGCACTTGAGCCGGCCAGCATGGAGATGGCTCCGACGCCACCGTCGAAGCCAATCTTCTGCTGCACACCAACGGTAGCACGAGCTGCCTTGAGGTTTCTGTCGCCAAGTGCAATAGTGGACATGCCTTCAATAACAGCATCGACAATATCGCCATCTTCGTACTCACAAAAAGCGATGCCCTGGGGCGTGCGTCAGCGTGCAAAAACGAATTACCAAGTAGGGACACCTACGCGGGACTGCTCGTTGATGGTGTCTTTGACCAGGACAAAAGCCTTGAGCTTGCCAAACGTCTCGAGGAGTTCGCGCATCTGCTCTTCGTCAACGTAAACAGGAATGTTAGTAATGCTAAGCTTGTTGGGACTGTCCTTAACAATTTGGGACACGCCCTCTCCAGTAGCAGTGGCTTCGTCAACGGACGGGGTAATGTAATCCTTAGGGCGTCGGATAGAAAGACCCTCTTGGTCGGGATCGCCAGCTTGAGCCTCCCTCATAGGGATGTTGTCTAAAGCTAGAGCCATAGTTGCGTCCTCGGGGGCCTTGAACTGCAGGAGTGCATACTCATTATTGCTCGCAATCTGGGCGCCAAGGCATGGATCATGGCCTGAAACAACATTCAGGTCGTTCAATTGGGCGTTGAAGAAGCCGACCAGCTCTTCGACATTAGTGTCGTAGGGAATGTTATACACAAAGAGGCGCTTTGCTTGCTGTGCATTAAGGGGTTGCAAGGCCGAAGTGGAGGCGGTGCCAGTAGCGGGACTCACAAAAGCAGCGAGGCGCGAAGGGTCCATGGGTGCCGCACGAGGAGCTCCAGGAAGTGGAAACATTCCGGAAAGCTTAGCCTGCTCTGCTGTGATGTTCTCGTAGCCTGCGGGCTTCATGTCCCATTGATTGCGGCGACGCTCCCGCTTCAAGATGGATTCGAATTTGGAGAGGTCAGGGGTATGCTCGCGTTCCTTGGGCGGAGGAGTAGCAGACTTGGGCCTCCGATCGCGTCCACCACCGTAGCCTGGGTCTCGGCGGTTGCGGGGGCGCTCGTCGTCGCGGTCTGTCCTATCGCG
>Ga0247757_10000118_pt1 | contig 63564 bp, 43 predicted proteins | sample UWRJL126311R4_FD_180929 | JGI IMG/M metagenome (GOLD analysis project Ga0247757, IMG submission 180929) | Plant litter microbial communities from Arlington Agricultural Research Station in Wisconsin, United States - UWRJ-L126-311R-4 | ecosystem: Environmental > Terrestrial > Plant litter >... | reverse complement strand
AGCGCGCGCAGCAAGTGCGTGCTTTCGTCTCGAGACGACGGATTGTCGTAAAATCGGGCGCTGACGTCAGGACCAGGCGGCGCGAGCGCGGCGAGCACGAGTTTGCTAGGCTCGGCGGCGGAGATTTCATTGTTCGGACGCTGGGCATGCGGCTGAGACCGTTTCGACTCTCGGTGATCGGCCTCGCGCTTTTGATCGCGCCCCGGCCGACCCACGCGGCCGAACCCGGAACCGTGCCCCGCTACTCCGTGAAGTGGTCGACCAGCGACGGTGCCGAGAGCTGCCAGCAACACGCGGAATTGCATGCCGCCGTTTCCAAGCTGGTATCGGCGGAACGACTTTCGGCTCCCGATCAGTCGGAGCGAGTCATCGTCGGCGTGGCCAGCCACCAAGAAACGTGGCGCGCGCAGCTTCGCGTCGAAGACCTCGCAGGCAACGTTTTGGGCGAGCGGGTGATCGAGAGCGACGCCAAGTCCTGCGCGGAGCTGAACGCGTCGGTCGCGTTGGCCATCGCCCTGCTGATCGATCCCGAGCACCTCTCCCCGCCCGCTCCCGCAGTGCTGCCTCCCGCCCCGCCGCCCAGGAGCCCGACACCCAGTGCCGCGCAACCAGCGCCGAACCGCAACATGGGCTACGAGCCGCGCCCGATTCACAGCGTGAAAGCGAGTGTGGTAGTCGCTTCCGGCCTATTGCCAGACGTAGCGCTCGGCGCGCAAGTCGAGTTTTGGCTGCCCGTGCTGGGTGCAGATTCCGTGCGCTTGGCGTTTGCTTATTTCGCACCGCAAGCACGGCCCGTGCCTGAGCGCACTGGAGTCGAGGCCAGCTTCTACGCGGGGTCGGCGCGCTTCGCGTACTGCCCGATGCTCGCCGCGCGCTCCACGACTTCGGTCTTTGGCTGTGCCGGTTTGGCCAGCGGAGTGATGGTCGCGTCGGGCCAAGGGGGCGGCTATGACGCGACCGCCCAGCGTTGGCTACTCGCGCTCGATGCAGCGGTGACGGTCGATCGCTCGCTGGTCGGCCCATGGGCCTTGAGCCTGACGATGGGCGCCGGCCTTGCGCTGTACCGACCCATTTTCTCGTACGACACCGCGGACGCGCCAATCCGCGTGTACCGCCGAGGCGCCTTCGAGGGGCGCTTCGAAATCGGCGCGTCGTATCGATTTTGACTCATAAATTTCCCGGCCACTGGCTACTCACGAGGGTGAAAGGGGGGGCCGCCTCGCAAGACATTCCCGAGACGACCCCGGACTCACGCGCCGCTCTCTCGTTTCAAGCGCTGTTCGAAACCCATGCGGCCTTCGTCTGGCGCACACTCACGCGCCTGGGGATCCCGGCCGCGGACTTGGCCGATGTGAGCCAAGAGGTGTTCTTGAGCGCACACCGCATGCTGGCGACCTTCGAGCAGCGCAGCGCAGTCAGCACTTGGCTGTACGGCATCAGTGTGCGAGTCGCTGGGACGCACCGTCGACAAATGTATCGCCGGCGCGAGAACGTGACTTCGGACATCCCCGAGCGCAAGCCCGAGCCGCGCACGAGCAGCGCGGAGGCGAGCGTCTATCGCGACCAGCTGGAGCGAGTCTTGTACGGCCTGCCGCTCGGGCAAGCTGAAGTGTTCATTCTGTACGAACTCGAGGAGCTGACGATGCCCGAGGTCGCCGCCGCCCTCGGCTACCCGCTCCAGACCGCTTACTCACGATTGTACGCCGCGCGCAAAGCCGTGTTGGCCGCCTTCGACGAAAATATCCGAACCCCCGGAACATGACCATGCCCGATCCCACTCGACTGCGTGCCACAGCCCTCTCGGCTGAGCTGCGAGAGGCGTTGCGCGAGCGACCGCACGGCCCACCCACCTCCGCTCAGCTCGACGAGCTTCGGTCGCGTTTGGGGTTCCAGCCGTTGAATCGAGTCGTGCGTCGGGAGCGGTCGCGCCGCCTTCGTCGAACCGCCGGGATGTGGGTCCTGTTTCCGATCGCGGCAACCGCCGCCGTCGGCGGCATCAGCGAGTTACATCAACGGCGCGCGCCGTCAGCGCCGACCTTCGTTCAGCGATCAGTGCCGGGCACAAGTGCCCAGCGCGCGTCGCGCACATCGCCGGATCATGTCACCGCTCACGACACGCTGGAGCCCATCACCGGCCCGGCGTCGCCGCCCGCACCAGCGGCGGCGAGAGTCCAAACGCCGTCACTTTCGAACGTGACGACGAATGCGGCAAGCCCGGGGCCGCTCATCGACCGCGCTCCATCCACGACGCCGACCGCAGGAGCGAGCGCGCCTAAAGCGGGCTTCGCCCCACTGCTGGACAGCGGCGCGCCGGCATTCTCCGAGTTGAACTTACTGCAGCGTGCCAATGCCTCGTTGAAGACTCGGCCAAGCGAGGCGTTGGCGCTCGCCGAACAGCACCGGAGCTCGTTCCCGAACGGCAATTTGGCGCAAGAGCGAGAAGTGATCGCGATCAAAGCCTTGCTTTCGCTAGGTGAGCAGGCACGCGCACGCTTGCGGCTCGCCAACTTCGAACGGCTGTTTCCGGGGTCGGTGCACGTGCTCGAGCTGCGTCAGATCGTGCACTGACCGGCTCGCGAGCTCGGCTCATAAATTCCGGAGTTTCCGGCTACTCATCATCTCGAAAGCAAACAGGAGGAAGCGGATGTCACAAGCAAGGTGGGTGCTGGGGTTGGTACTGGGTGTATCGGGTTGCAGCGGCTCGTACGTCGGGGGAGATGCGCCACCACTACCCAACACCGGCGGCGGCAGGGGGGTCATGGCCGGCGCCGGCGGCTCGGTAGCCGAAGGTGTGGCTGCGAGTCCTGGCGGGGGTTGGGGCAACACCGGGGGCGACGGCATCAGCGGGTCGGGCAACAGTGGAGCCGTCGGAAATAGCGGGGGAGCAATCGACGCGGGCCGTTGCGATTCGCCGATCGACGCCTGGTTGGCATTCGACTCCGACGCGGCCGATTTCAATCGCGATTTGTATCTGATTCGTCCCGACGGCACCCAGCTCACACGCCTCACGGATCATGACGCAATCGACAAAGAGCCGTACATTTCGCCCGATGGCCGTCGGCTGTCGTTCACGTCCGACCGTGACGGTTCGCTGCAGATCTACGTGATGAAACTTTCGGATCGCAGCATCGAGCAGGTCACGCATCGTCCCGAAGGCGCCTCGCAGTCCGCCTTTTCCGCGGACGGTGAGCTCATCGCGTTCAACAGTGGCGCGTCGGTTTATACGGTGAAACCCGATGGCTCGGACGAGACCCTGATCGCGTCGGGCCTCGATTCGTTCAATGCTTACTTCAGCCCGCGTTTCTTGGGCGAAGACGAACTAGTGTTCGATCGCCGCAATGAAATCAAAGCCGTCAAGCTGGACGGCAGCGCGCAAAGGTACATCGTCGACAACTGGACCACGAGCATCGAGAGCCCGTCCGTATCTCCCTCTGGCAACGAGATCGCGTACGCGACGCATTGCGGGGTAGGCACGGAGGTTCAAGGATTTTCGATTTGGACCACGCCCGCCACCACGAACACGCCGCCATGTGGAGGCCGCCGCCTCACGCCGGTTGGCGACCGCCTCGATAGCAATCGGCCCGCGTGGGGTCCCTCGAACACGATTGCCTATCAGCGGATAAACTCGGCGAATGTCTCGGGGATCGCGCTGATTGGTCGCGCGGCGGGCAGCGTGCCCTGCATGCTCACGAGCCCTGACGACGACAGCCGAAATCCGAGCTGGTCGTCGGTGGGGCTCGAGCTCTGAACACAAGCCCTCCCTGCGCAGCGCGAGCGGTTCAGCCCGCCGCCGCGATGGAGCCAGCTGCGTGCGCAGGGAGTGTTCGAGGCCGATGAGCTTGGACGCAGCGGGAGCGCTTCCGCCGGGCTCGGCATGGGCTCAACCGCAGTTACGGTCTGCCAAACTGCAACGCCAGGCCAAGCGTCGAGCCGCGGCAACGGAGCACCGCTGCGTGCACGCCCAGTTCGAGGTAGATTCAGGTCTCTGTGGCTTCCCGCAATTGGGCGGCGGAACGTGCTGGGGCAGTGAGGGGCAGGGTAGATCCATCAGCGGCGTGCGCGCGGCCAATGGTTCGAATGGTCTTTGTTCGATCGGTGAAGCCGGCGCTTGGGAGTGCCCCGTGAACAACGGCATCGTCGGCCCGACCAATTCGGGCACCGACCGGATCGTGGACCTACAAATGCGCAGCGGCAGGCTCTTCGGCTTGAGACCAGATGGCTCTGTGATCGTCCCATACCCCGAGGACCGATTGCCCGAGGCGGTGTACACGCGCATCAGCGCGGGCAATTCCGAGTTTTGCGGGTTGCGTGACGACCGCGTGCTCGTCTGCAGGCGCCAGGCGCTGCCGATTGCGCTCGCTTCGCAGCACTTCATCGATCTGGCGGTCGACTACTGGGGCGGCTTATGCGCCCTGCGAGAAGACCAGACGCTCGTCTGCGATGCCATGGACTCCGGCGTAAACTTCGGCACGCCCCCCGCAGGCAAGTTCACGCGCATCGAAGCCCTATCGCGCGGAATGTGCGGCATTCGAGTCGACGGCTCGATCGCCTGTTTCGGCGCGACCGAGGTCGTCGTGCCTGCGGGTTGGTAGCGCCTTGTGGCCTTGCGCGCTCGTCTTGCTATAAGCGAGCCATGTTCGGTCGTTGGCTCAAGGCGCTGGGTGCTCGTGAAGACGCTTCTGCCGGTGGAGTGCTGCACGCCCGCATCGCCCGCGAACTGCCCGACGCGGATGCCGAGACGGTCCTGGTCGTGACCAGCATCGCCGGGCTGCTCGGAACCGTCGCGTACGCGGACCGCGACTACTCGCCCAGCGAGGAGGCGCGCGTGCGCGCGGAGCTGCTACGCGTCCAAGGCATGACGACGAGCGGCGTCGACGCGATTTGCAAGACTCTACGCGAGCACATCGTCGAAATCTCGAGCGTCGAGACACCTCGCTTCGCGCGGGCCTTGCTAGAGCTCGGCGACGAAGATCTCAGACGCGAAGTGCTCGGGGCGATGGTCGAGCTAGCCGCGGCCGACGAGTCGATCAGCTTGGCGGAGACGAACATGCTCCGGCAGCTCACCAAATCACTGGGCCTGAGCCAACAAGACTACCTCGCGCTGCAAGAGCGCCACCGCCAGCTCCTGAAGTACTGACGACACAGACGGATCAGATGATCCGTGACCGGCGCAGCAGCGCGATCAGCGCCACCACTATCGCGGCGACCAGGGACCAGAAGAAGGCGTAGCCGCGCGGCCAGTGCAGCTCGGGCAACACGTCGAAATTCATGCCGTACACGCCGCACAGGAAGGTGAGCGGCAAGAACACGACGCTAACCACGGTCAGCCGCTTCATCACCTCATTGGTGCGGTGACTCACGAGCGACATGTAGAGGTTCAGCGACTCGGAGAGGATGTCGCGATCGACCAACAAATCTTGTAAGACATGCTCGAGCGTGCTGTGCAGGTTACCGAGCAACACCTGCGTCCTCTCGCTCAAGAACAGAGTTCGGCGCATGGACAGGTCGGCCAGCACGGCGCGCGCTGGCAACAGCACCTTCCGGAAGTGCAACAAATCTGCACCGAGTTCGGAGATGCGCGCAAACACTCGATCGTCGACGTTGGAACCGCGCAGTTCGTTCTGCAGCGCTTCGACGCGTTCCTCCATGAGCTTTTGAATCTCCAGGTAGTTTTCGATCAGGTGATCCCAGAGCTCGTAAAATAAGAAGCTCGGACTGCGGGCAAAGCGCAAAAAGTCGAGGCGGTAGTCGCGCCGCATGCGGTTCAAGAACAGCGCCGGCCCGCGGTGAATAGTCGCCAGGAAACGCTCCGAAATCACGACATCCACACGCTCGAGCTCGAAGCCGGTAGCACTGGGACGACAGCCAACGACGACGACGTGGAAAAATTCGTCGTAGCGAGCGTGGCGGGTTGCGGGCTCGGCGAACAGTGCGTCTTGCACGATCTCTTGGCTGAGTACGCTCAGTTCCAACAAGACGGCTTCGGCTCGGGCCGGGTCGGCGACCTCGAGGTCGATCCAGACGAAGCGCCCCGCCTCGAGCGCAGAAGCAAGCTCACTCGTTTCGAGATTTCGTTCTTGCTTGGGGTCGAAGCTAAATTCGACAATCGAGACGTGACAGGAGGAAGCGGCCGAATCATCCGAGAGCGGCTCGACGCGCTCGGCCAGCGCCGTGGCTGGTAGCGGCTCGATTTCGTCGAGGTCGTCCATGGGGGCGGTGGACATGCGTGATGGCGCCGGCCTCGTGGTCGCGGGGAGCCGAAGCCAAACGCATGGTAGCCAAGGTGCTCCAAGCCCGTGTCACTATTTGACGGCGCTGACCGCGAACGCTCGCGCGTGGCGTGCTGAGAGCCGAAACATTGCGCCACTCGCGCGAGGGCCAGCATGGCGAACGCATGTTTCGGCGGCATTTCTCGGCCTCGGCCCGACCTTGCTGTCGCCCCCCGCGCGACCTATCGTCGTTACCGATGGCGACAGGCGAAGGCACCAAGATCCCGGTGCGGCGGATGACGGAAGCGAGCGATTTCACGGCGCTCGATTCCGCGGCCGTCCTCCATTTCATCGTCGTCAGCGGTAGCGATGCGGCACGAGGCGTTGCAGGCGAACTCGAGACATACCTGATCGAGCGCGCGGAAACACGGAGCGACGCTACGGAAAGCGAACGCCGTGAAAGCGACGAAGCTGCCTTCGCGTTCGTGCGGCGGCTCGAACAGCTCGGCTGTGTGGTGTGCGCGGGGGTGGATCAGGCCGATCTACGCTTCGACGATGATCCGGGCAAAACGCGAGTTTGGAACATGGGCTGCATTGCCGTCTCGAACGCACATGACGAAGCCGAGTTCGCGACCGTGAACAACGATTGATCACGGTGCGCGCGCCCCCGGCTAGTAGGTTTGCTGCAGCGCACCAGGCACCGAGCAATCGCCGCCATCTCCTCCCGAATGGTGTAGGCGACGCGCACGAATACACCGGAGATCCAGTGTGCCACCAGTGAACCCGAGTGTCAGAATCTGCAGGATTCGTGGTCGAGCGTGAAACGGTGTAACCGTGCTCCGTTCGCTGGCTCAGCTTGGTCAGCCGCGCCAACGCCTCTGCGTGCGCAGGGTCGAGCCCACCGTCGATGTTTCTTTTGTGTCACCCGCCCGAGCGGCGCATCCTTGTCGAGACGAGCGGCGGTGGAAATCGGAATCATGTTCCGAGCTTCAAGAGATCGCGACAATTTTCACCATGGGACTTGTGCGAACCCTGTCGCTCGCCGTGCAGCAATTGTCTCAGTTGCAACGGCAACCTTCGGTGCTACTCGAAGCACATGGCAGACAGCGAGTTCGGTCCGGTAGTGCTCGGTGGCAACGTGTTCGGCTGGACCGTCGAGCGTGATGCCGCATTTCGCATCTTCGACGCCTTCGCCGACTTCGGTGGCGTCGCGATCGATACTGCGGATGTCTACCCCGCTTGGGTCCCCGGCCGACAAGGCGGGGAATCCGAGCAGATGATTGGTGATTGGCTCGCGCAGCGCGGGCAACGCGAGCGTTTCAAAATCGCGACCAAAGTCGGCAAGTGGGACAAGCAGCGAGGCTTGTCTCCGAGCAACATTCGCGCGGCCGTGGAGGGTTCTCTGCGCCGTTTGCAGACCGACTACATCGACATTTATTACGCGCACGAGGACGACGAAGCCGTGCCGCAAGAGGACTATTTGACTGCCCTCGACGCGCTCGTGAAGGAGGGCAAAGTTCGGGCGCTGGGTGCGTCCAACTTCAGCGCCGCACGCCTTTCGTCTGCGCTGACCTTGAGCCGACAGAATGGGCTTACGCCCTTCGCCTATTCGCAGGACCGCTGGAACCTCGTCGAGCGCGAGCTCGAGCAAGTGTTGCTGCCGACCTTGCAGCGCGAGCAACTGCGGGAGTTCCCCTATTACTCGTTGGCCTCGGGCTTTCTGTCCGGCAAATACCGTCCGGGGTCACAAGTCAGCTCGTCGCGCGCAGGAGGCGCCGCAGAGTATTTGAAGGACCCGCGCAACCTCGAGTTGCTCACCGCGTTGGACGAGGTTGCGAGCGCGCACGACGTACCCCAGACGGCCGTGGCGCTCGCCTGGCTGCGCGCGCAGCCGACGGTTGCCGCGCCGATCGCCAGCGCGCGCACGCTCGAGCAGCTACGGCCGTTCTTCCTGACGATGTTTCAGTTGAGCGACGAAGACATTGCGCGGCTTTCGAGCATCACGGCGCGCTGACACGCGGTGATTTACGCCTTTGGCAAGGCCGGCAAGCTCACGCCTTGTTCTGCCAAGCGCGCGTAAACGAACAGCGTCATCTCGCGTTCGTGCTTGATCAGGCTGCACGCGACCATGTGCTTGAGACCGGTCGCGAACGCGGCCCCGCCGTACACGTCCGCTGCCCGCCGGTCGGCGAGGATCTCTTGCAGGCGCGAAGCGCCCTGGGAGATGCGTAGAAACAGGGGATGGAAGCCGTCCTCTTCGTCATTTGCTCGACCTCCAATGACGGTGGCCGGAACACTGCAGCCCGTACGGAACGACGAGCAACGGGTACTGCCGCGACCCCTGATCCGATCTCACCCGAGCTCAGCTCGCGAGCGCGCTGACCATCTCGACTTCCATCACGTGCCGGAGCTCGGCAACCGCCGCGGCCGCGCTGCTGAAGCGGCCGGGTTGAGCGTCGAGCGCCACTTCGAGCGGCATGCCGACCGCGCGCAATCGCTGCTCGGTATCGGCAAATGCGGCTCGCACGTGCTCGTCGATTGGCTTCGAGGCGGACGCCACGAGTTGGCTCAGCCCGCCACTGCCGCCTCCTACGTAAAGCCGCTTGGTGCCAGCCACGATCGCCAGCACGATCTCCAGCGAACTGCCACTGAAGTAGCCCTCCACCGCGAACGGCAGGGGGCGGTCTTCGCTGCGAGCACGCTCGATTCGGGCAAATTTGCCGGTCACGACCGAAAGCGTATCGAGCGTCTGCACCGCGAGCGTATCGACACTCTGCTTACCGGCCTTGGAGAAGCTCTCGGCATACTCGTGACCATCTCCCAACAAGCGCTGAATGCGATCGGCATAGCCCAATATATTGACACTGAGCTCGAGCGCAAAGGCGCGGATTCGCTCTGCGTGCGGGTCGCCCGTGAGCACCATGGTCCGAGCGTGGTTCTCATCGAACAGAAGATACTCGAGCGCATACAGACCACGGGCATCGACGCCCAGCTGCTGCACGAGATACTCGTCGACCGGTGCTCGCTCGCCGAGCACCGTATCGATCACGGTCAGCCGTGCCGGCCAGAACGCAGCATGCTGAAACGCTTCACTGCTGGCGAATGGTCCCGCCCGAAACGCAAAGGCCTGCTTCCAAGCCAGCGTCGTGCGTTTGAAGGCGGATTGAGCCGCGCGCTGCCGTTCGAGACTCGGCTCGCTCGACAACGCGCGCACCGCCGCATGCAGTGTCTTGGACTCGGCGCGCACCTCGCGCGCCATGCCCAGCACTACTTCTTTCACCAGCCCCGAGAGCACCGACGCCTGGTCGCGCTTCCCGCAGCCGAAAGCGGCGGGAAGCGCGGCCAGAGGGACCAGCGCGCCGAGCTCGATTAGCCGGCGTCGTGTGATCAACGAGCGTTGCGCTCCCAGGTGAAGACAGCGGGCGTCGAAGCATCGACGTGCAAGCGCAGCCACTCGGTGAGCGGCTTGGTCGTGGAGCCCTGAACCACGATACGGGTCAGGTTCGGCACCGAGATCGTCACGCCGCGCGCCACGTTGCCGTTTTCGAGCGGCTTGTCGGCGAGGTACACGTGCGAGTCGCCCTGCAGGAGCAAGACGGGCTTGACGAACGCCTTGGCGCGCGTCGCGATCTTCTGGATGATGTTGTTGAATGCGCTGTCGCCCGCGCCGCCGAACGTGTCGGCTTGCATCGAGATCACGACGCCCGCGGCCTTTTGTTCGGTCGCGACGTTGAAAGTGCGATCGACCCAGGCAAGCGTCGCGGCGTTGCGCGCGTTGCGCTCGGCATCGCGGCGCGCCGGGTCGTCCACCTTGGTGCCGGTCGTGTCGTCGGCGTACCAGCGCGGCGTGCTGTCGTTGCTGCCGACGACGTGCACCACGCCGAAGGTCACGCCCGACTCGTGCCACAAGGTGTTCTCGACGTATTTCTCGAAGCCAGCGTCGTCCGCTTGCGTCAAGACTTGCTTGAAACCGCCGGCCAGCGCCAAGCCCGGCACGGGGAAGAACACCTTGCGCACGGCGTCGAGGCGCTCGAGCGGATCGTAGGCGCCATTGTTGGCACGGTGACAATCGGTCCACTCGTTGTCGCCCGGGGTGTAGATGAGCGGCGTGGTCAACGTCGAAAAGCCGGCGAAGATCTGTGCGAAGTACGAGTCGTCACAGCGGCCGCTGCCTTCTTTGATGTCGCCCAAGTGCACCGTGGTGCTGATGCGCTTGTCGGCGTTGATGGCGGCCATCAGGTTCGGGAAATCTTCGATCTGCGCGGCGCCATAAGGCGTATCACCGATGATCGCCAAGTCGATCGGGGCGAGCGAGGTCGAGAGCCAGGGCGGCGCCTCGAAGTCGACCGTGACCTCACTGCGACCGTTGCGGATCAACTTGAGCAGCAGCTTGGCCACGTCCAAATCATCGATGCGCGCGGTCAGCGTCTTCTCGAGGATCCAGTTCGGCACGCTGCTGGTCTTGACCTTGGCGCACGTCTCGGCGAACGCATTCGCGTCGACCTTGACGATGCCAACCGGCAAGCCATTGATGGACAGCTTCGGGGTCGTCCCGGGCGTCAAATCGAAGCTCTTGGTGACGGTGCGGCTGCCCATCACGGTTACTTGCAAGCAGCCGGTGTCGGCCGGCACGTTCGACAACAGCAAGTCGATGCTGCCGACACTTTCCGAAGCAGAGCTCTCGCCGCTGCTGGTTTGGTCATCGGCGGCACCGCACGCCGTGGCCAGGAAAGCTGCCGTGACGGCAGCCGAAAACAAAGACCGGAACAGTCCACGCTCGATCATGAAAACTCCTTGGAACGCTTGTTGGTTCGCGAGCGGACCTTGTAAGCGATGCACAGAAAATGTGGGGTGACGTCTACTTCAGATCTTGATGACCATCGTGCGACGCACGAAGGCTCGCGCGAGTCTCCGGAAATCGGAGACGCGCCACGCGCGAAAACGACGCGCGGCTCATTTCACGGTGCCGTCACCGGATCAGCACGTGCGTGAGCGCAGAACGTGGCATGCAGGCCGTCGAATGCTGACCTGGCTCGGCCGATCTGGTTCTGGACTCGCGTGCGCTGCGCTTGGCGTGATTGCTTGCTCGGTCGACTCACGCGCACTCTCCTCCACTGGCACCGATGACTCGAACGCCGTCGGCGGCGGAAACCTCGCGGGCTCTTCCGCGACGGGAGGCTCGAGCAATCTGGGCACGGCGGGCGAAAGCGGCGCACTGGGCTCCGGTGACGCGCCGGGAATCGACGAGCCGTCCTCGAATCGCAGCTGCGTCGGAGAAGCGCGCGCACGGCGCTGCACCATCGATGGCGCGTCTTTCCTACTCGATCCAGCGGGCGCATCCGTGCCGAGCGAAGTGTCGAGCTTTCAGCTCGATGAGCTCGAAGTCACCGTCGGACGCTTTCGCCAATTCGTGGCGAGCTTTCCGGGTGCCCCGGAGGCGGGCGCAGGGGCGCACCCGGAGCTCGAACACAGCGGCTTCCGCAGTGAGTGGACGGAATGGCTACCGAGCAGCAAAGCGAAGCTGATCGAGAGCCTGCACTGCAACGCCGGTTGGGAGACCTGGAGCGACGCTCCGGAGGCTCGCGAAGACTACCCGCTCACTTGCGCCAGCTACTACGTCGCATTCGCCTTTTGCGCTTGGAGCGGCGGACGCCTCCCGACCGAAGCCGAGTGGGAGTACGCGGCAAGCGGAGGTGCACAGCAGCGCGGCTACCCTTGGGGCAACGAAGCTCCTTCGTCCGAGCTCGCCTTGTTTGACGCATCCGCCATTGCTCCCGCCGGCGGGCACCGACTCGGGATGGCCCGCTTTGGCCAACTCGATCTCGCCGGCTCGGCCTGGGAATGGACGCTCGACCTGTTTCGACCCTACCCCGCCCAATGCGACCACTGCGCCGAGCTAGAGGAAGGCTCGGAGCGAGTGCTGCGCGGGGGCGCGTTCGTCTACGAGGCCGAGTACCTCAAAGCCTCGTACCGTTTTCACACCGACCCGCAACTCTCGCTGGGCGACGTCGGGTTCCGCTGCGCGTACGACCTTTAGCCGCGCGATGGGTTTCGCGGCCCTATTCGCCCGCCGCCGCGACGCTCGCTCGCACCGGCAGCTTCCAGCCCGGGCGCGCGAAATGGCAGGTGTAGCCATGGGGCAAGCGCTGCAGGTAGTCCTGATGCTCGGGCTCTGCCTCCCAGAACGGCCCTGCGGCGGCCACTTCGGTCACCACTTTTCCCGGCCATAGGCCCGACGCATCCACGTCGGCGATTGTGTCTTGGGCAATGCGGCGTTGCTCGTCGCTCGTGTAGAAAATTGCCGAACGATAGCTCAGCCCTCGGTCGTTCCCTTGACGGTTGAGGGTGGAAGGATCGTGGATTTGGAAGAACAGCTCGAGCAAAGCTCGATAGCTGAGCTGGGCGGGGTCGAATTCGACCTCGATCGCCTCGGCATGGGTGCCGTGGTTCCGGTACGTCGCATTCGGCACGTCACCGCCGGAATAGCCGACGCGCGTGGAAAGCACGCCCTCACGGCGACGAATCAGCTCTTGCATGCCCCAGAAGCAACCGCCCGCCAGTACCGCACGTTCTCGAGCCATTTTCGCGTCCTCCACTTGGCGTCCAGACAATCTGGCGCCTGCCGGGAGGGAAATTAAGGCTCAGCGAGCGAAAAGCAAGGCTGGACGCTGAGCGCGAGCGGCAATATCGCGGCTTTTGCCTCGGCGCTGAGCGCACTGTCGATACGCCCCCCGTCATGCCGCTGCAGCACGAGGTGTTCGACCAGCCCGCCTGCTTCCGGCCGGGCCCGGTACGAGGAGATGTCGAGGCCGAGCGCGAACAGCGCGCGGTGCACCGAGCCGATCAACGGCGAACAGGAGCGCTGCCCAATTTCGACGGCCACCAATTCGGGACCGCGTTGCTCGAAGCGAACTTGGGGTTGACTGATCACGGCGGATTCGAGCCTGCTGGCAGAGAGTGACTGATTGGGGAAGGTGCACCAACTTTTCGGTGACCTCTGGTCACTTGCGGTGACCTCTGGTCACTTGCGGTGACCTCTGGTCACTTGCGGTGACCTCTGGCCACGTTGGGTGACCTGTACTGACGCACCCAGCGGCTAGCGCACACGGAAGATAAGTTGGCGCAGGGCATTTCAGTCCCATGCGGCTCCCTGACGGCGCGCGGTCTGGATGTCGTGAAAAGAGCGCATTTCAGGGAACAGATGGATTGCGCGCCGCGCGCGCAGCTGCTCCTCTGTCGCCCCTAGGTGAGCAGATGACGTTTTTGGTGCACCTCTCTGACTTGCACATGACGCGCAGCGACCGCGCTCAGGCGCGCCTGTTCGATAAGTTGCTCGCGGCGCTCGATGCCGAGCAAGAGAAGGCCCACGCCGAACGGACGACCGTATTCATCACCGGGGATGTCTTCGACTCCGCGACCGATAGCCCGGGGCCGCTCGTCGAAGCGTTCTTGAATTTGCACGCGCGGATGCTCGAGGTGCTCGGCAATGCGTTCACCGTAGTCTTGCCAGGCAATCACGATCGCCGACGCTTTGGCTTGCTCGGGCCGAACAGCCCAGCGTTGTTCTCGGCCCTACACCGCGCCGCAGATCCCGCCCGCATTCACGTGCTCGGGCAGCGCACGCCCTTTCTGGCGGAGGTCGTGCCGCGCGCGTTGCACGGTTTGCCGGCGCATGTCGTCGCGTATGATTCGTCCTATTTGCCGAGCGGGCTGGTCGGCGCCGGCGGCACGTTTCGCTTGGAAGACTTGCTGCAAGTTCACGCGCAGCTTCCGGACGACGGCCTGCCGCTGATCCTCCTCGTGCACCATCACCTGATTCCGACACCGGTCACGGACATCAGCCACATCGACATGGTGGGCACGCCGCGCATCGTGCGCTGGCTCGTGCAGTCCGTGCTGCCCAAGTTGTTTTCTCACGCCGATCGTGAAGAGCTGACGATGACCGCGCTCGGCGCGGGCACGGCACTGTCCGCGCTGCACTCGTTCGAGCGCGCGGTGTTGCTCTTGCACGGGCACAAGCACGTGCCCACCGCGCGCATGCTGCGCGGTCTCGATAGCCGCTCGGGAGATCTAATCTTGGTCTCCGCAGGCAGCGCGGGCCGTTCGGAGGGCGTGTATTCCACGCAGCCCAACCCGGCGCGTCTGTGGCCCTCCTTCAACTTGGTGGAGATTTCGGAAGAACGGCTGCGCGTCGAGGCGCTCTCCTTTTCACCGAAGCGCAGCGGCCGAACGCCAGTGCGTCGCGATCTCGTGCGCGCCCAGCGCATCGGCTCCAAGTGGGATCTTCAACCCTGCGACTTGGAGGCGAGCGATTTTCCTGCGCGCGTGCTCAGCGACGAATCGACGTACACGCTGTCGCAGTCGCGCGCCTCGGCCGAGCGTTGGGATTTCGTGTGCGATCGACGCGTCGCGCTGAAACCGGGCGCCAAGCTGCGCCGCTACAAAGATTTCGTGCACGCCCTGCCTCACTTTGCGCCAGGCTCACGCGCTCGCTTGGAGGGCCGAGAGTACCGACGTGTGGACATTTCACTCGACGGCCCCACTGCCCACCATTCGACCGAAGCGCTGTGCCGCACGCTCGGCGAGGCGGCGCGCTGCTACGGCCCCGGCACCGCGTTCGAGTGGGTCGGGCTCTTGTGCCGCTACGGCGCCGACCAGGCGATTTTGCGGCTCGCTTCGCGCCCCGCGGACGACTTTCAACCCTTCGCCAGCGCGACCGATCTCACGACGGGTCGCGAAGGACCCGCTCGTATCGAATTGCACGCCGGGCTATGGACGGTCACCGTCCGCGACTGCGCTCCGCGGACGCTGCTGCGCATCTATTGGCCACTCGCCGCAACCTGAGCGCGGTGGCCGCATGTGTGAGCCAAGGGCCGACATCGCCACATGAGTTTCGCGAGTTGGCGCAAATGTCGGCTCGACGTGGGCGAAAGCGCGGTAAAATGCCGAGATGCACTTGCTGACTCTGCGCGCATTGGCGTTCGTGATCTGCGCGGGTGCTCTCGCCGCCGCTTGTGGCGGCCCTGACCGCCAGAGTTCCGGAACTGCAGGCCAAGCGGGTTCCGAGGCCACGAACCGCGCGGGCTCGAGCAGCGCCGGAGCCGACTCGTCCGGCGCGGGCGCGGCGAGCGGAAGCACGAATAGCAGCAGCGCGGGCTCGGGAGACGCGGGGGCGAACAGCGGCGGCAGCGGCGGCAGCGGCGGCAGCGGCGGCGGCGGCAGCAGCGGGGGCAGCGTGGCGAGTAGTAAGTGCAAGCGCGGGCTCGCTTACGGGCATCACTCGGTCGCCGATTTGCAGGCACTCTCGCCCGGCGTGAGCTGGTGGTACAACTGGGACTTCAAACCCGAGGAAGCGCTGCGCGCGGGCGCGTATCGTGACTTAGGCGTCGAATATGCACCGATGATCTGGGGTGCAAAGTCGGATCGCGCGGCGGCAACGGCGGCGATTGCCAACGACGCGCGCGTGCTGCTCGGCTTCAACGAGCCGAATTTCGGCGAGCAGGCGAACCTGTCGGCCAAGGCCGCGGCCGATCTCTGGCCGGAGCTGGAGGCGATCGCGGATGCCAAGGGCCTGCGCTTGGTCTCGCCCGCGGTGAACTTCTGCGGTGGCAATTGTCAGGACACAGACCCGTTTCGGTATCTCGATGCCTTCTTCGCGGCTTGCGCCGGGTGCCGGGTCGACGCCGTTGCGATCCATATCTACGTCGGGTGTTCGCCCACCGGTGACAACAAGGCCGAGTGGCTCATCCAACACGTGGAGACTTACAAGAAGCGCTTCACGCAACCGTTGTGGCTGACCGAGTTCGCCTGCGACAGCGCAAAGAACGCCGCCGAATCGCAAGCCTTCCTCGAAGACGCGCTGACCTATCTCGAGGCGGAGCCCCGCATCGAGCGCTACGCCTGGTTCTCCGGGCGCGCCACGAACGTCGCCAATGTCGACCTGCTAGGGAACAGTGGACAGCTGACCGCGCTCGGCAAGGCCTACGTGAACGCTCCGAAAAACCCGGATTGCAAGCGCTAACCGGCAAAGATGCGAATCATTAGCAATTCTTCTTGAGCTCGCGCGGGGCCGCTTCTAGAGCGACTCCGAGAATGCCACTCCGCCGCTTTGCCCTTCTTTTCGGGGCTCCGATCTTGATCGTCGCGGCGTGTACAGGCGAGCCGAGCGTGCAAGCGCTACGGCGTGCCACTGGCGAAGCGGGCAACGGCGGACGAGGCGGGGAGCACGCTGACGCCGGCACGAGCGCGGGCGCCGCCGGAGACTACGCCGAGACAGCCGGCAACGCCGGCGAGAGTGACGACCGGGCGGCCGCGGCCGGCGAAGCGGGTGCGGGCGGCGCGCCGTCCCTCTGTGTCGATCCACTCGCGCTGCCTTTGCTGCGCGAGGCTCCAACCACACTCGCGGGCACCGGACTGTACGCGGCCGGCAGCTCAGACCCGAGTGATTTTGCCGGCTACGCCCGCCCGTATCGGCCGAACTACGAGTTCTGGGCCGACGGCGCGACCAAGCAGCGCTTCGTCTATTTGCCGGCGTGCACGCAGATCGACACCAGTAATATGGACTCTTGGAAATTCCCGGTCGGAACGCGGCTTTGGAAGGAACTTCGCGTTGGCACCACGCGGGTCGAAACCCGCTTCATTCATCGTTATGGGCTGGGCGATAACGACTGGCTGTACGCGGCTTATCGCTGGGATCTCGCGCAGCTCACGCCTGAAAAGGCCCTCCTCGTGGACGGGGGCGCGCAGAACGTGAACGGTACCCCGCACGACATTCCCTCGCACACCGACTGCTTGTACTGCCACGTCAATCTGCCCGAGCCCCCGATCGGCTTCAGCGCGCTTCAGCTGAGTCACGCGCCACCGGGAGAGACGCTACATTTACTGGCGGACGCGGGCTGGCTCACTCACCCGGCAACCCGAGACTACTTGCCCCCAGGCGATGAAAGCGCGCGCGCAGCGCTCGGCTATTTGCACGGTAATTGCGGGCACTGCCACAACGGCTACTCCCGGTCACACGGCGGCTTTTGGCCGGGCGATCCCGGGCCGCGCATGCGGCTCTCGGTACGAGATCTGACCGTCGAACAAACGACGACCTATGCAACGCTCGTCTGGGTCGGAACGGCCAACCCGGCGTACGAAGAGTACAACCGCATCGAGCCTTGCAACCCGGAGCTGAGTTCGATTTTGCTGCGGATGCAGACGCGGAGCGACGAGCAGATGCCACCCATCGCCAGCAAATTCGCGGACGAAGCGGGGCTGGCTCTCGTGACCGCGTTCATTCGCAATTTGCATGCACCGGGCGCGCCCGCGTGTCCGCCATAGCTGGGGCGGTCACGCAGGGTCGACCAACGCGGGTTACCCGACTACGGGCTGCCGCACACGAACGTGTCGAGCTGGAACGGCGAGGCGGTGTTCTCGGTCGTGGTCGCCGCGAAAACGTAGCTGTGGTTACCGGGCAGGCTGCTCACGATCTGCTGCCGCCAATAGCCGTCACCGACGTAGGTGATGGGGGCGTTGCCGTCGACGGTCAAGGTCAACTTCCGAGACCCCGAACCAGCCGCCTTGAGATAGAAGCTGAGCTGGGCGCCTGCACAATTGAACGTGAACGACTTCTTGTCACCCGCGAGCATGTTCGGCGCACTGATCGCGGCCTCGCCTTGATGCACCCCCTGAGTATTGCCGACGAACCACTCCCCACCGTTGCTCAAGGCCTCGGGCGGAATGAATCCCAAGTCGAACGTGACATTACCATTGGCACCGGGTGCGGGAGCGACGTTGCGGCACAAGAAGGTATCCAGCTGAAAAGGGGACCCTGTGTCCTGCGTGGTCGTCGCGCTGAAGGTGTACGTGTGCACGCCCTTCGCAACATCGATTACTTGCTGACGCCAGTAGCCGTCTCCAACGAAGACCTCGCGGAGCTTACCGTCGACCTCGAAGGCCAGTTGGCGAGTCCCGGAGCCGGCGGCTTTCAAATAGAAACTGAGCTGCGTGTGCTCGGCTCCGCCGCACGTGAACGTGAAGGTCTTTTTGTCGCCGGCCAGCATGTTCGGAGCGCTGATCGCCGCATCGCCTTGATGCGTCCCTTGGCTGTTGCCGACGAACCACTCACCGCCATTGTTGGCGGCCTCTGGCGGAATGAACCCGAGGTCGAACGTCACGTTTCCGTTGGCACCCAACACGGGAGTCACGTTGCGGCACAAGAACGTATCGAGCTGGAAAGGCGACCCCGTGTCTTGCGTGGTCGTCGCGCTGAAGGTGTACACGTGCACCCCCTTCGGCACGTCGATAATCTGTTGCCGCCAATAGCCGTCGCCCACGAACACCTCGCGCAGCTTCCCGTCTACCTCGAACGAAAGTTGCCGAGTCCCGGAGCCGGCCGCTTTGAGATAGAAGCTGAGCTGAGTGTGCTCGGCCGCTCCGCAATCGAAGGAGAACGACTTCTTGTCGCCCGCCAACAGGTTCGGAGCGCTGACCGCCGCCTCGCCTTCGTGCACCCCTTGCGTGTTGCCGACGAACCATTGACCGGCGTTGTTGACGGCCTCCGGCGGGATGAACCCCGAGTCGAACGTCACATTTCCGTTTGAACCCAACGTGGGGGCCACGTTGCGGCATAGAAAGGTATCGAGTTGGAAGGGCGACCCCGTGTCCTGCGAACTCGTCGCACTGAACGTGTACGTGTGCGGCCCCCTCGGCACGTCGATCACCTGCTGGCGCCAATAGCCATCGCCCACGAACACATCGCGCGGCTTGCCATCGACCTCGAAGGTCAGTTGGCGAGTCCCGGAGCCGGCGGCTTTCAGATAGAAACTGAGCTGCGTATGTTGGGCACCGCCGCAGTCGAAGCTAAATGACTTCTTGTCACCGGCGAGCAGGTTCGGAGCGCTGACCGCAGCCTCCCCCTGGTGCACCCCTTGGGTATTGCCGACGAACCATTGACCCGCATCATTCACGGCTTCCGGCGGGATGAAGCCCAAGTCGAACGTCACGTTTCCGTTTGGACCCAGGCACGGGGCTCGTTTCAAGCACTGAAACGAATCGAGTTGAAATGGAGATTCGGTGCCTTGAGTCGTCGTGGCGGTAAATTCGTAGGAATGCACGCCGGAAGAAACATTGATCACCTGCTCGCGCCAATAGCCGTCGCCCACGAAGACCTCTCGGCTTGCACCATCCACTTTGAAGCGCAGTTGCCGCGTGCCCGAACCAGCCGCCTTGAGGTAGAACCGCAGCTGGTCATGCGGACCGCCCCCGCAGTCGAAGCTAAATGACTTCGAGTCTCCCGCCAGCATCGCCCCCGGATGGATCGCAGCCGCGCCCGCGTACGTGCCAGCCGCGTTATTCACGACCCATTGCCCCGCTTGCGCGCTCGTCGCATCGAAGCCGTTTGCGTTCGTGACGGTTGGGATCTCACCCGTGCAAGTGGGTGGTTGAATGATCACGCCGCCCATACCGCCGGACGCGCCAAACCCTGCACTACCGCCAGGTCCCGAGGTCCCACCGCCTCCAGCGGTGCCCAGTCCGGCGACGCCGCCTAGGCCCGCGCTGCCGGCGACGGCGGCCGAACCAGCAACTCCGAGTGACCCGCCGGAGGCGGCCCCGGAGGTAGCCATACCCGCGCTCCCAGGCTCGGAAATTCCAGCGGCTCCGTCGTCGATGTCTCCACCGGCGCCAGCTTCGACCATGCTTCGCCCGGCCGTTGCGTCCGTGCCACCGCTCGAGTTCGAGCTAGCCCGCCCCGCACTGCCCGCCATGGGTCCCGCGCCAGCACCGCTCGTATTGCTTCCGCCGCTCGAGGTACCCCCATTGTCGCCGTTGGGTGACGAATCGGAGCTTGCGCTCCCGCACGCGACGACCAGGGCGCAGGCGGCGAGCCACAGCGCAGCAAAGCCAGGACGCATGACGCGGAACCAAGCAAGATCGAAGCTATTCATTTCACGCCACCCATTTTCGTACTCGTAGGCCAAAGCGATCTACCGACCACGCACGTGCGCGACGGACAACCAGGTGCGCGCGAAACCGCGAAGGCTAGCGCACGACGACCATCCGTATGCGAAGCAACGCACAGAATCAATATCGGCTCGTGCAACTAACTCGCGCCCATGGACTCCGGATCGTCATGCACGCTGATTTCCAGCTCAATCCTCGCAGGGTGCGCCTTGTAGGTTCTTGCCAAATTCGCGCAACACGATCACGGCTCACACCACGAAAGAAAATGAACTCGTGTGTTCTCGATCCATTCAATCCGTATTCGGGCTCGGTGGCGTCTCGAACAGCCAGGCCAGCGCTTCAGCCATTGATAGCTCGGGCGTCGCGCCCATTGCGCCGTGGCGGGCGTTGGGCAGCTGCATGTAACGCGAGCGGCGACCCGCCGCGAGGAACGCGCGTGCGCTGGCCTGCATCAAATCCTGACGATCGAGCGAGCCTGCCATCATCAGCGCGGAGCGCACCTTGAGACCATACGGCGAGACCTTCGTGGGGCCCGCGATCAGAATCAGCCGCGTGTAGCGCTCGGGCCAGCGGCGCGCCAAGGCCTCGGCGCGTGACGCGCCCTGTGAGTAGCCAATCAGCGCGACATCGGTAGCGGGCTGTTCATGGCCCAAGCCGCGAAATGCGGATTGGATGCGCGCATCCAGCGCCACGGTGTCGAGCGACCACTTGGCCCACGGTGAACCAGGGCTACATGGCACGTCCCCTTGCGGCGCGACCAGAACGCCGTGTTTGGCGGCGCTCCATTGGAATGACTGCGCGTAACCGAGCGCGTGTCCGCACATCCCGTGAATGAACACCATCTTGCTCGCTCCGTGCGGCTCGCCGCGCATCACGAACGTGGGCGGCCCCGGCGCCGCGTCGAGCGGTTCCATGCGAATCGAAACGGGCATCGACCTCGGTTTCGGCGGCAGTGCCTGCGGCGGAGCTGGCGTGCGGGCATGCTCGCGGTCCGCACCGCGCGCCTTTGCGAGCCACGCGTTGGGGTCGCAGTAAGAGGGGATAGCCGCGATGAGCGCGGCACAGAACAAGTCTTTGGCGGCCATGTTGCTCGTGGCGTGAGTTGCAAAAATCGCGCTCGCGGGCGCGGACAGGCTGGCCCCGATCACGCTAGTCTGTGCGGCATGAGCCTCGAGCCCCTATTGGTCGGTGTTGCTTGCGAAACTGAGGCCTCTCTGCTTCCGGCTTTGGCCAACCGCCACGGGTGCATCACGGGTGCGACCGGCACTGGCAAAACCGTCACGCTGCAGCGCCTGGCCGAACAGTTCTCGCGCGCCGGGGTGCCGGTGTTCTTGGCCGACGTGAAGGGTGATCTGAGTGGTCTGGGTGCGGTCGGCTCGCTCTCCCCCAAACTCAAAGAGCGAGTCGAAGCGACCGGCGTGCCGGCCCCCGACTTTGCTCCGTGCCCCGTGACGTTCTGGGACGTGTGGGGCGAGCAAGGGCACCCCGTGCGTGCCACGATTTCGGATTTGGGACCGCTCTTGCTCGCTCGCTTGTTCAACCTGAACGACACGCAGGAGGGCGTGCTGTCGATCGTGTTCAAGGTCGCGGACGACCAAGGTTTGCTGCTGCTCGACTTGAAAGACCTGCGCGCCTTGCTGCAATTCGTGGCCGACAATCAAGCCTCCTTCAAGACGCAGTACGGGAACGTCTCGGCCGCCTCGGTGGGCGCGATTCAACGCGCATTGACGCAGATCGAACAGCAGGGCGGTGAGCGTTTTTTCGGCGAGCCCATGCTCGACGTGCAAGATTTGCTGCAGACCGATGGGAACGGGCACGGTCTGATCAATGTGCTGGCCGCCGACCAGCTGCTGCAGACACCACGCGTGTACGCCTGTTTGCTCCTGTGGCTCTTGGCCGAGCTGTTCGAGCAATTGCCGGAGGCGGGCGACCTGGACAAGCCCAAGCTGGTCTTCTTCTTCGATGAGGCGCACCTGCTTTTCAAGGAAGCTCCCAAGGCACTGCTCGAGAAGATCGAGCAGGTCGTGCGGCTGATCCGTTCCAAAGGCGTGGGCGTCTATTTCGTCACCCAGAGCCCGCTCGATATTCCGGAGTCGGTGCTCGGGCAGCTGGGCAACCGCGTGCAACACGCGCTGCGCGCATTCACGCCCCGCGATCAGAAAGCCGTCAAAGCCGTGGCTGAGACCATGCGCGCCAACCCGAAACTCGACGTCCGCGCGGCCATCACCGAGCTCGCGCTCGGTGAGGCACTGGTTTCGTTCTTGGACGAGCGTGGCACACCGTGCGTGACCGAACGCGTGTTCATCGCCCCGCCGGGCAGCCGCATGGGCCCGCTAACTCCGGAAGAGCGGGCCGCGCTGATCCAGAGCTCGGTCGTGGCAGGAGTGTACGAGCAAACGGTGGATCGCGAATCAGCCTTCGAAATGCTCAAAAAGCGCGTGGAAGGGCCAGCTGCGGCGCCCTCCGCAGCGCCCACGACGCCGCCTGCCCCCACGGGTGGCGGCGCGTGGGGCGGTTTGAACGAGCTACTCTTCGGACGCACGGGGCCGCGCGGGGGCCATCATCCCGGCATGGTCGACGCATTGGCCAAGAGCGCGGCGCGCGGGGTTGGCTCTGCCGTGGCGCGCGAGATCACACGCGGGATCTTCGGCTCGTTGTTGGGCGGAAAGCGGCGCTGACCCGGAAGCGCGCTAAAGTCGACGCAGCATGGAACCCAAGCGTGCGGAGATCGATGCCCTCACGGGCGCCACCGTGCTCGAATTCGGCGCCGACTGGTGCCCGATCTGCCAGGCCGCGCGCCCGCTGATCGATCGCGTGCTTGCGCAGCACCCGGACGTGCAACACCAGTGGGTCGAAGACGGCAAGGGCAAGCCCCTCGGCCGCTCGTTCCGCGTCAAGCTGTGGCCGACGCTCGTCTTCTTGCGTGACGGCAAGGAGGTCGCGCGCGTGGTGCGCCCCACGCAAGCAAGCGAGCTCGAAGCAGCATTTCAGGGCTTCGCTGAGAGGCAGTAGCAGCGCCGATGGCCCGTGATGAAGGCGCGATCTGGCTCAAGGTAGCGGGTCGTGAGCTACGCATCACGCACCCGGAGAAGCTGTATTTTTCCAAGCAAGTTCAAGTCACGAAGCTGCAGCTGGTCGAGTATTACGCGCGCGTGGCCGAGGGCGCGCTGCGCGGCATCTCGGGCCGCCCAATCGTGCTCAAGCGCTTCGTCGACGGAGCAGAGGCAGCCCCGTTCTACCAAAAGCGCGCGCCCGAATCGCGCCCCGACTGGGTGCGCAGCGTGACCCTCGCGTTCCCCTCCGGCAAAACCGCCGAAGAAGTCGTGGTCGACGACATCGCGGGGCTGCTTTGGATCGTGAACCTCGGCTGCCTCGAGCTACACCCGCACCCGATCCGTCACGACGACTTGGAGCACCCCGACGAGCTGCGCGTCGATCTCGATCCGGGCCCCGGAGTGCCCTGGGAAGACGTAGTGCGCGTCGCGCTGGAAGTAAAAGCGCTGCTCGACGAGCAAGGCTTGGTCGGTTTTCCGAAGACCAGCGGCTCGCGCGGCATGCACATCAACGTGCGCATCGCGCCGCGTTGGACGTTCAGCGAGCTACGCAACGCCGCGCTCGCCCTCTCACGCGCGGTCGAACGCCGAGTGCCGAAGCTTGCCACGTCCAAATGGTGGAAAGACGAACGCCACGGCGTGTTCCTCGACTACAATCAGAACGCCAAAGATCGCACCACGTGCTCGGCGTACTCAGTGCGCCCATTGCCCGACGCGCGCGTCTCGACGCCGCTCGAGTGGCGTGAAGTGCCGGATTGTGATCCGGCAGATTTTACGCTGTTCTCCGTGCCCGCGCGCTTCGCCGAGTTGGGCGACCCCCACGCCCCGATGAACGCCCACGTCGGCAGTTTGGACGGCTTGCTCGAGCTCGCCGCGCGTGACGCCGCCGCGGGCGTCGCGGACGCGCCTTGGCCCGGTCAGTTTCGCGGCTCCGGAAAAGCCAAAGCCGTCGCCGCGCCGAGCCCCGCCCCCACCAGTCGCGTCGCACGCAAGAAGGCGCCACTGCTCGTGATTGCTCAATCACCCGATCGCGATGCCGCGCTCGCCGGCCTCGAGCGCTGGTTGCACGCGCACGCCGCAGTCGCCGCGCACCTGCAAGTCGAAGACATCTTGGTCGACTCGATGCGCGGCCGGTCCACGAATTGGACGCGCGTACGGGTGAACCTGAAAAACGTGCCCGAAGCCGAACGGCCAAAGCAAGAAAAGCCCGATCCGGACGACAAGCGCTCGCGCTAGGCCGGAAATGCGGGCGGCAGCGCTTGGCGCTCGCACGGAAAGCGCCTTTCCTGTAGGGTGACGAGTTTTGTTAATCATGAAATACGACCTCATTGCGGTGCTTGGGATGGCGGCGTTGGCAACGGGCTGTGGCGGCAGCGATGGTGACTCGAGCGGAGGCGCAGGCACGGCGTCGGCGGGTCAACCGGGGAGCAGTGGCGGCACTTCGATCGCGGACGGCGGCAAACCCGGCAGTGCGGGAGCGGCGGCAGCGGGCGCTCCCGCAGCCGGCTCCTCCAGCAGCGCGGCCGGTTCCAGCAGCTCAGCCGGCTCCAGCAGCTCGGCCGACTGTGCGCCCGATGAAGCCCTAGTGTCTTGCTACGTCGAAGTATCGAGCGGCGTTGCCGTGTGCACCGAGACCGCGTCGGCAGGGACCCCCGTCGACACGGTCAAGAGTCAGTGTGGCGGAACACTGAAAGAGAACGAGCATTGTCCGAGCGATGCGACGTTCGTCGGCTACTGCAAGGGCGGCGTTTCGACTTACTACTATGCCCCGCAGTCCAACAATATTTGGTCGGGCATCGGCACCTCCTGCGAGGCGACGGGCGGCACCTGGTGCGGGCTGTAGCTCGGCGAGCGCCAGCCGGACTTCACCAAAACGCTACCTAGTGGTCGCACGCCAAACACCGTCCCGTAGCAGCGTGGGGCGCAAACATGGCGTCCGCCAATTCGCTCTTCCCGCTGACGACTCCCCCGTCCTCACCTGAGGAGCACCCCGCTAAAGCGCAGGTCGCGGTGGTCGCGATCGAGATGGGTTACGGCCATCTGCGCCCCGCGCGCTCGCTCACCCAGCAACTCGGAGTGGAGCTCCTGCACACCGATCGGCCGCCGCTCGCGGATGCCGAGGAACAGCGGCGCTGGGCCGCGACGCGGCGCTTGTACGAATCGGTCAGCCGCATCTCCGGCATCCCCTGGCTCGGACCGCCTCTGCGCGGAGTGCTCAACTCGATCACGGACATCCCGAACCTGTACCCGTTTCGCGATCTCTCGGGCGCCACGCTCGGCGTGAAGCTCTTGGCGCGCTCGGCGCGGCAAGGGCTCGGGCGCTCGATCGTCGCGTACCTGAAAGAGCACGACCTAGCCCTGCTCACCACATTCTATTCGCCGGCAGTGCTCGCGGACTTCCACGGTTACGATCGCATCTTCTGCGTCGTGACCGATTCGGACGTGAACCGCGTGTGGGCGCCCTTCACGCCGCGCTCGACCAAGATCCAGTACTTGGCACCGAGTGGCCGCGTGGTGCGCCGCTTGCGCGCCTACGGCGTGCCCGCGTCGAACATCGAACTGACAGGCTTCCCCCTCCCCCATTCGCTCGTGGGCGGTCCCGAGGCGCCCATTTTGCGCCAAAATCTACTCAAGCGCCTCGCGCGCCTCGACCCGACCCAAACCTTCAAACTCGCGTTTGCAAAAGACCTCGAACACCTCGGACCGCTGCCCTTCACGCACGAGCCGCCGCACTTGGTGTTCGCGGTCGGTGGCTCGGGCGCCCAAGCCGAACTCAGCGCGTCGTTCCTGCCCAGCCTGCGCCCGCTGCTCGAACGACGCCGACTACGCCTCACGCTCGTGGCCGGCGTACGCGACGACGTGAAGACCCGCTTCGAAGACGAACTGACACGCGCGGGCCTCTCCGCCCAGCTGGGCCGCAGCGTCGCCATCTTGCACGAACCCACGCTCGACGCGTACTTCAGCAGCTTCGACACCCTGCTCACCGACACGGATATCCTGTGGACCAAACCGAGCGAACTCGTGTTCTACGCCGCGCTCGGCATTCCTCTCTTGCTCGCGCCCCCCGTCGGCATCCACGAAAGCTACAACCTGCGCTGGGCGCGTGAAAACGGCGCGGGCCTCAAACAGCGCGACGCGCGCGTCGTCGGCGATCGCCTGCTCGAGCACCTCGCCGACGGCAACCTCGCCGCCGCCGCCTGGGCCGGCTACCGCCGCCTGCCCAACAGTGGCCTGTACAAAATCGTCGAACGCGTGCGCGGTTAGATGTGGATTGATGGTCGCGCGAGAACAGCGCGGGCCGTCCCAGCCTTCGGCGTCGAGTTGCGGAGCGAAAATCCTCCGGGAATCGCTCGCCGACGCGGCCGCGGTCACTCGTCGACCCGCCGCGCTTTCACTCATGCCCAACGCTGCAACGCAGGATGAGCATAGAGACGAGAACCCCAACTCCCAATGGAGCATTCGCGCGTCCTAGTCGACCAAGGGGGCCAGCCACTGACCCGTGAGCGCGTTGCTTTGCCGAACGAGCGCTGAAGACCCGCAACCAGCGGTGAATCCCCCAACCTCACCAATCGATATTTGGTCGTTGATCACTGGTGTCTAACATGCGTTTTTGCGAGCCACGCATTCGCCGCCACGTCGCGTTTCGCGCACAAATCGGCTCACACTCGGTCGCGCTCTCTATACGCATTGAACGAGACATCGCGCGAGCTGCACCCTAAATCAAAGTCACCCCGCGCGCGGGCCCGGTCGGGCGTCACGCGCCGTGCTTTCACTAGCTTCGTCCTTTGTCTTTGCCTGGTTGCTGCCTGTTGAAGGCCTCGGTCGAGAGCCGCTTGCCCAGGCGATGCACTCTCCACCGTGAAAGACTGCGTTGCTATGAGCCAACCCTGCGCTGCCGTTGCGGGTGCGTTCCGCCATGCGGATTGAGTGTCTGCGGCGCGATCGCAAATCTTGGGCGTGACTCGTTGACCGTCTGCGAACTGAGGCTGCTCGAGCGCGCATCAGTCGAACTACACGCGTCGGTATCGCGCGCACGTCCAGCATCCGACACCTCGTGATGACAACGGATCACCGTTCGCTTCGAGCGTTGGAGATCACCGGCTTTCTTCTAAATCGCCAAAATTACGGCTGGCGAGGTTCGAAGGCGCCGAAGCCCAACGAATGAGCGGATGGCTGGCAGAGCGCTCGTTGGCGTGCGCGATACGAGCAGTTTGCCGTCAACGGCCAGCGCGAGGGCGGGTCACGCAAGAAAAAGCCAGATGGCCCTACGTCTCACAGCGGAGACGATCGATTCCGGCGTCGTCTCGGGCACACTTTCCCGCAAAATCGTTGGTGAGGTCGAGATCTCGTCTCGCGCCAGGGGCAACTCCACCTGGCGGAGCGCGCGTTTCTCGGTCGCCGCGCTGCGAGCTTTGGCTCGCGCTGTGAGCTTTGGCTCGCGCTACGAGCACCGCGCCCGCTAACCAAACCCAACGACACGAATGCCACACACCGAATGGTTGTTGCGTGTTTGCACGCAGTACGAATTAACCATCTCTCGTTGGATTCGAAGCGCGTAAACGCCGCACTCGTGATCTAAAACGCGCGCTTGTTTTTCCGACACTGACCTAGTAATTCCCTAACCACTGCCGGGGTGGAATTAAAAGCGCAGCGTGTGAGTTGCGGAGCGAAATCCGATTTCGGAGTTCGCCCGTAGCTACCTGGCACGGCAACTTACGAGGAGAAACTAATGCATCGCATGCTTCAACGGACGATTGTTCCCGCTCTGTCGCTCTTGGTCCCCGCTTTGATCGCTTCTGCTTGCTCCGACAACGACGCGATCGTGGGCGGCGGCACCGCCGGCGAGAACGCCTCGGGTAGTGCAGGCACGAGTGCCGGCGGCCGGAGTGGCGGTGGCGGCTCGAGCGGCTCGACCGCGGGTGGCGCAAATGCGGGCGAGGCGGGCGAGGCCGGCTCCTCGGGCAGCGCAGGCGAAGGCGGCGAAGGCGGCGAAGGCGGCGATGTCGGTACGGGCGGCACGGGCGGTACGGCAGGGACCGCCGGCACAGGCGGGGGTACTCCAGGCGTCGTGGTCGGTGACACGTACGTGCTGACTTCGGCCAACCGGCTTTTGTACGTCAATCGCGGGTCTGGCGCGGTCGCTTCGACCGTGTCCGTCACCGGTTTGCCGACGGGCGAAGCGATCGTCGGGGCGGACACGCGCCCCGCGGATGGCGCGCTCTATGTGCTCACGAGCGCGGGCAAAGTGTTTACGTTGAATCTGGTCAGCGGCGTTGCGACGCTGAAGGCCACGCTGGACGCGGATCCGACCGATACTACGGATGCCTTCGTTGCCCTGACTGGCAGCAATTTTGGCGTGGATTTCAATCCGGTCGCGAATCGACTGCGCGTAGTCAGCAGCAGCGGTCAGAGTTTGCGCATCAACGTCGATGCGGCCACGGACAATACGATCACCGATAGCGCGTTGAATCCGGGCAATCCCACCGTGACCGCGGCGGCGTACACGAACTCGTTTGCGGCCGCGTGCCGCACTCAGTTGTTCGTGATCGACAGCACGTCGAACACGCTGCTCCTGCAAGATCCACCGAACGATGGCAAATTGACGGCTGTCGGCGCATTGGGCGTGGATGTAGTAGCCGCGAGCAGCTTCGAGATCGTTACCAGCGGTTCGGGCGCGAACGCGGGTTTGGTCGCATCGGGCAAGAACTTGTACGACGTGAACTTGACCACGGGTGCGGCATCCAACCCCCGCGCGTTGGCGTTGAACAACGATGAATCGGTGATCGGCGTGGGCATTGCGCCGCCTGCGCAAGCGCCCACGCAAGCCCTCGGTGAGCTGCTCGGCGTGAGCGTGACGAACAAGCTCGTCAGCTTGAATCGCGCCGCGCCGGGCAAGCTGTGCACGAGTACCGCGATCACGGGACTCGCTCAGAGTGAAGACGTGCTGGGCATCGATGTGCGTCCGGCCGACGGCGCGCTGTACGCGCTGGGCAGCACGGGCAAGCTGTACACGGTGAATCCAGGGACGGCCGTGGCAACGTTGAAGAACACGCTGGCCGCCGACGCTGCGGATCTGACCGCGCCTTTCACAGCGCTTTCGGGGACCAACTACGGCATCGGCTTCAATCCCGTGGCCGATCGGCTGCGGGTCGTCAGTGATGCAGGGCAAAATTTGCGCATCAGTGTGGACATCGCGACGGGCACGACGACCGACGCGACGCTCAATGGCGGCACGCCGAGTGTGACCGCGGTGGCCTACAGCAATAGCTTCGCGGGCGCGCGCAGCACCACGTTGTTCGGTTTGGACACCGTGGCCGATACCCTGGTCGTGATCGGCGGTGATCCGGGCGTCGCGCTCGCCCCGGCTCCGATTCCGCTTTGCCCAACCGACGTCGGCAATCCGAACTGCGGCGTGGTCAACACCATCGGTGGGCTCGGCATCGGCGATGTGACGGGCGTGAACGGCTTCGACATCGACGGCAAATCAGGCGTAGCGGGCTCGGCGCTGGCCGCGTTGACGATTGGCACGGCCACCACCTCGTCGCTGTACAGCATCGATCTCACGACCGGTGCCGCTTCCAATCCGCCCGGCGTGGCCAATCCCACGATCGGCGGCGGTGAAGCGTTGCGCGGCTTGGTGTTCGCGGCGAATCCGAGCGTGTCGGTGCTGGCTTTGAGCAGTGACAATCACTTGCTGCGCTTCACCGCCAGCGCCCCGAACACGCTGACCGCGGACGTGCCCGTCAGCGGCCTTCAGGTGAGCGAGAACTTGCTCGGGCTGGATATTCGACCGCTCGACGGCAAGGCCTATGGCGTGGGCAGCTCGGGTCGCTTGTACACGGTCGATACGACGACGGGCGCCGCCACCCTGGTCGGCGCACTGAGCGCCGCTTCGGGAGACGACAATCCGTTCAGCGCGTTGCCGGTTGGCGCAAGCTACGGGCTCGACTTCAATCCCGTGCCAGACTTGCTGCGCTTCGTTGCCGACTCGGACGAAAACTTGCGCATCGTGCCTTCGGCGCGATCCCTGAACTCGGTCGCGCAGGTCGCCGGGGCAACCTTCACCGACACGCTGTTGACTCCCGGTACGGCGAGCGTGGTCGCCGCCGCGTACACGAACAGCTTCGCGGGCGCGACGCTGACCACGCTTTACGGCATCGACGCGACGGGTGACACGCTCGTTCGTCAGGGCGGGCCTGACGGCACGCCGTCGCCCAACGCGGGCGCCTTGGCGGATGTTGGGCTACTGGGTATCGACGTATTGGGCGACGCGGGCTTCGATATTGCCGGCGGTCGCAATGGGCTGGCGCTAGCCGCAATCCGTACCGGCGATACCGGCACGTCGTCGCGCCTGTACGCGGTGAACTTGGCGACCGGCGCCGCGGCCGCCTACCCGGTCACCAGTGGCACGACCATCATCGGCACGCAGGGCACCACGCAGCAAATCCGCAGTTTGACGATCGACCTGAAGTAACGATTGCCGCGGCGGCTCGAGCCTCGGCTCGGGTCGCCGCGTGTGACGTCACTCGATATCGTGAACGGGCGCCGATCGATCTTCGCCGTCGAGGGCTTTGCCGGGACGTTTGGGCGCTTGTAGCGGGGTGGGCTTCCACAGGTTGCCGCGCAGGAGCGGGCGCCCCGCGTCGATGCCACCCGCGATCTCGAGCTGCACGCGCTCGGCGTCGCGTTGCCGCACTTGCTCGGCGATCTCGGCGGCTTCTTGCGGATCGATGCCGAGCTCGCGCAGAGCGGCTTCACCGAACTGCATCGCCGACTCGAAAGTTTCGCGCAGCTGAAAATCGACACCCGCTGCGATCAGCTGCAACGAATGCTGGCGATCGAACGATCGGACCATCACGCGTACCAGCGGAAATTCCGCTTTGATCAGCTCGACCATGCGATTGGCGGCAAGTTTGTCGTCCACGCACACCGCGATCACTCGCGCGCGGTCGGCGCCGGATGAGTGCAGTACGTCCAGCCGGGTGCCGTCGCCGTAGTAGACTTTGAAGCCGAAATCCTCGGCGGAGCGAATCATTTCGACGTCGATGTCGATGATCGTCACGTCCACATCGCGCGCCAAGAGCGACTGGCAAACGACCTGCCCGAAGCGGCCGAAGCCGATCACGAGCACGCTGCCGCTCAGGCCCTCGGCCACTTCGATACCGGCCATGGATTGTTCGGCGCGGGGCATGAGCCGCTTGAGCAGCGCGACGCACAGCGGCGTGAGGGCCATCGAGATCACCACGATGGCCGTGAAGTTGGCGCTCGTGGGCGCGTCGATCACGCCGGTAGCCGCCGCCGCACCGTAGAGGACGAACGCGAACTCGCCGCCCTGGGCCATCAACACCGCGCGATCCAGCGCCTCACTGCTGGGTGTGCGCAGCAAGCGCGCCACGGCATAGATCGCGATCGCTTTGACGACCATCATCGCCAGCACCGCGCCGAAGATCAGCGGCCAATTTTGCATGACCGCGCGCACGTCGAGCGACATGCCCACGCCGAGGAAGAACAAACCCAGTAAGATGCCGCGAAACGGCTCGATATCTGCCTCGACCTGGTGCCGGAACGTCGATTGCGAGAGCAGCACGCCTGCCAAGAACGCGCCCATGGCCATCGACAGCCCGCCGAGTTGCATGAGCAGCGCGGCGCCCAGCACGACCAACAGCGCGGCCGCACTGAGCACCTCACGCGCCTTGGCCGCCGCGAGCAGCCGGAACATCGGGTTGAGCAGCCACACGCCGGCCGCGATCAACGCGGCCAAGCAGCCGACGCCGATACCGATGCTCAACCAGCGCGAGCCGTGGCTCGGTTCGCTGACCACGGGCCCCATGAACGAGACCACCGCCAGCAGCGGCACGATCAGCAGATCTTCGAATAGCAAGATGGAGACCACACGCTGCCCTTTCGGCAATGCGATGTCCCCGCGCTCCTCCAACACTTGCATCACGACCGCGGTGGACGTGAGCACGAAGCCCGCCGCGCCCACGAACGCCACCTGCGGTGAAAAGCCAAACGCGATCGTGACCGCAGTGAGCAGCGCCGTGCACGCCGCCACCTGCAGCGCGCCCAGGCCGAAAATCTCCCGCCGCAAGCCCCACAAGTGCGACGGCCTCATCTCGAGGCCGATCACGAACAGGAACATCACGACGCCCAGCTCGGCCACGTGCAGAATCGAGCCCGGGTCCGCCAGCCAACCGAGGCCAAACGGGCCCACCGCGAGGCCCGCCGCTAGGTAACCGAGCACCGAACCCAAACCCAAACGACGGAAAATCGGTACGGCAACGACGGCGGCGCCCAGCAGCGCCACCACCGTCACCAGGTCGCTCGCGCTACTGCTGTGAACGGCTTCTACAGACATCGTGCCTGGCTAAGTACACGAGATTCATTGCGATCACATCGCAAGAGCGAGTCGCGGGCCGTTCGAGAGCAGAAACCACGCCTGCGCGTTAATTTTTCATACGTGACCGGTACCGCTCGGCTCACCGTGCTCGAGGATCGCGGTCAGCTCGTCTTCGCCACGGTCGACTTTCGTCTTCTTCGAGCGACGCGCGACCCAATCGATCGCGTCGTCGACGAAACTGTGGATGACGGGCACAGCCAGCAGCGTGAGCAGGAGCGACAGCGTTTGACCGCCGACCACGATACTGGCCGTGGCTTTGTTGAAACCCGAGCCGATGCCGCTCGAGAACAACAGCGGCGCCATGCCCAGCACGAAGGCGATGGTGGTCATCAAGATCGGACGGAGGCGGTCCCGATTGGCTTCGAGCAGCGAGTCGAGCCGGTTGCGCCCCTGCCGGCGGAGGTGGTTCGTGTGGTCGACCTGCAAAATGCTGTTCTTCTTCACCACGCCGAACAGTACCAGCAAGCCGAGCATCGAGAACATGTTGATGCTTTGACCGAAGATCTTCAGCGCGATGAACGCGAAAGGCACGGTCAACGGCAGGCAACCGAGGATGATCGCCGGGTAAACCCAAGACTCGAATTGGGCAGCCAAAATCAAGTACATGAAGATGAACGCCATCCCGAGCGCGAGCACGAAGCCGGCCGCGGTCTCGGCTTGCGACTTCGAGGCCCCGGTCGGGGTCAGGCGGTATCCCGGTGGAGGGCTCAATTCGTCGAACGTCTTTTGCATGATGCCGCTGACGTCGTTGTCGCCAAAGCCCGGTGCGGGGTTTCCGAGCAGCGTAATTTGGCGTTCGCGGCCGTGGCGGTTGACGCGCGAGGGGCCCATGCCTTCGTCCCACTTGACGACCGAGCTGAGCGGCACGGTGCCGAATTTGGACGACGGCACGGTCATTAGCGAGAGCGACGCTTTGTCGGCGCGGTACTGCTCGAGCGCGCGAATGCGGATCTCGAACTCTTCGCCCTGTTCCGGGAAGGTCGAGGCGTCGACGCCGGCCACGAGCATTTGCAGGGTGGTGGCGATGTTTTGCACGCTGACGCCCAAGTCGGCCGCGCGATCGCGATCGATGTGCACGCGTACTTCCGGACGACCGGGAATGTTCGTGGTGTCCACGTCCACCGCTTTGCCGCTCTTTTTCAGGCGGTCCACGATCACGTTCGCGTTTTTCTCCAGGAGCGAGAAGTCCCCGCCGGAGAGGATGTACTGCACGCGCTGGGTGTTGCCGCCGACCGCGAAGTCGGGCACTTCGGCGATGTTGATGCGCAGGGTCTTGGGCAGGTTCTCGAGCACCAGCGGACGCGCTTCGTTCATCACGTCGAACTGGCTGAACTTGCGTTCGTGCGGGTCGACCAAATCGACGTAGAGCTGGGCGTAGTTGCGCGACTTCTGGTCGTCTTCGGCGACCGTGGTGAGGATGTGCGTGACGCCCGGTAGGCGCCGCAGCAAGACCGCAGCGCGCTCGGCGTAGAGCAGCGTTTCCTCCGCGCTCGTGCCCTCGGGGGCGCGCAGGGTGACCTGGAACTTGGCTTTGTCGTCGAGCGGCAAGAACGAGCCGGGCAGCGATTTCGCCACCGGAATGCACGAGCCCAGCGTGGCGCAGCAGGCCAACACGATCACCCAACGGTGGCGCAGGCAGAAGCCCAGCATGCTCATGTAAACGCGCTCGATCGGCCGGTAGAACACGTCGACCACGCGGGTCAGGAAGTTGCCCTTGCCGTGGCCGGACAGCCAGCGCGCCGACAACATGGGCGTGAGCGAAAAGCTGACGATCAGCGAGACGCCGATCGCGAATGCCATCGTGTAACCGAAGCTCTTCAAGAAGCGACCCGGAATGCCGCCGATGAACGCGACGGGAATGAACACCGCCATCAAGGACAGCGTGGTCGCCAGCACCGCGAAGCCGATTTCTTTGGTCGCCAGCACGGCAGCCGGGAACGGCTTCATGTGCTTTTCGTCGATGAAGCGGATGATGTTCTCGAGCACGACGATCGCGTCATCGATCACGATACCGACCGCGAGGGCCAACGCCAGGAGCGTGATGTTGTTCAGGGTGTAGCCCTGGATCCACATCAAGCCGAACGTGCCAATCACCGAGATCGGGATGGCCAACGCCGCGATGATCGTGCTCTTGGCGTTGCCCAGGAACAGCAGCACCACGGCGGACGCGAGCAGCGCGCCGACGATTAGATGCTCGATCACCGAGTGCACGCTGGTGCGAATGGTCTGCGAGTTGTCGCGGATCACGTCGAGCTGCACACCCGGTGGCAACATCTTGCGGATCTCGTCGAGGCGCTTGAAGACACTGTCGACGACTTCGATCGTGTTCGTGCCGCCTTGCTTGATGATCGAGAGCACGACCGCCTCTTGGCCGTCGTAGCGGGCCAAGCTCTCCACGTCTTCGGCGCCGTCCTCGATTGTGGCCACGTCCGCCAAGCGCAAAACGCGACCGTTTTCGGAGCGCACGACCAGGCGAGCGACGTCGTCGACAGCTCTCACGCGACCGTCGATGCGCAGCGTGACACTCTGGGGGCCGGTCTCGAGGTTGCCGCCGGGCGTAGTCAGGTTCTGCGAGCGCAGGGCCTGCATCACGTCCACCGCGGTGATACCCGAGGCGCGCAGCGAGAGCGGGTTCATGCGCACGTTGATCTGGCGATTGCGGCCGCCGATCACCGTCACCTTGCCCACGCCGCTGATGGTCTCGAGCTGGCGGCGCACCTTCTTGTCGGCAAGCTCCGACAAATCCCGGACGCTCTGGCCTTTGCCGCGCACACCTAGATAGATCACGGGCGCCGCTCCCGGATCGACCTTGCTGATGACCGGCTGATCGATGCCGGTCGGCAGATCGCTCATGACCGTGTTCACCTTGTCGCGCACGTCCTGCGCCGCGGCGTCTACGTCTTTGTCCAGGTTGAAGCGAACGACGATTTGCGAGACGCCTTCGCTCGACGTCGAGTCGAGATCCTCGACACCGGCGATCTGATTGACCGCGCCTTCGATCTTGTCGGTGACGTCGGTTTCCATTTCTTCCGGCGCGGCGCCGGGGAGCACCGTGGTCACGACCACGATCGGAATGTCGACGTTCGGGAACTGATCGACGCCGAGGCCTTTGTAACCCACGGTGCCGAGCACCAAGATCACGAGCATCAACACCGATGCCAGGACCGGTCGTTGGACGCAGATTCTAGCTAACCATTGCATGGTGGTATTCCTGCGTTCAGTTCACGGACTGGCCGTTGTTCAGCTCGGGTTTGTATTCGCGCACGACCTTCTCGCCGACCGCGACGCCGTTCAGCACCGGGATCTGGCCCTCGAATTCGTCGCTGACTTGCAGCGTGCGTTGCTCGAGCAAACCGTCTTTGATCACGAATGCGTTTTGTTTGCCGTTCTGAGCGAACACGGCGGACTTCGGCAAGGCGGGCAGCGGGCGTTTGCCGATGTTCAGATCGACGCTGGCGAACATCCCCGGCAATAGTTTGCGGTCGGCATTGGGCACCGTGGCCTCGACCAAGACGTCGCGCGTCTCGCGCACCGCACCGGCGATGTGGGCGACTTTGCCGTGAAATAACGTGTCGCCGTAAGCCGTGACCCGGAAGGCCACGTCGGCACCCGTTTTCACGCTCGGCCAGTTCGCCTCGGGGACACTGAACTCCAAGCGCAGCTCGTCGATCTGCGCGATCGACACGACCTTCGACGACGATTGCACGTACTCGCCGACTTCCACGTAGCGCTCCGCGATCACGCCGCTGAACGGTGCGCGAATCGCGCCATCACCGACGTTCTTTGCGGCGATGCTCTGACGCGCTTTGGCGGTCTCCACGCTCAACGGCGCGGTTTTACACTTGGCCGTGACTTGGTCGTATTCGAGCTCGGTCGCGGCGCCGCGCGCCTTCAGCTGTTCGTAGCGCGCACAGTCGGCTTGGTTGATCGCTTCCTGAGTCTTCGAAGTCGCGACTTGTAGCTTGGCTTCGGCCAACGCCAACGCCGCCGCGCTCACATCGACGCGGGCGAGCAGGGCGCCCTTTTGAATCGACGCGCCGCGCTCGATGAACGTCTCCAAAATTCGCCCACTGACGTTGGCGGCCAGCTCCGTTTCGCGCGCACCCCGCAACGAACCGGTCAGGCGCAAGGTCTCGGGGGCGTCGACCGCGACCACGGTCAGAGCGTCCACGTGCACGGGCGGAGCCGCGGGTTTTGGCGCAGGCGGCGGCGCCTTTTTGCAGCCGGCTACGGCAAGCACGCCGAACAACACGAGACATGGAAGCGAGGATCGGGACGCGAGGGCAGTCATTGGGCTTTCACGGATGGGAGGGCGGGTTTGCCGGCGGTGGTATGCAGCACCACACGCGCGTAGGCGAGATCGGCATCGGCTTGAATGCGCGACGCTTGGGCCTGAAAGGCGTCACGCTGGCTCTGCGTGACGTCGAGTTGAGTCAACACGCCGGCGCGGTAGCGATCCGAGGCAAGCTCGGCCGCTTTCTCGGCGGAGCGCGCCTGCGCCCGGGCCGCCGCGCTCTTCGACAAGCCCGTTGCGACGCGTTGATAGGCGTCGAAGATCGCGTCTTGCTCACTGCGCCGCGAGCGCTCGGAGCGGATCTGTTGCACTTGGCCGGCAAATACCTGCGCCTTCGAGCTGGCGTAGCTGCCGTAGTCGAGCTTCCACTGCAACACGGCTTGCACCGTGAAGAAGCTGCTACGACCCGAAAAGCCGGTGGCATTGGTGAAGCGTTCCTGAGCGTTGGCGGACAGCGTGGGCAAGAGCGCGGAGCGGGCCGCCCGCTCGCCCGAGCTTGCGGCTTCGTTCAGTAACCGCTGAGCGCGCTCGCTGGGTGTGCGCTTGGTGTCGAGCCAGGCCTGTAACGCGCCTTCTTCGTGCAAATCGTCCTCCACGAAGTCGTTCACGGGCGTGGGCGAAGCGCCGCTCAGGGTCTCGAGATTGCGCGCGGCCGTGACCTGCAACAGGTCCGCGTCGGCCACGTCTTGCTTGGCGCGCTCCACGTTGGCGCGAGCGCGCTCCACGTCGAGCTCGAGCGCCGCGCCCACTTCACGGCGCACGCTCACGAAGGCGAGGTTGTCCTCGGCCATTTGCAAGCTGCGTCGAGCCGAGACCGCCAGCGCGGACGCACCGACGAACGAGTAGTAGGCGCGCGCCACCGCGCGGGTGATTTCGGCCCCGACGACCTCGGACTGCACCTTGGCCGCCTCGGCCAGGCGCTTCGACTGCGCGTGCCGGTGATAGCTCGCCAAGTCGACGATTGGCACATCGAGCTGCAGCAAACCGTCCCACTGGTTCTTCGGCGTGATCACGAGTGAAGTCGTGGTCCCGGGCAATGTGACCGCGGTCTCGTACTGATTGCGCTGGTAGGTACCGCGCGCCGTGAACGACGGCAGCAAGCGACCGAGCGCGGCGTCCGCCTCCCAATCACGCTGCTCGCTGGTGGCGAGCTGCTCGCGCGCGTCGAAATTGCGCGTGCGCGCGCCGTCGTAAAAAACCTCGATCGGCTGCAAGGCGTGCGCCGTGCCCGAACTCAGCCCGAGCGCTCCGCACAGGACCATTTTGAAGCACCGACTCAATAAATGACCGCGACCCATACTCATGACTTTCTCTGACGACGGGGTTTCTGCGCGGCCGCTCGCGCCCGCGTGATTCGCTGAGCCGGCCGTTTGCGCGCGGGCTCCGCCAAGGCCCCGACCAAAAACAGATCGACCAAACCGCGCAAATACATGCCTTCGGGCAAGGTCAGCTGATCGCCCAAGATGCGCGACAAGCAGTACTGGTGCACCGAGCCCATGAAGGCACGCGCAAACACCTCGGCGTCCATCTGCCGCAATGTGCCGGCGTCCATCTGTCGCTCACAGTAGGCGGCGAATTGCTTGAGCTGCACCATGAAGCGCGCCCGACGCCGCTCGAGCGGGTGCATGCCGTCAGTCGGGTTCGACCAGGACATCATCGTCAACGGCAGCGCGATGCGGCTCATCTCCAGCAAATCCTGAGCGAATTGCAACAGCGCACGGCGGACATCGGGCCCGTCGAGCTTCTCGATGGCGGCGGAGAGAAAGCGCGGCAGCTCCTCTTCGTCGAAGCGCATGGCCGCGCGAAACAGCGCGTCTTTGGTCTTGAAGCGATGAAAGAGCGAGCCCTCCGACACCCCCGCACGCTGCGCCACCTCGAGCGTGGTCGCACGAATGCCGCGCTCCAGAAATACTTCTCGCGCAACGGCCAGCAGCTTCTCCGAGTCGATTGTGGGCGGTCGACCCCGGGGCGGGCGCGGGCCTGCCAAAGGCACTTTCGGGCGAGTTCGGGGGGCTGGCATCAACGTGGGCATTTATTGAGTGCAGACTTCGCAATTGTCAAGCGAGCACGTGCTTGAAATCGCGAGGCAGGGTTCGCCCTTTGATTACGTCCGCGAAATCGACCTGGTTAATGGCTTGACGCTCGCGGAGGCGTGCTTACAGACAGGCCGGCGCAACCAACGCGCAATGCGAGACCTTCGGCCGCGAACATCGGAACGCTCCGCGTATTTATTGAGTATTCGCTCGTCATGGGTCGCGCGGTGGTGGTGGGTGGGCGGCGCGAAAGCGCGGTCGACCGCACCTACGTCGGCGTCAGCTAAAGGCCTTCGAATGGCTAAGTCGGTCGATGATCCCCGTCGAGGCGACTGTCACTCCATTCGTCACGAGTCGAGGCGCACGCGAACCAGCTTCAGGTCAGCCAGAAACTCGGCTTGCATGCGCACGCGCGCCGCTTCGTCCGACGCTCGCAGCAAAGCCGACGGGTGGTACGTGGCCAGAAAAAAAGGCGCCCACGGCGTGCTCGTGGGCTTGCCGCGATCGCGCTGGATGCGAAATTGCGGCCCACAAAAGCTTTGAGCTGCGGTCGCGCCGAGGCACAAGATGATCTCGGGCCGCACCGCTTCGACTTCGGCCAAAAGCCAGGCGCGGCATGCTTCGACCTCCGAGCGCAGGGGCCGGCTGTGCAAGCGGCGCTTCTTCGGTAAGCGTTCGAACTTGAAGTGCTTCACGGCATTCGTGACGTAGATTTCGGAGCGCGCGAGACCGGCTTGCGCGAGCAACTCGTCGAGCAGGCGCCCGGCGGGACCGACGAAGGGCCTACCCTGGAGGTCTTCTTCGTCACCCGGTTGTTCACCGACCAGCATCACGCGCGCCGCCCGCGGCCCTTCACCGAACACGGTCTGAGTCGCGTGCTCGCCAATGGGACACGCGCGGCAGTGACCGGCGGCCGCGGCGATCGAGTCGAGATCGCGTGCCTCGGGCCGCAACGCGCTGGCCGCGGAGGACGGCTTGGCGTTCATCTTGGCCACGCGCTCGGGCGCTTCCCGCGCGAGCCGCTTGCTTGCGATCCCCTCGGGTAATTGGGCGCGGATGCGCGAAGTGAGGTGGCGGTTCATCACGGGCACGTTGCTGCGCGCCGGATTGAACACGTGCTCGTAGTAGCTCAGGAACAGCGAGTCGATTTGGTCTTGGCGCGGGGCGCTCTCGCTCGGCGCGCCCGGACCAAAGCTCAGCTCGTGGCCGTCCCAGTGCGCCGTGGCCGTCGGCGTCATCAGCGTCCAGTTCAGCGCGGGATAGCGCCGAGCAAAGAAGGGAGCAACGCGGGCCAGCACCGGGTGCGCAGGCGCGTACCAGGCGACCAGCTGCGCCGTGCCGTCGGGAGCCTGAGTTTGACGAAAGCGCACGAAGGCGTGCATGCGGTGCTCTTCTTCACGCACCTCGCGCTGCATCTTGCGCAGGCGCGCCGTGTCTGGGTCGAGTGGGTCATCGAGCACCCGCGGCGCGCCGTGGCTGAGCTTCCACAGCAGCCGGTAGAGCAGCCCAAAGCGATCGCGATCCGCGTGGTCGCACACGATCTCGGCGCCCTCCAAGAATGATTTGGGTACGCGCGCGGCAGGCGCGGCCGAGCCGGAAGCGGGGCGCTCGTTCATCGGGGTCGCAAACAGTGCCCCTTGCGGACCGTCGCCCCAGATCACTCGTTCGGGCGGCACTTCACGTTGCAGGAGATCGCGGGCCGCGGCGCGCCAAGAGTCGAAATCTTCGACCTGTGCCTGGATCACACCTCGCCTCGAGCCGCCGACACACGCGCCTCGAATAAACCGAGCTGCACGGGCGGCGTGAGCTGTTTCTTCAAGTCGAGCCGATCGAGGCGGCGCGCGGCGGTCGAGCCGTCATCCACGGTGAGTAAAAATGGAGCCGCGCGTTTTGCGACGCGCAGCCGCGCCAAGTCGGCGCGCCGCAGTCCGCGATGCCGGCGTGCGAGCAAGATCTTGTGCACGGTTTCGCGACCCAAACCGGGGACCCGCAGCAACGCCTCCCGCGGCGCGTGATTGACGTCTACCGGGAAAGATTCGCGATGCGCGAGCGCCCAGGCAAGCTTAGGGTCGATCTGAGGATCGAGATTCGGAGTCGCCTCGCTGACCAGCTCGCCCACCGCGAACCCATAAAATCGGATCAGCCAATCTGCCTGATACAGCCGATGCTCGCGCACGAGCGGCGGAGCCGTGGGCGGCAAGCGTGGATCGGCGTGCGGGATGGGGCTGAAGGCCGAGTAGTACACGCGGCGCAGCTGGTAGCTCTGATACAGGTGATCCGACGTGAACAAGATGTCGGCATCCGAAGCCGCGCTCGCGCCCACGATGATTTGTGTGCTTTGCCCGGCGGGCGCATAGCGCTTGGGCGACTCGGCGCGTTGCTTGGCATCGGCGATGATGGACATCGACGATTCGACGGCAACCATGCTCTTCTCGGGCGCAAGCTGGGCAAGATCCGCCGCCGTCGGCAGCTCGACGTTGACACTCAAGCGATCCGCGAAACGCCCGGCCTCCTCCAGTAACTCGGCGCTCACGCCCGGCGCGGACTTCAAGTGAATGTAGCCACCGAAGGCGTGCTGTTCGCGCAGCGTGCGTGCGACGGCGATCAGCTGCTCCATGGTGTAGTCCGGGCTCTTCAGCACTCCCGAGCTCAAAAATAGCCCCTCGATGAAGTTGCCTCGATAGAAGTCGAGCGTGAGCCGCACGACTTCGTCGATGCTGAAGCGCGCGCGTTCGACATCGCTCGAGATGCGGCTGGTGCAGTAGCGGCAATCGTAGATGCAAAGATTCGTGAACAGAATTTTCAGCAGCGACACGCAGCGCCCGTCCGGCGTGTAGCTGTGACAAATGCCCATGCCCTCGGTGGCGCCCAGCCCGCCCGGCTTCGCCGCTCGGCGCGAGCCGCCACTGGCGCAGGAAGCATCGTACTTCGCGGCGTCGGCGAGGATCTCGAGCTTTCTGCGCGTCTCCATCCGGCCGTCAATCTGCGATCGATTGGCGGTTTTTCAAGTTAGACAGAGCCGATTCAGCCGGCGTTGCTCAGACGTGGTTTCTGCCGGAGTCAGCGATTTCTTTGCAATTTAGCCGCGGCTCGGGCGGGATTCGCAGCGAGCGTGACACACGGCGAGCGGTTCCCCGCGTCGCGGCCGATGCGCCTGGCCGTCAGGGACGCGTTTGCGCCTGGCGGCGGTAGAGCTCGAAGTCTTCTATCGTCTGTTCCAGTTGGTAGTTCACGGCAATGAACTGCGCTAGCTCCGGGAAGCTCGGCAGGCTCGCGCGAGAGTCGAGCGGTGTCCCGGTGACGTGCTCCAAGGCGTCGTTGCGAACCACCATGATGTAGAGCGGCCTCCCGGTCCGCAGATCTTGCATCAGCTGGGCGCGAAGGCCCTCGGAGATCACCCGACCATAGAGCGGGAAGTTATAGATGAATCGCGACGCGCACTGGCGATCCGCGACAAAGTACACCGTCGGCTCGAAGCCCCAAATGAAGGCGGTGTCACTCGGCTTACTGTGAAGCCTCAAGTAGTCCGCCACCTGAAGGTCGGCCTTCAACGAATAGTCGCCGCCATCGGCGTAGCCGCCGAAACGCGCGGTATCCCAGATCGCGCGCAGCGTGGTCGCGCCGAATGCGACGCGCAAAGGCTCGAACGCGGCGCCGGCATTGAGCGCCACGACCAGCGCCGCGCTGGCGACGGCGGCCGCAGCGACGGCCCTGCGGAACGCGACGTGTGCACGCAGCTTCTGCCAGAGGGCCACCGCTGCGTATGCCTGCAAGACCGCGGCGGGCGCGAGCATCGGCAGACCGTGATAGCCGTAGAACTTGTTCTGCACGACAAGGTGGAACACGCCGGCCAATAGGAACAGAGGCACGAGTAACCCGCGGGAGAGCACGCCAGGTTGCCAAGCCAGCGCGCAGCCGACCAAGGCTCCGAACAGACTCGCGCTGAAAGTTTTGTGCTCGAGTAGGAAGCGGGCAAACCCGGTAATCGCCTCGCGCGCATAAGAGTGCCCGCCGAAATGATTGTAGGCCGGGATGAACTTGGTTTGGATCTCCCAGAAAGGGCCGAACGACCCCTGCCATGCGCCTGCGAGCGCAAAGCCGCTCAATGGGATGGCAAACCCGAGCGCCAGCAGGCCCGCTTGGAGCAGTGCGCGCGCATTGCCGCGCTGCCGAATGACGGCGTGGGCCGTCGTGAAAGCCAACAGCGCGACGCCGACTGGGTATTTGAAGAGCGCCGCAAGGGCGAACGCCGCGCCGGCAAGGGCCGCCCACAGCGCGCGGGCGTTCGACCGGGTCGCGTCAGTTGTGCGGATCGCCGCCAGCACGCCCACCGCCGCGGGCAATGTGGCAAAGCCGTCCGTTTGCGCGATGTGCCAATAACCGCCACTGTGATAGTAGGTCAGCGCGTACACGGTGGCTGCGAGCGGGCCCGCCGCACGGTGGCCGCTGAACCGGCGTGCAAGCGCGAAGACGACGCTCGCGGTCAGTCCCTGCCAAATCAGATCGACGATTCGAATCGAGAGCATCGACGAGCCGAACAGGATCAGGGACAGCTCGTGGAGCACGTGCGTCAGCGGCGGTTTCACGTTGAAAACATCGCGATAGATCGCCTTTCCCGATTGAGCCATCCGCGCGATGAGCGCGTACTCCGCTTGATCCCGCGCGAAGGGAAAGACGAGCGTGTGTAGGCCGAGCGCCAAAACTAGCGTCAGGCTCGCAAGGAGATCGAATCGACCCGCGAGCGGCAATGACCGATCGCGCGCAGACCAAGCCACTTCGGCGCCGGCGGCGCCGACCCCACCGACATCGGCCTGCTTTTTCTGGACCTCGATCATCGCGCCTTTCCCAAACTGACCGCCGTCACCTCGGCGCGGCGATGTCCCTCGCCGCAGCGGGGAAGCTACCCTAGGCCGTCCAAGCGTTGCCAGTCAGAAGACGTTCAGCGCGCGAGCGTTCCACTCTGACGCAACTGCTGAGGCACTAATGTGTGCTCGACACGAAGCGCGCCGCCGAAGGCTACGACGACGAGCGCCTTGCTCGCGTGACCATCGACCACCCTTCTTCAGCGTCAATGACGGGCCGTGACGTAGAAGAAGTCGCGCGTGGACGCGTGGCCCAAGTATTCGTCGGGTTGGTAGAGTAGGCCGCGCACCGCACCCACGGCATGGAGCGCGCTGTGCTCGCCCTCGCGATACAACAAGAAGCGTGGGAAAGAGAAGTTGACGTCGAGCTGTGCGACGTCACGCGAGCCCACGTGCTGCATGCCCAGCGCCAGGGCACGCGCGGTGGTCGCATTGCTGATACCGACGAACAGCGTGCGACCGTCGACGGAGAGTCCGACCGCCGAGCGGCGGATCACGGTCTTGCCCTCCAGAGTCGCGCCCCAGTTGCGAGAGTCCGCGCTGCGCAAGCCCGGGTGCAGCGTTCCGTCTGCGACCATGCAGCCCGGAGTTTGACGCCACCAAGTGAACGCACTCGTGCCTTCGAGGCCGGTCCAGGGTGCGATGCGTAAGCCGCCATCGGCCGTGGCCGCGAATGTGCACGATTGCGCTTTCGGTGCGAGCAACTCTCTGCCGTCGACCATCATCCCGAATTGGCCATGCTCGGCCTTGAAACCACCGTTGAATGCGGCCACGAGTTCAGCGCGGTCCGACTCGGGGATCACGCCGGGTCGCGTCACCCCGGGCATGGGCTCCGCGCTCTTGGGCTCGATGCTGCCCGCGACCGCGTGCACGCTGAGCTTGGACAAGTCGAGCGCGAACACGAACAGCTCGGCGTACACTCGTTCGCTGTCCGGGTGGACAATTGTCCGGTACATGGCGCCGCTCTCTCCGGCACCGGCTCGCGCGTTCACCGCTTGCCAGGTGCCGTCTTCGGCGCTCGCGGTCGCGGGGTACAATGCCCCCACCGGCGCCGGCGCGACGGCTTCGGCCGTGCTCGTCACCTCGGCCACGTTGACCAACAATTCGCTCGGGGTGGCCTCGCTCAGGCTGCGCGCTTTGCCGTCGCTCACGACTTGCTGCACGCGGTCTTCGGCCCCGGCAACGGCTTCTTCCAGCTGGGTCACGCGCTCGCTGCCGACCACGGAGCGCAAACCGTCCGCCACCATCGGTCCGAACCAGGGCACGTGCCGCACGCCCAGCCACGCGCCACCGAGTCCGACCGCCCCCAACAGGCTCAGCGAGAGCAACCAGCGAGACGCCGGCCGCGTGGGCACGATCGGCGCGGCAAGGCCGCCAATCGCGCTCAGCGCATCATGGGCAGGTGGAATGAGTGACGATAAGGCGGAAGGAAAAGCGCGCATCTGCAAACTCCTGTGGGGCGATACTGCAGCCGCTGTGCCAACGTCTGCGTGCAGCGGAGCTGCACGAGCACTCAGCGATTTCGCGGAGTTTCGCGGATCTGCGCCTCGCCTGGGCGGTTACATCCGTCCGCAGTTACGGCGTCACACACCGGAGTGTGGTGATTCGAACACGGTGCGTCTGCCCGGGACGCGCCGTGCTCGGGCGATTGGCAATCGACAGCGCTTGGACGAACCGAGGAATCGGGAGCGGTCTCCTCGGGGACACGGTTATCCGTTCGATGCAAGCGGCGGAGCTGATCGGCGTGTGAGCATTGCTCTGCCACGCGCTAGACGACCGATCGTCTCGATGGTGCTGCCCCGCCGAGAAGCGACGCGATACGGCCCGGTGCGCTCGCTCCACTCTCCCGGCGAAAATCGAAATGGCTCGCGCACCGGGGGCCCGCCCGACGCCGGCTACGCCGGACGTGGGGGCCCCGACGCCCGCTCGCCGTCCCTGATTCGTACTCGCTTCGCATGCTAAGCGCGACCGAGCGTGGCTGAGGCTCGCACTCGCGCGTTTCTCCCGCTGGCGGCCGATCTTCGCGAGACGCGCACGACCAGGAGCCACGGGGCCCGCATTCGGCGGTGGGCGAGGTCGAGCTCCCGCTGAGTGTCATGGCAGCCGCGCGGACTCAGTGCCCTGTGACCCTCGCTGCCGCGAGGGTGGGCTCCGGGGCGACGAGCCGCTGCGGGGCCGGCGTGCCCGCTTGGCTGCGCGACCCGACGCCGAAGGCTACGACGCCTGCGACGTTCTTGCGTGACCATCAGCCCTCGAACCATTGAAAGTGCGGCCCCAAAGCGCCCCGGTCAAAGTCGTGCGGACGGCATGCGGCTTGCTTGGAATGGGGTCGGAGGTGACGAGAGATGGCAAATTCAATCGAGCAAATCGCGGCGAAGACCATGGGTACGGTGAAAGCGGTGACGGCCGGTTTCAAGGGACTGCGCGGCGTCTTTCTACACTTGGCCGAGGAGCATGGCGAAGTGGGCGCACTGATGAAGCACGTCAGCAAGAGTACCGATGCGCAAGTACGCCGCGAGCATTTTCCGCACATTCGGGCAGAATTGCTGTCGCACGAAAAGGGTGAATTGGCCGAAGTGTATGGCGTGCTGGCCAACTACGAGCAATTGCGCGGCGTGGTGCTTCAGCACAATGCCGACGCACACCGCTTGGAGAAAGCCATCGCCGATGTCGAGGCTCAGGATTATGCGAGCGAAGAGTGGGGCGCGAGCTTCAACCGCTTGTTCGAGCTGGTGAAGGCGCACGTGGCAGAAGAAGAGAATGACTTCTTCCCCCAAGCGCAACAAGTGATCGACGAAGACGAATCGAAGCAGATCCTCGAACGGTACGAGGAGGCGAAGAAATCCGTCAAGCAACTCGTGCAGTGAGCTTGAGATGACTGCGACACAGAATAGCCCATTGTTACCGTCGCCGCGGCCCCAGTCAGTCAAAGCGACGCGCGCGCGCTCGAACCGCGCCGCTTCGAGCTTTACTTGCGCGCGCTGCGGCTGCGAAAATGCCCACGCGCGAGACGCGGGGTCCAAGGATATTTTGGCATCCTTGGCCCGCGATACCGGCTTCAGGATCTACCGCTGTCGGTCGTGCCACGCGGGCTACTTCGAAGCCGTGTGAGCGACTACACGACCTGGAGTAAGCCGCTATTCGAAGGCTTGCGCGCGGGGGCTGGATTGTCGCCGCTCAGGAAGCGGCGGTAGGCGTCGAGTTCGAGTGGACGGCTCAAGAAGTAGCCTTGCACGGCGTCGCAGCCTTGAGCGCGCAGGGCCTGCAGCTGCCCTTCGGTCTCGACGCCCTCCGCAATCACGCTGAGCCCGAGTCCGTGGCTCATGCTGATGATGGCGGTCGCGATCGCCACGTCGCGCGTATCGGCGGGCAGGCCCTGCACGAAGCTGCGATCGATTTTGAGCACGCTGACGGGAAAATCCTTGAGGTAGCTCAGGGACGAGTACCCCGTGCCAAAGTCATCGATGGCGACGCGCACGCCCATGTCCAGCAAGCGGCCGAGGACGCGCCGCGTGAGGTCGCGCTCGTTGGCCAAACTGCTTTCGACCAGCTCGAGGCTCAGGGCGTGGGGAGGCAGCTCGGTTTTGAGCAACACCCGTTCGATGAAGTCGATGAAACCCGGGCTTTGCACGTGTTCGGCCGAAACGTTGACGCTCACGTAAGCGAGCGAGCCGTCGTCGCGCTGCCAGCTCTTTGCGTGGCGACACGCGGTTTCGAGCACCCATTTTCCGATCGGGATGCCGAGCCCCATGTCCTCGGCGACGGATAAAAAGCGTGCGGGAGAGAGTGAACCTTGTTCCGGATGGGCCCAACGGATCAGGGCTTCGGCGCCAATCGGTCGGCCGCTGACCAACGATACGATCGGTTGATAGACGAGCGTGAATTCTTCTCGTTCCAGCGCTTGGCGCAAACGCGAGTCGAGCCGAAGGCGTTCGACGGCCTGCATGTGCATGCCATGGTCGAACACCTCGTGGCCACCGCGGCCTTGCAGCTTCGCCCGGTACATGGCCGTATCCGCGTCGCGCAGCAGCGCAGCCGGCGAAGCCGGAGCGCCTTCTTCCCCCGAGAAGGCGACGCCGATGCTGCACGACGTGAACACGACGTCACCGTCGATCGAGAAGGGTTCGCTCAGCGAGGCTTGGAGCGCGACGATCGTCTGTAGCGCGTCGCGTTCGCTCGCGGCGTTCGGCAAGGCAATCGCAAACTCATCACCACCGAGCCGCGCGACCACGCCGCTACCGGCGATGGTTCGTTCGAGTCGCACCGCAATCTCGAGCAGCAATTGATCGCCGGCTTGGTGTCCTTTGCTGTCGTTGATACGCTTGAAATCGTCGAGATCCAAGAGCAACACGGCCGTACGTGAATTGCTGCGTTCGCGAGCGAACTCAGCCAGGCGCTCCAGCAGGAACGCGCGATTGGGCAAGCCCGTGAGTGAATCGTGGAATGCGTTCCTGCGAAGCTGGAGATCGACTTCCGCCCGCTCGAACGCGGCCGCGAGCTGCGCGGCCCAATCCCCCGCGTTGCCCACGTGCTCGAGCAACTCGACCTCGATCGGCGCCGCGATCGCCAAGAGCCCGCGGTTCTTCCCGCCGCTCACGAGGGGCACGACGATGAGGACGTTGCGCACGCCGAGCGTTCGAATCATGGTCGACAGCTGCGGGGGCGGAAAATGCGCGGGCACATGACTCGTGCCACGGATGCGTTCGCTGGCCGCGCCCGCGCCGTACTCACCGACGATGCGCAGGGTGCGCGGCTGCTCTCCGCTCGCCGCAGACCACAAGCCGAGACAGGCATAGGCGGCGCGCGTCCAGCCCAGCCATGACAGATCCATGCCGTCGGTCGGGCGCCAAAGGGCAAGCGCGTGATTGACTTTGGCATTCGACTCGGCGACAGACTCGTAATAGCGATTGCGCTCGATTTCGAGACGCCGCCAATTGCGAATCAGCGCCACGCGCAGCTGACGTAGCGCACTGCCCAACGCCTGTGCCGCCACATCGTCGACGGACCAACCGTGTACGGCGCTCTCGAGCACGGTGAGCACTTGGTCGACGCTGGCGGCGTCGCGCTGGCCCTCGAGGAAGCCGCCCCAGAGCTCGTTCGAATCGTGACCGTCGAGCTGGCCTTGCCCGCGGCTGATTCCGACGAGGAGCTCGGCGATCGTGCGCGCGTCGGGCCAGGTCGCGGCCGCTTCTCCCAAACCATGGGCCGCGACCTCGAGCAATGCTCGGGTGAGCTCGGTCGTCGGCTCCAGGGTCGCGCTGCGCGGGGGGGGAGGTAAACTGTAGCTGGCTTTGCACCCGCAGGATTGACGCGCAACGAACACCGTCGGCACGCGGACGAGCGAGGGCAGCGGCGCACCGTCGAGTAAATGACCGAGGAGCGTGCGCGTAGCGGTCGCCGCGACGAGCCCGAAGTTCTGCCGCACGGTGGTGAGCGGGGGATCGACGAGCTGGGCCTTCTCGATGTCGTCGAAGCCGATCAACGCGAGATCCCGCGGCACGAGCACGCCCGCGTTTCGTAGAGCCGTCAGCAACCCGAGGGCGAGCCGGTCGGTACCTGCGACCAACGCCGTGCACGGCCGCCCCGCGGCGATGATGCGTTGCCCGAGCGCTTCACCGTCACTCTCGAAGTTCGCCTGACTCTCGAACAGCAGCCGAGGGTCCACTTCCAGTTCGGCTTCGCGCAGCGCGGCGACGTAACCTTCATGGCGCTCGCGCAAGTCGATCTGACCGAGAAAGCCCGCGAATGCGATGCGACGATGACCGTGCTCGATCAGATGACGGACGGCCGCGCGGATACTCGTGCGATTGTCCGGCAATACACTGCAGCCATCGGCCCATTCGTCCCGACTATTGACGTGAACGAGCGGCACCCCGCGAGCACGAATGCGCGCGGTGAAGGCGGGCGCTTGAAACTGATTGACCGCGAGCCAACCGTCCACCGAATCCAAACCGAGGTATTGCTCGTCCGGCGCATCCGACCAGCCGAGCTCGAGTCCCGTCGTGTGAATCGCAACCACGCTCGCGCCGCGCGCCGCCGCGACGCGTTGAATGCCGGCCATGGCCGCGCCATAGTAGAACCCACCGGTGAACGGGGTGAGTACTCCAATGACCGGCGTTCGCGGCATCACCATTCTCTACGCACCAGGGTGACACCTTCGCCCGCCTTCTGCCTCAGAAACCGCGTACTCTGCCGATCATCGCTTCGACCTCACGGGTGAGTGAGGACTCGTTCAGACCGCACTAGCGGAACTCTTCACCAGACCCGCCAAACCCGCGCGAGATGTAAGACACGCGCCTGCCAGGGGCTACACGCGATCCCTATTGGCACGCGAAGGAGTCGAGCACCACCATCGGAGAGGTATCTTGTTCGGTCTGCGCGATGAACGTGTATTCGTGTGTTCCCCGACCGACTTCGAATATGCGTTCATGCCAGGCCCCGTTGTTCGGGAAGCTGAGTGAATCGGACACCTTCCCGTCGATAGCAAACTCCACTGTCCCTACACCACCGGGATAGTAACCGGAAAATCGAAATTGCGTGTGCTCGTCGCCGTTGCAGTCGAAGGTCATCTGCGATGTCTCACCGGCCTTCAACCATGGCGGGTGAATTGCAGCCTCCCCAACCGCTCCGCGGATGTTGTCCGTGAGCCAGCCGCCGCCGGTTTCGACCGGCACGAAACCGCGATCGTAGTCCACGCGCCCGTTCACTCCTGGCACTGGCGCCGTGTGCTTGCAGCTGAAGGAGTCGAGCACGACCATCGGAGGCGTGTCTTGCTCCGTACGCGCCGTAAACGTGTACGTATGTGGGCCCTCCTGTACGTTCAAGATCCGTTCGTGCCAGGCGCCGTTGTTGGGGAAGCCCAGTTGCTCCCAAAATTCGCCATCGACCGCGATCTCGAGGGTTCCGACTCCACCGGGGTAGTAACCAGAGAAGCTGAACTGCGTGTGAGCGTCGCCATTGCAGTCGAAGGTCATTGCGGACTCGTCTCCCGCGCTCATCCATGGCGGGTGGATAGCCGTTTCGCCAACCGCTCCGCGGATGTTGTCCGTGAGCCAGCCGCCGCCGGTTTCGACCGGCACGAAACCTCGATCGTAGTCCACGTAGCCGTTGGCTCCCGGAGCGGGCGCGGAGTAGCTGCAGCTGAAGGAATCGAGCACGACCATCGGTGCCGTGTTCTGGTCGGCGCTCGCGGTAAAGGTGTAAGTGTGCACGCCCCCCGGGACATTCAAGATGCGTTCGTGCCAAGCGCCGTTGTTTGGGAATCCAAGCTGCTCCCAAAACTCACCGTCGACCGCGATCTCGACGGTGCCAACCCCGCCTGGGTAGTAGCCAGAAAATCTGAATTGCGTGTGACTCGCCCCGTCGCAGTCGTAAGAAAAAGACCGTTTGTCGCCGGCAACCAACGGGGGCGGGTGGACGGCGGTGGCGCCGTCTTTTACCCCTTGGCGGTTGTCGACCAACCACTCTCCGGCGTTCTCCACCTCCCCACTTGCCACGACCTGGCTCGTGTTCGCGCTGCCGCCGGCGCTGTCCGAAGCTCCGCTGCCACCAGTCGCCGCATCGGACGCGCTCTTCGGGGCACACGCCCCAAGGCCGATGATTAGCAAACAAAAGAGAGCCCCCGCACTCCCCGGCCACCAAACCCGCCTGCACGTCGTTTCGTATCGAGTCTTCATTTTCGCTTCTCCCTTCCGGACCATGGGTCTCTTCCCATCACAGCGGGGGTGCCGCCTTGAGCTCCTCCCAGGGCAGGCGCTTGTACTGCTCGAGGAACGTCATTTTGCCGCCGCTCGAGACGGTGATTCGGACCATCACGCGTTGTTTGAGGGTCTTCTTTTTGGCGACCAAGAAGTACTCCGAGCGTTCCACGTACTCGTATTGTGAAGGCTGAGTAGCGACCAAGGATCCGGGTTCGAGCGAGAACGTGTGCTGCTTGAACTGTTTGGGGAACACATTGCGAATGTATTGATTCATCGCGCCGGTGCTGGTGTTCATCATCGTGATGTAGCGTTCGACGCGGGGCTCGAAGTAGCGGTCGGCGTCGAACTGATTGGCATTCAGGTCCGCGTAGTAGCGACCGAGCAGATCGGCGACGGCGGCTGTCGCCGCAGCGCGCGGCGTCAACGCGGGGGATGGCGCCGGCGAAGCAGGGCTCGACACGTCGGTCGGCAACGACGGAGCTTGCACGACGGTAGGGACGGCGGCGACGGGTTGGACGACCGCGCGTGGACTTGCTTCGGCGGCGCCCAGCATGCTCGCTTCGTTGCGGCTCGCTTCGGCCAGCGCAGGTGCGCCGCAACCGGCCGCGTTGCCGAGACTCTGACTCGAGCAATACCCCACGCAGAGCAGCGCGGCGAGCGCTGGGAGGAGTGCCCCCAAGCGCTTCTTGAGTGCCGCGGGCACTTCCAGCGCGCCGGGCGCGGCGGGCAGACCAGGCGTGCCCCGGGCGCCGGTACCCATCAAGGGAGTGGTCGAGATCGAACCGGCGGTGATGCCGGGCGATGGAATGCTGCTCGCGCGCGTTTCAGCACCACGCCACAGCTGCAGCGCACGGATCGTGTGGAAGATCCCTCCGCCCAGGTACGAGTAGATCATGCCCAAGAAGAACAGCCACCAGCCCGACACGATCCAAAACCAAAAGGTGCCGAACAACGCGCCGGTCACCGAGGTGGAGATCGCGCCGCCGCTGAGGCGACTGCCGATGGCTCGCACGAACGGCATCGTCCCCATGTACATGCTGCCCCAGCCATAGGCCGAAAATAGCGCCATGGGCAGACTGCGTGAGAACAGCAACGAGGCGCAGAAGAAGAATGCGCAGATGACGGCCAACCGGATCAGCTTCTTGCGGGCGCCCTGACCCGCGTCGCGCGTCGCCGAAACCTCGCGGCGATAGACGTCGTCTGCGCAGCCGCTGCACATTTTGGCGCTCGCATAGTGAACCAGGCACTCACCGCAGCCACCGGCCCCGCAGGCCATGCACGTGCCGACCGCTTCACGCTCGTTATGCTGAAAACATCGCATCTGTACCTCCCGGACCGTCCACCACTGAACGCGTGATTTCGATCATCGACATGGCACCCTGAGCGCCGCAATATCGAATCTACATATGCGATCTCGATCTGGCCTTGAATGTTCTTGCCCAAAAGTCGGCTCGCCACGTTCGCGACACTTCGATGACGTATTCGGGCGTCACCCCGCAGCGCAATCGCTCGCAGCGCGGCCCGCTTTTGGCCCATCCGCGCCACGCCGTCTCTGTTCATTTCCTTGGCGATGCTCTGTTTCGCGAGCTGCCGCGGCGCACGAGGGCAGCGCAAGCCCGAATTCTGCGGACCCCCGCGAACGCGACCCCTCAGCGGAAACACTTGCCCTCGACCAGCGGCACCTGCAGCTGCAAAACCAGGTCTTGAGTGAGCTCGAGCGACGACGTGCGCAACGCGGAACTCCCGCCAGTCCCGCGACGGAAGTCCACGACTCACCCCTGCTGCTCATTTTTGGGGGAAGCGAGCCACGAGGTCTGTCTGGTTGCCTGTGCGAAGGGCAGCACCCAGACTCGGTGTTCAACCTGACGGGTGAATACGGTTCGGCTATTCGGCCACCGGCGTGCGCAACAAGTTCGCGCCCTATGGCTCCAACCACGAAGACACCTCGGCCTGCAACGCCCAGGCGAGGCATCTGCCGAGCGTAGTGGCTTCCGACGGCAAGTCTCTCGGACTACTCACGGTGAACGCTTCGCTCAAGAAGCGAAGCGCCGCACCATCGGTGGCCGACTGGCTCGCCCGCATGTGCCGCTTGTAGAGGGCTTTGCCTCGCGGCCGGTCACTCGTCGTACTGGCAGGAGTAGCTGACTTCCCACTTGCTGATGGTGGCCGCGCCATCCAGCTCGACGCGCAGGGACAGGGCTTGTCCTTGGTTCTTGCTGAGACCCAAGGTGGAAGTGATCGGCGCGACGCAGCTTGCGTTGCCTCCGTCGCTCGAGTCGAGGCTACAAATGGTGGTGTTCGGGGGGCCCGCTTTGGCGGTGGCCAAGTAAGTGTACGCGCCGGCCGCGAGTGACGCGACGTCTTTGGCGACCTTGGCGTAGAAGCGGACTTCGGAGCCGTTGGGGTTCGTGACCCACGACACGTTCTTCCACAGCGGCGAGGTCTCCGCCGGGCAGGTGGCGAGGTACTCGTATTGAGCGTAGGCCGCAGGGGTGGGGCACGTGAAGCTCGAGTCGCGCCAAGCCCAATTGTCGAGGCGGCGACCGGTATTGTTGGTCGTGGTGCTGCATTCCTTGAGCGCGCCAGTGGGGTCGACCATGAACGTGTAGTTCGTGCTCGTGCTCAGCGCGGCACCACAGGTCGTGGCGTTGAGCGGCATGCTGGTGCAGCTGCCGGCGGGGATGGTCAGGCTTTGAGTACAGGTGCGATCGGGCGCGCCAGGCGCTGGGTCGGAGAATTTACGCTTGCTGATGTCCCACACGCCCACGCTCACGTTGGCCGGGCCGAACGCGGCGTTGCCATGGTTGCACACCGGGATGCTCGTGCTCGTGCAGGCGTAACCCAGGGACAGGTCGTAGCCGGTGCAGAGCGCCTCCGCGGCGCGGCCTTGATTCGAGACGCAGGTACCAGCGCCCGTGGTACCAGTGCCACACTCGGCGTCGCACAGCGTGCTCACCAGATCGACGCAGGTGCTGCTCCAAGCGCCGGCTCCGGAAGCGCAGCATGCCGAATTTGCCGCGCAGATGCGCTCGACACAGGGGTCCGCCGCGCGACACGTCGCGTCTAGGCCGGCGCCGGTCTTGCACTTGCTGTGTGCGCACGGTGTATTGGCACTGGCGGTCGCGCTGCCCGTATCGACGTCGACGCAGCGTTGGTTGTTCTGGCAGTCCAACCCAGAACGGCACGGTTCGACCTTGCTACCAGCGATGGCCGGCGCACTGACACCGGCGCTATCCATGCTGCAGGTCGTTGGCGTGCCCGCGGTCGTGCCCGTGAGCGCCAAGCCTTCACAGTCCGCCTTGGTCATCTGACTCAGGTTGAACTGCGTGCCGACCGTGAACGCCTTGGCCCACACCGCGCCCGTGAATAGCGTGCTGGCGTTGTTGTTGTTGCCACTGTTGAAAGTGCCATTCGGCACCGAGAGGATGCCGGTGAAGTTTACGTCGTTACCGAACGTGACCGCCGAGGTCGAAGCGTCACCCACATACACTTGCAAGCGTTTCGGGTCGGTCAAAATCGGTGTGTTTGCGCTCCAGGTCGTCACGCTCGCGGACGACGCGATGATATTGGCGGTGTTGCCCATCTGGAACTTACCGCACACGATCACCGTGTAGTTGCCGGTCGAGTTGGTCGGGGTACCGATCTGAATGCCACCGCCGATGTTGTTACCGGTGATCGACGTGAAGGTGTACGTGCCCGGGCCGTTCAAGATCAACTTGGCGCCGTTTTGCATCGTCACGGCAGCGTAGTTTCCGGGTGTCAACGACTTTGCGGCGTTGTCGATGGTAGCAACGGGGGTCGTGCCCGGACACGTGAACGCGGGGGCGGGGATCGTCGTCGGCAGGACGAGATCAGGCACGGGCACCGTTTGCCCCGTGTACTTCGTGGGGACGGTGACACTGGTCGCGATCGTGCCCGCGGCGTACGCGGTGGTGATCGATGACCCCGTCTGCCCATCGATGTTGTACGTCGAGCTGCCCGAGGTAATGCCGTCGATCAGGTAGTTGGCCGAAGTGTACACGTTGCCGGAGATCTTGTTGCCACCGTTCAAGTACAGCCCGCGGCCCGCGTGCACGCCGTCGGTCATGGTCCAGGTCGTGCTGCTCGCCTCGAACAGAATGCCGCCCTGCGTCCAAAGGCCGCCGGCCACGCTGGCCGTCGAAACGTTGGCGTTCTTGATCCACAAGTCGCCCTTGGTCACGACTTTGCTCGGAAAAGCGCCCGCCGCATCGGTATCGATCGTCACGTCTTCTAGCGCGCCGATCGTGCCGCCGTTGAAGGCGGGCACGTTCGCCGTGCTGAGGGTCGTGAGCGAGAACACGCCGAAGTCGCACAGCCCGGCCGGCGGCGGCGAGTTCTTGCACAGGTTGTAGGCCGCGGCCACGCACGTGCTATCCCAACTCGTCGAACAACAGGACGGATATTTCGCGCACACCGTCGAGGCGCACGTCCCGCACGTCGTGGCCGAGAGCGACGTGCCCGACGTGCACAGCGAGTGCGCGCAACCGGCCTGAGGCGTACATTCGGCGACGTCTGGCGCGCCGTCGCACAGCTGCGGAGTGGTGGGATTGACGGTCAGAACCGGCGTGGGCTCAGCTACTTCGTAACAGCCGGGGTCGCACGCGTCCGTCGGACTACAAGACGTCGAAGTCCGCGAGGACAGCGTTTGCGTGCGGTAACCCGGGGTCGAACCGCTCACGGAGGCGCTACTCAGGTCGGGCTCGGTCGTGATCAGCCCGTCACCACATGCCGCCCACGCCCGGTTCGTACACACTTGCGTACCCCGGTAGCAGGTGCGGACACCGTTACCCTGGTCGAGCGTGAAACCGCACTGGCGCTGCTGGCCCGATTCGCACGATACGCTCGGAATGGGGCGGCTTTCGCTGCCCGCGCCCTCGATATTTGCCAGGTATGGGGGCCAGGCGTCCGTGCCGCAGGCCGCGGCCAGCAAAACCGTGGCCGCCGTGAGCAGCCAGACCAATGCGGCCCGCACGCTTCGGCGCGTAGGGCGCGCTCGCCGTCGCACAGGCTTCGCTTCGCGGTAGGGATAGAGCGAGGGGATAGGGCGGTTGGTGTGCATGGCGTTCGAGGAGTGGCGTGCGAAGCCGGCCGACGAAACAGTCGTGGGCGCTGGCCGCGCCTTGCGCGGTGTCGGGTCTGACGGTTTTTCGACGCTGCGCGGCAAGCAACGAGTTCGCAGACACCTCTATGAACGGCGGATCTCGCCGATCATTAATCGGGCAACGAACTGTTGCGCAGACATTATGAGCGCGCATGTAGGCGCCCAGGCGAGCGACACGCCGTGCGAGGCGCATGCGCGTACACACTCCGCTAATGTGGCCCGCCCGGCTGCTGTGCACGCCTCAACGAGGCGGAATTGCGACGCTACTCCTCGGGCGTGGCAATCGGTTGCGGCACGACACGGGGAAACGGATTTTCGTCCGGGCGCGGCGGCTCTTCGATGCTGGGCTCATTTGGCTCGGGCACCGTTTGCGGCGGATCTTCCACCGGGATTGGCGGCAAAGGCGTCACACTCGAACCTTGCTCTGAAAACGAATTGATTTGAGACATGCGCCCATCGGAGCAACAAGTGTTCCCGCGCCGCGGAAAATCGATGGCTGCCCGGCGAGCTTGGTGAATGCGCCCCCGACACGTTTCGTGAACAGCGCGCGCCAGTGAAATTCGCCGTCCAGAAGGAACACTCGAACGGGCGTCAGAATCGCGCTTTGCAGCGTTTCGACCGTCGGTCTGCACGACGAAGTTCTCGGTCCGCACTTCTCGCCACGCGAGGCCGCCCGCGGCGGGGCAAGGCGGAATGGCCGCCGAGCACCCCAGGAGCGCTAGCCGCAGGAGCGCTAGCCCCCGCCAACTGCGGCTCCCGCGCTGGTTTCAGTGCTGATCACGCGCCGAATTCGCGGAGAGCTACTCGCGTTGCTCGCGCTCGTGGACCGCACTTGTCTGGCGTGAAGAACGCCAATCTCCTGCCCCTCCAGACGGAACGAGAGCTGCGTGACTTCATCGACGAGGTCTTGCTGAAGATGGGCGATCTGCGAGAATGCCCACCCGACGAAGCGCAAGCCGTCGTCTTTCACGCCCTCGACTACGCGGCGTCGCTCGGCTTCAGTCCCCATCCCGATTTCGAACCCCTGCTCTTCGAGCCGCGTCCCGCATCGCTCCGCGAAACACCGCTCGCCCACCCCGCGCGTCCTGTCTTCATCTCTGGCCCCGACGACGACGTGGCTCAGGTCATGGCCCAACTCGACAAGGTCGTCGGGCCGCAAGCCTACGACGCCACGAGCGGCCTCGACCGGGGGTGGTTGGAGCACGAGGAAGACGAAGACGAAGACGAGGACGAGGACGAAGACGTCATCGAAACGAGCGCGGAGCAGCTCGAATCATAGGCGCACATCGGCCGAGCCAGTGAATGCTAGGCTCGCCGCATGCTGACGCGACGGCGCTTCGTGACGGGCTTGGCGGCGGGAGGGACCGTCGCCTGCGTGCGCGCTCCGTTGATCCGTACGAGCGCTCCAGAGATCACGCACGGGCTTCAGGCCGGTGATGTGCAAGCGGGGCGCGCCCTCGTTTGGGCGCGCTCGAGCGAGCCTGCGCTGATGCAGGTCGAATGGTCGACGACTTCGAGTTTCACGCACGCACAGCGCGTGCTCGGACCAAGCGTCGGACCCGCGAGTGATCACGCGGGTACGCTGGCGCTCACGGGCTTGCCGACAGGGCAAACGATCCATTATCGCATCCGTTTCACGCGCGAGGCGGCGCGCGGCTCGAGCGCTTGGGTGAACGGTCGGTTCCGAACCCCGCGTGCCGATCACGTTCGCTTCGCGTGGTCGGGTGACACCTGCGGTCAGGGGTTCGGGATCAACCCGAGCTGGGGCGGCCTGCAGTCCTATGCCGGGCTGCGTGCGACCGAACCGGATTTTTTCCTGCACAGCGGCGACATGATCTACGCCGATAGTCCGATCCCGGCCGAGTTCACGTTGCCCGATGGCCGGGTCTGGAAGAACCTGACCAACCCGCGCATCGCGCGCGTCGCCCAAGAGCTCGACGATTTCCGCGCTCGCTTCGCGTACAACCTGGAAGATACGCACGTGCGGGCGCTTGCGGCCGAAGTGCCGATTTTAGCGCAGTGGGACGATCACGAGACGCACAACAATTGGTGGCCCGGGCAGCAATTGGACGACGTTCGCTATCGAGAGCGAAGCGCGTCCGCACTCGCCGCGCACGCGCGCAGGGCGGCGTTCGAGTGGACGCCAATCGGTACGGGCAACGCGGCGCCCGGTGCCGCCCCGCTGATCCAGCGCGTGATCAGCTACGGCCCCTTGCTCGACGTGATCGTCGTGGATTTGCGTTCGTTTCGCACGCCCAATGATGACAACCAGGGGGTCGCGCGCAGCATGATGGGTGAAGCGCAAGCGCGCTGGCTCGTCGACACCCTGGCACGCTCGCGCGCCAAGTGGAAAATCGTCGCTTGCGATCAACCCCTCGGGCTGATCATTCCCGACGGACCCAATGGCGAGCGCGCGGAGGGCTACGGCAATCGTGACGGGCCGCCGCTCGGGCGAGAGCTCGAGCTCGCGGCCGTATTGTCCGGCAGCGCCGCCCGCGGCGTGAAGAACGTCGTCTGGCTCACCGCAGACGTGCACTATGCAGCCGCCCATCACTACGATCCGGATCGCGCTACGCTCGGCGCAGGCAGCGCGCCGTTCCGCGCGTTCTGGGAGTTCGTCGCGGGCCCACTGCACGCCATCAGCGGCGAGCCAAAACCGCTCGATCCCACCTTCGGCCCCGAACTACGCTTCCAATGGGCACCACCGCTCGGACACGGCGGTCTCGCGCCGTGGGACGGCCTGCAGAGCTTCGGCAGCGTCGAAATCGACGGCGCACGCGGGGGCTTGACCGTGCGCATTCACGACCTGCACGGGCGCGAGAAGTACAAACTCGAACTGCCCTACGAAAGCTAGACGCCCGCGATGCAGAGGTTTGTCGATGGTCACGCGGCGCGTCGAAGCGCGGCTCAGCCTTCGGCGGCGGGTTGCGGCTCGAAGAGAGACGCCTGCGTGCCGCGACCATAAGCGCTCGGAACGAGCGAGTGTGCGCCCTCGGTGAGCAGGCGAGTGCGCGGCCCCTGCGCCAGCACCGCCGCGTGACCGAGACAGATGAAGTGATGACGCGCGCGCGAGATGGCCACATTGAGCAGATTGGGCCGCGCATTCAAAAACCCGAGCGAAGCCGGATGCGTGACCACGCTGCTAAACAGCACGATGCTGCGCTCACCGCCTTGAAAGCGGTGCACCGTGCCGAGCGCGACGCCCGCGCGCAGCTGTCCAGAGCCACCGCTTTCGCTCAATTCTGGGCTATATTCGAGCGGTACGCGGCGTTCGGCGAAGCTCCGGCGCAAGCGCTCGAGTTGCCCGCGGTACGGTGTGATGACCGCGATGTCGGCCGCGCTCACGCCGCGGTCGAGTAGGTTTTCGACGAGCGCCAGCGTTTCGCCAAGCTCGAGTTCGTTGCACCAGCTGCCCGCGAGTGACGCTTGTTCGCCACGCAAGTCGACCAGCGCCACCGGGTGCGTCAGGTACGCGGCGTGGGCGGTGCGGTCGGCGCGGTCGGTGTGCACGTTGAGCCCATATCGACAGAGCGCGTCGGAGAGCGCGATGATTTCCGGCTGGCAGCGAAAATGATCAACCAGGGCCAGGCGCTGCGTGACCGCGCGGTCGGCGATCGACTGCGTGGAGACGTGAGCGCCCTCGTGCACACGGTACGGCGCGAGCTGGGCGGCGAGCGACTCGAGCTTGCACGCGCGCAGCAGGCGCATTTCGTCGTCCGCGCCCAGGTCAATCACGGGCGCGAGCTGGTGCACGTCACCGATGACCAACGCCGAGTCGGCGCGCAGCAGCGCAGAGACGGCATGCGCGGGGTGACACTGACCGGCTTCATCGATCACCAGCCGCGCCACGCTGGCGGCATCACCGAGAAAGCAATTGCCGAGCGAAAGCAAGGTCGAACCCCAGAGATTGAACAAGCGAAACAGCCAGCGCGCCGCATCCGGCTCACTACGAAACAGCGGCTTCAGCGAGCGCTCTTGTTCGACCGTGCGCAGCGCGCTGGAGACGGCCTTACCGAGCTCGACCGCATTCTGAGCCGCCCACGCTTCACGCACCGCAACGGCGGCCTCGAATAGTGCGCGCGAGAGCGGCTCGTGATCGGCGGTCTCTGGCAGGGGCTCGCTCTCTCCGCCCAGAGCCTCGAGCTCGCGGCGCTTGCGCTCGTGCTCTTCGGCCCGTTGCGCGCGCAAGCTCACGCTTTCGAAGCCGACGCGCAGCTCCGCCAGCCGCGACAAGCACCGCTCACTCGCCTCTTCCCAAAGTTCCATTTGCTTTTCCGCGCCCGCCGAGAGCGGCAACGACGGAGGCAGCGGCCATTCGAGCGTCAGTCCGGCATTGGTCAACGCATTTTGAAAACCGGGCAAATCATGCTTCTTGGTGCGCTTGTAGTGCCGGTTCAGGGCCTGCAGCGGGGCGTGACCCGCGGCGACCTCACACAGCTTGCTCAACGCCTGCACGCGACTTTCCAGCGAATTGAGCGCGACCAAGATGGCCTTGCGCTGCGCGGTCGTCACATGGTCCAGATTCAACGCGCTCGGGCTCGGCTCCTCCGCTTGCGGCGCGGCGAACGATGCGAGCTCACGTTGCAGCTGCGCGCGCTTGGCCGCGCGCTCCAGCGCCGAGCGCCGCGGCGCGAGCACCTGCTCCAGCTCTGCTCGCAGCGTTCGGAACTGCTCGTTCGCGTGCGTGAGCCGCCCCATGCGCTCGCCAATGCCCGCGCTCTCCGCGCGCTTCAACCAGGCGAGCGTACGCCGCAAAGCCGGTGCCAACTGCTGCTCACACGCGTGCCGACTGCCCGCGCGCAATGCGAGCGGCAGCTCGCCGCCGGACAGCGGTTCGATCACGTTGTCGACCGCGCGATTGTTGCTGCTCGAGATCAGAAACAGCGCGCTGCCCATGCGGCCGCCGTCGACCATCGGCTCCACTTGGCGCAGCAGGGCTTCGGCGCACAAATGCAAAATCAGGCTGGTTTTCCCCGTGCCGGGCGGCCCTTGCACGGCGCTCAGGCGCGAACCCCAAAAGTGCTCCGCGGCCGCGCGCTGGCTCTTGGTCAAGCCAGGGCCCGGAAACAACGCGCGCTGCGCCGCAACACCTGCAACCTGCGCGCGCCCGGTCAGGTACGCACCGAGCGGCGAGTCGACCTTCCAGCGCACGCCACCCTCGGCATCGAGCAGCGCATTGATCTCCCGCTGCAGGTGCCACGTGGTCTTGGCCTGGGTGCCATCGACCACGATGCCCACCGCATAAACCTGCGCCCGCGCGCCACTTCGTTGGAGCAAATGTCGCACTGCGGCCGTGAGCCGCGCCAGCCACACCTCGAGCTCACACTTCTCCGCCGTCACGCTCGCCTTGAGCCGCTCAGCTCGCGCCTCCACGCTCTCCGGCTCGAGCTCACGGCGTGAGACCGTGAGCTCGAGCGTCGTCGTCAGCAGCGCCAACATGTCGCGCTCGGTCGCTTCATTCAGCGCGCGCAGGGCTTCGAACAGCGCGTCGATGCTCTCGCTAGCGACACCCAGTGGTTGCCTCAGCAAGCGCGTATCGATGAAAAATGGCCAAGCCGATTCGACCTTGGGCGCGCGCGACAAACGCACCTCGTCGGGCGGTAACGGGTACTCCTTGCGCTGCCGCTCCGCGCGCGTGGGCACGCGAAACGCCTTACTTTCACCGCTCGCGAAGCGCAGCCGCAGTCCACAGCGAACCAGCCCCGCGAGCTCCCCTTTCGGCAAGTGCAGCACCGGAAAACAAAGCAGATGCGAGAGCTCGCCTTCGTCCTCACTGCGCCGGTATTGTCCGTCCAGCCACGTCTCGAAGAACCCGCACAGCTCGCCATCGAACGCGCGCTTCAGCTGGGTTTGCTTGCTCAGCAACTGCGCGAGGCCGGCATCGAGCGGCAGCTTGAAATAGTCCTGTCCCGGCGTGGGTTGCTCGATCCGCGGTACCGACGTCGAATGCGCCACCCGGCGCGCTTGCGGCCGAACCGAGAGCGCCTCCTCCAAGCGCAAGGCGGCCAGCCAATAGCGCAGCACGTCGTCTCCCTGCTCGCGCGTGAGCGTAGGAGGCGGTGCGAGTGGACGATGAGAGTTGGACATGGGACGCGGCGCGGAGGACGTCGATAGCACGGCTTGGAAGAACGAGCAGCTTGCGCAGCGCCGGCAGCGCATTCAACCGCTCACTCGAACGAATCCCGCTCGCCTGGCGTAAAACGGCGTGCCGTTGGCATCGACAAGCGGCGGGTTCGCGCAGCACGGCCTCGCTGTCTCCATCCAAAAGATGACGTATTCGCCGCACGTATTCGCCGCACGTATTCGCCGCACGTATTCGCACGTACTCGCACAGGCTCCTTCGCTTCGCGGACGGGCTCACCGCCTCTATCCAAACGATGCTGCGTTCGCACGGGGGCCTTCGCGTCGCAGACAGCCCGCGCTCTCCATCCAAAAGATACTTTGTTCGCACAGTACCCTTCACTTCGCGGGCGGCCTCACTATCGGCATCGAAAAACATACGGCGTTCGCACAGTAGCCTTGGCTTCGCAGACAGCCTCACTGTCGGCATCGCAAAAAACACTTTGTTCACACAGTACCGTTCGCGTCGCGGGCAGCCTCACTGTCGGCATCGAGAGACATACTGCGTTCGCACAGTACCCTTCACTTCGCGGGCAGACTCACCCGGCATCGACAACATACTATGCGCGCACAGTATCCTTCACTTCGCGGGCGGCCTCACCCGGCATCGACAACATACTATGCGCGCATAGTATCCTTCACTTCGCGGGCGGCCTCACCCGGCATCGACAACATACTGTGCGCGCATAGTATCCTTCACTTCGCGGGCAGCCTCACCCGGCATCGACAACATACTGTGCGCGCACTCATCGTTCAGCGCAGGCAGGGCGGATTACAGCGTGGAAATAACGCCGTTTTCACCTGCGATTTGAGACTTCCAACGCGCT
>Ga0247757_10000117_pt1 | contig 64046 bp, 49 predicted proteins | sample UWRJL126311R4_FD_180929 | JGI IMG/M metagenome (GOLD analysis project Ga0247757, IMG submission 180929) | Plant litter microbial communities from Arlington Agricultural Research Station in Wisconsin, United States - UWRJ-L126-311R-4 | ecosystem: Environmental > Terrestrial > Plant litter >... | reverse complement strand
CGTTCGCGCAGGCGCCACCAGCATCCGTGCCACCGGAAGGACTTCCGCCGAGGCCGCTCGCGCCGGCTTCGTTGTCATCTGAGCCCCCCGCGCTTGCGACGACTCCGCCTGCACCCGCTTCATCGCTCGCGCGTCCGCCCAGATCCGAAATCGAGCCTCCGGTGCCTGAATTCGGCTCGAACCCGCTAGCTCCGCCGCGCGCGACCGAGCCGCCGGTGCCTGACGAGCCTTCGCTCGCTTGCGAAAATTCAGCGCGCCCACCGCAGGCGTGGAGCGCGCTCGCGATCGCGAAAGCAAGGCCGAGTGCGCGTCTGCTCACTCGCAAACGGCGTTCTTGCCCCAGCGCTGTTTGAAGGCGCTGAAGTCTGCGAAGTCGATCTTGCCGTCGTGGTTGAGGTCGTAACCTCCGGCGAAGTTTGCTTCCCCCGTCGCGCTGCCGAATGCCGCCATCAGCGCGGAGAGATCGGCGCGGTTGATCACGCCGTCGTCATTGGCATCGCAGTCGCCGGCATCGCCCCAGCCGTCACCGTCGCTGTCTTTTTGGTCGGGGTTGGGGGTGAGGTAGGCGTTGTCTGCGCCGTCGGGCACGCCATCACCGTCGGTGTCGGGTGCGTCGGGGGAGAAGAACTGTTGTCCCGCGGGGCCGGAGCGAGTCACGTCGAACTGCGCGCACGTGGGCGGCAAACTCGACAGGTTTGCGGTCACCACGAGCATGCCCAGCGAGGGCGCGTACCAGACGTTCGTGGCATCGTCATTGTGACACGGATCGGGCTGAATTTTTGCCCAATCCGCCGGTGAGACCGGGTTCGCGACGGCCCCGCCGGTGAGCACTTGTTGGATGGCCGCGGAGCTGACGAGACCCGCGTAGCCGTAGTGACCACTGCTGCCGAAGGCATCACCACCGCCGACATAGAGGTTGCCGCTCGCGTCGAAGCCGAGCGAGGCCGCGCTCAGTGCGCCCTCGATCAAGATCTTACCGGTGGTGGTGTAGGCGAGGCCAGTGCCCGTGAGTGCCGCGTCGACCGAGGAGGCCGTCCAGATCTTGAGTTGGCCGGTTGCGGCAGCGCCGTAGCCGTAGCCAATGCCGGTGACCAGATTGCCTGCGGCGTCGAAGGCGAGGCCGCCCGATGCGCCCGGAATGTCCGGAAGGATCTCGATGGGCGTGCCGGTCGTGCCATTGGTGTCGATGGCGTAGATCTGACTGCCCGCATCCGCGCCCGCGTTGATGAACAGGTAGCGATTGCCACGCCAAGCGCCGTCGTACATGTTCTCGTCCCAGATTTTGACCCCGGCTGCGGCGCGCAGGTTGGGCGGTGCGTTGACGCTCAAGAGCGACGTCTCGAACACGAATAGCGGCTTGTAGGAGCCCACTCCGAGCCCGATTTTCGTGCCGTCTGGCGAGATTTTGATGAAGCACGGGTCCATCGTGTCGTCGGGGCCGAGGGTTGCGACGGGCAGCCACAGATCGGCACCGAAGTTCTTTTGCAGGTAGATGGTTCGGCCGGTGGCGGCCAAGAAGCGCCCACGCAACGCGAAGCCGTCGATGCGGGTCGTGACGGTGCCGGGGAACACGTCCGCCGAGGTCGTGTAACTGAGGTCGGACGCGGGGAGCGTCAGCGAGTAGCTCGCTTGAGTCGCGTAGCCGCCGTCGGCAGCGCGCACAGGAGTAACCAAAGCCAGCAGCGTGAGCGCCACGAGCAGTGCGCGCGGTAAGACGCGGGCGAACATCACAGGGCCTCCGCGGTGTAGACGCTGAACGGTTTGCCCGCGCAGCCCGTGTCGGCGGCGTGCGTGACGTCGGCGCTGGGCAAAGCGACGGCGGTGTCGAGCGTCGTGACGGGCGCGGATAGGCAGACGGAGAGCTGATTACCCATCTGGGTGAAGTCCAGCCGGTAGCTCGCGCTCTCGTCGCTCGCGATCAACGCTTTGCCCGCCGAGCAGACGCGGTTGATCACGAACAAACGCGGCAATTTGGCGGGATTTGCAGCCCCCGCGGGCACCAGCGCGAAGGTCGCGGCTTTGGCGGCGGCGCGCAATAGGAATTGGTTGCCGCCCGCGTCGACGTAGTTGCCGACTACGAGGGGAGCCCCGCCAGGCGGGCAGTTCGATACGGTGCCCGGGCCAGGGCCGGCTCCCGCTTCGCCCGCTGCGCCTGCATCGCCCGCTGCTCCCGACTCACCACCTACGCCCGAGTCGCCGCCTGCACCGGACTCGCTGACGAGCGTACCGGCGCTGCCCTCCGTGTTGCGTCCGGCACCGCCCGCCGTCGCGCCTCCGCTCGTACCACCGCCACCCGAGTCAGCCGGCGCCCGCACGCTGTCGTCGTGGTCATCACAGGCGACGGTGAAGGTGAAGGCAGTCAGTGCGACCGCCCAAAGCGAAATGGAACGACGCGCTGGGCTCACTGCCCGCGCTCGACGCGACTCGTGCATGAAGCGGCTCCGAAAACGTGAAGGCCAGGCGCGCCGCGAAATCGAGGCGTTTTTGGCTTAATCCGTCAGCTCCCGCGAGCTTTCGGGTCGGCACCGCGGCGGAGGCTACGGCGGCGCTGGCAGGTCTTCGGGCTCACGAGCATTGCGGCAGAAACCGCCTTCCTCAGCTCACGCTTCCCAGCCTAGGCCAGTGCTCCGTGAGCCTCGTTCTCGCTTACCGCTGCGGGGCAGCCCCGGAATTTCACCGGGTTCCCTTGTAAGCCTCACCGGAGGGTGAAGCACCAACGCGCCCTTCGGGTAACGTAGCCACTCGGTGCTGTCAACGTCGATTGCGCTCAGCGATGCGTTGGCGCACAAACGTCACGGCAGACACGGCCGATGCGCCCGACGCGCGAGATCGACGAAGCCATCGACGTAGTCGATGCTCGTGTCACCCTCACGCACGCCGACGAAGATTTGCTTGAAAATGCCGGCTTTCCCCAAGCGAACATCGACGATGCGCATTTGCGGGGCGTACTCTTTGACGAGCCAGCGCGGCAGCGCGGCCACACCACGCCGGCTCGCGACCAGCTGCATCATGATGTCCGTGTTTTCGACCGTCTTTTGACGCTCGGGTGTCACCCCGGCGGGTAGTAGAAACTGCGTGTAGATGTCGAGCCGATCGGTGGTCACCGGATACGTGATCAGCACCTCGTCTTTCAATTGCGGCGGCTCGATGTGCGCGGCATTGGCGAGTGCGTGTGACTGCGCCACGGCCAGCACCAGTTCGTAGTCGAAGACCGGTTCGAAGCTGAGCCCGGGCTTGAAGATCGGGTCGGGCGTGACGAGCAGATCGATCTCGAAGCCGCGCAGGGCCGCGATGCCGTCGAACTGCACATTTTGCTTCACGTCTACCTCCACGCTCGGCCACGCTGTGAGGAAGGGCGCGACCACGTTCAATAGCCAGCGGTAGCAGGGGTGGCACTCCATGCCGATGCGCAGCGTGCCGCGCTGGCCCTGCGCGACCTGGCGCAAGCGCTGCTCGGCCAAATCGAGCTGGGGCAGCACTTGGTTGGCCACGGCCAGCACCTGCTCGCCCGCTTGCGTCAGCCGCAAATGCCGACCTTCACGGCGCCAAATCTCCGTCCCCAGCTGCGATTCGAGCTTTTTGATGGAGTGGCTGAGCGCCGATTGCGTGAGGCCCAGAATTTCCGCCGCCGCCGTGAGCGAGCCGCTCCTCTCGACCTCTCGGACGACGATCAGGTGGATGCGCTCCAGCATTGCACTATGAAGATTACTCATCGAACATTGAAAACAAAGCGATAGTGCTCACGTATCGGATGGCACAAGCTCCGTCCGTGCCCGCCTTCAACCGCACCCACACCCTCGAAAACGTCGACCCCGAGCTGTCCGCGGCCATTCGTGCCGAAAATCAGCGACAGGAGGAGCACATCGAGCTGATTGCCTCGGAGAACTACACCTCTCCGGCGGTGATGGAGGCTCAAGGCTCCCAGCTGACCAACAAGTACGCCGAGGGCTACCCGGGCAGGCGCTACTACGGCGGCTGCGAAAACGTCGACGTGGTGGAGCAGCTGGCCATCGATCGCGTGAAACAGCTGTTCGGCGCGGAATTTGCCAATGTTCAGCCCAATTCGGGCTCGCAGGCGAACCAGGGTGTGTTCCTCGGTTTGCTTCAACCCGGCGACACGATCTTGGGCATGAGCCTGGCCGAGGGCGGGCACCTGACGCACGGCATGGCGCTGAACATGAGCGGCAAGTGGTTCCGCGTGGTCAGCTACGGCCTGAACGCTCGCGAACAGATCGACTACGACGCCTTGGAGCAGCTGGCGCACGCGCACAAACCAAAGCTCATCATCGCGGGCGCCTCCGCGTACTCACTGCGCATCGACTTCGAGCGCTTCGCGTCCGTGGCCAAGGCCGTTGGCGCGTACCTGATGGTCGACATGGCTCACTATGCGGGCCTGATCGCGGCGGGCCTTTACCCAAACCCCGTTCCGTTCGCGGACGTGGTCACCTCCACGACGCACAAGAGCCTGCGCGGTCCGCGCGGTGGTTTCATCTTGACGCGCTCGGAAGAAATCGCGAAGCGCATGAACAGCGCCATCTTCCCCGGCCTCCAAGGTGGCCCGCTGATGCACGTGATCGCTGGTAAAGCCGTCGCGTTCAAGGAAGCACTGACCCCCGAGTTCCGAGGTTATCAGGCCCAAGTGATGGAGAACGCGGCGGCCATGGCCGATACGCTGACGAGGCGCGGCTTGCGCATCGTTTCGGGTCGCACCGAGAGCCACGTCATGCTCGTCGATCTTCGCCCGAAGCAGTTGACCGGCAAAGAGGCCGAGGCCGTCCTCGGTCGCGTGCACATCACCTGCAACAAAAACGGCATCCCGAACGATCCGCAAAAACCGATGATTACCTCGGGAATTCGCCTCGGATCGCCCGCCATGACCACGCGCGGCTTCAAGGCGCAAGAGGCGGTCATCACCGCGAACCTGATCGCCGACGTGCTCGATCGGCCGACCGACGAAGCCAACCTCGCGCGCGTGCGTGCCGAAGTGGCGTTCCTCGCGCGGCGCCATCCGGTTTACGAACCCGCGGGTGGTTGAGCCGATGCTCAACCACGGCCAAGCGTCGTCAACGCGCGAATTCCGTCCGCGCCTGACCTACGCGATCACGCCTCCCAATCGGACCACGTCGGAGCCGCGGCGCCAGGCAATCGCCGCGGCACAATCGGCGCGCGTGGCCTCGTTGCCGATCGACGCGCTGCTCGTGTACGACGTGCAAGACGAAGCCGCGCGAAATGGCGCTCCGCGTCCGTTCTCGTTCATGCCCAAGGTCGACCCGCTCGGCTATGCGCTCGATGAGTTGCAGCTCGGCACGCTACCCTGCATCGTTTATCGCGCGGTCGCCGATCAGGACGAATCGTCTTTGTGTGAATGGTTCGAGCGGCTGCACGCGCAGGGCGGCCGCGCCGTGCTGGTGGGCGCGCCGTCACGCGAAACGTCCACCGCGCTCACCCTGCCTCAGGCGTTCTCGCTCTGCCGCCGCCACACCCCGGGTCTGGCGTTCGGCGGCGTGGTGATTGCGGAACGCCACGAAACCGCGGGCGCCGAAGACGCTCGAGTTTGGGCCAAGCACCAGCAAGGGTGCACCTTCTTCGTCAGTCAGACCGTGTGGTCCGTAGCCACGACCAAGCGCTTGCTGCTCGATTTGCGCCTGCGCTCCGAGCTCGAAGGCGGACACGCACCGCACGTCCTGCTCACGTTCAGCCCCTGCGGTTCGCCGCAAACGCTCGAGTTCCTGCAATGGCTCGGTGTCACCGTCCCGGAAACGGTGCAGCGCGAGCTGCTCGCGGCGACAGACATGATGCGGCGATCGATCGAGCTTGCCAGCGAAGCGTTCGCTGAACTTCGCTCGTTCGCCGCCGAACACGGGCTCAGCGTGGGCTGCAACGTGGAGAGCGTTTCTTCCCGGGCCACGGAGGTCGAAGCCTCGGTCGAGCTGGTTCGTCGCGTTCACTCGTGGCCCCAAGGGCGCCCCGCGCTAGAGACCTCCCGGATGCCCGCCAACCGGCAAGGCGCGCGGGTTTGATGCTGTAGCTGCGCGAGCGCCGTGGTATGACGGTCCGCGCGCCTCGTACGCCGGCCGCTCGACCCATTCCGTCGATGTCCTACACGATTGGCAAACTTGCTCAGCTCACCGGGTTCAGCACGAATCTGATCCGCGTGTGGGAGCGTCGGCATGCCTTCCTCCGCCCGGAGCGACTCGACAACGGCTTCCGTCGCTACACCCGCGAAGATCTCGCCGTGCTGCAGGGCATTCGCAGCCTGCTCGAGCGCGGAGACAGGATAGGCGACATCGCCCGCATGAGTCGTCCCGAACTCGCCCAGGCCGGCGCGCGTGAAGCGACCCATGACGCGCCCGCTGTCTCGCCGTCACACGACGATTACCTCGATGGTCGGCATCCCGACGTCGCTTGGTCGATCCTCGATGCCTTGCCCTGCGCCGTGATCGTGACCGACAAGCGCGGACTCGTGCGCTGGGTGAACCGCGGTGTGGTTCTACTCTGCGGCTACGATCTAGCCGAGCTCCACGGTCTACGACCCGGCAGTGTGCTGCAGGGCCCAGATACCGATCGCGATACCGTGGAGCAACTGCGCGCGGCAGTGGCGAATCAACGCCCGTGCTCCGTCACGATCGTGAACTATCACAAATCGGGTGAGCCCTATCACGCGCTCGTGGACGTGACGCCGCTGCGGGTGGGCGTAAATCACGTGGGTTTTGTGGGTATCGCGCGTAAAATTGTGAGCGAGAGTCTGGCCGCGGAGTAGTTTTTTTCGGGCTTCTTCGAGCAAGACCGCGCGGACGCATGTCCGAATGGAGCCTCGCGAGCTTCCCGGCGGTCGTACCGCCGCCCCGCGGCATCCTCTTCGAACGCGATGCCGATGCGCCGGGAGGACCGCTTGACCCGAGTCGCCGCTCACTCGAGCGATTGGGCCAACCGTTCGTCCGCGGTCACCATCAGCGTGGGCTGAAAGCGATAATCCCCATCCCGACGAGTGCAACGGAGGCGCCAATCAGGTCCCAGCGGTCGGGGGGAATTCGCTCCACGAGCCAACCCCAGACCACGGCCATCGCCACGTACACACCGCCGTAAGCTGCGTAAGCGCGACCGGCGGTGGGATGGAACGAGAGCAACCAAGCGAACAGGCCGAGCGCCAACGCAGCACCGCCGAGCAAGACGAGCGACCGGCCGCCGCGACTCCAGAGGAAGACGAGGTAGCAACCGAGGATTTCCGCGATGGCGGTGATGGCGAAGAGCGCGATCTTGGCGAGCGGATTCATCCGCGCACGTTACTCGCCAAGCGTGGAGCGGCCGACAAAATCGGTTCCGAACTTGCGCCCGCAGCGCGTCGAAACACTCGACGGCGCGTCGCCCGCGAGGCCGTATGCGGACAGTCGCGACGAACGGCCGACAGCGTTTCTCCACGCGCATGCGCGATTCACGGGAGATCGGGACTGGCACGGGCGGTGCTCGGGGTTGAAACCCGAATGAGTGCGTTGCTTCGCAAGACTCGTAGCCGCGAGATGATCTCGACGTTTCGTGCGCGCGCCGAGGGGCGGCGGATGCGCGGCATGGTGCGCTCGCCAAACTCAGCCGAAGATCGCTCGGCGCGTGCTCTGGACTCGACGTCGTTCGTACCCCGTGCTCAAGTGATGGCGCTGGTGGTTCGAGGAGATAGAGCGCTGTGGTTCCCCGTGCATCGCGATCCTTCCTGTTCGGGCCTTTCATGCTCGTTCCTGAGCGCCAACTGCTGCTCAAGAATGAGGAGCCCGTGCGGCTGGGAGGACGGGCGCTCCACCTCTTGACCGCGCTCGTCGAACGTTCAGGTGAGCTCGTGAGCAAGAGCGAGCTGATCGCCGAGGTATGGCCAGGCACGACGGTCGACGAGAGCAACCTCAAGGCGAACATGGCAAGCCTGAGGCGCGTGCTCGAGGCGGAGCCGGACAGTCCTCAGTACATCGCCACGATAGTCGGCAGGGGCTACCGTTTCGTCGCGCCCGTGCAGGCAAGGGGCCCGGTCGAGCTGCGTGTAGAGCCCAGCAAGCCTCTGACGCCGAACCACAACCTGCCGATTTCGACAATGCGTATCTTCGGTCGCGCGGAAGCGATTGCATCGATTCGGAGGGACGTCGAAGAGTCGCAGCTCGTCTCGGTCGTCGGCGCGGGCGGCATCGGCAAGACCACAGTTGCCCTGGCTGTCGCGGAACAGGCAGTGGAGGCCTTTGCAGAAGGCGTGTGGCTCGTTGATCTCGCGACGCTGACCGACGCGGATCGGGCATGCAACGCCATCGCGGCCGTGCTCGGCCTCGAGGCCCACGCTTCGGACATGCTCGCGGTGCTGTGCGCCTTCCTGCGCGACCGGCAAGCGCTGCTCGTGCTCGATAGCTGCGAGCACGTCATCGAAGGCGTGGCCTCGTGCGCGGATCGAATCCTAGCCAGCGCGGCCGGCGTCCGCATCCTCGTGACCAGCCGAGAGCCGCTGCGGTTTGCAAAAGAGCGTGTCCGGAGGCTGTCTGGCCTGGGCACCCCACCCGAATCGCCTCCACCGGACGCACGAACTGCGCTCGACTTCCCGGCCGTTCAGCTGTTCGTCCAACGCGCAACCGACGCCGACGCGGCATTCCAACTGACCGACGCCGACGCGCCGATCGTCGGCCAAATCTGCCGGAAGCTCGACGGGCTGGCACTCGCTATCGAGCTCGCCGCGTCGCGCGTCGGCACCTTTGGCGCGGCCGGCCTGCTGCGCCAGCTCGACGACCGCTTCCGTCTGCTCAGCGGCTGGCGCGCGGGGCCCGAGCGTCATCGCACGCTCGCCGCAACCCTCGACTGGAGCTACGGCCTGCTCAATGAGCGAGAGGCCACGTTGCTGCGCGCGGTCTCCGTCTTCGCGGGAGCCTTCGACCTAGAAGGAGCCGCAGCCGTCGTTGCCGATAGCCCATTCGAAGTGCTGGATGGGCTCGCCAGCTTGTCGGCAAAGTCGCTACTCGCCCTCGAGCCCCAGGGTGAAGGCGTCACGTGCCGCCTGCTCGAGACGATGCGTGTCTACGCGTTGGAACGCCTGCGCAGCGTCGGCGAAGAGCCGGCCAGGCGCAACCGCCACGCGGAACACGTCTGCGCAGTGCTCGAGCGGGCAAAGTCGGACTGGGCATGGCGCCCGTCACGCGAGTGGGGGGCGGCCTACGCGCCGGTCGTCGACGATCTCCGGGGCGCGCTCGCGTGGGCAGGCAAGGACCCGGCGAACCGCTCCTTGCTCATCCGGCTGACGGTCGCGGGAACGCTCTTGTGGAACCACCTCTCGCTCACTCAGGAATGCCGCGCTCATGTCTCGAAAGCGCTCGATGAGCTGGCGGCCGCGGGGCTGGTCGATACCGCGACCGAAATGCAGCTGCGGATGTCTCTCGCGGGTTCCACGATGTTCACGCGGGGCCTCGTGCCGGAGGTGCTGGCGGCGTTGCAGCGCACGCGCGATATCGCGGTTCGCCTCGGCGACATCGATCATCAGTTGATTAGCCTACGCATGATGGGTTCTTACCAAAGCTTTCGCTGCGAACTTACGCCCGCGCTCGCCACTCTCGCCAAGTTCGAGGCCGTCGCCGCCGAGCACGATCCATCCGCGTTGAGGGATGGCGAAACTCACGTCGGGATCACCGAGCTTCACGCCGGCCGGCTCGAGAACGCTCGGCGTCGCTTGGAGCGCTTGCACCAGCGCGCAACGACGAGCGTCGAGGAGCCGCGACTCGCGCGATTTCTGCACGACCACGCGGTGGATGTCGGCATCGTCCTCTCCTACGCGCAGTGGCTCACCGGTTCGCCGGACACGGCCGCTTACACCGCCGAAGCCACCCTCGCGCAGTCACTGAAGACGGAGCACGCGCTCTCGGTGAGCAATGCGCTTGCCGTGGGCTGTTGCCCCGTTTTCTTCATGAGTCGCCGCTACGATGAATGTGCCCGCTACGCCGTAATGCTCGACGAACAGGTGAGGCAGCACGGCATCTTGATCTGGTCTCCGACGGCCCGCTTCTATCGCGGGGCGCTCGCCTGCGCTCGAAAGGACGTGCCGGTGCAAAGCATCGAGGATCTCGCACGATCCGTAACCGAGTTTCGCGCAATCAATCACTGGGCGCGCATGTCGTGGATCCTGGCCGTCCTGGCCGACGCGCTCGCCAGGAGCGGCCGCATCAGCGAGGCGGCCGCGACCATTGGAGATGCGCTCGAGTGGGGACGAGTGCACTCCGAGCTGTGGTGCGTGCCGGAGGTCTTGCGCATCCAGGCTTCCATCCTCGTCGCCCAAAACCGCAGTCGGGAAGCGGAGTCGGTCCTCGTCGATTCGATCGCCGTTGCGCGAGACATCGCGGCACTGTCCTGGCAACTTCGCGCGGCCAACGATCTGGCGCAACTCTGGCTCGCGAGCTCGCGCGAGACCGAGGCACGCGAGCTCTTGCTCCCCATCTTCAACGCGTTCAGCGAGGGCTTCACGACCCACGACCTCGTCGTTGCCAGCCAGCGCCTCGAAGCAACCTCAGCTTCGAAAAAGAAGACATCGTGAGAGCAAGGCTGAACAATCGTCGTGATTTCAGCGTGGTTTTGGCGGGCAGCTCCACGGCTGACGCAGCGAGAAGGCGAACATGTGGGATCCAATAGCTCGCAATAGCAATTTGCCAACGACCACGACGCGCATCGTCGGGCGCGGCGAAGTCATCAATCTCATCTTGGAAGACGTTCGCGACGTGCGCCTGCTATCGGTCGTCGGCGCGGGCGGAGTTGGTAAGACGACCGTCGCGCTGGCGGTCGCCGAACTGGCCGTCGAATCGTTCAAAGACGGCGTATGGCTGGTAGACTTCGCTCCGCTGAAAGAACTGTCGCTGGTGCCCAACGCGATTGCAGCCGCGACGGGCCTCGTCGTGCACTCGGACGACATCATTCCGGCGCTGTGCAAGTTTCTGCAAGACCGCGAAACGGCGCTCGTGCTCGACAATTGCGAGCACATGCTCGCGGCAATTGCTCCTTGCGTCGCTCGTATCCTCGCCGAGGCGCCGGGTGTGCACGTCCTGACGACGACCCGCGCGCCCCTTGGCTTACCGGGCGAGAAGGTCCACCGACTCCCCGGCTTGGCCTTGCCACCCGATTCGCCCCGCCTCACCGCGGCGGACGCCCTGTCTTTCGCGGCCGTCGACCTGTTCGTCGAGCGCGCCAGCGATCGGCTGGAGTCCTTCGTTCTCAGTGACGCGGACGCTCCCATCGTTGCCGAAATCTGCAAAGCCCTCGACGGCATTGCCCTCGCCATCGAGCTGGCGGCGATGCGCATCGACGTGTTCGGCGTGCGTGGCCTACAGAAGCAACTCGACGATCGGTTTCGGCTCTTGCGAGAGCGGCGCGGCGGCCTCGAGCGTCATCGCACCTTGACCGCAACGCTCGATTGGAGCTTCAACTTGCTGCCGACGCACGGGGCCACCTTGCTCTGCGCCGTAGCCGTATTCGCGGGCGTCTTTCGCGACAAGGATGCGGCCGGCATCTCGCCGCTTCTTCCCGCTGAAACTGCGGCCGGCTTGGCTGAGCTCGCCGCGCAATCCCTGCTGTCGGCCGATACCGAGGGCGGCCTTGCCGGCGAGGTCGTCTACCGGCCAATGGAGACGACACGCGCGTACTGTCTGGAAAAGCTCGTGGCGAGCGGGGAGTACGACGCCGTCCGCCTGCGTCACGCGGAGTATCTTTGCGCGGTCATCGAGCGTGCGGCCGGTGAGCTATCCCAGCGGTCGGCGGGCGAGTGGGGAGCGGAATACCGCCGCTACCTCGACGATTTACGCGACGCGCTGACATGGGCCTCCGCGGATCCGACCCGTCGCGATCTGCTGATTCGGCTCACCGCCGGGGGAACGACGCTTTGGAATCACTTCTCGCTCACGAACGAGAGCCGCGTTCACCTCCAGCATGCGACCGAGCAGCTCGCGGCTGCGGGCCTCGCCGGAACGGCGGTCGAGATGAACCTCCAGCTCGCGCTGGCCGGCGCCACGCTGTACACGCGTGGCATGCTGCCCGAAGCGCGTGGGGCGATGGAGCGCGCGCTCGAGATTGCCGTGCAGCGCCAAGACACCGAGTACCAGCTGCGCTGCTTGCGCATCATCGGAACGTACGAGCTCTTCCGAGGAGAGAACGACGCGGGGGTTCGGACGCTGCAGGCCTTCGTCGCACGGGCGGCCGTCTCCGATCCTTCGGCCCTACCCGAAGGCGAGACGCACTTGGGCTGTGGTGAAATGTTCATGGGCCTCCTTGCGCCCGCGAGGCAGCGCCTCGAACGACTGTATGCCGACGGTCTGCAAAATCTGAACGACGGCAATTCGCTGCGCTTTCTTTACAACAACAACATCAACGTGATGATCGTGCTCTCACACGCACAATGGCTGACCGGATCACCGGGAGCGGCGGAGCGCACGTCGCTGATGGTCGTTCAATACGCGCGCGAAGCCGGCCACGAGCTCTCGCTGAGCATCGCCCTGGCGTGGGTTTCGCTCGTCTTTTTCTGGGCCGGCCGCGACGAAGAATGCCGTCGCCATAGCTCGATGCTGAGCGATCTCGTGGAAAGGCACGGCATCGTCACTTGGCGTCCGATCGCCACATTCTGCCGCGGTGCCCTCGCGGCCATGCACGATGAGACGCGGGCGGAGGGCATCGAGGTGCTCGAGCAAACCATCGCCGAGTGCCGCGCGATCGGGCACATCGCGCGTCTGCCCTACTTCATCAGTGTGCTGGCCGAGGCGCTCGCGAGGCACGGCCGCCTGCACGACGCCGAGTCCAAAATCGATGAGGCGCTCGAGATGGCGACCCAGGGCAATGATAATTGGAGCTTCCCCGAGCTACTCCGCACTCGAGCCCTCGTATGGGCGGCCAAGGGGCGGCCCGTCGAACAAGAGTCGATCCTCTTGCATTCGCTCGCCCTCGCCGAAACGCTGGGCGCCGGTTCATGGCGATTGCGAACCGCCATCGACTTGGGGCGCCTGTGGCAGGCACAATCACGCGCTGCCGAAGCAACTCGCATGCTTCGATCGGTATTCGACCCATTCACGGACGGCCTCGATACGCGCGACCTCGTGACCGCTGCCAAGCTGCTCGAAGCGCTCGACTAGAGCGGCCTGCCGTCCAAAGCGCTGAAGGACCCCGAGCAGCGGTTTTCCCTCCACGGGCGAAGCCCGCGCGTGTCTAGCTATTTTTACCTGCTTTTACCTCGTTTGACCCCGATGAACCTCCGGGTTTGTCAGGATGGGTCTGCGCAATCAGGCCGACGTCCGGTCGCAAACGTCGAAGATCCCGGCCGGCGGTCGTTGGAGAGCAGGCATGACAGACGCATTCTCGTTCGGGCCGTTCAACCTGACTCCTGGGGAGCGCATGCTTCGAAAGGACGGCACCGTCGTCCCGCTGGGAAGTCGCGCGTTCGACATGCTGGTCGAAATGGTCAGGCGCAATGGGACCGTCGTGACATCCGAGGAACTAATGGCCATCGGTTGGCCCGATGTGATTGTCGTAGAATCGAATGTGCGCGTTCAGGTTGCCAACCTTCGCCGCACGCTGGGATGTGGTCGCGACGGCGCCCGGTATATCGCGAACGTCGCGGGCCGCGGGTACTGCTTCGCGGAGCCCGTGAAGCGGCTCGAAGCGGACAATCAACCCTTGCCAGCGCCTGCGGCAGCGCATGTCGACGGGGGCCGGCAGAACGCCAGCGCGCTCTCGGCCTTCCCGGCCCCATTGCAGGGCGCGATTGGCCGGGACGCGTGCGTCGCCGAGTTGGCTCAAGTCGTGAACGAGCGGCGCCTCGTCACCGTCGTCGCAGCCGCCGGTGCGGGCAAGACGACTTTGGCCACCCTCGTTGCCCACGCGATGGACGCCTTCGATGGCGCCATGTTTTTCGTCGATCTCAGCGTCGTCGACCGCGATGACATGGTGACGGAGGCCGTTGCTTCGGCAGTCGGCTACCTGCCGCCAGCGGGAGACTTGCTGCCGGGACTGCTGGAGGTCCTTTCGTCGAAAAAAACACTGATCGTCCTCGATAACTGCGAGCATGTGATCTCGGCCGTCGCCGCACTTTGTCTAAAAATCCTTCAAGAAACCCGAACGGTGTACATGCTGAACACCAGCCGAGAAGCGCTGCGGGTGAGAGAAGAATTCGTCTATCTGCTGCGTCCCTTGGCATCCCCTCCCCAAACCGGCCCCCTGTCGACGAAACAGGCAATGACCTGGCCCGCGATTCAGCTCTTCATGGAGCGCGCCTGGGAAGGCGGCGCTCGAGGGGCCATGAATGACGACGAAGCCCCGACCGTCGCCGCGCTGTGTCGCCGATTGGATGGCAATCCGCACGCGATTGGCCTCGTCGCCAGTCGGGTGGGCACCTATGGCATCCAAGGCGTTTCGGATCTGTTCGAAAGTCAGCTCGCGTTGCATTGGCAGGGGCGCCGTCATGACAGCCCACGTCATCAGACGGTGGAGGCGCTGATCGACTGGAGTCACAACCTGCTGTCGGAGCGAGACCGTCAGGTGCTCCAGAGGCTATCGGTATTCTCCGGTGCATTTTCCGTCGAAGCCGCCATCACCGTCACGTCCGACGATGCCGTCGACGCCTTCCAGGTCCGCGAGGCCGTCAGCAACTTGATAGACAAATCGCTCGTCGCCGTCAGCGGCGAAAGCGATGAAACCCATCTCCGGCTGCTCGAGACCACCAAGGCATACGCCGCGGCCCGCCTGGCCCGATTCCCAGGCGGAGATGGCTTCGCGCGACGGCACGCGCTGTACTACGCGGAACAGCTGCGCAAGCTTTCCGACGGTCGCCTCACGAAGCGCACCGGGAGCCAGCCCCCACGCTTACTCGAGATAGGAAATATCCGCACGGCAATCGAATGGGCGTTTTCCGCGGGGCACGATCCGGCGCTGGCCACCCAATTGTGGTGCATGGCCGCGCCATTTTTTCTGGAGTTGAGTCTGATCCGAGAATCGAAGCGCACCTGTGAGCGAGCTCTCGAAGAGCTGCCAGACCAGTTCCGATCGACTCCCACCGAGCTTCGCCTCCTGAACTTGACGGCGATCACCTACTTCGCGGGCGCTGACTACGACGGCCCGATGAATCAGGTATTGGAGCGCGGACTTTCGCTCTCGCGGCAGCTGGGCGACGACGCATCGAGGTTTCAGTTTCTCACGGGTCTCCATTTGAGCATGATCACGACGGGCGAGTTTCAAAGCTCGCTGCTCGTTTGTGAGCAGTATGCGGCTTTGGCCGTCACGCACGGCGGCCCGACCGAGGCGATCATCGCGGGCTGGATGACCGGGTCATCGCAGCACTACACGGGCGATCTGCTGGCCGCCGACGCGAGCTTCGCGGCCAGCGCGCAGCTGCTCTCGCGGCATGGAGTTCGGTCGCTTCATTACTTCGAGGTGATGAAACAGATCATTGCCAGCATCAACACCGCACGCGTCAAGTGGGCATTGGGGATGCCGACGCAAGCTTTGCACCAAGCCTTGAACGTCATCGACGCGGGGCGCAAGCTCCCGGGCTCACTCGCCATGCGAGTGACTCTGTGCTTTCACATCCTCCTCGGTCATGGCTTGTACGACCAGGCGCAAGGCCTGATTGAGGAACTCGAGAATCTATCCATCGACTACAACACGTCGGTGCGGCGCCAGGTGCTCAATGTCAACAAGGGCTTTCTGCTGACTCAGCTCGGGCAAAATGCGGCCGGGATCAATCACCTGCGGCAATGTCTGGCACAGCTACCACCGCCAAAAATGAGCGTCGTTCGGACGGACGCGCTCCAGGCATTGGCGGAAGCGCAGCGGACTTCCGGAGATGTGACCGGAGCGTTGGCTTCGATCACCGAGGCGATCGACCTATCGAGAGCGACCCAAGGGGAGTTCAACCTTCCGGACCTGTTGCGGACGAAGGCGGAGGTGCTGATGAGTACGCCCGGGGTGCGAGCGGATGAAATCGACGGCTTACTTTCCCAAGCCGTGGACCGAGCCAGGAAGCAGGGAGCCCTCAGCTGGGAGCTGAGGATCTCGTTGGCCATGGCAAGAGCCCACGCGGCTCAGGGCAGGATTCAGAAGGCGAAGGACACGCTCCAGCCGGTGTATGCCCGCTTCACGGAAGGCTTCGAGACGAACGATCTCAGGGCGGCGGCGCAGGCACTCGAAAGGTGGTGAATGGCCGGTTCACGCTGAATTTGCATCGCTTAACGCCCACGGTCGCGGTCGAGCCCTACACTCGCTCGCATGAACAATATCGTGCTCGTCCACGGCGCTTGGGCCGACGGCGCTGGTTGGCAACACGTCCACGACATCCTGGCCGCTCGCGGCTACCAGGTGAGCGTCGTTCAGAATCCGTTGACCTCGCTCGCGGACGACGTGGCCGCGCTCGACCGGGTCCTGGCACGCCAGGTCGGTGCGACGCTGCTGGTCGGTCACTCCTACGGCGGCGCGGTCATCACCGAAGCGGGCAACGCCGCCGGAGTCGCGGGACTCGTTTACGTTGCGGCGTTCGTGCCCGATGCCGGAGAATCGGTCGAATCGCTGATGGATTGCGAAACGCCGGCACCGTTGCAGCCCTCGGGAGACGGCTTCTTGTTCTTCAACCCCGCACTCTTCCCGCAAGTCTTCGCGCATGACCTGACTACGGCCCATGGCGCCTTCCTCGCGGCAGCGCAGGTTCCGCCCGCCGCGGCCGCCTTCGGCACGAAAGTGTCGCAAGCGGCGTGGAGGAGCCGGCCAACCTGGTACGTACTGGCCACTGAGGATCGCGTGATCTTGCCCGACGCTCAGCGCCAGATGGCGATCCGCGCCAACGCCACGATCACCGAAGTTCGGGGGAGCCATGCCGTGTACATCTCGCAACCTGGAGCGGTCGCCAATGCGATCGATGCCGCGGCGCGAGCCGCCCGCCGCTAGCTCACGCGGCGAGATTGACGGCGCTTAACGACGTTTAACGCCACCTATCGGAGCGCCTTGTTCAGGATGCGTGTGCGAGGCGGATGGCCACGCAGAAACGTCCGAACCACGAGAGGTCGTCGTGAACCAGCAAATTCAAATCGAACGCGTCAACGCGAAGCTTGCCAATTCCAGCGTTCTGCCCGGCATCGTCGGCACGAGCCAGGCCCTCGTCAACGTGCTGCAGCAAGTGGAGCTAGTGGCGCCGACGCCAACGACCGTCCTGATATTGGGCGAGACTGGTACGGGCAAGGAACTGATCTCGAAGGCGATTCACGCGCGGAGCCCGCGCGCCAGCGCTCCGCTCGTGAAGGTGAACTGCAGCGCGATCCCGAGCACGCTCTTGGAAAGTGAGTTGTTTGGCCACGAGAAGGGCGCCTTCACGGGAGCGATCAGCCGACGCATCGGGCGCTTCGAGCAAGCCGAACGTGGCTCGATCTTTCTAGACGAGATTGGCGAGCTGCCGCTGGAGGTGCAGCCCAAGTTGCTGCGCCTCCTACAGGAGCGTGAGTACCAGCGGCTGGGCAGCAACCACACCGAAGAGGCCGACATTCGCCTGATCGTCGCCACCCACCGCGATTTACACGACATGTGCAGAGCGGCCACGTTCCGCACCGATCTCTTCTACCGCTTGAACGTGTTTCCGATTCGGATTCCACCGCTGCGCGACCGGCGCGAAGACATTCCGCTATTGGTCGCCCACTTCGTCTCGCGACTTGCGCGGCGCATGGGCAAGGACGTGCGCACGGTCAGCTCAGTCGCGCTCCGCACGCTGCAGGCTCACGATTGGCCGGGGAACGTGCGTGAGCTCGAGAACGTGCTCGAGCGGGCGGTGATTCGCTGCACCGGCTCCGAGCTCGAGGTGAACTGCGACAGCGGCTTCGAAGGGTACGGTGCGTCGCCGTCGCGCGCTCGCGATCAGAGCTTCGAGGCGGCAGCGCGCGCGCACATCGTGTCGGTATTGCAGAGCACGCGGGGGGTGGTCGGAGGGCCAAATGGCGCGGCGGTGCGCTTGGGCCTGAAGCGCTCGACCCTCAACTTCAAGCTCAAGAAGCTGGGCATCGAGCCCGCGGCGGTGCGCGCGGGATGAGTGAGACGACCCCTCGCCATTCGAGTCCGATACTCGACACTGCCGACATCACCCGCGGGGACGAACGTCGATAATCCGCGGGTGCTGTTCGGTGGCACGCCTTCTGCTTGAGACGAAGACAACATGAGAAACATCGTCCTCGTACACGGCGCGTGGGCCGACGGCTCGGGCTGGCAAGGCGTCTACGACTACCTGAGCGCGCGCGGCTACAAAGTGAGCATCGTGCAAAACCCTCTCACCTCGTTGGGCAACGATGTCGAGGCGGTCAATCGGGTGCTGGCCCGTCAAGACGGCCCCGCGCTATTGGTGGGCCACTCCTACGGCGGCGTTGTCATCACGGAGGCGGGCGACGCACCCAACGTGGCTGGCCTCGTGTACGTCGCAGCGTTCGCTCCGGATGCGGGTGAGTCCGTGTCGACTCTGATCGGCGGCGGGGAGCCGCCCCCGGTGCAGCCGTCGAAGGATGGCTTTCTGTTCTTCGACCCGGTGATCTTTCCCCAAGCCTTCGCCCAGGATCTTCCGGCCGCTCAGGGTGCCTTTCTAGCCGCGACGCAGGTCCCTCCCGCGGCAGCCGCCTTCGAAAAACCCGTCTCGAAGCCGGCCTGGAAGACACGACGTAGCTGGTACGTGCTCGCCACCGAGGATCGCGTGATTCCACCCGCCGCGCAGCGTCAAATGGCCGCCCGCGCCAAGGCTGCGATTACCGAAATAGCCGGAAGCCACGCCGTCTACATCTCGCAGCCGAGAGCCGTCGCCGACGCGATCGACGCCGCCGCGAGCGCCTGCACGTGATCCGGTTTCACTCGTCGAGCAAGAACGCCTTGCGATACTCGGGGATCACCGTCCCATCGGCGGACATGATCATGAACCAATGTTGCCACGGGATCTGGAGCTCTTCGAAAACTCCGATCAAGTCACTGTAGTAGCGCGCGCGATCCGCGAGCTGGGAAGTGGCATCGTAGGCACCGAACTCGTTGCAGATCACGGGCACGTTGTTGGTGACCGCCCAACGCTTGGCAACTACGATGTGATTTCTGATGGCGGCACGGCTACCGTCCCGGTAATAGCTCTTGAGCGCGTCGAGCATCCAAGACTCCATGCTCGCGTTGAACCCGAGGCCCGCATAGTACTCGGACCAGCGCGCCGGATCGTAGGGATAGGGCAGATCGTGAGTCGCCCCCAAATTAGCCCACGACGCGCCCTGATGCGTGAAGATGAACGGCTCATAGTCGTGAAAGGCGTAGATCACGTTCGTGTCGGCGAGTGGCTTCCGTGACACCAACTTGTCGATGCCGTACCACGTGACGTCGCCGAAGATGATCGAGTGCGTAGAATCCTTCGCGCGGATCGCGCTGACCATGCGCTCGGCGATCGCTCCCCACTCGGCTTGGGTCGGATCGGTTCCTCCGAACGAGAGCTCGGGTTCGTTCATCAACTCGTAGAATAGGTCTTCGCGCGCGCTCGTCGAAAAGTGCGCGGCGACTTCACCCCACAAAAGCACCGCTTCTTGCACCGAATCCGGATCCGCGCTGTCCGGCAAGGTCGTGTACTGGTGATAGTCAATCGTGAGTGACAGCCCGTGCTCGCGGGTCCAGGCTTCGAACGCATCCAGCACTTGCCACAGGTCGTCAGACACCGTGATGGCGAGGGTGTCGCCCGTGCCCGTGGTCGAAGTCACGTACAAGTCGAGGTCGATGGGCAGCCGCAAGCTGCGAAAGCCGGCCGCCGCCAACTTCTGCACGAAGCTCTCGTCGTACGTGAAGGTCGTGAAGCGGTCTTGCTCCAGCCAGTTGGTGATGTTGTAGCCACGCGAGAGGTACTTCATGGCCTTTGCTTGGAGTGGATTGTCGATCGCTATCGAATCGATGACGGCATCCACCGGTGGCGCGGCCGCTCGAACCGTCATGTCCGGCGTGGCGGGACCCGTCGACCGCGTCACCCGCAAGTTATCGACCTTGAGTCCGGCGCTCCCGCCGGTCGCGCCTTTGATCGCAAATGCGATGTTTTTGACATGGGCGAGCGCGAACGGCGCCTCGATGCCCCAGCCTTCTTGGGCGAACGTCTCGAACGGTAGGTTGACGGTCTTCCAAGCGGGGGACGCGGGCAAATTCACCCCAAAGTCGTCGTAGTCCGTCACGTCGCTCACCTGCACCTGCACGCGGTGCGCGCCGCCCTGGTACGTGTAGGAAATTCCGGCATAAGTCGAAAGATCGTACGGAGTCGCGTCACTGCCGATCGACGCGCCAAAACCAACGTACGGATCGATCGTGGACGTTCCCTTGTGGAACGTGTAGCTGACCTCCAGCGACTTCAGCGATTGAAAGCCCGGGCCATTCATGGCGACGGCTCCCGCGGCCGCCCCGGTGAAGCTCAACGTGGAGAGGCCGCCGCTGTCGATGTCGGTGTAGCCGTACCAACCCCCAGGGATTAGCGGGACGTCGTCGCCGTCTTCGAAATCATCCACCAACAGGCCCAGGGCCGCCTGCCCGGCGAAACCGCCCCCACCGGCACTACCTCCGGCACTGCTGCCTGCGCTGCTCCCGCCCGTGGCAGTGAGGGCGCCGCCTTGACCAGCCTGACCCATTGCGGGAGGCGCGCCGCCCTGACCAGCCTGAGATGAGCTCTGACCGTCGGAGCGACCCGAACAGGCGAACCCGAGCAGGCACACGGTGGGAGCGAACAAGTAAGCAAGCGAGAGACGGCTGAGGCGTTCCATTGGTCATCCTATGGCCGGTGTGGCCTCCGCCGATCAGTCAATCGGCGTACTCCAAGCTGGCAAATTCGGCCCACTTCGGCCTGTCATTTTTTGCTCTTGATTCGACGCAGGAGGCACGGGCACGCCGCAATGCGTTGCGCCCTCAGCCCATTCGCGCCCGAAGCAGCTTGGCCGCGCTCACCATATTCCGAAGCGCGGGTCGCACTTCATCCCAATTGCGGGTCTTCAAGCCGCAGTCCGGATTCACCCACAGCCGTTGTGGCGGGATCTTGCGCGCGGCTTTGGTCATCAGGTCTACGATTTGCTGCTCGCTCGGCACGTTCGGCGAGTGGATATCGTACACGCCCGGGCCAATCTCGTTCGGGTACTCGAAACGGTCGAATGCATCGAGCAGTTCCATGTCCGAGCGGGACGTTTCGATCGTGATCACGTCGGCATCCATGGCCGCGATCGAGTCGATGATGTCGTTGAATTCCGAGTAACACATGTGGGTATGGACCTGAGTTTCATCGGCCACGCCGTTGGCGGCGATGCGGAACGAGTCGACGGCCCAGCGCAGGTACTCATGCCACTCCGAGCGACGCAAAGGCAGGCCTTCACGCAAGGCGGCTTCGTCGATCTGAATGATGCGCACTCCTGCCCGCTCCAAATCTTGCACTTCTTCGCGGATTGCCAGCGCCAGCTGGTAGCAGGATACCGAGCGCGGCTGATCGTCGCGCACGAAGGACCAGTTCAGCATCGTGACGGGTCCGGTCAGCATGCCTTTCATGGGCTTCGCGGTCAGCGATTGGGCGTAGCGGATCCATTCGACCGTCATCGGTCGCGGTCGGCTGATGTCCCCGAACAGGATCGGCGGCTTCACGCAGCGCGAGCCGTAGGACTGAACCCAGCCCAGTTCGCTGAACGCGTAGCCATCGAGCTGCTCGCCGAAGTATTCGACCATGTCGTTGCGTTCGGCTTCGCCATGGACGAGCACGTCGAGACCGAGCTCCTCCTGCTCACGGACGGCGAGTTCGATCTCTGCGCGCATGCGAAGTTCGTACTGGGATTGCTCGAGTTTTCCGGCGCGAAAGTCAGTGCGCGCTTTGCGGATCTGCGGGGTCTGGGGAAAAGAGCCGATGGTGGTCGTGGGAAACGGCGGCAGCTCGAACGCCTTAGCTTGCCGCGCGGCACGAACCGCGTAGGGCGATTGACGCTTGCCGACCATGGCATTAGCTCCTTTGACGGCGGTCTGAACCGGGGGATTGTTCACACGCTTCGAGCTGCGTCGGCTGGCGAGGGCGGCCGCACTTTCGTCGAGCGCGGCTCGAACGGCGCGGCGTCCTTGATTCAACGCGGTTCCAAGGATACAGAGTTCGTCGAGCTTCTGCTGCGCGAATGCCAACCAGGATCGCAATTCAGGATCGAGCTTTTGCTCACTCGCAAGGTCTACGGGCACATGGAGCAGTGAGCAGGAGGGCGCGAGCCACAGTCTATCGCCGAGCGTTCGTTGAATGGGTTCGAGATAATCGAGGGTCGTTGCGAGATCCGTCTTCCAGATGTTGCGCCCGCTCACCACGCCCAGCGACAGCACACGCCCCTCGGGCAGGCGTTCCCGCAATCGATCGACTTCACGGCGGGCGCTCACCGCGTCGAGGTGAATCCCCTCCACCGGGAGCGCCGTCACGAGCTCCAAGTGTTCAGCGAGGCGGCCGAAGTACGTCGCGAGCAGCAATTTGCAGCCGGCGCCCTTCAGGGCTTCGTACGCCGTTCGGTAGGCCTGCTGCCAATCAGGGTCGAGCTCCGTAACCAGCGCGGGCTCGTCGATTTGCAGCCAAGCGACGCCTTCACGCGCAAGCATGGCGACGAGTTCTCGATAGATCGGCAAGAGCTTCGGCAGCAACGCCAGGCGCTCCGAGCCGTCCTTCGTTTTGCCCAACCACAGGTACGTGACGGGGCCGACGATGACCGGCTTGGCAGACACTCCCGCGCGACGAGCCTCGGCCAATTGGGTCAGCAAGCGGCTCGCGTCGAGTCGAAACGTCGTTTGCGCGGACAGTTCGGGGACGATGTAATGGTAGTTGGTGTCGAACCACTTGGTCATCTCGCCCGCGGCGACGCCCGCGTCGCTGTCGCCCGCGGCGCGGCCTCGAGCCACGCGGAAGTAGGCGTCGAGCGCGTGGCCTTCGCCGAACCGCGCTCGCGCCGGCACGTTGCCGAGGAGAAAGCTGGTGTCGAGCACCTGATCGTAGAATGAGAAGTCACCGACCGGCACCCAGTCGAGCTTGGACTGGCGGCCCCAATTCTGTCGTCGTAGCTCGGCGCCCAGCGCTTCGAGCTCGGCATGAGCGAGCGTGCCCTTCCAGTGCTTCTCTTGAGCAAACTTGAGCTCACGCTCGCCACCGACTCGCGGAAAACCCAGATTGTGAATACGCGCCATTGCTTGACTCCTTGCTTCCTGACTGCAAGCGTAGACTCTTGGAATCATGGAGAATAATGGTACTTTGTCATGCACCCATGAACGGTGGTCATAGATGAGCCATCGCCTCGAGCGCATTCACCTGAGCCTGCTGAGCGAGATGAACCGAACGGGTTCATTGACGGCGGCCGCGAAGAAGTTGGGGCTCACTCAGTCCGCGCTGAGCCACACGGTGAAGCGCCTCGAACAACAGTTCGGCACGCCGATCTGGCAGAAAGAAGGTCGCGGCGTCCGGCTGACCCCCGCCGGGAGCTATCTCCTCGCGCTCGCGCAGCGATTGCTGCCTCAGCTCGATCACGCCGAACAGATCGTCGATCAGTTTGCCAGCGGCGGCCGAGGGATCCTGCGCATCGGCATGGAGTGCCACCCGTGCTACCGCTGGCTGCTTCAGGTGGTCGAACCATACCTTCGCGCCTGGCCCGACGTCGACCTCGACGTGAAGCAGAAGTTTCAGTTCGGCGGCATCGGCGCGCTCTTCGCTCACGAGATCGACATGCTCGTCACTCCCGACCCGCTGCGGCGCAAGGGGCTGCAGTTCGTCCCGGTATTCGACTACGAGCAGGTGCTGGTCGTGAGTCGGGAGCACCGCTTCGCGAAGCGAGCCTACGTGGTGCCATCCGAGCTCGAGAGCGAGACGCTCATCACCTACCCGGTCGAGCTCGAACGCCTCGACGTTTTCAGCCAGTTTTTGCTACCCGCGGGCGCGGTGCCCAAGCGGCATCAGGTGATCGAAACGACCGATATCATGCTGCAGATGGTGGCCTGCGGCCGAGGGGTGACGGCATTGCCGGGATGGTTGGTGGCGGAGTATCGGGCCCAGTTGGGCGTGGTTCCCGTGCGGCTCGGGCGACACGGCATCGCCAAGCAAATCTTCCTCGGCGTACGCTTCGGTGACGCAAAAGTAGACTTCATCGCCGACTTCATGCGCCTGGCCGCGAACAAGCGACCGACCCCGCTGCGCTCACAGACCCGTCTTCCGCGCCGGACTTCAAAGAACTGATCCCGGGGCCGCGGAGAACGACGGTGACGGCGACGGCATGGGTAGATGTCGCCGCCCAACGGTGGCGCGTTTCGTGCACGGTGGAGCGTATGGGATGGCTAGCGCTCATGAGCGCGTTGACGGTTCTTGGCGCCGTTGGGGTTCTCGTGAACGTGAATCAGCTGCGCTTACAGCGGCTGGTCGGGCGCGAGATGCATGCGCTCTTTCACTCGACGTCATCGAGCCAACGGCGCCCCCCGCTTGGCGACCTACCGCCTGCTGTGGCGCGCTACCGAGGCCTCGCGGTCGGCGAGCGACCGCGGTCCAGAGATCGATCAAGGCTCAGCGCTGCGTCTGCTCGCGGAGATGGTTTGGTTTCCGACCGCGCTCTTCGATTCGCGCTACGTCACTTGGTCTGCGGTTGACGCAGCTCACGCCGTTGCAACCTTGCAATTCGGCGAACACGAGGTCTCAGCGACATTCGAGTTTGGCCCAGACGGTTTGCCTGCTCGTGTGGTAGCGGAGCGCTCGATGGACGGGCATGGTGTTCGGCCATGGAGCGGCTCTTATCGTGACTGGCGGGAGGTTTCGGGAATGCGGGTCCCATTCGAGGCGACGGTCACGTGGCACCTCGAGTCCGGCCCATTTACGTACGCGCATTGGCTGATCGAGGCGATGGAATACGACGTCACGGAACCGTAACGCACGTCGACAATGGGGCGTCCGCCACCGGGGAGCGGCGATTGATTCGCTCAGCCAACGCGGTCAAGTTGTACCGCGTTTGATGCGCCCAACGCTGACTGAGGGGTAGCTCGCCTCGCGCTTCGCATCATGTCGGTTGTTCCAGCTGATTTGAGCTTCGATTCTCGGCGTCGCGGCGACCAAGGGCACTTCCAGCGTCGCGGCGACCAAGGCAGCCTTCTTCCGTTTTGGGGCACCGACCACCAATGGGCGAGTATGCTTGCTCATTCGGCTTCCTCGCTCGGACACGACCCACTATCGACTCGGGGGCGTAGCCGCGACACCGTTGTGCCCCGCCCTGCGGCGTTCTGGCGGCGCCCAGCGCGTTCTTCGATGGTCATGAGCTCGGCCGAACCTCGTGGCGGTGCTTGGCTGGAAAGTACTCTTGTGTGAACGCTCGCAGCTGCCCGTCAACCGGCTGATCCATCGTTTCGATTCCAACTACTTTGCGTTCCAGCGAGTGCGCGTGCTTGCGCAAATAGCGAGCGAAGTCGAGCTTCGCGGTCGATGGTCCGAGCAACAAGATTCGTTTCGCACCGCAGATGGAGTGCGCGATGCGAGCGAAGAAGCGCTTACGGTCACGCCGATCGTGGTTGGCGTCGCCCGCGACGCGATGCTTCTGCTGAAAATCTTCGCTATCCTCAGCGCCAAACGCCGAGATACCGGTCCGACCGACGCCCACCCGCACGATTCGTGCCTGCCGTTGGTCGATCCAAACGGCCAGGTTGCTTGCTCTCTTGTTCATGCAGCCCACCGCTGCACGATGCGCGCCACTCGCGCCAAAACATACTTGTTGGCGCAGCCGCATTGAGCGGGGATAGAGAGATCTTTCATCGTTGGCGCGCGCGGTCGAGCAGTTCTTCGCGATGCGTCGCCACGAATTCGTCCCGCATGGGCGATAGAGTATGGCGCGCTCGACGAATTACAATGTGCGGCTCGTCGATTCGCAATTTGCTCCCGCAGAACCTTTATTACTCGGATCGATTCCTGGCATGCGCATCGAGAGGTGGCATCCGGCAACTCGCGCGTCGGCCGCAGCGGCGCGTAACATTTACGCCATGCGCCTTTCGACTCACCGATCGAAGCATACGAATCATGTGATCAATCGATTAGACGCGACGCACTAAGCTCTTCATGTTCACGCGTGGTCAACTCGACACCGAGAATGCTCTGCTCGCACGCTGAACACGTTCGCAACGTTCAACCCAGCAGTTCGGGCTGCATCGACTGCTTACGTTCTGGGCAGACCTGGGAACAGCTCCGCATGTGCATGGAGTGTGGCCACGTCGGGTGCTGCGACTCGTCGAAGAATCAACACGCGATCAAACACTTTCGCCTGACCCGACACGCCATCGCACGATCCTTCGAGCCGGGGGAGGAATGGGCCTGGTGCTACATCGACCAGCTGTGGTTCGAGAGCTTAGTGTTCTCGAGCTAGAGACGGTACGAACACGCGCCGCTGGCAAATCCTCGCGATGCGCTCACGGAGCCAAGTGTGCGCACGATCGTCATTGTGAGCGTTTTGCCAGATTTGAGAATAACGGTACGCGGGCAATTCGATGGGCGGCTCCACGATTCGGAGTCGAGCCATCGTGCGTAGGATCTCGGCGCCGCCGGCGGCGAGTGTGGCGACGTGGTCTGTATGCTCCAAAATATGCGGTGCAAGTAGGTAGTACGGAACGCGCAGCGTTACGTGGCGGCGCTTCCCGATCGCCGCGAGCGCACGGTCGATGTGCAGCTCGGAGATGGCGTCCGCGACAGGACCGATCTCGAGGTGTGGCAGCTGTCCGTACGTTTCTAGTGTGAGTCGAGTTCCAACCTGTTCATGATCCGCCCGTACGACGCACACGGCGGGGTCATCGTAGAGCGCCTGCTGATTGATTCCCGCGGGCACGTCTTCGAAAACGCCAAGAGCTAGGTCGACACCGCCCGCAAGGATTGATTCCTTGGACGTCGTGACGATTGCACGCAGCTCCACCTCGACATTCTCGGCCTCACGTTTCAACGTACGCAACAGTTCGGGAATGACCAACACTCCGAACAGATCCGAGCAGGCGACGACGAAACGGTATGAGGACGTAGCCGCGTCGAAGCTGGGCAGCGCCTCGAACACCTCTGAAAGGGCGCGCGTTGCGTTGGCGACTACGCTGGCTAGCTTCTCGGCTCTGGCCGTCAGCACGTAGTCTCGCCCGACCAACACCAGCAACTCGTCTTTGAAATGGTCCCTGAGACGCGCCAAGGCATGGCTGACCGCGGGTTGCCCCACGCCGAGCCGCCGCGCCGCGCGCGTTACACTCTTCTCGTGTAACAGCGCATCGAGCGCCGCAAGCAAGTTTGCGTCGATGCCGGCCAGCTTCATCCGCGAACTCTAACACTAAACGTTTCGGATCCGTGATCCCTGCCGCGGAGCATCGGCAGTGCGAATGTCAGGCATGCGTCCTGTCGATGTGCGCAACCCGAGCCCAGTCGGGCGCGCGGATGGAACGCTTGGGCCACCTGGGTTGGGCCACCTGGCGATAGGGGCGCCCGTTGCCTGGCGGTCGAATCACTGGGGCAAAGCCTTCTGCAGTGAGCGCGCCGTTTCAACGCGCCTTTTCACGCAGAGAGTGCCGTGGCAATTCCGAGAGGACGAAGCGGCTCCAGTCACGTCGTCGCGCGGCATCGCCCCAATGCGAGGCACAACGGTGTCACAGCAGAGTTGAGTAAACCGCACTTGCCGCGCTGATGCCTCGGGCACGCATCGTGCGTCGATGAGTGAATGACGACGGAAGAATTGATGACGCGGAATGTGTTTGTCTGTCACCCGAAGGACTCTCTCGAACAGGTCGCGCACTTGATGTGGGACGGAGATGTTGGATGTGCCGTCGTGACAGGAGCCGACAGGAAGCCGGTCGGCATGATCACTGACCGCGATCTGGCGATGGCGGCGTATACTCAAGGAGCCTTGCTGCGTGATATCCGCGTCGAGACGGCGATGGCCACGAAAATATGGGCTTGCTCGGTGAACGACTCCCTCAAGGAGGTCGAACACAAGATGCGAACGGCCCAGGTGCGCCGACTGCCCGTAGTCGGATTTGGAGGGGAGTTGGTTGGAATAGTAACACTCGGAGATATTGCGCGCAGCGCTCACTCGAGCCCGTCGCGGCTAACGGAACTTCCGGGCCTCGCCAGCACCCTCGCCGGTATTACCGAGAGACGTCGGCCAGATCCCTCGATAGCAGATTAGGGGTGGCCTGCTTACGCTTCCTCCGTTCGCGTTTAGAATGCGCGAAACGGCTGGTGGAAGCGCGGCTCGTTCGCCATTGGGTCATGCTGGCATGCCGGGTGTCGATGCCTGGTATGTGCGTGAAAGCAGGAGTGCTGAGCGCGATCCGAAACCCGAGCTGGGCCTTGAGCGACTTGGTGCTCTTCGGGCTCGGCACGATCGCGCGCATGCTCCGATGGCGATGGCCGTGCCTGTTGAGGGCGATGAAGCTAGTGCGCGCGGCCTTCGATGTCGGCGCGCAGGGAAGCCAGGCGCTCTGCAGAGCCGAGGAAAAGCCCCTCGGGATAGCGACGATAGCGACGGATGCCGCGATAGGTGCGCACCGCGTCGCTCGAATTGAGATCGAAGCCGGCCAGGAACTGCAGGCGCATATCGCGATCGCGGTTGATTTGCGCGTCGCTGAGCCAGGGTGCGAGATCCGCCGCGCGGGTGCCGTAGGACGCGAGCAGGGAGACGGCCGAGTCCATGCCGATGTCCTCCAATGAGCTCTTCACGAGCGCAAAGTCTGGGCGTTCGAGCAGAGCGGACATTTGGTCGACGTTGAGCGGCTGCGGGTCGCGTTGGCCGAGCAGCACGACGTCATAGCCTTCGCCGTTCCAGGTGTTGGCGAACAGCACGCCCGCGGGGAACACTTTGAAGAAGGTCGCGATCTCGCTTTTTACGGCGGGGGTGCCCGCTTGATACAGCTGCACGAACACGGTGACGACCCCGCCGGGGTTGAGGCGGCGCTTGGCCGTCGACCAGAATTCTTCGGTGTAGAGCGCGGCGGCGCCCTTCACCCACGGATCGAACGGGTCCGAGGTGATGGCGTCGAAGGTCTCGCGGGTCGTGTTCAAGAAGTGTCGTGCATCGTCGAGCTCGATGCGCGTCTTTGGGTTCGTCACCACGTGCTGGTTGTACTCGCCGAAGTGCAGCGACGCGGCTTGGGGCACGAGCGGCTCGATTTCGGCGATGGTGAGCCGCTCGACGCGCGGATCGACGCTGACCGCGCCCGCGGTGACGCCCGCGCCGCACGCGATCACGAGCACGGATTTCGGGTGATCGGGGATGAGCGTGGTCAGGTGGCCAAGCATGCGTTGCAGGCGCATGTCCTCGGGCCGCGTGGAGGCTTGGACTTTGCCCGCATTGTGATAGCTCACGGTGCCGTCGGGCGTGCGCGAGATGGCCAGTGATGAGTTCAAGCCTTCGCCGACGAACAGGTAGGTCTCCTCCGCCTTCAACGAGACGGCCGAGGTCCGACCGTGAGCGATCAGGTGCGCGGGAATCGCGGGGACGGACCAGATGAGTAGGGCGGCCGCGCCGAACGACAGCAGAGATCCAACGAGCGCGCGCTGGCGGCCCACGAGGCGACGCCCCGCGATCGCCGCGACGGGCTGAAAGGCGGCGATCGCCGCGGCGGCCGCACACGCCAGCAAGAGGCGCTCGGCGATCTGAGTCCCGAGCCAGCCGATGACGCCGAGGCTCATGCCTAGCGCGCCAATGATCGAGCCCGCGGTGTTGGCTGCATAGACCCGGCCGACCAAACGCGCGCCATCCCGCTCGTGGCCGGCGAGCGAGGCGAGTGCGAGCGGGAAGCTCGCGCCCCAGAGGCACGCCGCAGGCAGCACGGCCCAGAGACAACGCATGAGATCGATCTGAAACTGAAACCACGGGCTCGACGCCAGCGCAGCGTTGATCGGTAAGTACGGCAGTGAGCAGGCGAGGTTCCACGCGCACCACGCGACCGCGCCGATGGAGAGCAGCTGAGTCACGGCCAGCGCATGACGCGGCCTCGACGTGTGCCGCGCGAGCAGCGAGCCGCCCGCGCTACCTAGGCCGATACCCGCCAAAAACACGCCCAAAATGATGGAGAACGTGTAAGTCGTGCCACCGAATAAAAGCCAAAATTGCCGAGTCCACAACACTTCCGCGCCGAGCGCGGTAGCGCCCGAGAGCCCAATGGTGCCATAGACGAGCCACGCTCGCGGCGGCGCCTCGGTGAGTAGCTCGCGCGGCGGCCCGCCAGATTGCGGGGTCGGGTGATCCGAGAAGCGCGCGAGTGCAAACGCGGCGAGCGCTCCCGCGGCGTTCAAACCCGCTGCGACGTAGGTCGCCGTTGGCATGTCGAACACGCGCAGCAAGAGAAACCCGGCGAGCACGCAACCGATGACGGCTCCGAGCGTATTGGCCCCGTAGAAATAGCCGAGCCACGCGACTCCGCGCGGCGTTTGCGACAACCAGCGAGCGGCCGCGGGCAAAGTCGCTCCCATCAACAGGGTCGGTGGCAATAGGCAAAGCGCCGCAAAAAAGCCGCGGAGCGCGAGCCCCGGCACGCCATAGCCAACCACCGCCGTGTACAGGTGCTGCACCAGCGGCATGGCGCTCAAGAGCAGCAGACCGCAAGCGCCAATGCCGAGTTCCAGCAGCGCGTACACGCGCAGCGGGTGCACGCTCGCGGGCACGAAGCGACTGAAGCCGACGCTACCCAAGCACATGCCACCCATGTACGCGCCGAGCAACACACCGATCGAGACGGCGGAGGAGCCAATCACCAGCTCGAGCAATTGGAACCAGACGATTTCGTAGATCAACGCGGCGCAGCCGCTGGCCACGAATAGGCCGAGGATCAGCGGCAAGAAGCGTTCGCCGCGCTGGTCGCGTTCGCGCGTGAGCACATGGGTCATTTTTCGAGTACCCGAATGAGGGTCAAATCAGCGCAAGCCCGCGGACGAGCTAAATGAGGCACAGGCGACACCGAGCGTTTGCCCCGCGTCGCCTGCCCTCTCGCTTCAGTGACTAGTGATTACTGGAACCAGATCCGGAGACCGCGCGCGATGTTGCTCTCCGGCGCCGGATAGTTCCCGTTCGCGTCAGCAACGCACTGGAACGAGTTCTGGCACTTGCCGCCGGTGGCTGTGAGGCAGTCGCCGTACCATTCGCCCGCACCTCGGCAATTTGCGGGATCCGCGACCTCGGCAGCGGTGGCCCGTTGCACCGTGCAGCTGCGCCCGCCGAGACCCGGGAACTTCATGTAGTCGACGCCGCTCTCGGTCGAGGTCTTGCCCGCGAACACCGAGTCAGGGAAGCGGGTGGCATTGAAGTCGCAGATCGCGGCGAAGTTGCAGCCATTCTGCAAGGTCTTACGACAACCGAGCGGGATGCCGTCCGAATCATTGCCACAACCGCGACTGACGAAATTCGTGCCGAGCTGGGGGCAACCCACCGCGGGGGCGGGAGCTTTGCTCGCGAGCGCGCAGGTTGCTTGCCCGGGCACCGTGCACTTGCCCGTCAGGTTGCCCTTGGCATCGAATGTCGCCTCACAAGGGACGCCCGTCGGCAGTTTCCAACTGGCGCTCGTCTGGCCGGGGGTGAGCTTGCCTTGGAACACGAGCGGGCTGGCCGGGTCACCGGTGCAGGTGACCTTCCACACGCAGCCGTTTTGCTGGAAGGAGCAGATCGGCTCACCAAGTCCCGGAGTAGTCCCCTGGGCATTCTTGAGCGCGGAGCAGGAATCGAGCACGAACAGGTGCTCGGTGAACGGGCCGACCGCGCTGCACATCGGCACGGGTGCACTGGCCCTGGCCTCGAAGTCGTACACGCTCGTGGCTGGGATGGGAGTCGCGCCGCGCGCACTGTAGGCGCCCGCGCTGCAGCTGCCTTGCAAGGCATCGCCCGCGAGCGTCGTCGCGCACGCGTGCGAAACCAACGCCCCTTGCGCAAACGTTGGGGTAGTGCCCGCTGGCGCCGCGGCCGCGGCCTTGGCCGTGAGTGTGTAGTTGAACGTGGCGCCGGTCTTCGTCGCCGTGCCGGTGACCACGCCCTCTTTGCAAGTGGCCTGGAAGGCGCAATTATTTTGAATCAACGAGCACTCACCGAGATCCTTGGTGTCGAACTCGAAATTCGAGAACTTGCTCGGCAGCTCGATGCAAGACAGGCCCGGGAGTGGGCTGCTATTGACGGCCAGGGTGCAGGTGGTCGTCGCGCTGCCGCTCGCCGGCGGCGGGGAAACGGTGTTGTCGCAGGTGCCGGCCACGCCAGTTGCCGACAGCTTGCCGGTGCAGGTCGTGTTCGTGGTCGTCACGGTGGTCGTACCGCTGGTCACGGGAGCGCCAGTGAGCGTGTAGTCGCCGTTTTCCTTGATCGTCCCCGTGAACGCCCGAGTGCCGCAGGCCAGGGTCAGCTTGTCTTCGTTCTGGCTGACGCTGCAGATGGGACCCACGGCCGAGCAACCGGTGAGCGCAAGCGCCGCGGGGAACTTGGGATAGGGCGAGACGGGGCCCGTGCCGCCACCGCCACCGTTGCCGCCACTGCTGCCGCCGCTGCCGCCAACGGGGCCCGGGCCTTGGCCGGCCTCACCGCCGTCGTCAATCGGACCGGGACCGGGGCCAACGCCACCTTCACCGCCATCATCGACCGTGCCAGAACCGCTCTTTCCACTCGAGCCCGCCGTGCTCGCTTTGCCGGCGGTCGAAGACCCTTGACCCGCCGTGCTCGTACCGCCGCCCTTGCCCGCCGCGGAGCCGTCGGGACTCGTCCCGACGCTGTCGTCATCGCTACACGCCCAGAGCGCGGCTGCCACGATGGACAGCCCAATCACTCGTCTTGGATGCCAAATGCTCATGTTAAATCGTCCTTTCGAAGGCCCGCAAACAGCCGAGAATCCGCAGAGGATCGGGCGGCGGAGGCACACCCATTACCTACGCCTTATTGAAAATGCAAATCATTACTAATTTTATTCGAACGGGCCCGCAGTTCGCGCTCTGAACAGAATGCGGCTAAATTCCCGCCAATCGCTTCGCCCCCGGCGCACTTCAACGACGGATCGAGCGCTGATGACAGGCATGTCATCTTGAACATGATTACCATGTTCAAGATGACGACGAGGGCGCCCGCCGTGGCGGCTCGTCGTCAGTGTGACCACGCGGGCGGCAGCAGTGCGCTTCGTGAGCGCTGCGGTGCTACTCTGCATCGTCTGGTTGAGTGGCGTGATGAAGCAACTCGTGGTGGCGGCCGTGATCGAACGCGATGGGCGCTTCTTGCTGGGGAAGCGCAGCCTCTCCAAGCGGAGCGCAGCCGGCTATTGGCACGCGGTCTGTGGTCGGGTGGAGTCGGGTGAATCGGAACCCGAAGCCGTCGCACGAGAAGTCTTGGAGGAGACCGGCCTGTTCGTTCGCGCCACCGAGCAAGTTTGGCAGGCTGACACACGCGACGGGGTCGCTCGCATCCATTGGTGGCGTGTCGACACGCTCGACGGACGCTCCCCTCGCCTACTTCAGGACGAGCACACCGAGCTGCGCTGGGTCACCCTCCGCGAAATGCGAGACTTGCAGCCAGTATTTCCCGAGGATGTGGCGCTGTTCGCGCGCCTGAGCGGCGAAGCCGGGTGAACCCCGCGCCGTACGGCGTGCCTTCAGTCGATTCCGAGGTTTCCGCGAAAAGTGGTGCTTTCGTACTCTTTGCGAAAGCGCCCGCGTTGCTGAAGCTCGGGAACCAACCAGTCGACGAGATGCTCCAACCCATCCGTGAAGCGATCGATGTTGAAGTTGAAGCCGTCGCAGGCGGCTTCGTCGATCCACTCCAGCAGATCGTCGGCGACCTGTTGGGGCGTGCCGACGATCACTCGATGCCCGCCGGTCACGTGATTGAGCAGCACCTGTTTCGTGCTCAGGTTCCTGACCTTGGCGTCTTCGACGAGCTTGGCACGGCGAATGATCGCGGTGTCACGCTGGGGATTGTCGAGCGGGATTTTGTCGTACGGCAGTGGCTTCGACAGATCGAGTAGGTTGGCATCGACGTCGAGCTGGGTCGCGAGTTGGCCCTTGATGTGCTCGAGGTCGAGCAGTTCGTCGAGCTCCGCCTTGCGCGCGATGGCTTCGGCCTCGGTCGCGCCGAGCACTGGATACACACCCGGCACCACGACCAGCTTCTGCGGGTCGCGCTGCCACTTCTGCGCAGCGAGCCGCTTCACGTCGCTGTAAAACTCTTGCGCCTGACCCTTGAGCCAGTGGCTGGTGAACAGCGCATCTGCCCACTTCGAGCCAAACTCCTTGCTCAACGCCGAAGCGCCGGCTTGCAATAGCACTGGCCGCTTTCCGTTGTACGCAGGGACACTGAGCAACCCTACCGAACGGTAGTAGGCCCCCTGGTAGTCGATGGGGCGCGTCTTCGCCTTGTCGACGTAGATGCTGCTCGCCCGGTCCGCGACGAAGGCTGCTTGCGGCAGCGAATCCCAAAGCTGAGTGACGATGCTCACGAACTCTTCGGCCTTGTCGTACTTTTCGGCCTGCGAGAGGGCAGCGTCGACACCGAAGATGCGGAGCACCTCGTCGCCCTGACTGGTGATGATGTTCCAAGCGGCGCGCCCCTTGCTCACTTGGTCGAGGCTTGCGATCTCGCGGGCGAGCGTCGCGGGGTTGCCGTACAGCGCGGGGCTCGTCACCACGAGACCGATGTGCTTCGTGTGCGCGGCGAGCGTGGCCAGCAGCACTGCGGGCGCTAGCGAACGAAACGGGCGGCGAAAGGATTCTTCACCGACGCCCGCGTGACCGTCCGCGAGGAAGATGCCGTCGAGCTTGCCGCGCTCGGCGATCTTGGCAATCTCGATGAACGTATCGACGTCGGTCGATAGGTGCTGCGGGTTCGGCAGGGTCTTCCAAGAAGCGTTGTGGCGCCCGGTGGCGAGCAGGTTGATCGCGAGGTGGAGCGGTTTCGGCACCAGTGTCTTTTATAATAGACCCATGTCTCAATGCAAGCTTTGCGACGCACTGCGGCGGCCGCGCCCGCTAACCAAACAACCGCCACGCTGGCCGCGGTTGCTCAGTAACCGGTGTTGAAGGGGCTCGGCTCGGAGTCGGGCACGCTCACGTAGTGCACTCGCGCATGCGGGGCTTCACCGCGTTCACGTTGGCCCGCATCATCCAGCTCGGCTTGCAGGCGCGCGAGCAGCAAGCGCTTGGCTTGTTCGACGCGGGCCAAGCCTTCACGGCGGCTGTCTTCCAAGAACTGAACGAGCTCTGCGTCGTTGAAGTCTTCGGCGTCGCTGATGAACGCGCTGGCCTCGGCGGCGGCTTGTTGCGCGTAGAACAGCACGCTGACCAGCCCGACCGTCTCGTCGTCATCCGCGGCGCGCGCGCGGCGACCGCCGCTCGGAGGCAATGGATCGCGCTCGCTGTCGTCGAGCGGCTGATTCGTACCTTCATGGCTCAGTTTGATGGCTGGTCTTCGCGGGTTCATGGCGTTGCCTCCAAGCGCGACGATGCAAAGCGTGGGCCTCACGCAGCGCGCCACGGCGCCGGGGCCAAACCAGGGGAGGCTCGTAAAACCCGAATCAGATCGAGACGATCCGCGTCACTGCAAAACGGCCGCATTGGGAGCGGTTCGACCTGGCGCTTTCCGCTCCGACGGACTCCGACATATCCGCCACGGTAGCCAACCGCAGCATCGCCACATTGAGTAACGCCGACACCTGTTTGCTCCTTTACGGGCCGCCGAACTGCGCGCATCTTACGCCCCATGCCCTCCCAGGGACCGGCTTCCGGCTTAAGAGATACAGCGCTTCAACGGCGCATCCTGATCGTGGACGACGACGCAGACTCCGCCGACCTCTTGGTGCAGTTGCTGGAGATGCGCGGGCATGATGCGCGCAGCGCGAACAGCGCAAGCGAGGCGGTCGCCGTGGCCGCGGAATTTCTGCCCCAGGTAGCGATCCTGGACGTCGGCCTGCCCGACATGTCCGGCTATGAGTTGGCGCAGCTGTTGCGAAAATGCGAGGGTTTGGCGGAGTGCCGGCTGATCGCCGTCACCGGCTACTCGGGCGAAGCCGTAACCGCGCGCAGCAAGGTGGCGGGGTTCGACATGCACTTGGTCAAACCGGTCGATCTGGATTTGCTCGCGCGCTCCGTGCTTGCGGATGCCCCCCGCGGCGAGGCCGGGCTGACGCGCGAAGCGACTTAGGCTCAGCCCGTCCGCGATAAGCGCGGCGCGCGTTCTTCAGGCGCACGGACCGCCGTGCCCGAAGACAACTCGACGCTGCGCATCGGGTGCGCCAGCGATGCTCCGGCCTCTTCGATCACGCGTACGACGCCGAGCAAGATCCGCTCGCGCGCGAGCACGAACTTGCCGCCATCCGTGGTGTCGAACATGGCCCCGATTTCGACGTTCATGGCCGAGTCGGTCAGCGCGATGAAGCGCACGCTGACCGTGTCCTTAGCGACCAAGGGCTCCGCACGCACCAGCGCGTCGACCCCCGCCAAAATCTGGGTCAGTTTCTGGCTCGCGCTGTGGGCCACGCCGACCACGGTATAAAAGCGCAGCCGATCTTGGCGATTGATGGTCTCGATGCGCATGTCGGCAAGCTTGCCGTTGGGGATGCTGATCACGGTGCGGTCGGCGGTGCGAATCCGCGTCGAGCGCAAGCCAACCGCCTCGACGGTGCCGTTGATGGTGTCGACTTGAATCGTGTCGCCCTCGCGAAACGGTTGGTCGATGGCGAGTGAGAAAGTACCGAACAGATTTTCGACCGTCTTTTGCGCGGCCAGCGCCAATGCGACCCCGCCGATGCCAAGCCCGGTGATGATGGTCGTGGCTTGATAGCCGAGCTCCGCGAGCACCACGATCACCGCCAGCGCGAGCAAAGCGAACTTAGCCAACCGTGCGCCGAGCGAGAGCAGCGAGTGCGCAGACAATGACTCACGCGCCCAGCGCGAGGTGCTCACGCTGTGCCGCGAGAGCTCGACCGCGTTCCACAACGCCCAAAAGACGGACATCAAGAACAGGGCGGACAGCCAGCGGTGCAAAAACGCTTCGCCCGGCTGATACAGCCCGAGCCAAGGTAAACCCGCGTAGCAGGCGGCGACCGTGCACGCGAGCGTGAGCGGGCCGCGCAAGCGATGCGCCATCTTGGCGTGCGATTCGCTGAATAGCTTGTGCAGCGCGACGCGGCCCATGCGTGAAACACCGAAGCCCACGCCCCAAGCGCCGAGCATGAGCGGCAGCAAGGCGATCCACTGCCACCAGCGAATCAAGTGCGGGCCCATGCGCAGCAACTGCTTGGGCAGGTGCTCCATTAGCCACAGGTTCTCGAGCCGACTGTACCAACTCTCGACCGACGCCACGGTGCTGGCCGAGAACACCCAGTGCGAACCGGGCCGCAGCGATTTCCGCACCAGCACGACCGGCTCGGGCTTGCCCGAAGCGCCGGGCACCGTGCCGAGCTCCTCGCGATCCGCAGGTTTTCCGTCCTCGGTATTGCCACGCGAGTTGGGCGATAACTTGTCGAGGTCCAGCCACAAATGGCGGTTCAAGACCTCGCGCAGGTGCTCCGCCAACGTCGGACCATCCGCCGCGTCGACCTGCGAGAGGTCGAGGTAGCGAGCCGCGCCCGCCAGATCGCGCGCGCGCGTGAGCTTGCGAAAGTCGGCGATGGCAGCACGTGGCGAATCAGGCGCAACCGCGACCGCCTCTTCTTTCGCGTCCTTGGAGTCCTTGGAGTCCTTGCTGGCCGCGGGTGCGTCTTCGTTGGCGGACGGTGCGGCCTCGGCTGGACGCGCCGCTCCGACCAGAGCCAACGCGACGAATAAGACCGCCAGCCGGCATACAAATCGAACTGAAGAGTAAGGAAGGGTCACCACGTGCGACGCAATTGCAGGGCGTATGCCACCGCGTTCCAGCCGAAAATTCGAACTCGTGTGTTCGCCGCACAGCGGCGCCCTGCCACGCTGTGCGGTTACGCTACGAGGCGGCCCCTCAGCTCGACCTAGGTGCCAGCTGCGCCAAACGCTGCGCCACTCGGGATCCGATCTGCAAGCAGTTGTCCGGGCATTCCTGGCACAGTGCGTATAGCAAGCCGCCACACTGCGCCCAGGTGGCCGTGCCAATCTTCTCCGGGTGAGCGAGGAAAATCACCGCGTCGGCGCGGCGCTCACTGATGGGCACCGCCAGTTCCTGCGCGATTTCGGCCAGTTCATCAATGAACGGCTGAGCCGCCTCCGGCTTCGAGCACGCGTGCAATTGACCACCCACGTGGGTCAACTCCGCCAGCAGCTCGCTGCGTTCATTCAGGGGCGCGCGCGGTGCGACATGAATCAGACGAGACATGATTTTAATGCTTTGCAACGAAGGTGCCAGCCGACAGGTGCCCCGGATGAGTCGTATTTGCTAGGCTGCGGGCGTGACTCAGGCGTCCCCTCCGGCACTTTTGCTCGATACTTACTCGCTATTTTTCCGCACCTTTCACGCGCTGCCGCCGATGTCGACGCGCGCGGGCGAGCCGACCTCTGCGCTATACGGGCTCTCGTCCCTGCTGCTGAAATTGCTCCGCGAGCAAAAAGGGGCCGCACTGGCGTTCGCGCTCGACGCCCCCCAAGCGACCTTTCGCCACGAGCAATTCGACGAATACAAAGCGGGCCGTCCCGCCACACCGTCGGCGCTATCCGCACAGTTCGGGCGCTTGCGAGAATTGCTGGACGCGTTCGCGGTGCCGACCTTTCGCTGTCCGGGCTTCGAGGCCGACGACGTACTGGCCACGCTCGCCAAGCGCGCGCGTGAAGCCGCAACGCCCGCGTGGGTCGTGAGTGGGGACCGCGACCTGTTGCAACTCGCGCGGGGTTCGGTGCGCGTGCATTTCGTCGGTCGCCGCGGCAAAGACGCGCTCGTGTATGACGAAGCGGCGGTGGTCGCTCGCTTTGGCGTCGCGCCCGAATTTCTGCCTTCGTACGTGGCGTTGCTGGGCGATCCATCCGACAATTTGCCGGGCGTTCCCGGCATCGGCGCAGCGACCGCGCAGAAGCTGTTAGTAGGAAAAACCAGCTGCCAAATGTTGTTCGACGAGCTCGAGAGCGTGAACAGCGCTCGCACGCGCGAGACCTTGCTCGAGCACCGGGAGCAAATCCTACACACCGAGTCATTGGCGCGATTGCGGGAGGATGCGCCGATCGACGCGGCCGCGGCGGGCTGGGCGGTCCCCTCCGCCAGCGCGTTCGATGCGGTCGCGCGTGTGTTCGAAGAGTTGGAGTTCAAGAGCTTGCTGAGTCGCTTGGAAAAACTTACGCCCTGAGTAGAGCGCCCCCGTTGCGGGCACGGGGCCTGCATGGTGAGCGCTGGTGTCCATCACCACTCCGATCGCTCGCACCCTGATCAGCTCGGCCGTCACTAGCGCGGCCACCACCACCGCGTTGTTCCTGTTGTCGTCCAAAGACACGGGGCACCCCGCCGCCGCCTTGAATGCCACGAGCCACATTTTGTGGGGCGATGAGGCGGCCAAATACGACGACTGGGACGTGCGCCACACGCTGGCCGGGGCCGTGCTGAATGCTGGCGCGATGGGCTTTTGGTCCGCCGTGCAGAGCCTGTTGCCGGCGCCTCGTTCTATCTTTGGGGCTGCCCGCAACGCCACGCTCGTGACGGCCCTCGCCTACGTCACCGACTACCACGTCGTGCCCAAGCGTTTGACGCCGGGCTTCGAACAACGCTTGTCGCGCAAGAGCTTGTTCGGCTCCTACGCAGTGCTCGCGGCCGCGCTGGCGGTGTCCGCGTTTGCCACGCGCAGGCGCGGCTAGAGAAAGAAAGGTCCCGACCCGATGACGAATCAACCACGCAACCCAGCTCAGACCGACAGCCCACGCCCTCCCGATCAGCCCAGTCACGGTGAAAACCTCGACCGCGGCGCGCCGAGTGAAACGGCCGCTACGGCGCGCGGCCGAGTCCGTGGTGGCGCAGAGCAAGGCGTCGAAGCGCAGCGTTCGTCGACCGCGAGCGGCGTTGATAGACGCCCCGACGAGCCGGACGACAGCGTGAACAGCCGCTCTGATGGCGGCGACGGCAACGCTTTGACCGCTCGCGAAACCGACTAAGTGCCTAAGTACCGCCGGAGGTAGTGCGCCGTGCGGCTGTCGGCACTGCGCGCCACCGCCGCAGGCACACCCGCAACGACGATTGTGCCGCCTTCATCGCCGGCGCCGGGGCCGATGTCGATCACCCAGTCGCTATTGGCGATCACGCGTAGGTCGTGCTCGACGACGATCACCGTGGCTCCGGAGTTCACGAGCCGTTCGAGCTGCAAAAGCAGGCGATCGACGTCCGCCGGGTGTAGACCGGTGGTCGGTTCGTCGAGCACGTACACCGTCCCTACGCGCTGAGCGCGCTGCAGCTCGGTCGCAAGTTTGATGCGCTGGGCTTCACCGCCCGACAGCTCGGTTGCGGGCTGACCCAGCCGCAAATAGCCCAGCCCAACCTCGCGCAGCACCTCCAGTGTGCGCCGAAGCGGGGCCTCGTCCGCGAAAAATTCCCACGCGGCATCGACGGTCAGGCCGAGCACCTCCGCGATGTTCTTGTCGCGATACTTCACCTCGAGCGTCTTCTGATTGTAGCGAGCGCCATGGCACTCCGAGCAGGGCGCGTACACACTCGGCAGGAAGAGCAGCTCGACCATCACCGAGCCCTCACCTTGGCAAGTCTCGCAACGGCCTTTGGCCACGTTGAACGAGAAGCGACCCGCGTCGTAGCGGCGTGATTTTGCCATCTTCGTGCTGGCAAACAGCTTGCGCACTTGGTCGAACAGTCCCGTGTACGTGGCCAAATTCGAGCGCGGTGTACGCCCGATCGGTCGCTGATCGACCTGAACCAGGCGCTTGATCTGGGCCATGCCACCGACGATCTTGCCTTCGAGGGTCGGGTCGGCCGTGCGCTCGAGTTCTTCACCGTCAGCTTCCGCTTCTTCCAGCTGCTCGCCGAGTTCCTTCGCCAGCAGCGCGACCAGTACCTGGCTGACCAAGGTCGACTTTCCAGAGCCCGACACTCCGGTCACACTCGTCAACACCCCCAGTGGAAAATCGACGGCCAAGTGATGGAGGTTGTTGCGCGTCACGCCGCTCAACTTCAAAAATCCGCTCGCCGAACGCGGCGCGTGATCGGGAGCCGAGTCGGTTTGAAACAGGTAGCGCTGGGTCACCGAGCGCTCGACCTTCGCCAAGCCCGCGAGCGGACCGCTGTACAGCACCTCGCCGCCGAGCTCGCCGGCGCCGGGCCCGACGTCGACCAGCCAATCCGCGTGGCGAATGACGTCGATTTCGTGCTCGACCACGAACAGCGAATTTCCAGCGGCTTTCAGGCCATCCAGCGCGCGAAGCAGCGCTTCGGTGTCCGCGGGATGTAGACCAGCGGACGGTTCGTCGAGCACGTACACCACGCCGAACAGGTTGGAGCGGACTTGAGTCGCGAGTCGCAGCCGCTGCAATTCTCCGGGCGATAGCGTCGGCGTACTGCGCTCGAGGCTCAAGTAGCCGAGCCCCAGATCGAGCAGCACCGTCAAGCGCGCGCACATGTCCTCGGCGATGCGACGCGTGACCAGCACTTTCTCCGGATGCGCCTCCTCCAACCGTGACAGTGATTCGGCCGAGCCGTCGGCATAGGGACGCAGCGTGCTGGCCAGGCGTTTCAGTGGCAGCCGTGAGATGTCGGCGATGTCGAGGCCCGCAAAGGTGACGCTCAGGGCCTCGCGGCGCAGCCGTTTCCCCAGGCACTCTGGGCAATCCGTGCCGATCATGAACTGCGAGACGCGGCGCTTCATCAGCGCACTCTGCGTGGTAGCGAACGTCTGCAGCACGTAGCGCCGCGCCCCGGTGAACGTGCCCTGGTAGCTCGGTTCTTCTTTGCGCTTGAGGGCTTTCTTCACTTCGGCGAGGTCGAACCCCGCGTACACGGGGACGGTGGGCTGCTCGTCCGTGAACAAGATCCAATCACGCGTCTTTTTCGGCAGATCACGCCAAGGCACGTCCACGTCGTGGCCGAGCGTGGTCAAGATATCGCGCAGGTTCTGGCCTTGCCAGGCCGAGGGCCAAGCGGCCACCGCACGCTCGCGAATGGTCAGCGATGGGTCCAACACCATCGACGCTTCGGTCACTTCATAGATGCGACCGAGCCCGTGACAGGTGGGGCAAGCGCCTTCGGGCGTGTTCGTCGAAAACGATTCGGCGTACAAAAGCGGCTGTTTGCTCGGATAGTCGCCCGCGCGTGAGTACAGCATGCGCAGCAGGTTGGAGAGCGTGGTCACGCTGCCGACCGAGGAGCGCGTGGTGGGCGTGCCGCGCTGTTGCTGCAAAGCGACCGCGGGCGGCAAGCCGTCGATCTCGTCCACCGCCGGGACTTCCATTTGATGGAAGAGCCGGCGCGCGTACGGGGAAACCGACTCCAAGTAGCGTCGCTGCGCCTCGGCATACAGCGTCCCGAATGCGAGTGACGACTTGCCCGAGCCGGAAACGCCGGTGAATACCACCAGGCGATCGCGCGGTAGCTCGACATCGACGTTCTTCAGGTTGTGTTCACGCGCGCCCCGTACGCGGACGAAGCCGGGACGGCCCGCATGCTGCTTTGGCTCAGTGTCGCCCTTCGAGTCTGCCATCGCTCATCCCCCTGCAACGACCACGCCGCTGATCGAGGTCACTCGGCCGTCCTCCGGCAAACGCGCCACATGGTCGATCATGGCGGCGAAACGGCGCCCGTCATCGTCGATCACTTGGAAAAAGCGCAGCCGCGTCGTATCCAAGCCTTCTAGTGCGTCACTCGCCACGCGGGCCCGAAAACGAGCGCCCTCGCGACCCACGGGATGGTCGATCTCCAGCTCCGCCAGCACGCCAATGCGTCTGCCAAAGCGGTTGATCAAGTCAGCCAACGCCCGAGAAGCGCCGCTATTTGCGACTGGCCAAGAGCGCGGCTTCGGCCACCGCCGCCACCAGCGTCGCGGGCTCCACGGGCTTGGCCACGTGTGCCTGGAAACCCGCGTCCAGCGCCAGCCGCTGGTCCTCACGCCGGGCGTAGGCCGTGAGTGCGATCGCGGGCAATACGTTGGCCGGAAGGCCTCGTGCGCGCACCGCGCGGATCAGCTCGTAGCCGTCCTCACCCGGCAAGCCGATGTCGCTCAGCAGCACGTCTGGCACCGATTGCGCGACGCTTGCCAGCGCTTCACTCGCGTTGCCGGCCTCGCTCACTTTTGCGCCTTGCTGCTTGAGCACGGTAACCAGCAAGTCACGGGCGTCTTCGTCGTCTTCGACGACCAAGATCTTGAAGTTGGACAGGCGACCGATGGGCAAGCCGAGGTCGACCACGGACGGAGGCGGGCTCGGCCGATCACTCTCACCGGTCTGCGAACGTCGCTTTTCGTCGCTCGGCAACGTGATTGAGAACGTGGCACCGCGCCCCTCACCCTCGCTGCTGGCGCGCACCGAGCCCCCGTGAGCGGCCACGATGTGACGCACCAACGCCAGACCGAGGCCGAGACCCGAGTGGCGACGCGTGGCCGCGTCGTCTTCTTGCCGAAAGCGATCGAACACGTGCGGCAGAAATTGCTTGGCGATGCCTTTGCCGGTATCGCGCACCGATACGCACGCTCCTTGTTCCGTCCGACGGAGCTCGACGCGAATGCCGCCGCCCGGGGGCGTGAATTTCACGGCGTTGGCCAGCAAATTGCCTATCGCTTGCTGCAGGCGATCGCTGTCGCCGCGCACGCGCAGCGTCTGTTCGGGCGCGCTCAGGGAGAGTTCGAGCTGCTTCGCGTCCGCCGAGGGCTTGACGGCATCGACCGCAACACGGGTAATGTGCGTCAAATCGAGCGTGGTCAGCTCGAGGTGCAGCTTGCCGGAAATGGCGCGCGTGGTGTCGAGGATGTCCTCGATCAGCTGCACCTGAATCTGCGCGTTGCGCTGAATCGTGGCCAGGCCGCGGGCCAGTGTTTCGCGGTCGAGCGTGCCCTCACTGAGCAAGCGCGCCCAACCCAAGATCGAATTGAGCGGCGTGCGCAGCTCGTGCGAGACGGTCGCCAAGAACACGTCCTTCGCGCGGTTCGCTTCATCGGCCGCTTCACGCGCTCGGCGCGTGGCAAGCTCGGTCTGCTTGAGCCTTTCGTGGAGCAAGCGCGCGCGAGCCAAGGTAGCCACGCGTGCGCGCAGCTCGGCGGGATCGAAAGCCTTGGTCACGAAGTCGTTGGCGCCCGCGGCGAGCCCCTCGAGCAGGTCGTCTTGGCTGCCCGTGGCCGTGAGGACCAAGATCGGCAGGCTCGCTTCGTCGAAGCGTTCCCGCAAAAAGCGACACACTTCCAGCCCCGACATCAGTGGCATGTGCCAGTCGAGCACCAGCACGTCCGGGCGTTCTCCGCCCGCCAGGCGCTCGAGCACGGGCGGCCCATCCTCGAATATCTCGACCTCGTATTGCTCAACTAGCAACCGGCGCGCGATTTCCCGCTCCAGCGGGCTGTCGTCGACCAGCCAAATCCGAGCGCGCTCGGGGCCAGCGGGCGCGGATGGCAGACGACTATCGGGTGAACTCATGGGCTGAAATACCGAACCGGGACGAGAAGCCGCCGCGCGGTGAAGATAAACCAAAGCTTGCCCAGTCAGCGGCTAATTCGAGAGGATATTTGTGGCATTGCGCCTCAGCCTGCGGATTTTCGCCGCTGCGTCCGCGCTGGACGGTCGCTTGACCGGCCCGGCCGTGCGCCATAGCCTGCCACTGGGCTACGCGAAAATGACCGAGATTCTGGTGGTAGACGACAGCAAGGTCATGCGTGACATGATCGTTGCTTGCCTGCGGGCGATTCCGGAAACGAGCTTCGCCCACGCCTCGAGTGGCCTCGAGGCCATCGAACGCCTCTCTCTATCCGCCTTCGACCTATTGGTGCTCGACCTCAACATGCCGGACATCGGCGGCATCGAGGTCTTGGAGTTCGTCCGCTCCCAAGACACCCTGCGCACGCTGCCCGTGTTGATTGTGACCACGCGCGGGGACGATCAATCACGCGAGCGGGTGCTTCAAGCGGGAGCCACCGGGTTCCTTGCCAAACCCTTCACCCCCGACTCGATCATCGCCGAAGTCCGCGCCATCCTCGCTGATCGCGCGGAGCACGTCGCGTGACAGGGACGGCCGACCTCAAAGAGTTCATCGCCGCCTACCTCGTCGAGGCGGAAGAACACCTAGCGGTCGCCAATACGCAGCTCCTCGCTGTCGAGGGCGCACAGAAAAACGGGTCCACGAATCCGCGTGCCGTGCGCGAGACGTTCCGCTCGCTACACACGATCAAGGGCCTTTCGGCGATGGTCGGGGTCGAGCCCGTGGTGGCCATCGCGCACCGCATGGAAAATTTCTTGCGCGACTCGGACCGCTCCGGCGGAACGCTCGCGCAACCTGCGATCGACGCCTTGTTGCGCGGGGTGCGCGCGATCGAACAGCGAGTCGCTGCTCTCGCGCGCGGCGATAGCGCCGCCCCGCCCTCGGAAGAGCTGTTGGCAGCGCTCGATTCGCTCGGACTCGTAGCCACTACCGCCGCGCCCGCCCCCGCGGCCGTGTTGGATCTGGACCCGGCTCTGCTCGCCAAGCTGGCGCCGTTCGAGGTCGATCAACTCTTGCGCGGGATCGCCGAGGGCCAGCGCGCGCTGCGGGCCGAGTTCAGCCCTTCTCCGGAGCGCGCCGCGCAGGGCTTGACCATCAACTCCGTGCGCGAGCGGATGGCCAAAGTCGCGGACATCGTGCGCGTGTTGCCGCGCGGGGTGCCCGCGAGCCCAGAAGCGCCCGGCGGGCTGTGTTTCGTGCTGATCCTGCTCACGCGCTCGAGCGACGAACTGATCGCCGAAGCGGTCGGCGTCCGCGGCGCGCAGTTCCAGAGTGTCGCACGCGAGCTCCCGGCACCAGCCATGGAGAGCGAGCTCGTCCCATCGATCGAAGCCGAATTTGACGGTGCCGAGGACGGCAAGATCGACACCCATTCGCGACGCGGCGTGGTGCGCGTCGACGTGAGCCGCTTGGACGACGCGATGGAAGGCCTGTCTTCGCTGATCGTCACTCGTTTTCGACTGGCGCGAGCCATCGCTTCATTGACCGAGCGCGGTGTGAATACGCGCGAGCTGTCCGAGATCATGACCGACAACGCACGGCAGCTGCGCGATCTGCGTGCCGCCATCGTGCGCGTGCGCATGGTGCCCGTGAGCGAGCTGTTGGAGCGCGTGCCGCTGCTCGTGCGCGGGCTGCGGCGAGCCACCAATCGCTCCGTGCGCTTGGAGCTGGAAGGCGGCAGCGCCGAGCTCGACAAGTCGGTTTCTGAGCGTCTTTTCCCGGTGATCGTGCATTTGGTGCGCAACGCGGTCGACCACGCGATCGAAACACCGGACGAGCGCCTGCGGCGCGGCAAGCCCGAAGAAGGCCTACTGCGCATCACTTGCGGCGCGCGCACCAATACTCGCCTGGAGATCACGGTCAGTGATGACGGCCGCGGCATCGACCGCGCTGCGGTCGCCAAAAAGGCGGGCCGCCCGAGTCCGAGTGACGATGCCGGGCTGCTCGATCTGCTGTGCATCCCCGGGCTCTCGACGCGCGACATCGTGACCACCACCAGCGGCCGCGGTATGGGCATGGAAATCGTAAAACGCACGATCGTGGACGAGCTCGGAGGCGAACTGGAAGTACACAGCGTGGTCGGCCAGGGCACGACCTTCACCCTGCGCGTACCGCTCACGATCTCGATCGTCGATGCCTTCTCCTTCGAGTGCGGCGAACAGCGCTTCGTCGTGCCGGTCACGATGGTCGACGAAATCGTCGAGGTCGATGCCAATGCGCTCGTGAAAGTTCCGGCCAACGACGACGACAGCCTCACCGTCGACATCCTCTCGCGGCGAGGCGTGGCCGTGCCCATGATCCAGCTGGCCCAGGTATTTAGGCTGAAAACGGCAGGCAAAGGCGCGGGCAAGGCGATCGTGGTGCGTCGGGCCGGCTCCGCGGTCGCGTTTGCGGTCGACCGCATGCTCGGCCAGCAAGAAGTGGTGGTTCGCCCGCTGAACGATGTTTTGGTTCGCGCGCCGGGCGTCTCCGGGGCGACCGATCTGGGCGATGGTCGGCCGACCTTGGTGCTCGATCTCGTCGCGCTGAGCGCGAGCCTGAGCATGGTCAGCCTCGGGGGGAGCGCGCGATGAAGCTGCACGTGGTGTTCACCTTGACGGGCGCCGAATATGCGCTGCCCTTCGATAGTGTGCTGCAAATGGAGAGCTACACGGGCGCGACGCTCGTGCCCGGCGCTCCCGCATACGTCGACGGCATCGTGACCGTGCGCGGCATGGTCGTGCCCGTGCTCGATTTGCGCACACGCTTCGGCTTGCCGCGCACCGAGCTGACGTTGGACACGCGTATCGTGGTCACCGAATCCGTGGGGCGTGTGGTCGCGCTGCGCGTCGACAGCGCGCGTGAAGTGCTGAAGCTCGACGTCGAAAAGCACCAGCCCGCCCCCAGCATCGTCAGTGAGCGTTCGTCGGGCCTCGTGAACGCAGTTCACCCCCTGGGCAAGCGCCTACTCTTGTTGATCGATTTGCCGAAATTGCTAGGTGAAAATAGCCATGACCTCCAGCCCCGCGCCCTCCCCGCCAACGATGGCTCAAACAAACAGCTCCCAAGTTGAGGCGGTCGCGCAATCCCTGCGCAATACGGCCGCGGAAATTGCCGACATCGAAGCGTCGGCATTGCGCCTAATGGCCGCGGGCAACGAGCGCGCGGCGCTCGGTGAGCAGGTCAAGGTTGCGACCGAATCGATCGCGGCCTCCGTCGAAGAGACCGGCGCCATGACGGCGAAGACGGCGCGCACGCAGCAAGGGCTGAGCGAGCTGGCCCAAGCGTTGCTCGCCGACGTCGAAGAATCGAGCTCGGCCCTGCGCGAAGTCGCCTCCTCGATCGGCGCGGTGAAGAAAGACACGTTACTGCTCTCGGAGTCCGCGGACAGCACGGCCAGCGCCGTGGAGCAGTCCGCTCGGTCCATCCGCGGGGTCACGAGCAACGCGCAAGATTTGGCGGCGGCCAGTGAGCAACTCATAGCCACATCGACGGAGATGTCGGCTGGTCTGGTGAGCATCTCGGAGCGCGCCGAGAGCAACGCCTCGGCCATCGCCGAGGTCGGCGCCACGTGTGAAGAGATGGCCAAGGGCATCGAACGGCTGACGACCGACGCACGGGATGTCAGCGCGCGCATCACTTCGGTCGCGGGCAGTACCGCGGCGATCGCCCAGGGCATCGCCAGCGTGGCCGAACGGGGCGAGAATTTGGCGGCTTCCGTGCTGGAAACTGCAACCACCACGGAAGAGGTCTCGCGCTCGGCGGCCTCGGCCGCGCTCAGCGCCAAAGCGCTCGAAACCGCCACCGCCGAGAACGCCTCCACCGTCACCGAGCTCGCGGCCTCGGTCGAAGAGGTAGCCACCACTTCGGAAAAGAACGCGCGCGTGGTCGAAGCCAATGCCTCCACCATCGAAGAGTTGGCCAAATCGGCGCAAGCCGTATCGCGCTCCGCAGAGGACATCGCGCGCTTGGGCGACGCCAGTGCCGCCGCGAGTCAGCAGGTCGAAGTCTCGACGCGACGCATCGCCCGCGTGTGCGACGAAGCGCGCGCGGTCGGTGAACGCGTGACCTCGCTTGCGCGAGATGGCGGCACTACCGTTGGCCGCTCGATCGAGGGTTTGGCCAAGATCCGCGCATCGATCACCTCGTCGGCGGGCGTGATGAAAGAAATGGGGCAAAAGGTCGACGAAATAGGCGATTTCGTGCAGACCATCAACCTGATCGCCGATCGCACCAACCTGCTTTCGCTGAACGCGAGCATCGAGGCCGCGCGCGCGGGCGAGCACGGGCGCGGCTTCGCCGTCGTAGCCGAAGAGATCCGCGCCCTCGCGGACCGCGCCGCGACCGCCAGCTCGGACATCGCCAAAATCATCCGTGCGCTACAAAACACCGCGCGCGAAGCGTTGGCAACAACCCACGAGGGTGAGCGAATAGCCACCGACGGCGCCGCGCTGGCGACGGATGCCGAGCGCGCGTTGGGCGCGATCTTGAGCGGGGTGCAAGAGCTCGGTCAGTCGGTGCGCGAAGCGGCCGAGGGCGCCAACGAGCAAGTCGGCGCCGTGAAATCACTGACTGACACCTCGAGCAAGGTGCGCGAGCAATCGCGCATCATCGCCACCGCCACCGGCGAGCAAGCCAAAGCGACGCAAGATCTCGCGCAAAGCGCCGGTGAAATGCGGCAAATGGCCAAGCAGACGACGATCGCCTCGGCCGACCAAGCCCGCGCCCTGCGCGACGTCGTGCGCGCCAACGCCCAACTCGCGAACAACGCCAAGCAGGTGGCCGCCGGTGCCGCCGAGCAAGCCGCCGCCGCCGCCGAGCTGTCCAAGGTCACGCTGAACATGCGCAGTCAAACCGACGCGACCCTCGCGAGCTTGAGCGAGCAGAGCACCTTGGTGAAGAGCATCGCGGGCCAGACCGAGGAGTTGCGCGCGGCGACCGAGCGCAGCGTGCTCGGGCTGAGCGAGCAGGCCAAGGGCGCGAGCGAGATCGCGAAAGCCATCGACGGCGCCCGCAAGGACGCTCAGCAAAGCTCCAAGGGCTTGCTCGAACAAGCCAAGGCCGGCAAAGAATTGGAGGGCGCCACCAGACAAGTTGCGGCCTCCGCCGCCGACGTGACCCGGGCCACCAGCGAGCAGAGTAAGGTCGCGGCCGCGCTCGCCAAAAGCGCGGACGACGTGCGCCGCATCGCGCGCCAGACCGCGCGCGCGTTGGAAGAGCAGACCGATGCCGTCAGCGCGCTGGCCGACACCACCAACAAGCAGACGACGTCGCTCGCTGCCATGCGCAAGGCCCACGCCGAACAGAGCACCGCCAGCGAGCAAGTCGCGACCGCGGTCAACGATATCCGCGGCCGGATCCGCGAAACGGTGTCCGCCTCCGCCTTGCAAGCCAAGGGCGTGTTGACCTTCGGCCGCGAGATGGAGGCCTTATCTGGGCAAATTGCCAAGATTCGAGCGAGCAACCTGAGCCAGGCCGATGCCGTGGCCGCACTGGCCGCCAGCGTGAACGCCACCCCTAGTTCCACATGAGCTCCACGTCGGCACACCGTTCCGTCACCGAAGCCGAGCAACTGGCGAGAGTCGCAGACCTGACTCGCGCGGGGGCCCCCGCCCTGCCTCGCCTGATCGACGAGCTGGTCGATGCGACCTGGGCGGTGCGCCGCGCGGTCGTCGCCGCGTTGGCGGGCACCGAAGCTTCGTCCATGCCCGTGCTGGTCGACGCGCTGCGGAGCTCGCGCGAGAACGAAGCCAAGATCGCCGGCCTCGTCGATGCGCTCGCCATCACGCCGAACGCCATCGACGAGCTCGTGCTCGCCCTGACCGACGACGACAATGTGGCGGTGCTGTGCGACGCAGCGCAGATCTTGGGCCGCCGTGAGAGCACGCGCGGAGTTCCCAAGCTCAAAGAACTGACGCAGCACGCCGACGACAACGTGGCCCTCGCCGCGGTCGAAGCGCTCGGGCGGATCGGCGGCAAAGAAGCGCTCGATTCGCTGCTCGCATTGGCCGAAAGCCGCAACTTTTTCCGGACATTTCCCGCGATCGACATCTTGGGCCGCAGCGGTGAGTCGCGCGTGCTGCCCACGCTGCTCGCGCTTTCGCTCGACCCGCTGTACGGCGCGGAGGCCGTGCGCGCCCTGGGTCGCTTGGGCGATCCGAGTGCCGTGCCGTCGCTCTTGGATCAACTGAGCCGCGCGAGCGGCAGCTTGGTCGGCGCATTGGCGCTGGCGCTGGTCGCGATTCACGAAGCCGTCGAACAGCGCTTCGGCACCGGGCTCACCGTCGAGCGCGCGCTTTCGGGCTCGGCCAAAGTGAGCGAGCTCCGGCAACGGCTCGCGCTCGGGCTCAAGCGCGCGGACGCCAGCGAGCTGGTCGGCCTGAGCGAAGTCTTGTCCTGGGTGGGCGAAGAGAGCACCGTGCCCTCGTTGCTCGCCTTGCTCCGTGGCGCGCCCGCGGTTGCCCAAGGCGCGGCTCGCTCGCTCAAGCAACTGGGCGCGATCGCCGAGCCCCAGCTGATCGACGCCGTGCGCAACGGCTCGAGCGAAGAGCGGCGCCTCCTGGTACCGCTGCTCGCCGGCAAACGCTCGGCACGCGACGCTCTGATGGAGTGTCTGGAAGACGACGATCCGACGGTGCGCGCCCTAAGCTGCGACGCGCTCGCGCGTACCTCCGATCCCGCCGCGGTGCCCGCCATTTTTGCGCTGCTGGGCGATGCCGATGCGCGCGTCGGCCAAGCCGCCCTGGCCGCGATTCAAAGCTTGGGCAGCGAGCAAACACGGCGCCTCGCTTTGGAAGCGGGCTTCGCCCCCGACCCTCGTGTGCGCCGAGCGGCCCTGCGCATCATCGGCTACTTCGGTTACCCGGAAGGGTTACACGCCCTGCTCGAGGGAATCCGCGCGAGCGACGAGAAACTGCGCGAGACGGCCCTCGCCGGGCTACCGTTCATCGACGACCCCGCCGCCCAAGCCGCGCTCTTGCAGGCGTCCTCGGACGAGTCCGCGCGCACGCGTACCTCGGCCGTGCGCGCGCTGGGGCACACCGCGGGCGAACCCGCGGTCCTGGAGCGACTGCGTTCCGCGTTGGGCGATGGCGACCCTTGGGTGCGCTACTACGCCTGTCAGGCCCTGGGCCGCTTGCGAGACGACTCGGCAACGGAGACGATTGCGAGCTTGCTCGACGACGACTTCGGGCAAGTCCGGGTCGCGGCCGTCGAAGCGCTCGCCCACTTGCGCGGAGCACGCGCGTTCGAAGTCTTGAGCGGCGTGTTGGGCGCGAGCGACGCGGACTTGAACCGCGCCGCCTTGCTGGCCGTGGGCATGTCCAAACGCGCCGAGGCGTTGCCGCATTTGCTCTCGGCGCTCGCGTCCAGCGACGCGGCGACGCGCCTGGTTGCACTCTCCGCCTTGGGCGAGCTCGGATTGCCCGAAGCCCTACCCTCGATCGCGGCCGCCACCCGTGATGCCGATGAAGGCGTGCGCGCGGCGGCGATTGGCTTTCTCGCCGCGCGCTCGGATCTGGCCGCCACGAACGAGCTGATCGCGCTGCTCTTGGAGGCGCCCACGCGGCAATCCTTGATTCGCGCCCTGGCCAAGGCCGCACCCGGTCGTTGCGAGGCCATCGCCGCCAGCCTCGTACACGCGGATGATGCCACGGCGAGCGCCCTGGTGGCCGTCTTGGCGCGCATGCAAAGCGAGGAAGCGGTCGCCACCCTGCGCAACGCCCTCGGCGCGGGCAACGACGCGGCGCGCCGCTCGGCCGCCTCGGCGTTGATCGCACTCAACGACACCGCGAGCGTCCCCGCGCTGCAGCGAATCGCCCTGAGCGATCCGGATGCGGAAGTGCGGCGGATCTCTGCCGCCACGTTGGCCCGATGAGCCTCAGTCTTCCGCTCTCTCCGCAGGTCTTTGCCATCCTCGGCGCGCTGATCGAGGAGCGGATGGGTCTGCACTACGACGCCCACGAACTCGATCTGTTTGCCGAACGGGTGTCGGGACGCGCCATCGAGCGCGGCTTCGAATCGCTGCTCGATTACTATTATTTCCTCCGCTACGACCCCGCCGCGGATGCCGAGCTCGCGCTGCTCGCCGACGGGCTGGTGGTCAACGAGACCTACTTTTTCCGTGAACTGACGCCACTTCGGGTCTTGGTCGGTGAGCACGTGCCCCGCCTGCTCGCGCAAGGCATCAAGCCACGCATTTGGTGTGCCGCCTGCTCGACCGGCGAAGAACCACTTACCTTGGCCATGCTGCTCGACGAAGCCGGCATACTGGGTCAGGTGGCGATCGTCGCCAGCGACATCAGCACGCGGGCGCTGGCCCAGGCGCGAACCGGGGTCTATCGGCGCCGCTCGTTGCGCTCGCTTCCTCCGGGCGTGGTCGGGCGCTGGCTCGAGGGCGACGAGAACGCGATGCGCGTCGCGCCGCGCATCGCGGACGCCGTCACTTGGCAGCGCATCAACTTGGTCGACGAGCGCGCACCCGCCGAGCTCGGCATGTTCGACGTGATCATCTGCCGCAACGTGCTGATTTACTTCCGCGATCAGACCATCGAGCAAGTCGTGGATCGCTTCTGGCAAAAACTGGCGCCCGACGGCCTATTGCTCGTCGGCGCGTCGGAATCGCTACTCCGGTTCAAGGTTCCGTTCGTGTGTGAAGAGACGCGCGGCGCTTTTTTCTACCGAAAGCAACCCAAATGAGCCAAATCCGCGTACTCGTGGTCGATGATTCGGCCTTCGCGCGCAAGGTCGTGCGCGAGAGCTTGCTCACCAGTCCCCTGATCGAGGTCGTGGGCATCGCTCGTGATGGCATCGACGCGCTGGAGAAAATCGCCGAACTCAAGCCCGACGTCATCACCCTCGACTTGGTGATGCCCAATCTGGATGGCCTCGGCGTCCTGGCCGCACTCAACGCCGAGCAACGCTCGCGCGTCGTGGTCGTGAGCATGGCCGACGGCGAGAGCGACATCGGCATCGCCGCTCTCGGCTACGGAGTGTTCGATTTGGTGCACAAGCCGACCGCGTTGGCCGTCGCCAGTTTGCACGACATCGCCGAAGACCTGATAACGAAGGTCTTGCTCGCCGCGTCGCAGCGGCCGGGGCGAGCCGAGGCGTCCAAAGCCGAGCCCGTCGCGCCCCCTGCGCCACGACCACAGTCGAACAAGATCGTACTGATTGGTACCTCGACCGGCGGCCCGCAAGCGCTGACGCGCCTGCTCAAGGCGCTGCCGGCCGATTTTCCTGCGCCGATCGCGATCGTTCTGCACATTCCCGCCGGCTACACGGCGCCCCTCGCCGAGCGGCTGAACACCGAATGCGCGATCGAAGTGCTGGAGGCCGAAGAGGGCCTGGCCCTGCGCCCAGGGCGCGCCGTCCTCGCCCGAGCCGGCGTGCACTTGAGGCTTGCGGGCAGCGGGACCGAACTCACTGTGCACCTGGACCCGGAACCCAGTGGCTCCATCCATCGCCCCTCGGTGGACGTGCTATTTCAGAGCGCGGCGTCCCTACTCGGCGCGCGCGCACTCGCCGTCGTGCTGACCGGCATGGGCAATGACGGCTTGGAAGGCGCGCGCGCCCTCACCGCCGCGGGCGGACAAGTGCTGACCGAGACCGAAGCCTCGTGCGTCGTCTATGGCATGCCGCGCGTGGTGAAAGAGGCCGGCCTGGCCAGCGCCGAGGCATCACTCGAACGAATGGCGGAAGCAATCGGCGCGCGCCTCTAGCTAAGTGCGCCCGGCGAGGCTGCCCACGGTCACGACCAACTCGTGCGGCTCGATCGGTTTGGCAACGTGCGCCTGATAGCCGGAAAGCAGGGCGCGCGTGCGATCTTCGGAGCGGGCAAAGGCGGTCAGGGCGATGGCCGGCGTTTTGCCGCCTTCGGCGGGTGACAACGCGCGCACCGCGCGCAGGAACTGGTAGCCATCACACTCCGGCATGCCAATGTCGCTCACGATCAAGTCGGGGCGCGCCGATTTCAAGAGCACGAGCGCCTGCTCGGCCGAGGCTGCGGCCAGCACGTCCGCGTGGGCTGCTCCGAGCACGATCCCCACCAGCTCGCGCGCGTCCGCGTCGTCGTCCACGACGAGGACTTTGAGCCCCGTCAGGTCGACTTCGGCCTGAAAGGTCACCGGCGTGCGCGTGGTCGGGTGCTCGCGTTTCTCTTCTTCACGCAGCACGCGCACAGGTAAGCTGACCACGAAGGATGCGCCTTGGTGCTCGCCCGCGCTCTCGGCGCGCACGTTGCCACCGTGCAACTCGACCAATTGCTTCACGATCGATAGCCCGAGACCGAGGCCGCCATGACGGCGCGTGGTCGACGAATCTGCCTGGCGAAAGCGATCGAAGATGAACGGCAAGAAGTCGGGGCTGATCCCGGACCCCGAGTCGGTCACGGTGATTTCGACGTGCGAGTTCACGCGCTGCAGCAGCACGTCGATGCGCCCGCCCTTGGGCGTGAACTTCACCGCGTTGCTGAGTAAATTCCACACCACTTGCTGCAAGCGATGAATGTCGCCCGACACCGGACCGCCGAGGGGGTCGAGCATCGTGCGCAGCCGAATCGCTTTGGCTTCGGTCGACGGGCGCAGCGCATCGATCGCGGCTTCGATGATCGGCACCAAGTCCACGCGCTGCACGTCCAAGCGAATTTTACCGGACACGATCCGGTTCATGTCCAGCAGATCTTCGATCAGCTTGGCTTGCGAGTGCGCGTTGCGCGCGATGGCCACGAGGCCGCGCTTGGTTTCGGGGTCGGGCAGACCGCGCGACAGTAGCACCTCCGACCAGCCCAGGACCGCGTTCAGCGGGGTGCGTAGCTCGTGCGAGAGCGTGGCGAGGAATTCGTCTTTCATCAAGCTCACGCGTTCGACTTCGGCGCGTGCGGCGCGCTCGCTCTCCGCCGAACGCTTGGCCTCCGCATACAAGCGCGCATTGTCGATGGCGATCGCCGCCTGGGCCGCCATGCCGACGATGATGCGCTCTTCGCGTTCGCCGAACTTGTTCGGCTCGCGGTGCCCGAAGAACAGTCCGCCGATCACTTCTCCCGTGCGCAGCGCGACGGGCACGGCCAGGTAGCTACACACCGGCAAGTGTCCCGGGGGCATGCCGTAGTGGGGCGCCCATTTTCCGTAGCGCGGATCTTCGCGCACGTTATCACTGCGGATCACACCCTCGCCGTTGAAGGTGGGCCCGAACAGCGCCGTCGCGCGCGGATGCCCGAACTTCTCGAACGCCTCACGTGGGGCGCCACTCAACGTGTACAGCGTGAACACGCCACCCGAAGCATCCTTCAGCGTGTAGAAAAACGCACCGAAGCTCGCGCCGCAGATCTCGGTGCCCGCGTCCGTGACCGCTTGCACCAAAGCCTGCAGATCCAATTCGGAAGCGAACAAGGCACCGGTGCTATTCAGCACCTCGAGTACGCGATTCTTCTCTTCCAGCTCTTCGCGCGCTTGTCGCAGTTCCTCTTTCGCTTCCATGACCGCTGTCCCTTTGGCCAGGGCACTCTACATGAGAGCTCGACGAAGCAGGGCTCGATTAGCGAAGCCGTCCCGCGCGCGGTTCGTGTCAGAAATCCCCAACGCAACCCAGCCCGTGCAGGGTGGTGCGCAACGCTTCGTCCAGCGGCGTGTGCGGCTCTTTGCCGAGGAAACCGAGCAATTTCTGGTGATCGAGTTTGGCGGCGGAGGACCACAAGTATTTCATCTCGACCAGCTCTCGGAATGTCTCGACGAACGGCGCCATGGCGTACACGACCAGCCACGGAAAGCTCCAAATGCGCGCATTGGGTACGCCCGCGACGCGGCGCGTGGCTTCGGCGATCTCGACGCCGCGCTCGAACCAATGACCCTCGAAATGGAACACCTCGAAGGGTTGCAGCTCGGTCTGCCGTTCGACGAGCTGCACGATGGTCTCGGCGAGGTCAGGCAAATACGCCCAAGCGTGACCCGCTTCTCGGTTGCCGGGATACATCAGCGAGCGCAGCGGCTTTCCGGGTTTGACCAGGCCCTGGCTGAACCAGCTGTTCTGCGCGGCCGCGCCAAAAAAGTCTCCCGCGCGCACGATCAACACCGGTACGCCCTCGCCCGCCGCCTGCGCGAGTCGTTGTTCCATCGCCACGCGGATCGCGCCCTTGCGGGTCTTGGGGCGTTGCGGCGTTTTCTCGCTCAGGAGCGGAAACACCTCGGGGCTGAAGTTGTAAATCGTACCCGGGAACACCAGCCGCGCGCCCGCCGCCTTGGCCGCCGCGATGCTGTTCTCCAGCATGGGCAAGGCCAATCCCTTCCAATTGCGATATCCAGGTGGATTGGCGCCATGAAACACGATGCTCGCGCCGCTGGCTGCCGAGAGCACATCTGCCGCGTTCATGGCGTCGCCCTTCAGCCACTCGAGCCCCGCGAGCGAAGTCATGCGCCGCTTGGCCGATTCCGGGTCGCGGTGCAGGGCACGCACCGTCCAGCCGCGGGCGAGTAGCACCCGCGCCGTTTCACTGCCCACGCCGCCCGTCGCTCCGATGATCAACGCCGTTTGCTTCATGAGCCAAACATGGCCCCGGGCTCGATATAAACAAATTGATGAAAAAGGTTTGGCTGCTATACATAAACGTATGAAGCGCGGCCAGCCCGGTTGGGAGCTCTACCGCTCTTTTTTGGCCGTTGTTCGCGAGGGCAGCCTGTCCGGCGCGGCGCGCACGCTCGACCTCACCCAGCCCACCGTCGGCCGGCACATCGACGCGCTCGAAGCGCAACTGGGCGTGTCCCTATTCACGCGCTCGCAGGCCGGCCTGATCGCGAGCCGCGGCGCCACGAGCCTCGTGCCCTACGCCGAGGCCATGGCCAGCGCGGCCCACGCGCTGCAGCGCGCCGCCTCCGGCGAGGCGGAAGAAGACCGCGGAGCCGTGCGCATCAGCGCCAGCGAGATGATCGGCAGCGAGGTGCTGCCCAGCATCTTGGCCGCGTTCCGTGAGGCGCACCCGCGCGTCGTCGTCGAACTCGTCGTCTCCAATCGCGCGGACGATTTATTGCGGCGCGAAGCCGACATCGCCGTACGCATGGTGCGCCCGAGTCAAGATGCGCTACTCGCGCGCAAAGTCGGGCTGATCCATCTCGGCTTTCACGCGCATCCGCGCTACCTCAAGGCCCACGGCACGCCCAAAACCTTGGCCGAGCTCAGCTCGCACCCGCTGATCGGCTTCGACAAGCAACCCTCCCTCAAGCGGGTGGAAAAGCTCGCGTTCCCGCTCGAGCGCGAACGGTTCGCCTTCCGTTGCGACAGCGACATCGGCCAATACGCGGCCTTGCGCGCAGGCTTTGGCATCGGCGTGTGCCAGTTGGCGCTCGGCAAACGCGACAAGCTGACGCCGGTTTTGCCCGGCGCGCTCGACCTCGCCATGGAGACCTGGCTCGTGATGCACCAAGATTTGAAATCGACCCGGCGCATGCGCTTGATGTTCGACCACCTGGTCCTGCATTTGACGCGCTATGTCGCCTCCGGGTGAAGAGGGGGCGCTCGCGGCCCTGCCGCGCACCTCGTAGCCGCTCCTCGTTCCCGAAACTCGCCGTCCCGCGCGTCACGCGCTCAGGGGACGAGCAGCACCTTGCCGCGCGCCTTGCGATCGTGAATGTACTGATGCGCCGCTGCCGCCTCCGCAAACCTGAACGTGCGATCGACGTGAGGTTCGATCTCCCCTCGTTCGTACATCTCCAGTAGCGCCGCTAGCTGCGGCTCGATCAGGTCGGGGCGCGAAAACAGATGCCCCATGTTGGTGCCGCTGATGGTCTTGTTGTCGTCCATCAATTGCATCGGGCTCCAGCGCTTGACCGAAAGCACGGAAGAGACCGCTTTCAGCCAACTCCGCTCGTTCCCGCTGGCCACCGCCGAAAGCCCGAATGCGACCAAGCGTCCGCAGGGAGCCAGTAACTCATAGGCGCGCGTCCACGACTTTCCACCCACCGGATCCAAGATCAAATCGATGCCCCGGTCACCGACGATGGCGCGCGCTTGGGCCGCAAAATCCCGATTCGAGTCGAGCGGGTGGTGGCAGCCTTGCTGCTTCAAGAAGTCGTGTTTGGAGAGCGACGCGCTGCCGAAAATCGTGCATTGCCGGGTCTTGGCGATCTGAATCGCCGCCAAGCCGACGCCACCGGCGGCCGAGAGAATCAGCACGCTCGATTTCGGTCGAAGCTGGCCCGTGAACAGCATCATGTCGTACGCGGTGACGTACACGACCGGAAACGCAGCTCCCGTTTCGAAGCTCATGCGCTCCGGCATTTTCATCGCCTGAGCGCTGGGCAACGCCACGACGTCGCTGTAGCCCCCGAAGTGACACATCGCGATCACGCGGTCGCCGAGCGCGAAGCCGGTCGTGTGCTCCCCCAGTGCGTCGACCACACCGGACACTTCGTACCCGATCACGCACGGGAGCTGGGGAGCGTCCGGATAGAGCCCGACTCGCGCCATCAAATCCGCGAAATTGATGCCGCTCGCTCGCACGCGGATGCGCAGCTCGCCCGCTTTCGGCGTCGGATCGGGGGCCTCACGAACCTGCAGAACTTCGGGGGGCCCGGCCTTGGTGATCCACACTTGGCGCATGCCAGGAGCATGCAACCCCAGACCGAGCCCAGCCTTCGAAATATTTCGGGATGTGTTGATCGATTTTTGGCGGGGCCGGACACATTGGTCAAAACGATGCACAATCGCCTTCAAATCGTGGTTTTTCCACTTAGCCTGCTGTTTTTGCTGGGGGTGAGTGCATGCGGTAGCTCCGACGCCGATCCTGGCGGCAGCGGCACGGCGGGTAGCGCCAGCGGCGCGGGGGCGGGCAATCCCGGAAGCGCGGGCAACCTAGGTAGCGCGGGGGCAGTCGCCGCGGCCGGTTCGAACAGCGCGGGCGGCGCACCGGCGACTGCGGCGGGCGGTAGTCCGGCCAGCGCCGGGTCCTCCGCGATGACCGGTGGCGAGACCGGGGCGGGCGGCGCGCCGAGCAACGCGGGCGCCAGTGGCAGCGGCGCAGCGGGAGCCGGCGGAAGCGGCACGCCCTCGAGCGTGAAGTTCAGCTTCTTCGTCACCAGCATGATCGCGTTGCAAGCCGTGTCCAAAAATGAAAAAGGCTTCGGCGGCGACCTTCGCTTCGGCGAGACCGGCGCGGGCGCAGGCCTGCGTGGCGCGGACAAGATCTGCAGCACCATTGCCGAGCGCAGCATGGCCGGCAACGCCAAGGTCTGGCGCGCATTCCTGAGCGTGACCGATGGCGGCAACGGCTCACCCCTCAACGCGATCGATCGCGTCGGCAGCGGCCCCTGGTACGACCGCCTGGGCCGCCTCGTGGCCAACAACCCTGCGGATCTAGCGAAAACGCGGCCGATGGGCGCAGACTCCGCGATCATCAACGATCTGCCGAACGAAGATGGTTTGCCCAATCATCAGCCCGACCCCACTCAACCTGCGGTCGACAATCACGACACGCTGACCGGCTCGGACGCCGCCGGCAAGCTGTACAAAACCGATCTCAAGTTCACGTGTAACGACTGGACGACCGCGGAAGCCACCACGTGGGGCAGCCCGCGCGTCGGGCACTCTTGGCCGCGCAGCTTCGGCGGCGGCGCCCCCGGTGGCGGCGGCTCGGGCGACAGTTGGATCTCCGCGCTCGATGAATCCGGCTGCGGCGCGGGCTACCACATCACCACCGCCGACGACGGCCCGCCCAGCCAGAGCGGCACCACCGTGGGTGACGGCGGCGGCTACGGCGGCTTCTACTGCTTCGCGCTCACGCCCTGAGTACTCGGAGCCAGCCTCAGTTGGCTCTCAATGCCGGGTCAAACTGACGACGATCTCCACCAAAATCAGCACGATGACCGAGGCTTCGAGGAACACCAAGCGTCGGTCACGGGCGATGTCGGTCAGCAAACTCAGTGATTCTTGCACGCTGCGCAGTTTCAGCTCCAGCGACTGATAGCGGTCGACCAGATCGAACTGCGAGCGGAGTTCTTCATAGATCCGCTCCGCGCCCGGGTCGTCCCAGACGACATCTGGCTTGTCCAGCAAGTGCAATACGGAGATGACTTCACTGCGCGTACTGATGGCCGCGCCTATGAAGCGCTGCAATCTCGCGGTGAAGACCGAAATGTTCCCGCGTCGCTCCAAGCGCTGCACGAAGCTGTCGTTGTCGGTGAACATCTGGTCCACGATACGCTCGTAGTATTCCATGGCCGCGCTCTGCGCGACGGTGAGCGCGACCATGCTGGCGCGTTCGGGCGTCAACTTATCGACGACCAACACGCCATCTTCCACGTCTGGGCGAGCGCCGCTCTGTTCGCGCACCGTGAACTCTTCGCTGATCACCTGCGCGTCACGCATCACGCTCGGCGCGCGCCGCAGCCTGAGCAACTCGCCTTCTCGACCGGCTTGCCCGACATCGAAGAAGATCACCACGCCAAAGCTGAATAGGTAGACCACCCCGCCCGCCGCCGCGGGGTACGACAACTGCTGATGCACGCGCTTCGCTTCCGGGAAGTGCTGCGCCAGTTCCTTGAGCGAGAAGTTCTCGATGAAGGCCAATGCGTGGAAGGTATGAACGGCGGTCACGGAGGCTCCCTCGAACTCGAGACGGATCCCGACCTTTAGCATTTGAGCGCTCGCTCGCGCGACTGCTCAGCGTAACCAGACCTCGACCCGGCGATTTCGCTCGCGCCCCGCCTCGCTGGCATTCGAGCTGATCGGCATGTCCTGGCCCAGGGCATCGACCAGCGACGCATGAATGCCGCGCGCGCCGAGTTCGTCCTCGAGTTTGCGCGCACGCTCACGGGACAGAGCCAAATTTTGCGGAGGCGAGCCGCGTGAGTCGGAGAACCCGAGCAGCATCAGCTGCGGGTCGGGCACTTGGCGCAGGAACGCGAGGAGCCGATCGATGTCACGAAAGCCGCGACTGTCGAGTTCCGCGCGCCCGGCTCGGAAGCGAAAGTCCAAGGACAGGCGCTTGGCGTCCTTGGTCAGCTGCGCGTAGCGCGGCGAACAACGCGCATCGCAAGCCCGCGGTTCGGTCGCGGTGACGCTCAAGTCCACGAAGCCGGCCGCGCGAACCACGCTTTGCCCCTCCGGTGAGAGCGCGAAGTTCACGAAATCGAGCGCGGCTTTGGCGGCCGCTCGTACGGGCACGTACAGGTACAGGCGTCGCGACAGCGCGTAGTCCTCCGTGCCGACCGTGAACGACGACGCAAACAGCGGCGAAGCCCCCGCCTCCGACACCGCAACCGGCTTCGCCCCCCGCACGTAGGCGATGCCAATGAAGCCGATCGCCTGCGGATCGCCGGCCACCGCTTCGGACAACGCGCCACTGTCCAGCACGCGCGTGCTGTCGGCCACGAGCGCTTCGTCACCCAGGACCAAATGCTTGAAGGTATCGAAGGTGCCGGATTGATCGTCGCGCGCGTACACGTGCACGGCCGAAGCCGGACCGGGGGCACCGGGGAATTCCCGCAATTTTCCGGTAAAAATCCGGCGTAATTGCTCGAGATCGAGACTTCGGACCGGGTTATTGGGGTGCACGATCACGGCAATGCCGTCGAGGCCGATCACGTGCTCGGCGGCGGGCGTCTGCAAATCACCGAGCCCCTTGCCGGACAACTCGAGCGCCTCGGCTGCGTGGATAGGGCGGGACGACATGCCGACGTCGCAAGCACGGTTGCCCAGATCGGCGAAGGCGGTGCTCGAGCCCTGTGCGCGCAGCTCGATGCTCGCGGGGTGCGAGTCGAATGGCGAGCGCCCGCTGACGCTCAGCTCCTCCGGCGAGCGGCCCGCGTGGCGCCGCACATTTTCCAGGCCCTTGTAACGTAAGTAGGCCTCGGCCAAGGCCGGCCCGAGCTCGCTGCCGATCGTGTTCGAACCATGGATGCGCAACAGGGGCGCCGGCACCGCGGGTGCAGTTGCCGCAACCGGCGCCGCCGCCGGTTCGCGCAACGGCGGCGCGAGCGATGAACGGAGGGCAAGCAGTGCGCCCGCGACCGCGGCCAGAGCGCCCACCGCGAGCAGGGTCCGGCGCGGCGCGCGCCGCGGCTCGGGCGGAGTGATGGACTGGCTCTCGCCCACCAACCCCGTTTCCGTGCTCGATAACCGTTGAACCGGCGGCGCAAGCGACTCGGTCCGTTCGTGTGCGGCCAAACTGTAGGGCAAACTCTCGAACACGGGCAGTTGCTCGTCGTCGATGCCGAACAAGAGTGGATCGTCGCCGAGCTCGGTCTCCGTCACGCTGATCACCGGATCGGCAGTATCGGCCGCAAGTATCGTGGCTTGGATGCGCTGCTGCAGTTCCGCGCGTAACTCGTGGAACTGCTCGTGCATGAAGCGCGCGAGATCTTCTTGACTGAACGGGTGCCTCTCCAAGTAAGCGAGCAGCGCCGCGCGCAGCTCGTAGGCAGACTGGAAGCGTTGCGTCTTGTCGCGCTTGAGCGCCTTGGCCACGATCGCGCGCAGCTCGGCATCGACGTCGGGCAGCGTGCTGGGCAGATCGGGCGAGGCTCCGTGCAACACCTGGCGCAGCGCCGCGACGCTCGACTCACGCGTGACCAACTGACGCAAGGTGAGCAGTTCCCACAGTACCACGCCCGACGAGAACACATCTGCGCGGCGATCGACGGTCTCGCCCGCCGCCTGCTCGGGTGACATGTAGACCAGCTTGCCCTTGAGCACGCCCGTCTCCGTGTCTTCCAACCGCGACTCGGCCTGGGCCACCCCGAAATCGAAGATTTTGACCTGCCCGTCGAAGGTGACGAACAAGTTGTGCGGGCTGACGTCGCGGTGAACCAGGTTCAGCGGAGTGCCGCTGTAGTCGCGCAGCTCGTGCGCACAATGCAGGCCCGCGAGCGCATCGGCCACGACCCGCGCACACAGGCGTGGACTCAAGAAACTGCCGAGCTCCTGCGCGCGCCGCACGATCTTGTTCAGCGGTTGGCCATCGAGGTACTCCATGGCAATGAAGTACGTGCCGCCGTGCTCAGACACTTCGTACGTGTGGACCACGTTCGGGTGACTGAGCATCGCCGCCACGCGGGCTTCGTCCAAGAACATGCGTCGATACGAAGGGTCGTCCGACTCCAGTCGCTTGATCACGACCAGCTTGTTGAAGCCGCCCAGGCCGCGCACCACCGCCAAAAATACCTGCGCCATGCCGCCACGCCCCAGCCGCGCGACGACTTCGTATTTACCCGAAGTGAACGCAACCGACCGAGAATTGGCGCCCGACGATTCCACGCAGTTCTCGCGTGCTAACCATCGCCCCCCGAGCGCGTCAATGCACGCGGGTGCCGCCGCGCGTGCATTTGAATAATACTCAAGGGTTGCGAAGCATCAGCGCGTTGCCGCCTTGTTTCGTAACCCGCCCGTCACGGGAATCACTCACCGCTCACTCACCCCCCAGACGATAGCCAACGCCCGGTTCGGTCAGCAGCCAACGCGGGTTCGAGGGATCGGCCTCGAGCTTCTCGCGCAGGTGGTGCATGTACACGCGCAGGTAGCCGGCGTCGC